>WNGP01000007.1_pt1 | contig 115997 bp, 103 predicted proteins | sample 5407671 | NCBI WGS metagenome assembly WNGP01 (sample SAMN13153381, study PRJNA577476) | soil metagenome | isolation source: 40 cm soil or saprolite under Garry oak tree replicate 2 | place: USA:California | collected 2016-06-15 | reverse complement strand
CGCGCGTTCCTGGACGCCCTGACCGGCGCCCCCGCCCCGGCTCCCGCCACCGGCAGCGCGGGCGCCCCGGACAGCCCCGCGGACGGCCCCGCGGACGGCCCCGCGGACGGGACAGAGGGCGGGCCGGGCCGCGGCGGGAGCGGCCCCTCCGGCCCCGGCGGCAACGGCCCGGACACCTCCGGCGGCCCCGGGAACGGCGCCGCGGTGGCGTCGGGCGCCGCGGTGGCGGCGAACACCATGCTGACCATCCCGCTGGACACCCTGCTCGGCCGGGCCGAGCGCCCCGGCGAGGCCCACGGCCTGGGCGCCCTGGACCCCGCCCTGGCCCGGCAGCTGGCCGCGGCCGCCGCCCGCAACCCCCGCAGCACCTGGTGCGTCACCGTCACCGACGAGCAGGGGCACGCCATCGGGCACGGCTGCGCCAGACCCACCCGGGACAGGCGAAAACCGGGCCGGCCCGCCCCCCACGCCCCCCGCGACGGCCCCCGGTTCACCTTCACCCCGGCCGGGGACCCCGGACCCGGCGGCGGATACGGCACCTGGCACCTGAGCATCAGCGGCCAGCAGTACACCGTCACCCTCCACCCGATCCCGGTCACCAGCTGCGATCACCGCTACCAAACAGTGCACCCAGCCCACCTGCGTCCGCGCCGCCCGGCGCTGCGATTTCGAACATGCGGTGCCGCACCACAAGGGCGGCAGGACATGCGGCTGCAACGGCGGCTGCCGCTGCCGCCGCGACCACAAAGTAAAGCAATCCCCCGGCTGGGCCGTGACTCAGCCGAGGCCGGGCTACCACCAGTGGACCACCCCCTCGGGCAGGCAGTACACCAAAGGCCCGAAGGAATACCCGATCTAACCGGAGCGGAGCAAAGCCGGGCAGTGTGGATAACGCCGATCACACTGTCGGCCATCCGTGACCAGATTCCCCGCCCGCGCTCCTCGCACCGGAGCGTTCAGTCCTCCCCGGAGAATCGCTCCCATGCTGTACCCATGACCAGCCACGCTCGGCACGGTGACCACGTGTGTGGCTGCTGGATTGAGCGTGCCCGTGTCCGTATGGGAAGGTGCTCAGCTGGGGGCGGACCTCTTCTAGCGTGAAGGGACGGATATCCGGTGTCCGCACGGGGTGTCGCGATGCCGGCAGCCACCCGGCCGGTGGCAGGCTCCACGCCGGCCAGCCTCAAACGGCTGATCGTCATGCTTCTCGCCGGGACCGTCCTGCTCTGGCTCACCGCGACGACCTTGCAACGCAGCCTGCAGAGCACCGCCGAGTCGGTTCGCGGCAGCGCATCGCCGGCCTACCTAGACGCGGTGCAAGCGCACGCGGCACTGTCCGACGCGGATCGTGCCGCCTGGCAGAGTTTCCGCTCGGGAGCGGCGCAACTCACCGGCCCCGGACAGCAGTACCAGAATGACCTCACCAACGCCAGCCAGGCTCTTCAACGGCTCGCGGCGCTCGAGCCGCCTGGCAGCGCGAGTAGCACGCGGCTGCAGACCATCAGCGGGCAACTGGTGACCTATCAGGGCCTGGTCGAGCAGGCGGACGCCGCGTACCGCGCGGACATCGTACTCGGCGCCGGCAGTAAGGGCGAACTGGGTTTCGCTTACCTCACGTACGCGTCCAGCGCCTTGCGTGATCCTCAGGGCGGCCTGCTGGCCAGCATCGATCAGCTGGCCGGTCCCGATCAGCAGGCACTCCGCGGCCAGCTGGCATCGACATGGGCGGATCCCGTGCTGCTGGTCGCTTTCGCGGTGCCGGCTCTCCTTGCCCTGGCCGGCATCGTCGTCGCGCAAGCCTTTCTGCGGCGCAGGTTCCGGCGTGCCGTGAGCCTGCCGCTGCTGCTGGCCGCCCTGTTGGCCTGCGGCTTGTCCGCATGGATGGCCATCGCGACCCTCCACGCCGACGCAGCTTTCGCCGCCGCCAAGACCACGGCGCTCCCGAGGGTTACCGGGCTCTGGCAAGCCCAGACCGGGGCGGCGGACAGCGCGGCGGCCGCATTGCGGGCGAACGCCGGCAGTGTCCCCGGAACGGCATCGGCTGGCCTGGATGCGGCGGCTACTCAGCAGGCGGGAAGCGCGCTGGACGCCGACCTGGCCGCGGCGGAAAGCACTGAGGGCCTGCCCATCGCCATCCCCGTGCTCGTCGTGGCGATCGCGGCGCTGGGCTATTTCGGGCTCTGGCTCCGCCTGAATGAATACCGGGGGTAGCAGTGACTCGGACGAGACCATGGACCGCACCGGTAGTGGTTGTGCTCATGCTGGTGGCGGCGTTCGCGCTGCCTGGCTGCGGTGGCCCGGCGGCCGCCAGCACGGTGACCGTCCTCGGTTCGTGGACCGGAGATGAGCAGAGCGGATTCCTGGCCATGATCCGCGGCTTCGAGCAGAAGTACGGCGTCCGGGTGGACTACACGGGAACGCGTGACGCCAGCGCGGTCCTGGCGAGCGACCTGAAGGACGGGAATCCGCCGGACCTGGCGGTGCTGGCCACGCCTGGGGAGCTTCGCCAGGACGCGGCGGCCGGAACGCTGGTTTCCCTGGACACCGCCCTGTCCTCGGCCGGGCTCGCCAGCCAGTACGGGCCCGGCTGGCGGAAGCTGATGCGGGCCGCCGGGCCGTCCGGCACCAGCCACTACTACGCGGTCATCGTCAAGGCGGCGCTGAAGAGCGTCATCTGGTATGACCCGAGAAACCTGCCTGCCAGTGACCTGGCCCAGCTGACCGCACCGCACCTGACCTGGGCGCAGCTGATGCGGCTGACCGGCGGCATGGCGGCGGGCAGCACGACCCCATGGTGCATGGGCCTGGAGGACAGTTCCAGCTCCGGATGGCCAGGTACTGACTGGATTGAGGACATCCTGCTGCACCAGTCCGGCCCGCAGGTTTACGACCAGTGGGTAGCAGGCACCCTGTCCTGGACGTCGCCGCTGGTCGTGCGGGCATGGCAGGTATTCGGCCAGATCGCGAACACCCCGGGACAGGTCCGCGGTGGCACCGAGGCCGAACTGCTCACCAGCTACGGGCAGGCCGGACAGCCCTTGTTCGGCAGCCCGCCGGGATGCTACCTGGATCACGAGGCCTCGTTCATCACCGCCTTCTACACGCAGGCCAAGCTCAGCCTTCCCGGTTCCGGCGCGCATCCCCGGCCGGGGACGGACTTCCGCTTCATCCCGTTCCCCGCACTGGCAGCCGCGGGCCAGGGCGTCGAGGAGGTCGCCGGCGACCTGCTCGGGATGTTTCATGACACCACTGCCGCGCGCGAACTGATCGCGTACCTGACAACGCCGCAGGCACAGGAAGCGTGGATCCGCCGACCGGGCAGCGGGGCGATCTCCGTGAACCGGCTGGTACCGCTCGGCGACTATCCGGACCCCGTTTCACGGAACCTGGCGGACACCCTCTCCCGCGCCACCAACGTGCGTTTCGACGCGTCTGACTCCATGCCGGAGGTGATGCAGAACGCCTTCTACGGCGCGGTCCTTAGATACCTTGACAGCCCAGGCCAGCTCAACGTCATCCTGCGCGGCCTCGATCAGGTGCGGAAGTCCGCGGGCCGGTAACGCTCGCACGCGTACCGCTGCCGCCGCGACCACGGCATCAAGCAGATCAAGGGCTATCCCGCCGCGCGCGCAGCCCGCGGACCACGCAGCACCAGGACCGAACGAGGCCCGACCATCACGCGATCACCGGCCCGCCGCGGCGCAACCGCCGCCTCCGCGGCACTCGCGCTCCCCGCGGCACTCGCGCTCCCCACGGCCCCCGCGCCCCCAGCCCCGCTCCCCGCCGCCGCGGGGTCGAAGCTGTCGATAGCCGTAACCCACTCCAGTCCCGGCCGGCAGTCACCGATGGTGAACTCGAGCGGCTCCCACCACGCGTTCACCAGGACCAGGAAGTCGTCGTCGAACAGCGGCTGGCCGTCCGGCCCGGTATCGGGCGCGTCCGAGCCGTCGAGATAGACGCCGATTGCCAGCGCGTTACCGTCGTCCCAGTCGGCCTGGGTCATCGGGGTCCCGGCGGGGGTGAACCAGCCGAGTTCGGCCGCCTCCACACCGGTGAGGTACCGGTGCCGCCGGAACACCGGATGGGACCGCCGGAGCGCGATCAGGCCCCGGACAAATGTCAGCAAAGAAGCGTCCACCCCGGACCAGTCGACCCAGGAGATCTCGTTGTCCTGGCAGTACGCGTTGTTGTTGCCGCCCTGGGTGCGGCCGAGCTCGTCGCCGCCGAGGAGCATCGGCACGCCGAACGAGAGCAGCAGCGTACACAGCATGGCCCGCGACCGCTGCGCCCGCAGGGCCAGCACCGACGGGTCGGAAGTGGGGCCCTCAAAACCGGAGTTCCAGGACCGGTTGTCGTCGGTGCCATCCCGGTTCGACTCGCCGTTGACGTCGTTGTGCTTGGCGTCGTAGGACACCAGGTCCCTGAGCGTGAAGCCGTCGTGCACGGTGATCAGGTTCACCGAGGCGGTCGGCCGACGCCGGTCGTCGCCATACAGGTCGTAAGAGCCGGCGAACCGGGTGGCGAACTCGCCCAGGCCGGTCTTCTGGCTGCGCCAGAAGTCGCGCATAGTGTCCCGGTACCTGCCGTTCCACTCGCGCCACAGCGCCGGGAACTCGCCCAGGTCGTAGCTGTCCATCTGCCCGACGTCCCACGGCTCGGCGATGAGCTTGGCCTGCGACACCACCGGATCCTGCGCCACCAGGTCGAAGAACGCGGAGAGGCGGCTGAACCCGCCGTCCTGGCGCGCCAGGGTGGCCGCGAGGTCGAACCGGAACCCGTCGACGTGCATCTCGGTCAGCCAGTACCGCAGCGAGTCCATGATCAGCCGCAGCGCCACCGGGTTGCCGGCGTTCAGCGAGTTGCCGGTCCCCGTGGTGTCGTAGTACTGGTCCGGGTGGCCCGGGTTCAGCCGGTAGTACGCCGTGTTGTCCAGCCCGCGGAAGCACAGTGACGGGCCGCCCTCGCCGCCCTCGGCGGTGTGGTTGAACACGACGTCGAGGATGACCTCGAGGCCGGCCTGGTGCAGCGCGCGCACCATCGCCTTGAATTCGCCGGTCTGCCCGCCGGCGCGGTCCCCGGCGCGCACCGCGGCGGAGTACGCGGCATACGGCGCGAAGTACCCGATGGTGTTGTAGCCCCAGTAGTTGGTCAGCCCCCGCCCCAGCAGGAACTCGTCGGGCACGTACTGGTGCACCGGCAGCAGCTCCACCGCCGTGACCCCCAGGTCGCGCAGATACGACACGACGGCCTCGTGGGCCAGCCCGGAGTAGGTCCCGCGCAGTTCCGGCGGCACGGAAGGATGCCGCATGGTGAAGCCCTTGACGTGGACCTCGTAGATGACCGTGTCCGCGAAGTCGCGCCGCAGCGGAGCGTCGGATCCCCAGTCGAAGGCCGCGTCCGTGACCAGGCTGAGCGGCACGTGCCCGGCGGAGTCGAGTGAGCTGGGCGCGTCGTGGTCGTCCCAGGAGTAGTCGAACACCGCGGGGCCGAACGAGACGTCGCCGCGCACCGCCCGCGCGTACGGGTCGAGCAGCAGCTTGGCCGGGTTGCAGCGCAGCCCCCGGGCCGCGTCGTACGGCCCGTGCACGCGGAACCCGTAGGCCTGCCCCGGGCCGATCCCGGGGACGAACCCGTGCCAGGCGCCGCCGTCGTAGTCCGGCAGCCGGAAACGGGTCTCCTCGCCAGAATCCCCGAACAGGCATACCTCGGCCGCCTCGGCCACGCTGGACGCCACCGCGAAGTTGGTCCCGCCGTCGCGCGGCGTCGCGCCCAGAGGCGCCGGCCGGCCGGGAAGTGCATCCTCCACCCGGCCTACGTTACCGAGTACCTCCGCCCCGGGCCGCCCCGAGTTTGCGGCCTCCAGTCCGGCCGCCTGGACGCGTACCTGCTGTACCTGCTCATCGCCCTGGTCGCGGTCATCGCCGTGGCTACCGCCCTGGCCTGACCGCGGCCGCTTCGAGCAGCCGAACCATGTCAGTGCCAGGCTGTGGCTAGGGTCGGCCGGCGGTTTCGCGGAAACGGGTCCGCCGGGCAGACCGGCGTACGGCAGGACCGGATCGCGGAGGTGGGCATGGTGGGTCGTGGTGTGCTGCGAGAATATGTGCGCGGGTCGCTGTGGGTGCTGCCCACGCTGTCCGTGCTGGCCGCCCTGGCCGTGGGGGCGGTGCTGTCATCGGTCAGCATCGGACCGCGTTCGCCGCTGGCCTTCCAGGGGACCCCCGATGACGCCCGGACCCTGCTGTTCGGGATCACCGGGACGATGGTCACCGTTATCGCGCTGCTGCTCGGCCTGGCCGTGGTCGCGCTGCAGCTGTCCTCCACCCAGTTCTCGCCGCGGCTGCTGCGCAACTTCCTGCGGGACCGGCCGAACCAGGTTGTGCTCAGCGCATTCGTCGCGACCTTCGCCTACAGCGCCGCCGGGCTGTACACGGTCGGCGTCTCCGGCGGCAACCGCACCGCCGCCTTTCCCCGGCTCGCGGTCAGCGGCGCGATCGTGCTCCTGTTCGTCAGCCTCGGCCTGCTGGTGTTCTTCGCTGACCACCTGGTGCACTCAATCCAGGTCGACGCGATCATGGAAACGGTGCAGCGCAGCACCCTCGCGGTGATCCGGGACGGGTTGCTCACCGGCGGCCAGGAATCACCTGCGGTGCCAGCGTGGGCGGTGGCGGTCATGTCCCGGCGCTCGGGGTACGTGCAGGCGGCGCATCCCGGGACACTGCTGCCGCACGCCGCCCGGTACGGGGTCTGCCTGCGGCTGCGGCCCAGGGTCGGCGAGCACGTGGTCGCCGGGACGACGCTGGCGTGGATCTGGCGTGCTTCTGCCGGTGATCCTGCCCCGGACCCGCAGGCCTTCGCGCGGGTCCTGGACGCCGGGGTGCGGATAGGGTTCGAGCGCACCCTGGAGCAGGACGCCGCGTTCGGGATCCGGCAGCTCGTCGACGTGGCGTGCAAGGCGCTGTCGCCGGCGGTCAACGATCCTTACACCGCGGTCCAGGCCGTCGATCACCTGTCGGTGATCTTCTGCACGCTCGCCCGGCGGCCGCTGGGAAACCATGTCGCCCGCGACGGCGGCGGGGCGGCGGTGATCGTCCCGGGACGGCGGTTCGGCGAATACCTCGCGGTGATGTGCGGGCTCATCCGCCGCTACGGCGCCGGTGAGCCAACCGTCGCCCACGCGCTGCTCCGGCTGCTCAGCAGCTGCGCCGCCGTGGCCGCAGACGATCCCGAGCGGTGCGCGGCGATCGAAGAACAGGCACGCATCATCGTCTCAGACGCCGAACGAGAAGTCGCCCAGCCCGCCGACCTCGACTTCACGCACGCCGAAGCGGAGTCCGTGCTTCAGATGGTGGCCCGGCGCCGGCCCCGGTCACACCCACCCGGCGGCGGGCCTGACGAGCCGCCCGCCCCGGCGCCACCAAGGTGACACCGCGAAGGTGATCATGTCGTGTCACTGTCGGGCTCTGCCTGGCAGGTCGCGGGGGGTCACGAAGCGGGTCAGCCGTGCTGCCCCTGGGCCTAGCTGATCCCAGTTCCCGGTGAACTCAAAGACCGCGATGGCGGCGGTGGGGAACTTGGCTCGCATACGGTCAAGCATGGCAGGCGGCCCGGCATCGTTCACAGCGCCCAAATGGGCAGGCGAAGTGGCTGCCGCCAGCGCGAGCGCGAGTTCCTGGATCGCGGGATCATGGCCGATGAGCAGTAGCGTCCTCGCCGCCGGAGGCGCGCGGCGGATCAAGTCCAGAAGCTGCACAGCTGAGGCCTGGTACACGCCGTCGTCGAAGCTGACTGGCGGAGTGGCCCCGAGCCCGGCCTGCGCGAGCTGCCATGTCTCGCGGGCCCGGCGAGCGGTGGAGCACAGGACCTGATCGGGCACGTGCCCGGCCGCACGCAGCCAGCGCCCCATGACGGGCGCATCCCGCTGGCCGCGGCGGCCGAGCGGCCGTTCGTGGTCTGGCACATCGGGCCAGGCCGACTTGGCGTGCCGCAGCAGCACCAGCTTCCGGCCCATGCCGTCTGCCATGGTCATAGCCTCGCATGTCGCGAGAGGTAAGGACCAGCCGACCCTACAGCCTGTTCAGGGAATGCCCGGCGCCGAATTGGCTGCGGATGTCGCATTGGCGCAGAACGTTGCCCAGGATCCCGTGCATGTGCCTTGGCTGCCGCCACGGTTGTAGGCCAGCGCGACCGCGATCAGCACAACGGTAGTCACCAGCCACAGCAGCAGCGCTGCCTGCTGCAAGCCCAGGCGCTGGTACACCCGACGGGTATGTAGTGGTTCGGGGCGAGAACGCCCGACAGCTCGGCGCGAGCCGACATGGATCTTCTCACGCGCCGGCATCTCCTCGCCGAATGTCAGCCGAGTGAATATGGTCAGCCGCCCGGCCAGCCTGGGGTCAGAGCTGGCAAGACCGTCCTTAATCGAGTCCAGGGCCTGCTGCTCCCACGCGCTCAGACTCATCAGTGGTCCCTCCATCGTTTCGCCGTGGCCTGAGCGGTCGCAGCGTCATGGAGAGCATTGCGATGACTGATGCGCTTGGTCAGCGCGTCAGCCCAGGCATCATCCCACTCGAGCAAGGCCTCCACCTGCAGTACGCAGCATCTGTATGACGCCAAGGTAGGTAGCGGCCATCAGCCCAGAACACCGGTGTCCCCGGTATTACGCCAGCTTCATCGCGTGACACGGTCAGAATACCCGGCCCCCGGAGTCGGCGGGCGGAACTCTGATGCGGCCAGGTCGAGTGCGATGGACACGCCGACGGGGCCACCAGGGCGCGCAGGTCGCTGTCCGCGCGATACCGGCTTAGCCTGGATGGCGTGCTGCGCTTCTGGGATGACCTCGCCGGCTCGTATGCCGAACTCGCCGCCAGCCCCTCAGTCCCGCTGCGGGTGTGCATTCACGGGCCTGCTGACGGGACGTGGTCCGGCCTGGCGGACCTGCGGGTCCTGCTGGTGGCCGACGTGCTGACTCGGATCGCCGAACTGCACGGCTTGCAGGTGATCGCCGTCCTGGCCGCGGCAAGCCCGCCTCCCGGGGCGTTCGAGCAGGACGTCAGCGCGCTTGGCATCCACCCGCCCGCCGCACGTGCCAGGCCCGGGGAAGCGGAAGCATCGCTCGGCGGGCCAGCCCACGTGCACCTGGCCAAGAACACGGCCGGACTCGGTGATGGCGGGGGTGGAGTGTTCATCGGTGTCGGTCCGGTAGAGGACCTGACGCGCCGGGAGCCTGGCGGTCGTGCAGCAGAGCTGGAAGCGTCAGGCGGGAGTGGATGTGACCAGCTTGTATTGCGGCTCGCGTTGTTGTCCCGCTCGTACCGCCAGCCGGTGAAGCTCACCCAGGCCGTGCTAGCCGATGCCGCCGAATCGGTCGGCCGGTGGCGGCGCAAGGTGGCCGAGTGGGCCGGCGAGCCGTCCAAGCCCATACCCGCGGAAGCCGCCAGGAACATCCGCAACGCCTTCGATGATGACCTCAACACGGTCGCGGCCCTGGACGTGCTGCACAGCATGGAGTCCGGCCAGGACGTGCCGGCGGGCGCGAAGTTTGAGACGTTCCTCTTCGTGGATCGTGTTCTCGGCTTGGAGCTCGCCCGCGAGATCGGTCACTGACAACAGCGACAGCTGGCATGAGTCCTGCAGCGCCGTTCCGCGGCATCGCCGGCGCCTGGCCGGGGCGAAATTCGCTCGCGGTTGACCTGGATCGGGCGCCGGTGCAAGCTTGGAGTGCTTTGGCCGGATTGTTCCCAGGTGGCGTGCCACCTGGCCGAGATGCTGCGCTCCGTCGCAGGTCGGGAGAGGATCGTGCGGACGCAGGACCATGTCCGCCGCCACCAGCCACCCGCGCCCGTGCCGGATGCCGGCGGCCGCCCCGTCCGGACGGCAGCCGCCGGGTCCTGGCCGCGCGGCGGCCTGCGGCGGCTCCGTCCGGTGCTGCCGGATATCGCCTGGGCGGTGTTCGCGGGCCTCAACCTGGCGGCGATGCGGCTGCTCCCGGCGTGGCAGACGGTGCCGTTCCTGGCCATCTGGGTCAGCCTGACCGTGATCTACGGATTCCGGCTGTGGCGCCTGCAGCCAACGATCGTGACCTGGGCGGCGGTGACGCTGGCCACCGGCGGCATCATCGGCGTGCAGGTGCTCAAGGGCCAGCAGGACGCCGACTACCTGGCGGAAGTGCCGCTGATCGCGCTGATGTTCCTGGTCATGGTCTGGCATGGCCGCCGGCGGCTGGCGGCCACCCAGGAACGGCTGACCGCCATGGAGGAGTTGCAGCGGGTCTCCCAGGAAAACCTGCGCCTGCTGGAACAGCAACGTCAGTTCCTCCAGGACGCCTCGCACGAGCTGGGCACCCCGATCACGGTCGCGCTCGGCCACGCGGAGCTCATCGAGCAGGCGGTCACCGACCATGCGGTGGCCGCGGACGCGCGGGTGATCACCGGTGAGCTGGCGCGGCTGCGCCGGCTGACGAACCGGCTGCTGCTGCTGGCCTCGGCCGGGAGCCCGGGTTTCCTTCATGTAGCGCCGGTGGCCACGGATTCCCTGGTCCTCGACGCGCTGGAGCGCTGGGGACACGTGCCGCGGCACTGGCGGCTGGGCGAGGCCACCGAGGCCACCGTGCTCGGTGACGCCGACCGGCTCATCGTGGCGCTGGACGCGCTGCTGGAGAACGCCGTCGCGCACACCGAGCCGGGCGACCGCATCGAGGTCAGCGTCCGCCTCGAGGACACCCACGCCGTCATCGCCGTGACCGACTCCGGCTGCGGCATCCCGCCGGCCGACCTGGACCGTATCTTCGGCCGTTTCACCCACGCCGAGCCGTACCGCAGCCGCGAAGCCGGCGGGTTCGGGCTCGGCCTGCCCATCGTGCAGGCCATCGCCGAAGCCCACCACGGTTTGGTCCGGGTGCGCAGCACCAGTGGCCAGGGCGCCACGTTCGAGATAGTCATCCCGGCGGTCCTGGAGTCAATCCGGCAGAAGGCCGAGCCGTAAGCCGCGGACCGTCAGCACTCACCCGCCCGGCACCACCGGTAGCGATGTTCCGGACGCCCGCCGCTGCCGTAGCGGAGCCTGATCTCGACGCGCCCGATCTCGTGCAGGTGGCTGAGGTAGCGCTGCGCCGTGGCCCGGCTCATCCCGGTCACCTCGGCGACCTCGGCGGCCGACATCTCCTGCTCGCCTGAGGCGAGCAGCCGCTCGACGGCCTCCAGCGTGTGGGGCGACCGGCCCTTGGCGCCGGCCAGCTGGTCCGGTGCCCGCAGCGCGCCGAAGACCCGGTCGACGTTGCGCTGGTCGGGCTCGTGCAGCGCGTCGAGACGAGACCGCATCTGGCCGTAGGACAGCAGCTTGTCGCGCAGCGCCGGGAAGCTGAAGGGCTTCAGCAAGTAGTGCAGGGCGCCGCCCTGCATGGCCGCGCGAACGCTGTCCGCGTCCTTGGCGGCGGTGATGACGATGACGTCCACCGCCGGGTGCCCTTCCCGGCGCAGCCGCGCCACCAGGTCCAGGCCGTGTTCGTCGGGCAGGTACAGGTCCAGCAGCAGCAGGTCCGGGCGCAGCCGGTCCACCGCCGTGACCGCTTCGGCCGCGGTGTGCGCCTGGGCGATCGCCTGGAAGCCGTCTACCTTGTCCACGTAGCCGGTATGGATGCCGGCGATGCGGAAGTCGTCATCGACGACCACGACGCGGATCATGGCGAGACAGGTGCCTTCTCGGGCGAGGCGTCGGCCTCCGCGGCCCCCGGCGTATCAGCTCCGGTGGCCGGGTTTTCTGGGGGAATTGGGTCCATGCCGACGCACTTGGGGAGGACCGCGGTGAAGACCGCACCGGCGTCGTGGCCGACGCTGATCATCCCGCCGCGGCTCTCGATGACCTTCCGGACCAGCGCCAGCCCGAGTCCCCGCCGCGCGCCCGTGGTCGAGGATTTCGTCGTGACGCCGTCCATGAAGATGGCTTCCCGCATGTCTTGAGGTACGCCAGGCCCCGAGTCGCGCACGCGGACCAGCAGGTCATGCTCGACGCCGACGATCGTGAGCTCCACCCACCTCGGCCTCGGGGCCTGGGCCGCGGCATCGATCGCGTTGTCGATGAGGTTCCCCACGACCGTCAGCACCTCACTGACATCGCTGATCGGGGCGTCGACATGGCTGTCGTCCATGACGCCCAGCCGGACGTCACGCTCGTCCGCCAGGGAGACCTTGGCCAGGATCAGCGCCACGAGCTTGGCGTTGCGGATGCCGGCCTGCAGTCGCTCGGTAAGGTCCGCGCGGGCGGCGGAGACGTCCGTCACGAACTGGATCGCTTCGTCGTACCGGCCCAGCTCCACCAGCCCGACCAGGGTGTGCAGCCGATTGGCGAATTCGTGCGACTGAGCGCGCAGCGTCTCGGTCAGGCCGATCGCGTCGTCAAGTTCCCGCTTCAGTGCCTCGGATTCGGTCCGGTCCTGGAACGTGACCACCCAGCCCAGGTGGTGCCGGCGCTCATGCCGGATGGGCATCCGGTTCGCCACCAGCACGCGGTCGCCCCGCAGCACCAGCAGATCGTTGCCCTCGATCTCACCGGTGACGACGTCGGCGAGCCGGCCTGGCGGGAGGATCTGCCGCAACGGGCGGCCCACGAAGTCCGGGGGCAGGTCAAGCAGTTGCCGGGCGAAGTCGTTGGCCAGCACGATCCGCTCGTTCTTGTCGTATCCGAGCACGCCCTCCCGGATGCCGTGCAGCATGGCCTCCCGTTCCTGCAGCAGCGCCGCGATTTCGCGCAGTTCGAGGCCGAACGTCTGCCGCTTGAGCCTGCGCGACAGGCCCAGCGCCGCGAGCACCCCGAGCGCGAGGACGCCGAGGAAGTAGACGGCCAGCTCCGGCAGCGTCCTGGCCGCCTGCACGGCCACCGCGGTGGTGAGGAAGCCGACTGATACCTGGCCGATCAACTGGCCGTGGCTGAATATCGGGGCCTTGCCGGTTGCCTCAACGCCAAGGGTTCCGTGCTGGATGCCGATCCATGCCCGGCCAGTGCGGAACGGCTCGCTGGATTCCGGCTCGCGGTCGGGGTACCAGATCGGCGTGCCGATCAGCCGGGGATTCCGGTGGGAGAGCCTGAGTCCCTGGGCGTTGGTGACCACGACGAACGCCGCCTCCGTGCTGTACATGGCCGCCATCGCCATGCTCTGCACCACACCGTGCGGGCTGATCCCGCCTGGGTCGCCCGCACTAACCGCCTGCTGCAGGCCGGGCTGGGAGGCGAGGCTCTCCGCGACCGCCAGGGCCCGCTGCTCGTACTGCTCGTCGAGCTGCCGGTTCAGGTTCCACTGCACGACGACGAAGCCGGCCGCCATGGTGACCACCAGGATCGCGACCATCATGATGACGACCTGGGTGGACAGGCGGTGTCGCAACACGCGCCGCATGCGAGCTTTCATGGCTTCCTGGCCGCTGGTGCCTGCCGCTGTCACGGCATTTGGCTGGGTGTTTCCGAAGTGTAACAACGGTCTGACCAGCTTCTGAAGGTCTCCGGCGGTGCGCAGAACGAGCAAAACCAGCAAAACGAGCTGTGTTTGCCGCTCGCCTCCGGGCCGCTCTTAAGGCGCTGCCTTCCCTTGTCGTTCCTCAGTCCAGGCACCGCCGCGGCCCTTTGGCTCGTTTGGGCCGTGCGCAGAATGCGCAAAACCTGCGGAAATGCAGTTTATTCACACAACTGACACAAATATTGTGCGCCGCATTTCTCCATTTTACCTTGGTGGCTCCTTCACGAATTCACATGAGTGGAGGTTCAGCCGAACGAGGAGAGGATGACGGTGGCAAGTACCTTTGCCAGACGCCGACGCGCCGCTCATGGCACCCGCGAGGGCACGGACGTCGCCGTGCGAGCGGCGCAAATTGAGCTGAGCGGCGTGACGAAGCGGTTCGTCACCCCCTCAGGATCGATGTTCACGGCACTGCGAGACATCGACCTGGTCATCGGCCCGGGGAAATTCTGCGCGGTGGTCGGGCCGACAGGGTGCGGCAAGTCCACCACCCTGACAATGGTCGCCGGCCTGGATCGCCCGAGTGCGGGCGTGGTACGCGTCGGCGGGCAGGCCGTCGACGGAATCACCTCGGGCATCAGCTTCATGTTCCAGGTCGATGCGCTGCTGCCGTGGAAGACCGTGCTCGGCAACGTGGCCCTGGGACCGGTATTCCGCGGCGTCCCGAAGAAGGAGGCGCAGTCCCAGGCGCGCGACTGGGTGCGCAGGGTCGGGCTGGCCGGCTTCGAGGATCATCATCCCCATCAGCTCTCGGGCGGGATGCGCAAGCGTGTCAGCCTGGCCGCCGCCCTGATCAACGAGCCTTCGATCTTGCTGATGGACGAGCCTTTCGGCGCGCTGGACGTGCAGACGAAGGCGATCATGTCCAACGAGCTGCTCGGCTTGTGGGAGCAAACCAAGCCATCGGTCGTCTTCGTCACCCACGACCTGGAGGAAGCGATCGCCCTCGCCGACCAGGTGGTCGTGATGACGGCGGGACCTGGGACCGTCAAGGCGATCTACGACATTGACCTGCCCCGGCCGAGGGGGGCCGTTCAGGAGATCCGTTTCGAGCCCCGTTTCCTGGAGCTGCACCACCAGATCTGGGCGTCGCTGCGCGACGAGGTCGAGCGCGCCTACTCCCGCACCGCACCGGCCGCGAGTCCAGAGGGAGGGCAATCATGAGCGAGCTGAAGGGCCTAGAGGCGCCCCGGAAGCGTGTGGAAGACACAGCCGCGATCGCCACCGGCGCCCGCAGCTCGGCGCGCCGTCACCGGATGCTGGTCTGGGCGGCCCGGGCCGTGACGCTGGTGATCGTGATCGGGGGCTGGCAGCTGCTCACGAGCATGAAGATCGTCGACCCCTTCTTCTGGGGCCAGCCCACCAAGATCGTCCAGCAGCTGAACGACTGGCTGCGGCACGGGACCGCTTACGGGTCGATCTGGCTGCAGATCTGGATCACGATGAAGGAAGCGGTGCTCGGCTTCCTGTTCGGAGTCGTGGCCGGCGTCGTGGTGGGCGTCCTGCTCGGGCAGTTCCGCTTCATGGCCGAAGTCTTCAGCCCCTACATCAAGATCACGAACGCGATCCCGCGGATCGTGCTGGGGGCGCTGTTCACGGTCGCGCTCGGCCTGGGGATAACCGCCAAGGTGGCGCTGGCCGCCGTACTTGTGTTCTTCGTGGTGTTCTTCAACGCCTTCCAGGGCGTCCGTGAGGTGGACCGCAACCTGCTCGCCAACGTTCGCGTGCTCGGCGCCTCACGGCTCGCGATCACGCGGCACGTGGTGCTGCCCTCGGCCCTGACCTGGATCATCGCCAGCCTGCACGTGGCGTTCGGGCTCGCGATCATCGGCGCGATCGTCGGCGAGTTCCTCGGCGCCCAAAAGGGGCTCGGACTGGTGATCGCGACCGCGCAGAACAACTTCAACCCGAACGGCGTGTTCGGCGCGATGTTCATCATCGCGGTCCTGGCGCTGACCGCAGAGGGCCTGATCGGCCTGCTCGAACGGCGCCTGCTGTCCTGGCGGCCGCCGTCACAAGGCGAAGTCGGCCTCGCGTGACCTAGACGCAGTACGCATCACATCCACCTACACCGGCAGGAGCACTTCCAATGTTCAGACGTCCTCTCATCAAGATCGCGAGCGCGGCGAGCGTCGCGGCCCTCGCGACGGCCCTGACGGCCTGCGGCAGCTCGAGCAGTCCGTCGGGCACCGGGCCGAATGCCGTGAGCAACGTTTCCAGCGTGCCGACCGTCACGCTGATGGTCGGCGGCATCGACAAGCAGATCTACCTTCCCTACCAGCTCGCCCAGGACCTGGGCTTCTACAAGAAGTACGGCGTCAACGTCCAGCTTTCCACCGAGCAGGACGGCGGCGTCGGCGCCGAGACCGCGATGGTATCGGGGCAGGTCGACATGGCCGGCGCCTGGTATGTGCACACGATCGACTTCCAGCTGAAGGGCAAGAACGTCGTCGACGTGGTCCAGCTCAGCGGCGCACCCGGGGAGCGCGAGATGTGCGCCAGGAACTCCGGCGTCACGTCGCCGGCGAACTGGAAGGGCAAGAGCCTGGGCGTCACCGACATCGGCTCGGGCACCGATAACCTCACCCTCTACCTCGCCGCGCGGTACCACCTGACCAGCAAGGAGTTCAACCGCGTCGCGGTCGGAGCCGGTCCTACGTTCGTCGCCTCACTGCAGCACAACCGGATCGCCTGCGGCATGACCACGCAGCCGACCGTCAACGCGATCGAGAAGCAGGGAATCGGCACCTCGGTGGTCGACCTCGCCACCACCAGCGGCGCGCAGCAGTGGCTGGGTGGCGCCTACCCGGCCGCCGGCGTGCTGGCGCGGGCCGACTGGGTCGCCTCTCACCAGGCCACCGTGCAGAAGGTGGTCGACGCGCTGGTCGCGACGATGCACTGGATTCACACCCACAGCGCCGCCGACGTCGCCAACGCGATGCCGCCGGCGTTCGTGTCCAACGGGCTCACCACCAAAGCGGACTACATCGCCGCGCTGGCGCAGGACAAGGGCCAGTTCCTGGCCGACGGCATGATGCCCGCAAGCGGGCCGGGCACCGCCCTGGCGATCGACAAGCTGGCCGGCAACGTCACCGGCCCGGTGAACATCGCCAGCACCTACACCAACCAGTACGTCATCGCCGCGAACAAGCTCGAGGGGTTCACCAAGTAGGTCAACCTGCCTGGGCCGGCACCGTCGGGTTGGCCCAGGCAGGCAGCATGGTACACCGAGGTAGCCGAACGGGCCGGCCTGAGCCGGGCCACGCCCAGGCGCCGGCGGGCGCTGATCAGCCGGCCCACGCGTCTGAACAGGTAAAACACCTCGATAGGCCCTACAAAAGCAGCTAGCCCTACGATTTGCAGGGTGAGACCAGGACCGCTCGCGTGAGACCCCTCGGAGGCCCGATCCCAGGGTCTTTGCTCATGTCGTGTTTCCCACCGGTCAGGCCGCTTCCTCGGGCGCCGGATTGCGCGCAGCGGGGCGCGGGGGTTCATCTCCAAGGCCGAGCTGTCCGCGCGGACGCTGGCGGCCGTGCTCGAGGCGCCACCGCGATGACCAGGCGGCCAGTCGGGCAGCGGATCCGGCAGTTAGCGTTTGGCCGGCTCAGCGTGGGTAGCTTGATCGGATGCGTACGCTCAGGCAGGCGCGCTGGATTTGCCATGCTGGGCCGGGGCTGACCGCGGTCATGCTGGTTCTTGCGCTCGGCGGCTGCCTGAAACCGCTGTTCTCCGGCGCACGAGGCGGGCTGCACCGGTTCCATTCCGGCCAGTGCAAGCCGGGGGCGCCGCTCGCTGGGGTGTACCTGCCGTTCAGGCTTCACGTGCAGAACCGCTGCGTCACGGTCACCGGCATTGTCGATTGCCTGCGGCGCGAGCCCGACGGGGACGTTCACATAGAGCTGCGCCTCGACCGCGCTTATCGCCGGCTGCTGACCCCGGCGAATGCATTCCAGCGGTGCCCGCACCACGGGGGCCCGCATCTCGTCGTGGAGATCATTCCGCAGGGGGACCAGCTTCCCCTCCTTGACAACAGTGCAAGCCAGGCTGGTTTCGTGACGCCGAGGGCGCCACCGGCAGGCGCGCGTATCACGGTGACAGGACCCTACGTCTGGGACACCAATGCCCTGCACGACCTGATCGTCCCTGGGAAGAACGTGGCCGACTGGGCCGAGATTCACCCGGCCTGGAACATCACGGTCGGGAGGCGGACCAGGTAGCCTGACGCGTTCGCCGCCCTCGACACTCACGCGCAGGCGCATCCCCGGACGTTGGCACCGGGCCGCCCGGAGGGGGCACGGCGGGCGCGAGACATCATGCACCCGGGAGCGGAATGCATCGGCGAAGGCGACAGCGTCGCGGCCGACGTCCTTCATTTCCGCCTCGCGGGGCGTGCTGATGCGATGGTGGCGCCGCTGAAGCTGGCCTGCCTGATCCTGGACTAGGCCGAAAGGCAGGGCTGCGATACCATCAGCTGTTTTCACATCGGGGCCGCCACCTGGCGACCGCTACAGCAGGCGTACCCCCAGGTTGGTCACCTCTTCCGGTGCCCAGGAGTGGTCCCGGTCGAGAAACCACTGTCCGTTCGGCTAAATATTTGAGATCTTTCCGGCCGAATGGACGGTGGGAGTTCGGCCCGGGGCGCCGCTGCACCACTGGCTGGAGCAACAGGTCGGACCGGACCCAGCACGGTTATGACCCCTGGGCCACGATCCACGGCACGGTGTGCACCGCGAGGCTGAACGCCCTGCCTCCGGCGGACACTTGCGAGGCGGCGGTCAGGCCGGTCACCTGCACCGGGCCGGTCACGGGGGCCGTGGTGCCGATGCCGAGCTGGCCGCCCGTGTTGCTGCCCCAGGCCAGGACCGTGCCGTCCGACCTCAGCGCGAGCATGTGACCCCAGCCGGCGGAGAGCTGGGTGATCCTGCTGCCGGCCGCGATCGTGTTCACCGGCCGGGTCACCGGGGAGCCGGCCGGCGCATTGCCCAGCTGGCCGGCGGTGTCGTTGCCCCAGCTCCAGACCGAGCCGTCCGTCCCCAGGACTGCGGCGGTCCAAAGACCAGCGGTGACGCCGGCGAGGTACACGTTGTTGATCCCGGTCACGCGCTCGGGGGTGGAGTGGTCGGTGAGCGTCCCGTCGCCGAGTTGCCCGGAGCTGTTGCCGCCCCACGTCCACACCGAGGCGAGCACGGAGATGCCGTTGGTCTGGGTCGCCACGGCCGCGTCGTAGCCCGCCGCGATGCCGGTGGCGTGGGCCAGGCCCGCGACCTTGACCGGGACCGAACTGGAGGCCGTGGTGCCGTTGCCGAGCTGGCCGTGCTGGTTGTCGCCCCAGGCCCACACCGTGCCGTCCGAGCGCAGGGCCAGGTTGAAAGTCCAGCCGGCCGAGATCTTGGTGACGCCGGTCAGCCCGGTCACCTGGACGGGCGTGAGCTCATGATTGCCCCATGTCCACACCGTGCCGTCGGATCGCAGAGCCAGGCCGACCGCGCCGGCCGCCACCTGGGTGACCCCGGTCAGCCCGGTCACCTGGACCGGCGTACTCTGGCTGGTCGTGGTGCCGTCGCCAAGCTGGCCCGACCCGTTGTCTCCCCAGGCCCAGACGGTACCGTCGCCCCGCAGGGCCAGCCCGAAGTGATACCCGGCCGAAACCTGCACCATGTCATTGCCCAGTGCGCTGATGTCGCCGTACCGTGATCTGCTGACCGTGGTCCCGTCGCCCAGCTCACCCAGATAGTTGTCGCCCCAGCTCGCCACGACACGCGACTGGAATAGCGTCCCGGTGACCCGGGCCTGGGCTGGCGCCGATGCCGCCGCCGTCATGCCTGCCATGCCGAGTGTCAGCGCGGTGCAGCCGGCCATCTGGGCCAGCCGCCGCGATCGCTGCAAGATCTTCATCGTGTTTCCCCCAAGCTGCCCAGCCCAATCGGCCCGCCAATCCGTCAGGACAGAGTCGCGACCGCCCCGGCTGATACATCCGGGCTTGCCGCGAGGCGTTACGGCCAGCCCGCTCCGGGCACGTCGCCCTCGACGGTCAGGACCTGCTCGCCGAATGGCGCGGCATCGACAACGCCAACACGCAATGGCTGGCCGAACTGATCGACCGGGTGGGCTGGCCCGGCCGGACGCTGGTGGGCGAGGACGGCGCGCACGCGGCCTGGCTGCTGGCCCAGCACGCCGCCCCCCAGCGCCAGCAGGAGTTCCTGGAGCTCCTACGGGCCGCGGTAGAAGCCGGCGAGGCTTCCGTCACGGACCAGGCTTACCTGGAAGACCGGGTCCGGGTCCATGAGGGGCAGGCCCAGCGGTACGGAACCCAGTTCATCCACGACGAGCAGGCCCTCAGGCCACAACCCATCGAGGACCCGGAGAACCTGGACCAGCGCCGCGCCGAAGTGGGCCTCGGGCCGTTCGCCGAGTACGAGGCCCTCATGCACGGCCGGGACTAACCACAGGCAGGCCCGGCACCCTAGCGATCTGACGCGTGTCTCTCTTCATGTTTCCGCGGAAACACGCGCCCCGGACCGTTCGGCCCAATTGGGCGGCAGGGGAGCGGACCTCAGCTTCCGGTGCGGTGCCCGCCATCATCCCGCGGTGGCCGGCGGCAGCTATGACCGCTCAGACGTCGATGTCCAGGGACGCCTCGTCCAGGCCGGGCGGCGTGTAGGGGATGGTGACGCCCAGCCGTTCGGCCAGGGTGCGGGCCCGGGTCAGCAGCGGGTGGGCCTCGCCCAGGGCCGGGCGGCCGTGCGCCAGCAGGGTCCGGTCGAGCACCGGCGCGAGCAGTCTCTCCGCCCGGCGGGTGTCCCCGACGGCCGTGCAGCGCTCGGCCTCGTCGCAGCGGGCGGTGAGGATCACCGGGTGGCAGGGGTCGATCCCGGCGGCGGCCAGGTCGGTGACCGAGCGGAAGCATTCCGCGGCGCGGTGGGTGTCGCCGATCCGGGCCGCCGCCCGGGCGAGCAGGACCAGGGTCCAGCCGTGCGCGGGCCGCGGCGGGCCGCCCTCGCCCTCGCCCTCGGCGTCGGCCAGCCGGGTCAGCGCGTCCGCCGCGGCCGCGGCCTCACCCCGCAGCAGCGTGAGCTCGGCGAGCGACCGGTCGAGGTCCGCGGTCAGCGGGTCGAGCCCGCCCTCCAGCGGCCAGTCCCCCATTTCCGCCCGGGCGGTGCGCAGCCCGGCCGCCGCTTCCTCGGCCCGGCCGAGATCGGCGCGGGCCAGCGCGAGCAGCCGGCGGGCGGTGTAGCCGAGCCGGAACGACACCTGGTCGCGGAACCAGTCGGTTTCCGCCGCCTGGCCGTCGAGCAGGTCGAGCACGGTCCGGGGGTGCCGGAGCACGAGCGCCGCCTTGGCCAGCCAGATGAGATCTTCCTGGATCCGGTAGGAGGTGGGCAGGAACCAGCCGCGCCGGATGTCGGCGGCCTCCTCCAGGTACCGTCGCGCGGCGGTCGGATGGCCGCCCGCCAGCAGAGTCTGGCCCAGGACGATCTGCGCCTCGGCGGTGTCGGCGTGCGCCGGGTCGCCCAGTCGCGCGCGCCGGTCCGCCAGCAGCGCCATGGCCAGCCGGATGCTCTCGGTCGCGTCGCCGTTGAGCCGCGCTACGTCTGTCCGGGTGCGCGCGGTCACGGTGAGCCGCCGCCATGCCGTCGCGTCCTGCGGCTGGCGGTCGAGCAGGGCCTGCCGGGTCTGCCCGACGTCGGTGATGACGGCCGCGGCCCGCTCGTGGTGCCCTGTTTCGGCGGCCAGCGCGGCCAGGTTGTTGTCGGCCCGCGCGATCCGGGACTGGTCGTGCCCCAGGCCCTGGTCGGCGACGCGCCGGGACAGCCGCCACGCCTCTGCCGCCGTCCGCCGGTCCCCGAACCTGGCCGCGGCCAGCCCGAGGTGGCTGGCGGCGTCGCTGAGCCGCTGCAGGTCGTGCCCGGTGGCATCGGAGATCGACGACGCCGGCCCGTCAAGATAGGCACCGTCCAGGTCGGCCGCGAGGTTCTGCCAGAGCGAGACCGTCCGCCTCGCCTCGGAGATGCCGCGCCGGTACAGGGTGCCCGCCTCGAGCAGGACCCGGACCACGACGGCGCTGGCGTTCGCCTCGGCGCGGGGATCGGTCCGCCGCCGGGCGACGGCCGCCAGCGCCGTCTCGGCGCTTTCCAGGTCCCGCGCCAGGGCGCCGGCCAGCCTGGTCAGGTCGCGTTCGAACCACAGCGCCGCCAGTCCGCGCGCGAGCAGGTCGACCGGCCCCTCCTGGTCGGCCAGGCAGGTCCGGAAGGTGACGTCGGACAGCCGGGAGGCGCTCTCCGCGACGGTCGGCTCGGCCAGGTGGGTAACGGATTCCGCGCAGGTCCGGAGCACCGGGCGCAGGAAATCGGTGAAGACGTCGCACCGGCCGTGCCACGCCGCCGCCGCGACCCGTCCCCACGGGCTGTCCGGCCAGCTGGGCGGGACGAGGCCGGTGCCCGCGGTGAGCTTGCGTTTCTCCGCCGTGGAGATGTCGCCGATCCCGTAGCCGACCTGGGTCATGAGCGGATGCTCGGCGCGGTGGAAGGCGACGATCACACCGACCGCGGCGACCGCGGCCGACCTGGCCGCCGTCACCGAGCCGATGGGTCCGGGTGGCGACCAGCTCGCCTGACCGGCGAATTCCTGCCAGGCGTGGGCCGCCGCCAGCGCCACAAGCACCCGGCGGTTGTGCACCTCGTTGTACAGCCAGACTGCGGATCGCCCGGTCTGCCCGGGGAGCCGGACCGCGGCGGCGACGTCCCCGGCCCGGACCACGTGGTAGGGCGTCTGGCGCAGCACGTCCGCGGCGGCCGCGGCGATGGCCGCGAGGCGCTCGTCCTGTGCCGCCACCGCGCCCTCCTCTCATCTGGCCGCTCACCTGCGCTAAGACCGTCATCATAGGCGCAAACCCAGAAGATGGACTGCCCGGATTTTTCATAACTAAAGGCAATATCTTTTTTTGTGTTGTCTCAGGTATTAGGCTCCGGCTGCCGGGCAGGTGCTCGTCCCGGCTTACCACAGTTGAAGGAGCGCCACCCCAGCTAGTTTCGGAGCCATGTCAAATGCCCGATGGGTGAGCTGCGCGGCCCGGGGGCGGAAGCTCCCGGGCCGGCGCATGTCGCGGCGCCTGTTGCGCGCGCGTGGGCGGTCGCCGCGGCGACCGCCGCGGTGAGGGTACCGGCCGGGAACGCGGAAGCCGACGCGTGGACGGTCCGGGGCTGGGCGGATGTGGCCGTCGGATGCGTCGCCCTGGACGGCCCGGGGTTCGCAGGCCCGAGTGACCGAACGGCCAGGCGGGACGGCCCTGGCGCGTTCAGCGGGCTGGACGAGGTGATCAGGTCGATGCGCGTGGTCTCCGGGGGCCAGCACGCCGCCCGGCTCCGCCGGCTGCGGCGGTTCGCCGGCCCGGTGCCGCCGTGGTACCCGGACACCCGCCCGGTGGCCGGCCCTATTCGCGGCGTCCGGGAGATCGTCTGGCGCGCGGCCGGCCTGGTCGCGGAGTTCGGCGAGCTGCTCCGCGCGACCGCCGCCAGGCTCCCGCACGACACGGCCTGCCCCCTGATCAGCGCGCGGCAGCTGGCCTGGGGCATTCGCTACCGGCCGTCGCCCAGCGAGGCCCACGTCACGCTGCGCTTGCCGGTCAGCCGGCGGCTGGCCCGGCGGACCTGGATGTGCCTGCCCGGGCTGCCTGGCTCCGGTACCGCGATCGCCGAGGTGCCGTCCACCGCGACCCCGATGGAGCAGCAGATCTGGCGCGGCATCCACGAGGGGGCGCACCTGGACCACCTCAGCTCGCTGGCCAGGCTCCGTCATCCACCGGGCCGGCCGCTGGCGCCGAGCCCAGGGGAGTTCGGGGCCGGGCTGCTCGTCGCCGAGTCGTACGCGATGGCCGTGGAGATACTCGCCGGGGTCGAATGCATCCTGGCCGGCGAGGGCCACGCGGTGTGGCAGCTCGGCGCCGGCCTTATCGAGCGGGCGACCCGGCTGCCCGGCGGCTCGAACCCGGCGGCGGAGTTTACCGACCTGCCGACTCTGGCCGAGGTGTACGTGCTCGGGCCGCTCCAGGTGCTGTCCGGCGCCCCGGCCTCCGCCGTCCTGCCGGCCGAACTCACCAGGTCACTGCACGATCGCTGGCGTGCTGCCTGCGCGGCCTACCCGCCCGCCGCCGCATTCAGCGCTAGCGCCGCCGAACTGGCTGGCCGGGCCGATCCCGGTCGCCTCGGTTAGCGCCGTGTAAGGGCGCCCCGCCCTGGGTATCTGAGCTAACGCCACGTGCGAGCGCCGCCCCGATCCGGGGTCGTCTCGTCTTGCGCCGCAGGTGGGAGACCTGGCCCTAAGTGTGTCGGCATAAAAACTTTATTGACGTAAATCCTGCATAGATAGACATCGTTTATCTAGCTACACTAAGCTCATAGACGGTGTTCACGTGATCTGGGGCGGACAGCGTCCTGGGTGGGCCGTTGGGGTGGATGAGGGGTGGACCGCAGAGGTCTGTGGGTGGCCGACGTCGCGGGAAGAGCGCGCGGTGACCGCTCCGGCCGGCGGAAAGGGTCGTGAGGGATGAATACAAGTTAAACAAGGGTCATGTGATACGTGATCGCATCGTCGTTTGAGGAACGCTCGCGTGACCGCCGGGCGGGCACCCCAGCCGCTCCCGGCGCCGGACCGCTGGCATTTATCTCGCTAGTCAAAGGGTCGCATTCAATTTCGCAGCGCTTTAGCGAGATAGCTGCCGGACGCTTGCCGATCACCGGCGACCGCCTGCCTGGCAGGTAACTGCCGGTCAACGAATCAATAGCCTTGGGGGGCATATGATTCCGCCGGTCGGATCCTGTTATTCCCGCGACTCATGGCTGAGCCGGCCCCGCTGGTCAGCCGCATCCCCTCCAGCCGGTCACGGTCATATCGCCCCATGAGACCCGTGACATCTAGGACCCCAGGTGGCGGCCGTCATGGCCCTGACGGAGCTGGCCGTCACCTGGCAAAACTTTCTGGAGGGGGATCTGCCATGAATGACGTCGCCGGCCGCCCGCAGCTCGACGGGGAGGAACTAGACGCGGCGGTCGACCACGCGCGGGCGGCGCTGGCCGCGCGGCTGCGCGCCGGCGGCCCGAAGGTGGTCGCCGAGGCCCGCGCCCTGCTCGGGACCCTGCTCGATCGCCGGGTGGCCCTCGCGGCGGCGCGGACGGACGAGCAGGACGCCGACGCGGTAGCCGGTGCCCGGGCCGACCGCAACGAGGCCATCGCGGTGACCGGCGCGCTGCTGTACTGGCTCCCGGCCGACGACGCGGCCTGGCCGGAGGTGGCGCTGACCCTCGGGCGGCTCAGCTACGACCGCTACACCGATCCCTGGCCCGGTGCCGAACCCCCGGATCCTGACGACCTCGACGCCGCGTGCGACCTGCTGCTGCGCGGGGCACGCTACGACGACGCCGACGAGCGCACGACGCTCTATCTCTTCCTCGCCCTCCGCGACCGGCAGCACCTGATGGCCTGCCCGAATGACGCGCGGGCGCTGATGACCTGGGGCGAGCGGCTGCTCGCCTTCCCGGACGCCGGCGGCCTGGGCCGGGCCGGCCTGCACGACATGCTGGAACTGGAACTGCTCAACCGCGCCGACGCGCTGGCCCCGGTCGGCTCGTGGGGTCCCTGGGGCGTGCGTACGCTGCGGTTAACTTCCACCCTCGTCTAGCGTCCTCAGCCGGTGCCGCCGGGAGTCGGCACGCCGATGGGGCTGGGGTAGGGGAGCGCGGGCGCGCAAGCCTGCGCGAGCGGGGTGAGGGCGGTCACGATCTCGGCCGTGGTATCCGGCCCGAGCCGGGCCCACGGCCGGGCCGCGGCCCAGTCGGTGGCGTTCTCCACCGCCGCGTGCGCTTGTCGTCCCGCGCTGGTCAGCTCACCGCCCGCGCTGACCCAGCCGCGGGCGGCCAGCCTCCAGAGCGCGTCGTCCCACGCCTCGTCGCTCCAGCCCCGCACCGGCTGCAGGTCCTCCCGCCGCAAATCCAGGCAGCACCGCAGGGCCACGGCCTCGCAGCCGTCGATGTCCGCCGCCGCCAGGGCCGCGAAATGCCCGTCGCCGCGGTGCTCGCGCAGCACGGTGGCCGCCTGCCAGAGCCGGGCCAGCCCCGAAGAGCCCTCCCCGGGAACCGGCAACGCGGCGTCCGCCGAGGCCAGCACCCGGCCGGAGAAGTCGAGTTCCCCGATCGCCTGCCAGAGCAGGCCGGCGGCCGCGGCCGCGTCGGCTTCCCGCCCGGCGAGCAGCCTGCCGAGGGCTTCGGTCGCGCCGGACAGCCGGACCCGCAGCGCCTCTTCCGGCGTGATCAGGTCCCAGACACCGGGAATGGCGCGGGCGACGAAGGCGGGCGCGAAGTTGAAGAACGAGGCGGTGACCACCGCCGCGCTCGCTGCGCCGAGCGGCGCCGCCCGCCCGGCGAAGTAGCCCCGCCAGAACCCGCGCAAGCCCGCCTGCTCGTAGGCCGAACGGGCCTCAGGCGTGAAGTAGGTCACCGCGTGGATGGGCTCGAACAGGGTCCACATCGACCGAGCCGTTGACGCCGCGTCAGCCACGACCGCCCTCCTCAGAGATGGTTTGGATTCCAGGGCAGGATAACCCGGGACGGCCCGTTACACATGTGGCGGCGTTCTTGTCCGCAAGCCGGGTAGGAGGCTTGTTATGCGGACTGACCGGTGAAAGCGGACCGGAAGCCCGGTGATGACGGTGGCGGTGATGCCGCCGCAGGCAATGACCGACGGGGTAACTGGCGGGGCTGGTGGCGGCGCTGGCGCCAGTGGCTTCCCTTCGTGGTCAAGCCGCTGCGGCGCGGCATCGTTATCTTCGTCTTGCTGCTCATCGTGGAGTACCTAGTCGTGCCCGAGCTGGTCGGGGCCAGCAAGGACCTGTCCCTGCTTGGCCGGGTGAACGCCGCCTGGCTGGCCGCGGGCCTGGTCCTCGAGGGCCTGTCGCTGTTCTGCTACGGCCTGCTGACCCAGGCGCTGCTGCCGCCGGGGGCGCACAACCCAGGTCTGTCCCGGCTGTTCCGGATCGATCTGGCCGCCGCGGCGGTCGCGCACGTCATACCAGCCGGGACACTAGGCAGCGCCGGGATCGGCTATCGCCTGTTCACCGCCGAAGGCATCAAGGGAAAAGACGCGGCGGTGATGATGGCGACCAAGGGCCTGGGCTCTACCGTCGTGCTCAACGTCCTGCTGTGGCTGTCGCTGGTCATCTCCATCCCGCTGGCGGGCTTCCACCCGATATACGTGACCGTGGCGGTCACCGGTGCCGTGGTGCTGCTGGCCATCGCGACCTTGGCCTTCGGCATTACCAGGCGGAGCAAGCGCGCCTCCCGCATCCTGCGCGCTGTCGGCGACCGGATACCTGGCCTGACCGGCGATCGCCTGGAACAGGCCATCCGCGACGCCGGGAACTCCCTGTCCGCGCTCGGCCGCGACCGGCGCACCCTGGTCATGTCGCTCACCTGGGCCTTGCTCAACTGGCTGCTCGACGCCGCGTCGCTATGGTGCTTCGTGGCGGCGTTCGGCCGGTTCGTCAATCCGGTCGAGCTCTTCGCCGCGTACGGGATCGCCAACGTGGCCGGCGTGCTGCCGGTGACCCCGGCCGGGCTGGGCGTCGTCGACTCGGTCGCGCCGCTGCTGCTGGTCAGCTTCGGCATCACCCGCAGCGTGGCGACGCTGGGCGTGCTCGGCTGGCGGCTGGTCAACTTCTGGCTGCCGATCCCGGCCGGCGCCGCCGCCTACGTGTCCCTCAAGGTGCCTCGCGGCGCCGGCCTCAAGGCCATGCGCGCCGCCGTGTCGACCATGATGGCGCGCCCCGCCATGCCGTCCGGGGCCGTGCTATCCGAGGCCGCGTCACCCGCGGCCATGCCGTCCGAGGCCGCGTCACCCGAGGGCCCCGGACCTCCCGGCCCGGCTAGTGACAACTGAGCTTCGGATTGGCGCCGAAGTAATTGACCGGCCCGAACAGGATGGTCACCGCGATCGTGCCCGCTCCGGAGCAATCCGCCGATGAAGTGGTGTAGTAGTGCCGTTGCCCGGCGGCGAGGGCGCCGATAAGCAGCCAGACGAAGATCAGCACCAAGACCAGGCGCATGGCCACCTCCGGATTTGTGCGCGGGAGGGCATGGACCGGGCCGTCACCCGCCACGTGTCAGTGATATCAGGCCCCGTCGCTCGGCGGTAGGCCCTGAGTCCGCGGGAACAAAGCCCTCGTATGCGGATATTACGGTGCAGCTCCCCAATGTGCCGGGTCACGGCGAGCCAGATTATTTAAAATTCGGCCATGTCCCACCCATCCGATCCGGCGTTTGCTTCGAAGGTGATATATGAACCCGACCGATTCGGACGCGTCCAGGTTCAAGTCCGCGGCCGCGGATAGGAGGGGAGAGCGGGATCTTGACGACCTGCTTGTCCACGTGGCGCGTGGCGACCAGGAAGCGTTTGAGGCGGTGTACGACCGGCTAGTCGGCCCGGTGTACGGCGTCATCCGCAGGGTTCTTCGGGATCCGTCCCAGTCCGAGGAGGTAGCCCAAGAGGTCCTCCTCGAGGTGTGGCGGACCGCCGCGCGGTTCGACCCGGTCATGGGTGGCGCGGCGACCTGGGTGATGACCATCGCCCACCGCCGCGCCATCGATCGTGTTCGGTCCGTCACGGCGGCGGCCGACCGCGAGCACAAGACGGCCGAGATCCAGACACCACATGACGAGGTCGCCGAGGCGGTGGAAGCGAGCCTGGACCGGGAGCGGGTACGGCGCTGCCTGGACGGGCTCACCGAAGTGCAGCGCGAGTCCATCACCCTGGCCTACTACGGCGGATACAGCTACCGGCAGGTATCCGACCTGCTCAAGGTCACCCTGGGCGCGATCAAGACCAGGATCCGCGACGGGCTCATCCGGATGCGTGATTGCCTGGGGGTGACCTGACATGCGGCTCCTCCGCCACGACCTGCACTCCCTCTCCGGTGCCTACGCGCTGGACGCGCTCGAGGGAGGGGCCGAGCACGACCGTTTCACCCGTCACATGAGCCGCTGCCAGTCGTGTGCCAGCGAGGTACGCGGGTTCCGCGAGGTGGGCACCGCGCTGGCCTTCGCCGCCGCCACCGACCCGCCGCCCGAACTGCGCGATCGGGTGCTGGCTGCCGTCGCGCTCACCCGGCAGCTGCCGCCTGAGGTCAAGACCGAGGCGCGGCCGCGGCGGACGCGGGCCTGGGTGCCGTGGGTGCCGTGGCTATCCGGGGCCATCGCGACCGCATCGATCGTCGTCGCGGTGCTCTTCGGCTTCGCGCAGGCCCACACCCAGCAGGAGCTCAACCAGGTCCGGGCCGAGAACCAGGCGATCTCGCTGCTCCTGTCGGCGCCGCAGGCCAGGTTGCTCACCCACACGGTGACCAGGGGCGGGGTGGCCACCGTGGTGCTGGCCGCGGACCGGCATGAGCTGGTCGTGATCACCAGCGGGCTGCCCGCGCTGCCTCCCGGCCAGGTGTACCAGATCTGGCTGATCGGCAAGACGAAGATCGTGTCCGCGGGCCTGCTGCCGTCGGCCAAGTCCGGGCGGACCGCGCCGGTGCTGGCGTCCGGGGTGGTCAAGGGCGACACGCTCGGCCTGACCGTCGAGCCGGCCCCGGGATCGGCTCAGCCCACCACCAAGCCCATCCTGGCCCTGCCGCTGCCCGTCTGAGCCGGCCGGGACCGCTGCCCGTCCCCAAGGCGGGCAGCGATCCCGGGCGCCAGCTCACTGTGGCCAGTGGCAGCTGCTGACCTGCCCGCCGGTCACCGTGACGGTGGCCGCCGGGCTATGCTCGTCGTGCCAGACCGTGTAACGCCCGGCTGGCAGGCTCGGGTAGACGGCTGCGTACCTGGTCTCGCCGGGCATGTGCCGCGGCCGGACCCGCGAGTGCGTACGCCGGGAGTGCGTGCGCCGCGACCCGGGATCGGCGGGCTCGTCGTCGCGGCCGATCTCGATCTCCTCGCCGTCCAGGTCGGCCGGCGTGTACAGGATCAGGGCGCCGACGCCGGCGCCGAGTTCCATGATGACGGTGCCCGGGCCGGACGGGCCCGCGGCTGGCTCGGGCATGCTGGCCTCCTGGAGGAAAGTGACGAGGGGTGTCCCGCGATCAGGACGGGTTGTCGAAGCCGCTGTAAGGAACCCCGAGGTAGGGGAAGTGGCCGAGATAGGGAGCGCTGACGCTGGCCGGGGTCAGCCCGTCGGTGAGCTGGCCTGCCGCCGCGTCGGGGGTGAAGGACTTGTTGACCAGGGCGTAGGTGACTCCGGCGATGGCCCGCAGTTCGATCGCGACCACGTCGTCGGTGACTCGGCGGCCGTTCGGGAAGCCGGCCGCGTCGCCGCCGAGCAGGCCGTAGATGCTCTGCTTATCGCCCGGCGTGGGCGCGATCGAGGTGTTCAGCCGCAGCATGTCGGACAGCACCGGCCCGGTGAAGTTGGTGAATCCGGGAATGATGCCGGCGGGTATGCCGGTCAGCAGGATGGCCTCCAGGTCGGCGCGCGGCTTGGCCGAGGCGACCAGCGCGGCCAGGTGCGGGAAGACGCCGGGGTACAACGTCGGCAGCAGCGCGGCCAGGCCGGGCTGGGTGACGTAGGCGGCGAACCGCTTGTCGTCGGCGGGCGGCAGCGAGTTCCACTGGTCCTTGTGGCCGAGCGGGATCAGGACCTCGTTGACCAGCGGGTTGCCGAGCCGCGACACCTGGCGGAACGGCCCGCTGTCGACGTTCTCGCTGTTGTCGGCGTCCCACACCCTGACGCGCTGGCGACTCGCCGTGGTCCATACGCCGATGGTCGGGTGGCCGCTCCTGACCAGCGCGGACATCGGCACCTGGATCGAGATCGAGTGCACGTTCAGGTGGTTGGTGGCGTTCACCCCGGGGGCCGGCTTGGAGAAGACGTTCAGCCCGAACTGGTTGTGCAGTTGTTCGAACGGCCGCAGGTCGCCCAGGTCGAAGATCGCGCCCAGGTCGACGTAGAAGCCCTCGGCCCGCTGCCCGGCGAACACCGTCATCCCGCCGCCCAGGTCGTGCACCGCCGCGGCGGCCAGCGCGGGATAGTCCGGCGTGGACAGCGGCCCGATGTTGCACGGCGGGCAGGCCAGCCGGGTGGCGATGGTCCGGCGCGAGAAGCCGGCCTGCACGGTGACGTCGTAGGTCTGGCGGCGATTCCAGGTCGGGCTGTTCAGCGCCTGGATCGGGCCCGTGTTGTACAGGAAGGTATCCGGGTTCACCACCTGGGTGTTGAACCGGAACTGGTAGGAGATGTCCGCGCGGCCATCCCCGTTGTTGTCGATATGGATCTCGTAGAGGACGTCGTCGCCGAACTCGTAGAAGTTCGGGCCCCCCGCCGGTCCCTGCAGCGGGATGTAGTTGGCGATCAGCGTGACCGTGTCAGGCTTATCCGGGCTCACGAACGCGTACACGTCGGTGCTGTCGGCCACCGGGTCCTTGGAGATTTCCGGTGCCTCGCGATGCGATGACATTCAATTACCTCACTGGCTGGAAGCTGGCTCGAACGGCCTCGCGAGCGGCTCGGGAGCGGCTCGAGGCTGGCTCAAGGCTGACTCAAAGCAGAATGTGCAGGTGGCAGCGGCTGGCCGCGGGCAGCAGCGGTAACAGGGTCAGCCGATCGCCCGGGAGATCCGGGCAGCCAGGTCCTTATCGCGCAGCCGGGTCTGGCTGGTCCCTGAGAACACCTCGATGTCCCCCGACCTGGCGTCGCGTACGTGCACCATGATCGGCCCGGCGGGCGTCCCGGCCGTGTCGTGGCCGTGCTGCTGGTCCGGTGCCGACGGCCGGCTGGTGGCGGCCAGGGCCGGGCTCGCGGCGGCGCCGATGGCCGTGGCGGCGAGCCCGGCGGCGCCGGCGGTCGCGGCCCCGTGCAGCAAAGAGCGCCGGGACAGGCGGCGTCCTGGCGACCCAGACGGCTCCGGATCTGACGCGCGCTTCGCATCCTGACTGGGCATGACGATCCTTTCGGTGGCTGGCCTTTGGGTGGCTGACGGCGGGCACACCGCTCGGGGCGAGGGCCACGTCGAACAGCGCTAACAGAATGTATGCCTGATGACTACTCAGAGTGTCAAATGCTGAGCATAGCGTTCGCCCGGCCGAGCCTCCGGGTTTCTGTGTCATGCGATCCGGGGTACCCGGTGAGCAGTCAGGGCACGGGCTGGTTTTCCCCAGCCCGGCTCGGATGCCGCGACCCCCATCGGTCCCCGGATCGTCTTTCACGCCGGTGCTTCGCGGCCGGCGGGCGTTCGGATGGGTGGCTCGTCAAAAAGATTCGGTAACTTCCCGGCATCGCCGGACATGGCCGGAGGTATTCGGCGATTCGGGCAGAAAGCCGGCTGATCCTGGCCGCAGCGCGCCGTCAGTCCTTGCGGCCGGTCACCGCGACGCTGATGCCCAGCCCGATCATCACCAGGCCGCCGGCGCCGCCGATCAGCGCGAGCCGCCGCGGCGACCGGACGAACCACTGCCGGGCGGTGCCGGCGATGGTCGCCCACACGCTGTCCAGGACGAGCGCGATGACCGGGAACAGCGCGCCGAGGATGAGCATCTGCGCCTGCACCGGCAGGTGGCCCGGCGCGCTGCTGGTGAACTCGGGCAGCCCGACCACGAAGAACACGATCGTCTTGGGGTTGGCCGCCCCGACCACGAACCCGTCGCGGACGGCCCGCAGCGCAGTCACCGGCCGGAGCTGGGCGGCCAGCGCCTCGGCCATCGCCGTGCGGTGCCTGATGGCCTGGACGCCCAGGTAGACCAGGTACGCGGCCCCCGCGAGCTTCACCCCGGCGAGGATGTGCGCGGACCGCTCCACCACCGCGCCGACGCCAAACGCGACCGCGATGACCTGCACGTACAGGCCCATCTCGTTGCCGGCCACGGTGAGCAGCGCCGCCCTGCGGCCGACGGTCAGCGCGCGGCTGATAGTGAACAGCACGCTCGGCCCGGGAATGGCGATCAGGACGCTGACAACGGCGGCGTACGCGAGCACGTGACTGGTCGGCACCATGCGCCCACGCTAGGGCAGCCGCCCGGCAAAGTCAGCCGCTTTTTAGGGCGTCCACCTCGCGATGACCGTCAGGTAGAGGCCGAACCACGTGGTCGCGACGGCCAGCACGCCGATGAGCGGCACCAGCACCGAAGTCCGCAGCGGGGCCAGCAGCCGGGCCACCGGGAGGGCCAGCAGCACGGCGGGCAGCAGGAAGCGCGGCTTGGAGCTGATCCAGTTGGCGCTGGTGGTGAGGGTCAGGATGACCACCACGATCGTGTAGACGTGCAGGTAGACGGGGATGCGCTCGGTCAGGCTCCAGAGCATGAGCAGCACCGCCGCGACGAGGGCCCCGATCACCAGGACGTCCGCCACCGAGGGCGTGCCGAGCAGCGTCCCCTTCGCCACGCGCAGCGTGCTCGCCCCCCAGTCGAACACCATGTGCATGGTGTGCTTCTCCACCCAGAACCACCCGTCCAGCCGGTGCGTCGCCACCGCCACGTACCCCAGGTACCCCAGCAGCCCCAGGGGGGCCAGCAACAAGCCGGCCAGCGGCCGCCACCACGCGGCGAAGGGCTGGCGCGCCCGCACCGCCTGGACCACCGCGATCATCGCCGCGGCGAATATCGTGAGGATCAGCGCCACGGCTGTGCTGCGCACGGTGCCGGCCGCGAGGGTGAGCAAGCCGGCCGTCAGCCACTGCCGGCTAACCAGGGCGACCAGGGCCCAGACGGCCAGGGCGCAGAACAGCGCCTCGGCGTACAGCATGGACAAGACCGTCGAACTCGGTGCCACCGCCCAGATCGCCACCAGGAGCAGGCTGATCCGCGGATCGCCGGTCAGCTTCAGGCCCAGCGTGGTCAGCCCCCACGCCGACGCCAGCCCGGCCACGGCCGTCACGATGAGGCCCGCCACGACGATGGTGACCCCGGGCAGCCAGGCGATGGAGTCGATGACCGCGGGGTACCCGGGAAACCAGGACAATACTGAGGCGTGTGCCAATTGGCCGGCCGGATAGGTATAGCCATGCTCGGCAATGGCCCGGTAGTGACCGCCGTCGGACGATCTCATCCACCGGACCAGCGACCAACCCAGCAGCCGGTATTGGCCGTGCCCGAGCACAATGGCCACGATCGCCACGCTGACCAGGCGGATCCCCGCGTAGATGAGCATCCCGGCGACCGGCAGCGAGAGCCGCGGGGGTGCCGGAATCGACCAGCGCCTGCCTGCTCCGGAAGGTGGCTCCGGTTCCGGGCGGGCTGCCCCGGGGGCGTCGTCGATGTCCGAATTTACGCCAGAAAGTGACATTAGCTATCCAGGCCGTTAGTTTGATCAAAGATGCGCGGTCCTTGGGGAACAGATAAGTTACCGCACCGGTCCCCGGCCGTCCCGAGCATCACCTAACCATAATGATGCCGAACGGGGTGCCCTCGCGCCCAGCCTCATCCATCATGCCCTGGCCAGGGGCCCGGCCGTGACCGTGTCCCGTGACCGGTAGCATCCCAGGCATGGCGGGCTCCGGCGGCGTAGTGCTGGTCCTCAACTCCGGTAGCTCGTCGGTGAAGTTCGCGCTGCTCGCCCCGGACACCGGCGAGCGCGTGCTGGACGGCCTGGCCGAGAAGGTCGGCACCCCAGAAGCCGTGCTGCGTATCCGCCGGTCCGGCGGCGACGCCGTGGAGGAACCCCTCCCCGAGGGCAGCTACCAGGCCGTCATCTCCCGCGTCCTGGACCAGCTGGTCGGCGCCGGAGCGCGGGACGCGGGATTGGCCGATGCTGGCCGCCGGCCGCTCATCGGGGCCGGTCACCGGGTGGTGCACGGGGGCGACCGGTTCAGCGCCTCGGTCCTGGTGGACGACGAGGTCCTCGCCGCCATCCGCTCGTTCGCCCACCTGGCGCCGCTGCAAAACCCGGCGAACCTGGCCGGCATCGAGGCGGTCACCGCCGTCCGCCCCGGGCTCCCGCAGGCGGCCGTGTTCGACACCGCGTTCCACCAGACGATGCCGGCCCGCGCGTTCCGCTACGCGGTACCCGAGGAGTGGTATAGGCGGCACGGCGTCCGGCGTTACGGGTTCCACGGCACCAGCCACCGTTTCGTCAGCGAGAAGGCGGCCGCTCTGCTCAAAAAGCAGACCGGCGAGCTTCGCCTGGTCACCGCCCATCTCGGCAACGGCTGCAGCGCCGCGGCGATAAGGGACGGCGTGTCGGTGGACACCACGATGGGGCTGACCCCGCTGGAGGGGCTGGTCATGGGCACCCGCTCCGGCGATATCGATCCCGGCGTCTTCGGCTACCTGGCCGAGCGGACCGGGCAGAGCGCCGGCGAGCTGACCCAGGTGCTGAACACGCAGAGCGGCCTGCAGGGCCTGTCCGGTGTCGGCAACGACATGCGGACGGTCGAGGCCGCGGCCGCGCGAGGAAACGAGCGGGCCCAGCTCGCCCTCGAGGTCTTCGTGCACCGGCTGGCCAAGGCGATCGCCGGGCTGGTCACCAGCCTGGAGCGGCTCGACGCGCTGGTCTTCACCGGTGGCATCGGGGAGAACAGCCCGGTCGTCCGCGGCCTGGTCCTGCGCCACCTGGGGTTCCTCGGCCTGACCGAGGACCCGGAGGCCAACGCCGGACACGGCCGGTCCACCGGGGGGCGGATCAGCCGTCCCGGCCCGGTCCAGGCGCTCGTCGTGCCGACCGACGAGGAGCTCATGATCGCCCGCGACACCGCCCGCCTCGTCGCCGCCCGGCCGGGGGACCCCGCCCGGACGTAACGTCATGGCCCGGAGCCTGGTGGTCGCGGCCGGCGGATACACCTCGGGCGAGCACGCGCGCGTGACCGCGGGGGGCGTGCTGGCTTAGGCCAGGCTCTCTTCGATGAAGGTGCGAGTGAGGTCGCCGAGGTGGTGGCGGGTGGCGTCGGGGACGTCGCGCAGGGGTCCTTGCCCGGTGAGTACTGCCAACCCGTGCACCGCGGACCAGATGGGGTATTCGATGCCGTCGCGGCGCCGCCGCTGGAGGACCCCGGCGTCGACCAGCTCGTCGAGCACGGTGCGGAGATGACCCAGGGGTGTGCGGTCCTGCCCGGTCCCGCCATCGGGAGCTTCGTAGGCGTGCTGCTGCGGCAGGGCGAACGCGGTTGCGAACAGCCCCGGTTCCTGGCGGGCGAACTCCAGGTACGCCGTGCCGATCGCGCGCAGCCGGCGGCGGGCCGCGGCGGGATCGCCGTGCTTGCCGCGCACGCGGGCGACGTCGGCGGCCATGCGGTCGGCGAGCTCGCGCAGTGCGGCCGCGCAGACCGCGGCGAGGAGCTCGTCGCGGTCGGCGAAGTGCCGGTAGGCGGCGTTGGGCACCACGCCCACCATCCGCGTCGCTTCCCGGAGCACGACGGCGTCCGGGCCGCCGGCCCGTGCCAGCTCGAGCCCGGCGGCGACCAGGCCGTCGCGGACGGCGCCTCGCGGCCGCCGCCGCCGCTCTGCCTGGTGGATCTCCCCTGCTGACCGGCCGGTTGTCACGACGACAGGATAACAAAGTGGACAGCGTCCACTAGCTCGGTTATTGTGGACAGCGTCCACTTATGACATGGGAGGCTCCCGATGAGCAGGAACAGCATGGCAGGTTTGCCGCGGCAGGATCAGGCGTGGGTGACGGCGGCGGAGTGGTTCGCGGGCGGGCAGCGGATCGGCTACGACCCGGGCTCCGCGCGCGTGCTGACCGAGGAGCAAGCCGCCGCGGCCCCGGGCGGCCTGCGGGTCTTCGAGCGCGTCGCGGCCGCTGAGCAGGACGCGGATGAGGACACCGTGTGGCTCACGATGCTGCCCGGATTCCCGGACGGCTCCTACGGCTGGGCGCAGGTGGACCGGATGCTCGGCGACGGCCTGCGCCCGCGGCTGTACGCCGAGCCGGTCGGGCAGGGTGACTCAGATAAGCCCCGGGACTACCGGTACTCGACCGTCGAGCGCGCGGACCTGGTCCAGGCGCTGTGGCGGCACCACGGCGTGCGCCGCACCGTCGTCGTCACGTTCGACTACACCTCGCTGGCGCTGCTGGAACTGCTCCGCCGCCAGCTGGAGGGGACCATGGCCACGCCGGCGATCACGGCCGCGCTCATGATCAACGGCGGCCTGTTCGCCGACGCGCACACCCACCCGTGGCAGGGCACGCCGCTGCTGCGCAGCCCGCTGGGCGCCCTCGCGATGCGCGGATGGCAGCGCTCGCCGCGCGCGTTCGACGTGGGCTGGAAGCGGGCCCGCCTGTACTCCCGCAGCTACCGTCCCGCCCCGGCCGAGCTCGCCGAGCTGCGGTCGGCGATCACCCGCCGGGACGGGGCGGCGTTCGTGCATAACGCCGCGGGATTCACCGCCGAGCACCGCCGCCACGCGCGGCGCTGGGATCTCGCCGCGACCGCCCGCGACCTCGGCGGCACGGTCGCCCTCTACGTCGGCGGCAGCGACCAAGACCCCTACGAGCACCGGCAGATCCAGGCCACCCGCGAGCGCGTGCCCAACGCCCAGATCCTGACCTTCCCCGGCGGCCACCTGACCACCAGCGAGCACCCCGGCCTCCTCGCCGCAGCCATCCGCGACATCGCCGAACGCCACGCCGTGGGCGACCCGGCCGGAGTCAGCCGGTAACACCAGAACGAGAAGGAAGCCACCATGACCAGGATGACCCCCCTGCTCGATCGCAACGAGCAGTTCGCCCGCACCTACACCCCCGCGGCACTCGGCCTGCCCACAGCACAAGTGGTCGTCGTCGCCTGCCTCGACCACCGCGTCGACCCCGCGATCGTCCTGGGACTCCAGCTCGGAGACGCTCCCGTCATCCGCAACGCCGGAGGACGCGTCACCCAGGCCGTCATCGACGACATCGCCTTCCTCGCCTTCCTCGTCGGGCAGCTGTCCGGCGCCCAGGGCGCGGCTGACACACTCTTCGAAGTCGCGGTCGTCCACCACACCCAATGCGGCACCGGCTTTCTCGCCGACCCCAGCTTCCGGCAGCAAGCCGCGGCGGCGACCGGGCTCCCCGAGGCAGCACTGGAAGCCTCCGCCGTCGCCGACCCGCACACCACCGTCAAGGCCGACGTCGAGCGTCTGCTCAGCTCACCCTCGCTGTCGCCGAAGGTGAGCGTCTCCGGCCACGTGTACGACATCGCCACCGGACGCGTCATCACCACACATGACGCCCGGTACCCTTAGCCGCCCCCGCTCCGCCCGCAAGTTCGCGGTGTCAAGAGATCCGGCATCGCCACGCGGTGTCAAGAGATCCGGCATCGCCACGCGGTGTCAAGAGATCCGGCATCGCCACACCGCACTGATCTTCTGCCGACCGGGGCGAACGACCTCTCGAGCAGGACCGTTGACGCAACCAGTCGGTTGCCATAATATGGCAACCAGTCGGTTGCTACCTGGTGGAGGATGCCATGGGTTTTCCTGATCGCATCGAGCGGACCGTGGAGCTCGCCGCCCGTCCGGAGCGGGTGTGGGCGGCGCTCACCACCGCCGAGGGGCTGGGCGGACCTGAACCAGAAGGAGGACACCACAATGACCGATCACAAGACCGGAACACGTGAGGAGTGGCTTGCCGCCCGGCTGGAGCTGCTCGAGGCGGAGAAGGAGCTGACCCGGCGCGGCGACGAGCTGTCCCGGTGGCGGCAGGAGCTGCCTTGGGTCCGCGTCGGCAACCAGTACCGGTTCGACACCGACGAGGGCACGGCATCGCTCGCTGACCTGTTCCGGGGACGTTCGCAGCTGCTCGTCTACCACTTCATGTTCGGGCCCGGCTACAGCGCGGGGTGCCCGTCCTGCTCGGCGATCGCCGACGGCTTCGACGGCTTCGCCGTCCACCTCGCCAGCCACGACGTCACGCTGTGCGCGGTGTCGCGGGCTCCGCTGGAGAAAATACAGGCGTACCAGCGGCGGATGGGCTGGAGCTTCCCGTGGGCGTCCTCCTACGGCAGCGACTTCAGCTACGACTTCCAGGCGGCGTCCACCCCGCAGCAGCAGCAGTCGGGAACCGGCGAGTACAACTTCCGCCCGGTGGACATGCGGTCGTCACTGGAGGCCGGCCAGGAGGGGCCGCTTGCCGCGTGGGCGGCCACCTGCGGCACGGACTTTGCCACGTACGCGCGGGAGCGCCCCGGTATCAGCACGTTCGCGCTCGAGGACGGCGTCGTCTACCACACCTACTCGGCCTACGCGCGCGGCCTGGACGGCCTGTGGGGGATGTACCAGTGGCTGGACCGGGCACCGCGAGGACGAAACGAGACGCGTACCCCCGACGCCCCCCTCAACTGGTACCGCCGCCACGACGAATACGACAACCAGTGACGGGAGACCACCGACACGCAAAGGAACAGCACGATCGACATCCGCACCGCCATAAGCGACAGGAGGGACTGAAGGTGAACGCCGGGCCGGGTCGCAGGCTTCTCGGGTTGGGATACTGGCGCCGCTGCGCCACCGGCCGGCCCGCCGGGTACCCGGCGGGCGCGGGGTCGGTTTCTCGCTCCGCTGCGATGACGTGCGCCAGTACGGCTACGACGGCGACCGCGCTGACCGCGACGCTGGGGCTGGCCGCCGCATCCTGGGTGGCCGCGGTCTGGCTGATGGGCGGGATGGACATGGGGCCTGCGACCCGGCTCGGCTCGTTCGCGTTCTTTATCGCCGTGTGGGTGGTGATGATGGCGGCGATGATGCTGCCGGGCGCGGCCCCGGCCGTGGTCAGGCGCGCCCAGGCCGGCGGTGTGCGCGCCGCGGGGCTGTTCGCCGGGTCCTACCTTGCGGTCTGGGCAGCGGCAGGCGCCGGCGTGTATGCGGCCTACCGGCCGCACGGGACTGTGGCCGCCGGCCTGGTGGCAATCACGGCCGGCATCTACGAGTTCACGCCAGTCAAAAAGCACTTCCGCCGCCGCTGCCGCGACAGCGCCCGCTCGGGACTCGGGTTCGGGCTGTGCTGCGCCGGCTCCACCGTCGGGCTGATGGCGATGCTGGTGGCGCTGGGCATCATGAGCATCCCCTGGATGGCCGTGATCACCGTCGTGGTCCTCGCCCAGAAACTCCTGCCCGCCAAGGTCGCCATCGATGTGCCGCTGGCACTGGCGATCACCGGGCTGGGAATCCTGATCATCCTCGCGCCCTCGTCGGTTCCCGGGCTCACCCCGCCGATGTGAGACGTCACCGGCGGCGCGGGCCAAGCGCAGCGCCCAGGTGGTCAGCGTCGGCCCGATGCTCCAGGGCCTGGCCAAGCCGGTGAACGACCTCTTGTGCCCTTTCGGTCACGTTCCGAAATTCATTTTAAAGCGCCCTGTGATTAATGGTTGCCGCCCTGTTGCCGCCCAGTTGCGGCCGGGTAGTAAGTGCAGAAGAACTGTTGCTTAATGCCCGGACAGGGAATCACATAGATATTACAAGCGCTTTTGGGTAACGCGAGGAACTTTTCAGATCCGGCTCCTGGCGCTAAACGGAAGTACTGCCCGGTGACCCCTCGACCCGAGGGTGCCGCGGCATTATTCAGCAATTGGGGGTGCCGAACGTGCGCAATCAAACGTGCCTGCCGTCGGCCAGTGTCATGGTCGTCATACCGGCTCATAACGAGGCTGCCTCGATCGGCGCCACGCTGCTGTCGCTGCGGCAGCAGACCCGGCCCCCGGACGAGATGCTGGTCGTCTGTGACAACTGCACGGACAACACGGCGGAGATCGCGGCCAGCTGCGGGGCCAGGGTTTTCGTCACGGTCGGCAACACCGCGCGGAAGGCCGGGGCCCTGAACCAGGCCCTCCGCCAGGTTCTCCCCTCGCTCGGCGACGACCTGGTCCTGCTCATCGACGCGGACTCGCAGCTGAGCACCGGCTGGATCGAGGCAGCCGTGGCCGCGCTGGCGGCAGATCGCCGGCTCGGCGGGGTCTGCGGGACCTACCTCGGTTCGGGCGAGAAGGGCACTGTACGCCAGTTGCAGCGCAACGAGTTCGTCCGGGCCTCGCGCCTGGTGCCGCGCCGCGCGTCCCTGTGGGTGCTGTCCGGCACCGGCACCCTGCTCCCCGCCGCCGTGCTGCGCGAGGTGGCGCGCGAGCGCGGGCGCAGGCTGCCCGGCGTCCCGGGCGAGTATTACCACAGCGCGTCGATCACCGAGGATTACGAGATAACGCTGGCCATCAAGACGCTCGGCTGGCGGTGCATAGCGCCCGAGGGCTGCACCGCGTCCACCGAGATCATGCCGACCTGGCGTCACCTGTTCCGCCAGCGGTTGCGGTGGCAGAGCGGCACGCTGACCGCGCTGCGGGACTACGGCCTGACGCGCGTGACGGCGGGCAACTGGACCAGGCAGGTCTTCTTCTACGTCCGGTACTTCGCGCAAATGGCCTGCCTGGCGATTATCGGTTTCTCGATGGCCCGGAATCCTGGGTTTTACATGCCGGCCTGGATCGCGGTCATTCTTTCCGCCATCTACCTCGAACGGGTCATCACCGTCAGGAGGGCTGGGCTCAAGGGCATCCTGCTGGCGATCCTGCTCATCCCAGAATGGTGCTACGGAATGTTCGACGGCCTTTACCTCATCCGGGCCCTGGTGAACGAGTTCACCGGGAAGGAAATCGCCTGGGGACATCTGGCGCAGGCCAATGTCTGACCTGATCCGCGCGGCCGTCAGCGCGTTCCTGCATCCCGGCGGTCTCTACCTGTTCGTCAGGATCCTCACCGTCGCCTACGCGGTGTCGGCGATCGGCCGGCTCATCCCGGTGCGCCGCAAGCAGGTGGCCGGATACCGCCCGAGGAAGCCGCGTCCCGTCGCCCTGGTCGCGGGGACCGTCGCGGTCGCCCTGGTCGCGACCGCCTGCACGGTCACCGTCGGCCACGGCACCGCCGCCAGCCACGGCACCGCCGCCAGCCACGGCACCGCCGCCAGCCACGGCACCGCCACCCCCAGGCCCGGCGCGGTCACGCCCGGCCGCGATGCCTCGCTGACCGTCAAAGCCGGAACCTCGCCGGGCCACCTCCGGCTCGGCGTGTTCGAGCCCGACGAGTGGACCTCGTATCAGCCGGTCGCCCGCTTCGCCGCGGCCACCGGCCAGGATCCCTCCCTGGTGCTGATCTACAGCGGCTGGCCGGAGCCGTGGCAGGCGCACTTCGCCGCCATGGTGCACGCCCACCACGCCGAGCCGTTCGTCCAGATTGAGCCGGACGGCGTCAGCCTGCAGTCGATCGTGGACGGCCGGCATGACCGCTACCTGAAAACCTACGCGGACCAGGTGCGCGGCTTCGGCCACCCGGTGGTCCTCAGCTTCGCGCCCGAGATGAACGGCGATTGGTACGCCTGGGGGGCCGGTCACACGCCTCCCCGGGTGTTCGTCGCCGCCTGGCGCCACATCGTCGATCTCTTCCGCGCCGAACACGCCAGCAACGTCACCTGGCTCTGGACGGTCAACAGCGTCAACGCGTCCAAGGTGCCACTGCGGCCGTGGTGGCCGGGAGCCGGCTACGTCGACCAGGTTGGCATTGACGGCTACTTCTACCGCCCCGCCGACACCTTCCACTCGGTCTTCGGCACCACGATCGCCCAGGTCCGCGGGTTCACCCAGAAGCCGATCCTGATCTCGGAGACCGCCGTCGGCCCGGTCGCAGGCCCGGCCAAGGTCGCGGACCTGTTCCGCGGCGCCCGCGAGGCCGGCCTGGCCGGCGTCGTCTGGTTCGACAAGGCCCAGCACGACGGGATCTACCACCAGGACTGGCGACTAGAGGACAATCCGGCCATTCTCGCCGCTTTCCGGCGCGCGACATCCTTTCCCGAACGGTCCGGGTTTCCCGCTCCGCCGCCCGCGCGTGGCCCGGCCCCGTTCCCCGGGCCACGCGCCGGGCCTGGCGTACCGTCTGCTTGTGGTCCGCTATCGGGTGCTGATCTCCGGCCGGGTGCAGGGTGTCTTCTTCCGCGATAGCTGCCGGCGCCTGGCCGAGCAGCACGGCGTGGCCGGCTGGGTGCGCAACCTGCCCGACGGCCGGGTCGAAGCGGTCTTCGAGGGCCCGGCCGAGGGTGTCCGCCGCCTGGTCGACTGGGCGCACACCGGCCCCCGCCTGGCCGCGGTCGACGACATCGCCGTCCAGCCCGAACCCCCGGAAGGCCTCGCCGCCTTCCGGGTCAGGTAGCGGACCGAGCGCCCGGAGACCAGATCCCCGCCGCCCGCCCAGCCACCGCATCCCCGCCACCGGGGCGCCCGCCCCGGAAGCGCAATCCCAACAGTACCACCAGCATCGCCTTCATCACTGGCACCGCGACCGCCTCCGGGCTAGCCACGCCGATGTGACATCGGCGTGGCTAGTAGTCGCAGCGAAACAAGCCGTATGCTCCGAGCTGCCTCAGCAGCGCCGCCCCTCTGTGGGTCGACGGGTTATTCGCCGGCGCGTACCTATAACAACACCGATGTGACATCGGTGTTGTTATACCTTCCCGCCTGGCCCCGGGGCATCGCGCTTGACGTCTACCCAGCGAACGCCACAGGACGACGCCCGCTGGATGAGCCTCGCCATCGACCTCGCAAAGCTCTGCCCGACGTCCGAGGGTGCTTACTCGGTCGGCGCGGTCATCGGTGACAAGGACGGCCAGGATGACAGGCGCCCTCGCGGACGGCTGGGTTCCCTCGCTCGGCCGGCTAGACCTCGCGCAGGCAGCGGCCATGCGCGCCGCCGTGCGCGCCGCCGCCGAGGCGGCGGGACGCGACCCCGACGAGATCACCTGCGCCGCTGACCTCATCGTGGATTTCACCCCGAACGGATCGGCGGGCCGCTCAGACGGCCAGCGGATAGCCGGCCCTAGCGAGGCCATCGCCGAACGCCTCATCGTCATCGGCCACACCGGGTTCACCTTCCTGAACGTAGCGCTGGCCGACGCCGACGCGCGCGATCGCTTCGCCGCCGAGGTCATGCCGCTGGTGCGCGACGAGCTAGCCCGCAACCTTCGCTGACCGGTCGGCGTGGCCGGGCTCGTACCGGACGCCCGCTTCAAGGACGCTGACAACTGTGACTCAGGTCATACTCTATAAAAAAGATCGGTTTAGTATTTAGGTATGTGGTTCCCTGAACTCTTCGAAGAGAAGGACCTGCCATGACCATGACCTCCCTCGGCACCAAGCTCGGCATCCGCAAGATCACCGCGCGCATCGGCGCCGAGATCACCGGCCTCGGCCCCGACCTCACCCTCGACGCCGAGACCATCGCCGCGGTACGGGAGGCGCTGAACGAGCACAAGGCACTCGTCTTCCGCGGTGTCAGCCTGGACGACGAGGACCAGCAGCGCTTCGCCGGCTATTTCGGCCCGCTGACCTCCGCCCACCCCACCGTGCCCGCCGTCGACGGCGAGCCGAACGTGCTGCCCGTCGACAGCGAGGACGGCCGCGTCAACTACTGGCACACCGACGTGACCTTCGTGCTCAACCCGCCGCAGGCCAGCACCCTGCGCAGCGTCGTCGTCCCGCCGTACGGCGGCGAGACCCTGATCGCCAACACCGGCGCGGCCTACCAGGACCTCCCGGCGCCGCTGCGCGCCTTCGCCGACACCCTGTGGGCGGAGCACACCAACGACTACGACTACGCGGTGCCGCCCGAGAGCCTGAACGAGACCGAACGGGAACGCCGCGCCATCTTCCTCTCCACTAAGTATGTGACCGCTCACCCCGTGGTCCGGGTGCACCCGCTGACCGGCGAACGCAACCTGTTCATCGGCGGGTTCGCGCAGCGCATCGTGGGCCTGTCCAAGGGGGAGTCCACGGATATCCTGCGGCTACTGCAGGCCTACGTGACCCGGCCGGAGAACATCCTGCGGGTGTCCTGGGAGCCGGGTCAGCTGGTCCTGTTCGACAACCGGATCACCCAGCACTACGCGGTCGACAACTACGACGACGCGCCGCGGCGGCTGAACCGCGTCACCGTGGCCGGCGACGTGCCGGCCGGCATCGACGGCCGCCAGAGTTACTCCGTCAAGGGCGACGCCTCCCACTACACCCCGGTCGCCACCGTCCGCGCCGCCGCCTGACACCCTCAGAGGGCTCCTCGGGCTGAACCTGCCCGCCAACCGCTACGCCTCGGCCCGAAGGAGGCGGCATGGCTGCCATCCCGCTTACCGTCCTCGACCTGGTGCCGATCAGCTCAGGTTCGACCGCCGCCCAGGCGCTGCGGAACAGCATCGATCTCGCCCAGGCGGCCGAGCGCCTCGGCTACGCCAGGTACTGGTTCGCCGAGCACCATCTCAACCCAGGCGTGGCCGGGACCTCCCCGGCCGTCGTCCTGGCGCTGACCGCGGCCGCGACCTCCACGATCCGGATCGGATCCGGCGGCGGTCCAGATGGGGCACCGCACCGCGCTGTCCACGGTGGAGGAGTTCGGCCTCATCGACGCCCTGCACCCCGGCCGCCTCGACCTGGGCCTCGGACGCTCCGGCGGGCGCCCGAGGTCAGCCGAGCCGGCCCTCACCGGCCCGCCCAGGAAAGAGAACACCAGCACGCCGAACGGCCTGCTGATCCCGCCCCGGTTCTCCGTCGAGCACCTGCTGGGCTCGCCCCGCTTCCGGCTGCAGAAGACGCTGCTGCAGTTGCCCGGCGCGCAGTCCCAGGACTACGCGGAGCAGGTCGGCGACATCCTGGCCCTGCTCCGCGGCACCTACCGGTCGCCCGACGGCGTCGAGGCGCACGTCATCCCGGGGGAGGGCGCCGACGTCCAGGTGTGGATCCTGGGCAGCAGCGGCGGGCAGAGCGCCGAGGTGGCCGGGGCGAACGGCCTGCGGTTCGCGGCCAACTACCACGTCAGCCCGGCGACCGTGATCGAGGCGGCCGAGGGATACCGGGCCGCGTTCCGGCCGTCCGCCGACCTCGCCCGGCCTTACGTGAGCGTGTCCGCCGACGTCGTGGTCGCGGAGGATGAGGCCACCGCACGGGAACTAGCGGCCGGCTACGGCCTGTGGGTCCGCAGCATCCGCTCCGGCGAGGGCGCTATCGCCTTCCCGACCCCCGAACAGGTCCGGGCTCACGCCTGGACCGCCGCCGACTCCGAACTGGTCGCCGACCGGGTAGACACCCAGTTCACCGGCTCCCCAGGGCAGGTCGCCGACCAGCTCGAGCAGCTCAGGGAGGCGACCGGCGCCGACGAGCTGATCATCACCACCATCACCCACGACCACGCCGACCGGGTCCGCTCCTATGAGCTGCTGGCCGAGGAATGGACTCGCCGCCCGCGCTGACACTCGGGCCCCCAACCCTAAGCGCCGGTCAGCCCCAGCGGACCCCGAGGGAAAGCTCGGCCGCCAGGTTCGCCTGCACCGACGCCACGGCGCGGAACGCCTCCCGCAGGTAGGACCGCGCCAGCGGGTTCAGCGTCCGGGGGTCGATGAAGTCGTCCGGCGCCTCGCCGCGCCGCAACTGCTCGACCTGGTGGTCGAGGCGGAGCGAGAAGATGAAGCCGAACGCCTCCATCAGCGTCTGCGCCTCCCGGCTTTCGATGATGCCGGTCGCCTCGGCCGCGCTCAGCCGCTCCAGCGTCGAGGCGCTCGCCACCCCGGCCGCCATCCCGGCCCAGCGGGCCAGGTCGACGATCGGGATCATCCCGCCGTGCTTGATGTCGAGCTGCCCGCGCCGCTCGCCCGAGTGCTCGACCACGAAGTCGCGCAGGAACCCGGTCGGCGGCCGGAACGACAGCGCGAACCGGGCCAGCAGCCGCAGCAGGTCCGGGTTCGGCTGCCCCTCCCACAGGCCGCCGCCGGGCGCGCCGCTGGTGCTCCACACCGGGCGGCTGTCGGCGAGCACCGACACCAGGATCAGCGCCTTCTCCTGGGTCGGGTCCTCGGACAGGCTCCGCGCGGCCCGGTGCCACGATGCCAGCGACCGGGCGAACAGCGGGTTGGCCGCGCTGGCCCCGTGCGTGTCGGGGGACATCCCGCACGCCCGCAGGCCCTCGTCCACCGTCCGTGCCACCCGCCCCAGGTAACCGGCCGCCTCGGCGCTGGCACCCTCCCAGGCCAGCGCGCTGTCCACGTCGGAGGACGGCGCCGCCTCCCGCCGCGCCAGGCTGCCCAGCGCGAACCAGGTGAACGGCACCGGCGGCGGCCCGGCGTCCCGGACGGCCAGCTCGACCAGCCGCCGGGTCAGCGCGTCCAGGACGACCGAACGGACCGCCGTCAGGTGCTCGGCCGTCACCCGCGCGTCGTGCAGCGCGATGGTCACCGGGTCCAGCCCGGCCGCCGCGACCGTCAGGTCGGCGGGGCTCTCCGCCAGGGCGATGGCGCGGCGCAGCAGGAGCGGCTTGCGCCCCTCGGCGGCGACCAGATCGCCGTCGTCGACCACGCCCAGGACCTGGCCGGCCGGCGACAGCACCGGGATGTGGTGCACGTTGCGCTCGAGCATGTCGAGCAGCACGTCGCCGCCCAGCCGGCCGGCGGTCACGGTGTAGGCGGGCTCGGTCATGATCGCGGAGACCGGCTCGCCCGGGCTGAGGCCGGCCGCGATCACCCGCGTCCGCAGGTCCCGGTCGGTCACGATGCCGAACGAGTGGCCGTGGGGCACCAGCACCGCGCTCGCGCTCTGCTCGGTCATCCGCCTGGCCGCCTCCCTGATGGGCTCGCTGCCCTGGCACAGCAGCGGCGGCTGCCGGATCAGCGTGCCGACCCGGCTCTGCACCGGATCGGAGACTGGCTCCGCGGGCGCGACCGCGACGGTGCCCTCCGCGTTCGACCGGGCCACGATCGACCGGGCGACGAACCGGAGCACGTCCGGGCGGGCCAGCAGCGGGCGGATCACGTCCGCCGGGATGCGGTAGCAGACCGTGTCCTCGGCGGCCCGGGCCTCGAAGCCGGTCGGCAGCCCGGAGATCATCGACGCGTGCCCGAACAGCTCGCCCGGGCCGAGCAGGTCGAGGACCCGCCCGTCGTGGATGACCTCGACCGAGCCGCTGCGGACCATCCAGACGTACTCGACCGGGCCGGCGCCCTGCGAGAAGATCGTCTTTCCCCGCGGGCTGACCTCGGTCTCGGTCACCGCGGCGACGCGGGCCAGGTCATCGGCCCCGACCGCGTCGAAGGGCGGCCGGGACCCGAGGAAGCCGGCGATGTCCTGCACTGGGGTCAGGCTCCGGTTGCCTCGTCGCCGACGCCGGCCGCGACAACGGTCCCGGACCGGTGCTCAGCCAGCACCGTCGCCGGGCGGCCGCGGAGCTTGACCAGGTAGTAGATCACGCCCAGGGCGCCGAGCAGGCCAGTGAAGGTGAACGCGCCCCACTGGAAGTACCAGTGGTCGGCGCCGTAGACCGCCGGGCGCGGCCAGGCCAGGTTGACCATGACGCCGATCTGGAAGACCACGGCCAGCAGGTTCACCACCACGCCCCAGCGGCCCAGCGAGAAGTACGGGCCGTGCTCGGGGGTCGGCCACTTCCCGCGCAGCCGCGCGATCAGCAGCGGCCCGGTGACGCACAGGTAGGCGATGTAGAACATGATGATCGCGACCGAGGTGAGCACGAAGAACGCGCGCTGGTTGCCGACGTTGAGGACCAGCAGCAAGAGGGTCAGCACGCCGATGACGATGGACGGGACCAGCGGCGTCTTGGACTTGCCGTGCACCTTGGCGATGGCCGAGGCGTACGGCAGCCTGCCGTCGCGGCCCATCGTGAAGATCATCCGGATCCCGCCGGCGTGCACGGCCAGGCTGCACACGGTGATCGCGATGAGCGAGTCGATCAGGAAGACGTTGCCGACCGTGCCGCCGAGCGTCGCCTTGACCAGGTACGGCAGGCCGGAGGTGCCGAGCTCCTTGGCGTGGATGTTCGGCACCGACATCTCGCCGAACAAGATGACCAGCAGGCCCGCGATCCCGGCCGCGGCCAGCGCGCGGATGATGGCGGGCGGGGCGTGCCGCCGCGGGTCGCGGGTCTCCTCGGCCAGCGACCCGGCGGTGTCGAACCCGTACATCACGTACGCGCTCATCAGCCCGGCCACCAGGAAGGCGCCGAAATAGCCCCACGGATAGCCGGCCCCGGTGCCGAACGTGTCGAACACCACGCCCGGGCCGCGGCGGATGTGCGCGGCGAGCAGGATGATCAGCAGCGTGACCCCGACCAGCTCGGCGGCGACGCCGAAGTTGTTGATCCGGGCCATGGTCTTGACGCCGACCATGTTGATCACCGTGGTGAACACCACCAGGCCCGCGGCCAGCAGCAGGGCGTTCTTGGCGCCGTCGGGCGTGGAGACCAGGCCGATGTCGGACGGGCCGCCGATGATCTGGAACGCCGCCGAGATCTGGGGCGCGACGACCTGGTAGGCGACCGCCACCGCGGCCAGCGTGACGATCGCTCCCAGGCTCAGGATCCAGCCGCCGAAAAAGGACGTGAACGGCCGGGCGATCTGCTTGGACCACTGGTAGACCGAGCCGGCCAGCGGGTACTGCCCGGCGAGCTCGGCGAAGCAGAGCGCGACCAGGAACTGGCCGGCGAACACGGCGGGCCAGGTCCAGATGAACGCCGGGCCGCCCGACGCGAAGCCGAAGAAGAACAGCTCGAACACCCCGGTCATGATCGAGATGTAGCTGAACCCGGCGGCGAACGAGGAGAACAGCCCGAGCGACCGGTCGAGCTCCTGCTTGTAGCCGAACTTGGCCAGTTCGTCGGTGTCCGTGCTCGGCATGGCCATGGCTCGTCTCCTCTGCAGGAAGGCCAGGAACAAGATCCCCGGATGACATCATTGTGGACCGAACGTCCCCGCAGGCGAAGCCGCCGGGCCGCCCGCCTCAGCCGGTCAGCCGGCTCCGCAGCGCCGCGATGTCGGTATCGGCCATCCCAGTCGCCCGCAGCAGCCGCACCACATCCAGCCCGTCGAGCAGGTCGAGGACGGCACCCCGCACGGAAGTCCCGCGCGACCGCAGGAACGCCTGCATGTCCGGCTCGCGGTGCGCGATGCCGAGGGCCGCGAAGACCGCCTCGACGTGGTCCAGGCTGAGTTCGTAGTCCGCGGCGATCGCGTCCGGCGTGACCGCGGCCAGGGACAGCAGCAGCAGGCTGATCAGCCCGGTGCGGTCCCGCCCCATGCCGCAGTGGAAGATGACGCCGCCCGGCCGGGCGCGCGCCACCGCGGTCAGCGCCGCGGCGATGCGCCCGGGCTTGGCCTCGATGAACGGCCGGAAGTACAGCGGCGTGCCGTTCACCCCCGCCGCGTTGAGCCGCCGCCAGAAGTCCACGTCGTCGATGTCGTCCAGCGGCACCCGCAGGCTGTCGATCTGGGCGGGCCGGTCCGCCGCCGGTACTGAGGCCGGGACGGCGAAGGTCCCGGCGCCGAGCGTGGCAGCCGGCTCGGCGCCGGGTGCCGCCTCGTCGTCGTTGCGCAGGTCGAGCACGGTGCGGACGCCCGCGCGGGCCGCCGACTGCCAGCCCGCCGCGGTGACGAAGCGCACGTCGCCCGAGCGGATCAGCGCCCCGTACCGGGTCGCCCCGCCCGCGGCCAGCGGCAGGCCGCCGAGGTCGCGGGCGTTGTGAAAGCCCTCCCAGCGGATCGCCCGGTCAGCGTCGGCCATCAGCCCAAGCTACCGCTCTCGGTTGGCGCGGTCCGCCAGTCGTTGCGTATACATAGACCAATGGGTGAGCAACGCCGGCCGGTCCCGGCCAGCCGGAGTTCCGATCTGCTCAGCCTCGGCAGCTTCGTGGTCCTCGGGCTGCCAGACGGGATGCTCGGCACCGCATGGCCGTCCATGCGCGCCACCTTCGGCGCGCCGGTCGGTGATCTCGGTCTGGTCCTGCTTATCGCCACCGCCGGGTCGGTACTGGTCACCGCCTTCGTCGGCCCGCTGATCCGGCGCCTGGGCGTGCCCGCCCTGCTCGCCGTGGCCGGGTCGGTCGCCGCGCTCGGGTACACCGGGTTCGCGGCGGCTCCCGGGCTATGGCTGGTGCTCGGCGTGTCCGTCCTGCTGGGCGCCTCGGCCGGGATGATGGACGGCGGGCTCAACACGGCGGTCGCCCTGACCGGCCGGCAGCGGCTCCTCAACTTGCTGCACGGCATGTACGGCGTCGGCAGCGCGATCGGCCCGCTGGTCGTCACCGCCGCCATCCTCACCGGGTCGTGGCGGCCGGCCTACCTGATCCAGGTCAGCCTCGACCTGGCCCTGGCCGTGCTGTGGCTGCGCCAGCGCCGGCGCCAGCGCGACCGCGCGCACGCCGGGGTCCCGGCGGCGGCGCCGGCCGCGGCGAGCGAGCCGCATCCGGCCGCGCAGTGGTCCCGGCGCCGGTACGGCGGGGTGGTGGTCGCGGGCATGAGCGTCTTCTTCGTCTACACCGGTCTGGAAGTCGGCGCCGGGCAGTGGGAGGCGAGCTTCTGCCGCGGTCACCTGAACCTGTCGCCGGGCACGACCGGACTGGCCGCGTTCGGCTACTGGGGGGCGCTGACCGCCGTCCGGATCGGCCTGGCCCTGGTGCCTCGCCCGGTCCCGCCGCAGGCCGTGGTCCGCTGGGGCAGCGGCATCGCCGTGCTCGCCGCCGCCGCGATCTGGTGGCAGCCGGACGTTGCCGTGGCCGTGATCGGGTTCGTCGTGCTCGGCGGCGCGCTGGCCGGGGTTTTCCCCGCCCTGATCTCGCTCACCCCGGTCCGCCTCGGGGAGCAGCGGGCGCACAACGTCATCTCCTGGCAGGTGGGCGCGGCCGCCGCCGGGGGAGCGGGCCTGTCCGCGGTCATCGGCCTGCTCATCGGCGCCGCCAGCTTGGCCGTCCTCGGCCCCGCGATAACCGTCCTCGCGCTGATCCTCGTCGCCACCGAACTGATCCTGAACCGCCTCGCCCCGATCGCCGTGCCCGGAATAAGCCGGGCAAAGCCCCCCTTGTCCCCGATAGACGACCAACGGACGGAGTGACGATGACCGTTCAAGACATCGACCGGGCCGCGTTCGCCGCGGACTGGGCCGAGTGGCACCGGCAGCACGAGGCCATGCTCGCCAGCCCGCACGGGTTCCTGGCCATCACCGGGCGGTACTGGCTGACCGCCGAGCCGCAGCGCTTCGACGACGCCCCCGGCGCCTGGTCGACCTCGCAAGACGGCGTCATCGTCACGCTTGACCAGGCCGAAGAGCTCATCGTGGACGGCGACCGCGTGCGTGGCACGTACCGCTTCGGTCCGATCCCGGAACGCGGCCAGGTCAACGTCCGATCCGGCGAAGCGGTCATCGAGGTCGCCCGGCGGGGCGGCTACGACATCGTCCGCCCCAGGCATCCCGGCCACCCGCTGCGAACCGGGTTCACCGGAACTCCCGCCTACCCGCCGGACCCGCGCTGGGTCATAGCAGGCCGCTATCTGCCCTATGACGAGCCGCGCGATGTCACCGTCGGCTCGGTGGTGGAGGGCCTGCAGCACGTGTACGCGGCTTCGGGTCAGGTCGAGTTCGCCGTCGACGACGAAACGCTCCGGCTGACCGCCTTCAACGGCCGCACCCCGGGCAGCCTGCACGTCCTGTTCACCGACGCCACCTCGGGAATCACGACCTACCCGGCCAACCGCTCGCTGCAGGTCGACGCGCCGGATCAGGACGGCACCGTGACCCTGGACTTCAACCGGGCCGTCAACCTGCCCTGCGCGTACACCGAGTTCGCCACCTGCCCCCTGCCGCCCGCCGGAAACCGCCTCCCCATCCCCGTCGAAGCCGGGGAAAAAAAGCCCCACTAAACACGACGGCCGTCATCGCGGGTCGTTGCACCCCGCATGGGGGGTGCAACGACCCGCGATCATTACCGCGAGCTGATCACGACGGCCCTCACGAAGCCCTCGTCATGGCCGTCGTGATAACGGTCAGCGCCCTGCGCCGCCAGCGCCGCCGCGCTCGCCGGCCTAGCTGTGCGTGAGGCAGCCCGCCGAGGCCCGGCGGAGGAAGGCGCCAGCGCGCCGGAAGGTGTCGCCGACGGGCTGGTCCGCCAGCCAGGCCTGGTACTCGCGGTACCGGGTCATCTCCCACTCCTGCCCGCGGGCCGGGAGCGAGTCGAGCCCGAGGTCGGGCACTGACCGCCAGGTCCAGGTCGCGATCACGCCGCCTCGTCCTGGCTCGATGAAATCGGCCTGATCCAGGTAATAGCCCATCTGGTTCCGCACGAACCGCAGGCCGCCGAACGTGCCCTCGATGGCGCGGCGCTCCGCCGCGTCGTGGTCCGCCAGGACACCGTCGTAGGCGTCCGGGTGGTAGCGCACCAGGGTGGCGTCGACCATCGTGACCCACCAGACGGCCTCGCTGATCACCGCGAACGCGTGCGGCCGGTCCCAGCCCCGGGCGCGCAGCAGGCGGTCGATCGTTTCCCGCATCGCCGTGATCGTCCAGTCGAGCGCGCCGCCCTCGGCCGGGGAATCGCTGGCGTTCAGCCGGTTCCACGCGACCCGGCAGCGGGCGGAACAGAAACGTGCGTGCTCACGCCGCGGCGCGAACAAAGCGCCGCACTGCTCGCAGTTCCTGCTGTCGATCACCATCCCCATGTTACGCGTAACAGGGTTGTGGTCCGCGCCATGCGCCTGTCGGGGTCATGAACAATCGGTAACCGGACGGTGTCTTCTCCGCGTCCGGCACCCGACGGCCATGTCGCGCCGGCCGTGATCCAGTGCGCGCGCCAGCGGTCCGGTTCGCCCCCTCGCCGAACCGGACCGCCCTGCGCGTACCAGCACAGTGCCAGCCGAAGGCCCGCGAACCCATACAAAACTTCGCAGAACCGTGACGCCGGGCCAGTCAGGCCGCACCGGTCAGGAAGGGCTCCCTCCCGCTGGCCGCGTCTGCGACCCCGCTGCCTGCAGCATCTGCGACCCCGCTGCCTGCAGCGTCTGCGACTCGGCCGCCCAGGGCCCCGGCTGCGGCCGCCCGCGGCGCCAGTCGAACGGCGGGTGGCCGAGCTTGGGGTGGCGGCGGTCGTACACGTTGGTCGCCGCCCAGACCCCGGCGAGCGCCAGCAGCAGGGCCTTCCCGACCCACGCGGCCGCCCCGCCGGGCGCGGACAGGCCGCCTATGCCGGCGGTCCAGAGCCAGTACCCCAGCACCGGGTAGACCACCACCTGGTGCCAGATCTTCGTCGGCGCCGCGGCCTGCGCCCGGGTGTAATAGCCCCGCCGCAGCTCGTCGCGCCACTGCGCCAGCCCGAACACCAGCATGATCACCACGGTCGCCACCCCGGCGGCCGGCCCGATCAGCCCGTGCGGCGTCCGCGAGCCGGTCAGCCAGACACCCAGGCCGGCCGTCACCGCCAGCAGCGGGTCGCCGTAGGCCACGGCGGCGAACTGCTCGCGCGGTACGAGCCAGCGCCGCTCGAGCACCCCGGCGATGACGATCAGGCTGCCGGGAGAAACTGCGAACGCGCACAGGCCGGCGATCCAGGGTCCGTGGCGCAGCGCGGCGCCGAGCACGGGCAGGTAGCCCGTGCTCACCGCGGCCGGCCCAGCCGGGTGCCCGCAGTGTCCATAAGTCGCCAGCCTGGACGGCCGTCCGCCGCCAGGACACGCAAAACTTCGGTGTCATCCGGCCCGTCACCGGCGTAGGGAGGCCGCGCCGCCAGTACAGGGCCGCCAGCACAGGGCCGCCAGTGCAGGCAGGGGCCGCCGGCGCAGGAGGGCCGCGCCGTCAGCGCGACCGCCAGGACGCGTCGAGCAGCCTGGCCACCTCCTCATCGGCGAAGAACTGCTCGTGGATCCGGGCGAAGTGAATGACCCGGATCAGGTTGGCGCCGTGCGCCGCGGCCGGCCCGGCGGTGGCGGCGGCGGCCGGCTCGGGCTCCCGGGCCGGGCGGGGGAAGTGAGCGGTCACCACGTCGATGGCGGCCCCCTTCGCCGCGGTGAAGACGTCCAGCGTCCGCGGATGGACATGCGCGGCGTTGGCGATTTCCTGACGCTTGTCGAAGCGCGCGAGCTGCTGCCAGATGCCCAGCTCGGTCCGGTTGTGCACCAGCTGGTCGAGCAGCGGCGGCCGCATCGCGGCGGCCCTGCGGAACGGGTCGGCGTCCGGGCTGGGGGAGGGGTCGCCGCGGCCGATGGCCTCGACCACGGCCCGGGTCACGAACGCGTCCGCGCGCTTGGCCAGCAGCGCCTTCGGATCGAAGAACTGGAAGGCCGCGAGCAGGTAGAGCAGCCGGTTGTCTTCCTCGTCGGTGGTGCTGATAATCGTCTTGGTGCCCGGCGCGAGCTGGCGCAGCGTCGCCAGCGCGGTCAGCCCGGTCGCGGCCGACTGAACGTAGCGCAAGTCGACGATGGCCTGGTCGAACGGCTCCTCGTGGGCCAGCATCCGGGGCAGCGCGACCGGGTCGCGCACTCCGGTGACGGTGTGCCCTTCGAGGATGCCGCGCAGGGCCATCTCGACGTTCAGGTAGTCATCGATCACCAGGATCCGCACCGGGGCGCCTCCGCTGTTCTCACCATGCCGACTGCCACCGAACGTATGCCCTCGTCCCGCCCCCGGCCCGTGAGGAGAACGTCAGCGAGCCCGCGTATCCCCGCAGGTGCTCGGCCATCACGGCCAGGCTCGTGGCCGGATTGTCCAGCACCCCGGCCGGCATCCCGGGCCCGTCGTCATCGACGCGCAGCACGGTCTGTGTCCGGGCCGCGCCCGGCTGCTCCGCCATGCTAATGGCGACCTCGATCCGCCGCGCGCCCGCCTTCCAGGCGTTGGTCATCAGGTCCACCAGGCAGCGCCGGGCCAGCTGGTAGTCGGTGCCGCTCAGTTGTACCGAACGGCTGGCCGGGTCGAGCTCCGCCGTGGTGTCAGCGCCGCTGGGCAGGATCCGGGTCACGCAGTGCCATAGCAGCTCGACGGTGCCGAGTTCGGCGGCCAGACCGAGGACCATGAGCCGGGCCTCCTCGGTCAGCGCCAGCATCTCCCGGGCCAGCGCCCTGGTCTCCGGCCCGGCGCCTGGATCCTCGTTCACCTCGCTGATTAGCGCGTAGGCCGCGTTCTTGACCAGGCTGTGCACGGTGATGGCGTCGTCGGCCCGGTACCGGCGGCCCTGCAGGGCGGCCGCGTCGCGGGCGGCGCGCAGCACCAGTTCGTAGATGAGGGTGAACGGCCACAGCAGCAAAACGACCGCCGTGGCCAGGATCACCCCGAACAGCCCGCCGGGTACCGCCTGATGACGCCAGTACACCGGGTAGGCCAGGATCGCGAACAGGATCACCGCGACGATCAGCGGCATCAGCGGCCGTAGCACCAGCACCGCCCGTCCCGGCGGCGTGTCCGGCGTGTACCAGGTCGAGTCGGTCATCGCCTGCAGGAACGCGCTCCACACGTGGATCACGATCAGCACCGTGCCCAGCGCGTAGACCGTGGCGGGCAGCGGGCGCACTTCGAGCGGCCCGGCGAACAGCAGCGCCACCGAGATGATCCCGAACCCCTCGAGCAGGCCGGACAGGTCGGCGGTGGCCCGCTCGCGCGCGCCGAGCAGGTGCCTGGCCGCCGCGCTCAGCCCCGCGATGTCGCGCGCGACCAGGAAGTCGAGCAGCGAGGACCGGTTGTGCGCCCAGGCGGTGACCGCGCCGACCGAGCCGAGCGCCAGCATGGCCGCGTCCCTCGGCCAGGTGCGGTGCGGGAACCACAGCAGGAGCACCCAGAACCCGGCCATGCAGCCGGCCCGCAGCATCGCCCCGGCCCGCCACAACGGCGTCTGATACCGGACCGCGATCGCGTAAACCAAGGGCGTGCGCAGCGATGAGTCGAACACGAGGGGCCTACCTGGTCATGATTGGCCCGGAGCGGATTCTCGCGGGCGCTATGGCCGACGGCACGGATTTTCTCACGGAATCTCCGGCCCTGGCCCCCCACGATTCCGGAGTATCCCCGCCCCTGATGTCCCTCTCCGCCTCCGCTGCCCCGGTCCGACCCGCGCACCGACGCAGCCGCCTGGGGATACCGCGCCGTCAGTACCTGTAGCCGCTGGCGGACGGCGCGGGCGACGGCCCGGAAGACGGTCCGCTCGCGGGCGCCCCGCGACCCGGCACGGTCACCTCATGCCACACGCCGCCGCCCGACCACACCCCGTTGCCCTTGGTCTGGCCCGGGCCGGTATCTACGGTCGCGAGATACAGCGGATGCCCGTCGTACGTGGCCTGCAGCGACCCGTCAGGCCTCGTAATCACGCCGACGGTGCCGGTCACCCCGGTGCCCGCGACCACGGGCCCGGTCACCGGCGGCCAGCGCCGGATGCAGCTGGCGTCGCATGCTGATCTCGTGGCGGCATCTGGGCCGAACCAGTACAGGGTGTAGCCCTCGGCGTTGGTGAGCGCGGTGACGCCGCCGATTCGCAGGGTCTCCAGAACGGTCCCGGCGGCCTGCGTCCCTGGCGCCGGCGGTCCGGTCATGCGCAGCCCCCAGCCGGTGCCGGCCATGGCCGCGAGCACGAAGGCGGCCGCCGAGAGCAGCCAGCGGTGCCGTCGCCGCCGCCGCGCCACGCTGCGGAGCAGCCGTCCCAGCAGCGCCTCGCCAGGCTCCCGCCCGGGAACGCCGTTCAAAGCAGCGCCGTCCATCCCAGCGCCGTTCAAAGGAGCGCCGTCCATCCCAGCGCCGTCCAAGGGAGCGCCGTCCATCCCTGCGCCGTCCAAGGCGGGCGACTGCGCGGCCGCCTGAGCCGGCGGCCTACGCAGCAGGGCGGGCAGCGAGGCCAGTCCGGCCAGCTCGGTCCGGCAGTCCTCGCAGGTCGCCAGGTGCCGCACGACCACCGCGCGGTCGGCCGGGGCGATCGCACCGGTCAGGTACACGCCCAGCTGGCACCGGAGACCGGCACACTCACCCGAACCATACATATGACCGCCCAGCCCAACCGCTACGGCAGGCGTCTCGCCTACCAGGTATAACGTCTTAACCTGCCGGGAAGTTCACGCACCGTCGCCGCTCCCGGGCCTGACGCTCCGGCAGGGACCGGTGGTGGCGATGCGCCTGCCGCGACCGCGAGGAGGCCGCGGCCTTCGCCGGTATCGGCTGATTCCGGCGAGTGGCTACCGCCGGCGAGTGGCTACCGCCGGCGAGCGGGAGCGTCGCGAACGGCGGTAGCCACGGCTTGATGTGAGCCGGCCTCGAAACGATTTGGGGACGCGACCGCCCCCGCAGTGGTCGCGGCTGTCCCCGCTCTCAACACGGATCAGCGGGCGGAACGGTTCAGCCGGATCGTGGATTGAGGGTGCCGGAACCCCGCCGGGCGTGGTGCCGGGCGGGGTTTGGCGGCCGGAAGCTGGCGTGTGCGTCAGGCCCGCTTCGGGCGGCGCAGGAACAGGGCGGCGCCTGCCCCGAGCGCGACGGCGCCCATGCCGGCGGCGGTCGTGACCTGCTGGGTGCCGTGGAGGGTGTGGCCGTGGACGTGGAGGTGGCTGCCGGCGGCGCCGGCTGCGATGGCGACGGCGGCGTTGAACAGGAACAGGAACCACAGCACCGGCTTGCGGTTGAGCAGTGCGGACATGACGTTCTTCTTTCGGATTGGGGAACTGCGAATGGGGTTGGTTGGGGGCTGGCTGGGGTCAGATGCCGGCGTGCGCTGCGGCGGTGCCGCTGCCTTTCCTGGTGATCAGGGCGATGCCGGCTCCGGCGAATGCGACGGCGGCGCCGACCAGGAAGGCGTTGTGCATCCCGGCGGTGAACGCGGCGTGGCTGATCTGGGTGATCACGTCGGCCGCCTGTGCCGGGGTGCCGGATGGCACCGGCGCCACCCCGACCGAGACCGCGCTCTTGACCTGGGCGTACTGAGCCGCGGTCAGCGCGGGCAGGTGCGCGGCGTGCCAACTGGCGGGGAGCAGGCTGTCGATCTTGGCGGACATGATGGCGCCGAGCACGGCGGTGCCGAAGGTGCCGCCGAGCTGCATCGCGGTGGACTGCAGGCCGCCGGCCACGCCAGCCAGCTCTGCCGGGGCGTTGCCGACGATGACGTCGGTGGCGCCGACCATCACCGGGGCCAGGCCCAGGCCCAGCAGCACGAACCAGATGATGGTGTCGTTCGGGCTGGCGGCGGCGCCCAGCCGGGACAGGCCGAACATGGCGACCGCGGCCATGGCCATGCCGGCTGTGATCGGGAGGCGCGGGCCGATTTTGCTGATGACCGTGCCTGCGACGGGGGAGCCGACGATGAGCATGGCGGTCATCGGCAGCAGGTGCACCCCGGCCGCGATCGGGCTCAGGCCGTGCACGTTCTCCAGGAAGAAGGTCATGAAGAACATGGCGCCGAACAGGGCGAACATGAGCAGGATGACCAGCACCACCCCGGCCGACACCGACGCCGAGCGGAACAGCTTCAGCGGCAGCATCGGCTGGCGGGCCCGGGACTCGCGGATGACGAACAGCAGCCCGAGCAGCGCGGCGGCACCGAGGAAGGCCAGCGTGCGGGCGGAGCCCCAACCGTAGTCCGGACCCTTGATCAGGCCCCAGATCAGCGCGAACAGCGCGCCGGACAGGGCGGCGATGCCGGGGATGTCGAACGAGCTGGCCGGGGCGGCGGGGGTTTCGCGGAGCACGAGCAGGCTCATGATCAGGGCGGCGGCGCCGACCGGGACGTTGACGTAGAAGCAGGCTTCCCAGCCGATGTGCTGCACCAGCAGCCCGCCTACGATCGGCCCGGCCGCGGTGGACGCGCCGATGACCGCGCCCCACACGCCGATGGCCCCGTTCAGCTTCTCCGGCGGGAACGTGCGGCGCAGCAGGGCCAGCGCGGTGGGCTGGAGCATCGCCCCGAACACGCCCTGCAGTGCGCGGAACGCGATGACCAGGGTGATGCTGCCGGCGATGCTCCCGGACAGGCCGATGGCCGCCGAGCTGGCCGCGAATCCGGCCACGCCGATGGTGAAGACCTTCTTGTGCCCGAACCGGTCGCCGGCCTTGCCCGCGGCGATCAGGCTGACCGCCAGGGCCAGCAGGTAGGCGTTGCTGATCCACTGGATGCCGGCCAGGGAGGCGTGCAGGTGGGACTGGATGGCCGGGTTGGCCACGGCCACGATGGTGCCGTCCAGGCCCACCATCATCACGCCCATCGCCACCGCCAGCAGCGTCAGCGGCGGGCTGCCCCGCCAGCGGCGGCTGCGGCCGCCGGGGCCCGCTGGCCGGTGAGAGTGGCTGGGGCGGGCCGCCGGGGCCCTGGTGCTTGTCATGCGATCTCCCGCGACGAATAGATTACTTAACTTAGGTAAGTGACGCTACCGGCCATCCACCCGCCCGTCAAGTTACTGAACTTAGGTAAGTAATGTAAGATGGGTCACATGCCCCGGAGCCAGCCAGAACCCGCCCCCGCCCCGGCCGCCGCTGATGCCGTGGCCACCGCGGCCGCCATCGATGCAGCCGCCGCGGCCACCGCAGACACCGGGGATGCCGTGGCCACCGCGGATGCCGGGGATGCCGTGGCCACCGCGGATGCCGCGGATGCGGCCGAGATCCTGCGGGCGATCACCCGGATCGGCTACCTGATCACCCGGGCCCGGCGCCATGACCTGGTCCGGACCGTGGCCGAGGTGCCGCTGGACCGCGCCGCCGTGATGGTCCTGGGCCAGCTCGCCGAGGCCGGGCCGGTCCGCCCCGGCGAGCTGGCCGCCCGGCTGGAGGTAGAGGCACCCCACGTCACCCGGCAGGTGCAGCTGCTTCAGCAAGCCGGCTACGCAACCCGCACGCCGGACCCGGACGACCACCGCGCCCAGCTCATCCAGCTCACCCCCGCAGGCACGGCAGCATCAGACCGCATCCGCCAGGCCGGCACAACCAGCATGCAGGCCGCCCTCGCGCACTGGCCCCCGAACGAGCTGCACCAGCTCGCCACCCTGCTGCACCGCATGGTCGATGACTTCCTCGCCTACTCCGCCGCCGAAGAACTCGAACAGCCAGCGCCCTGACCACCAGCGCCCTGGGCCGCCGCACGGACGCCGGGCTGACCGCGACATAACAGACGACACGCGGCAAGCAGGAACCCGCCGCGCCACGGCGAGATGTACGCTGCCCCCGTGTCCCTGCCTCACCTGCGTACCTGGCTGATGGCCACCGCCACCGCCACCGCGCTGTGCCTCACGTCCTGCTCGTCGTCGGCCCTGTCCGCGCTCGCGCCCGCGTCCACCGCGGACAGCGCGGCCGCGGACAGCGCGGCCGCGAGCACGCCCGCCGCGGGCACGCCCGCGTCCTCCGGCCACGCCCTGAAGCGGGTCCACGACCCGCGCCGGGTGACCGGCACCCTGCAGGGCCACTGCGCCTACCGGGACAACGGCCAGCTGCCGGACCCGCGGTGCACTCCCGGCAGCGTCGACCCGGTCGTCACGCAGGGCAACCTGCGTTCGACCATCTGCCATCCGGGCTACACCAAGACCGTTCGCCCGTCGGCGTCGCAGACGAACAAGTTCAAATTCGAGGTGGCCTATCCGGCCTACGGCGACGCGCATTCGAAGAAGACCGAGCTCGACCACCTGGTCTCGCTGGAACTTGGCGGCAGCAACGACGCCGCCAACCTGTGGCCGGAAACCCCGCCCACGCCGAACCCCAAGGACAAGGTCGAGAACGCCCTGCACGCCGCCGTCTGCGACGGGCGGGTCACGCTGGCCGCGGCGCAGAATGCCGTCGCGTCCGACTGGCTGACCGCCGAGACGAAGCTCGGGATCAGCTCGTGACGACCGGGCCGCGCGACCTGCTCCCGCTCTTTCCCGAGCACAGCTCGGTCACGCCGGACGGGGAACTGGCCATCGGCGGCGTCGGCGTGCGCGACCTCGCCGAACGGTTCGGCACGCCCGCCTACATCGTGGACGAGGCCGGCCTGCGCGATCAGGCCCGGCGGATGAAGAACGGCCTCGCCGCCCGCCACCCCGACTCCGAGGTGGTGTTCGCCTCCAAGTCGTTCCCCTGCCTGGCGGCGTACCAGCTGTTCGCCGCCGAAGGGCTGAGCATCGACGTGGCCGGGGCCGGCGAACTCGTCATGGCCCTGGCCGCCGGGGTCCGGCCCGAGCGCATGTACCTGCACGGCAACGCCAAGACCACCGCCGAGCTGACCATGGCGCTCGACGCCGAGGTGGCCACCGTGGTGGTGGACAACTTCGACGACATCGACCGGCTGGAGCAGCTGGCCAGCCGTCCGCAGCGGGTGCTGATCCGGATCATCCCCGGGGTCGCGCCGGTAACCCATGAGTCGCAGTCCACCGGGGGCGCCGATTCCAAGTTCGGGCTGCCCCTGGACCAGGCCCGCGAGGCGATCGCGCGCATCCGGGCCAGCCAGAAACTGCACCTGGACGGGCTGCACCTGCACATCGGGTCGCAGATCCTGGACACCGAGCCGTTCGCCCGGGCGGTCGAGGCGGTGGCCGTGCTCGGGACCTTCCCCGTCTACGACGTGGGCGGCGGCCTCGGCGTCCGGTACACCCTCGAGGACCAGGCGCCCACCGTCGAGCAGTACCTGGACACCATCGCCGGCGCCGCCCACGCCTACCTGCCGGCCGGCGCCCGGCTGGTCATAGAGCCGGGCCGGTCCATGGTGGCCCGCTCGTGCGTCACGCTGTACACGGCGACCACGGTCAAGCGCACCGGCCGCACGTTCGTCGCGGTGGACGGCGGCATGGCCGACAACCTCGACGCGGCCCTTACCGGCCAGGGCTTCGAGGCGGCCCTCGCCACCCGGATGACGGCCGAGCCAGACGAAATAACCGAACTCGTCGGCCGCCAGTGCGAGTCGGGTGACCTGCTCGTCGCGAACCTGCCGCTGCCCGGGCCGGAAGTCGGCGACCTGATCGCCATGCCGGTAACCGGCGCGTACACCTACACCATGGCCAACAACTACAACGGCGCGCTGCGACCGCCCATCGTGTTCTGCCGGGACGGGCACGCCCAAATCGTCGCCGAACGGGAAACCCACGAGCACGTGCTGGCCCTGCACCGCCCCGCTCTCGACATAGCCTGGTAACGAGCTGGGCCTGGTAACGAGCTGGGCCTGGTAACGAGCTGACTAACGCGGGCAGGAACACGCACTTGGTGGCCAGGTAGGTCTGCAGCCCCTCCGGGCCGTACACGCTGCCCATGCCGCTGGCCTTGCGGCCGCCCCACGGGGCGCCGATATCGGGCACGTACAGGTTCACGCCGAACGTCCCGACCCGGGCGCGGCGAGCGATCTTCAAGCCCCGTTCGGGATCATCGGTCCACACGCTGCCGGCCAGCCCGTAGCTGGAATCGTTCGCGATGGCCACCGCCTCGGACTCGTCGTCATACGGGATCACCGTCACCACCGGGCCGTAGATCTCGTCCCTGGCGATGGCCATCCCGGCGTCGGCGTCGGCGAACACGGTGGGCTCGTAGTAGTAGCCGCGCACCGGCGCGGCCGGGCGGCGGCCGCCGGCCACGATCCGCGCGCCCGCCGTGACGCCGGCCAGGACCGACGATTCCACCCGGACCCGCTGCCGCGGGCTTGCCAGCGGTCCCATGATCGTCTCCTCGGCCATCGGATCGCCCACCATCAGGGCCGACGCCTGGGAAGCCAGGGCCTCGACCGTCTCGTCGTACCGGCTCCGCGGGGCCAGCACCCGGGACATGGTGAAGCACGCCTGCCCGGAGTTGGCGAAGCACAGGCAGCTGAGCTCGGCCGCGGTCGCGTCCAGGTCGACGTCGTCGAGCATGATCGCGGCCGACTTCCCGCCGAGCTCGAGGCTCACCGGCTTGAGGGTCTCGCCGCAGATCGCGGCGATCCGCCGCCCGGACGGGGTCGGCCCGGCCACCGCCACGATGTCCACGCCCGGGTCCGCGGCGAGCATCTCCGCCACCTGGCCGGTGCCGGTGACCAGGTTGAAGACGCCGGGCGGGAAGTCCGCCGCCTCGAACGCCTCGGCCAGGATGTAAGCCGACAGCGAGGTCTCGGCCGCGGGTTTGAGCACGATCGTGCAGCCCGCGGCCAGGGCCGGGGCCAGCTGGCAGAACGCCAGGATGAGGGGGTAGCTCCAGGACGCGATTACCGCCGCGACCCCCACCGGCTCGCGCCGGACCAGGGTGCGCCCGGCGAAGCTGACCGCCTCGCGCATCTCCTCGGTGGACATGTCCCGGGCCAGGGCCGCGTAGTACCGGATGATCCCGCACGGGATGGACACGTTGTTCCGCCGGGACAGCCGGATCGGCATGCCCATCTCCGCCGTCACCAGGCGGGCGGTGTCCTCGGCCCGGGCCTCGATGGCCGCCGCCAGCCGGTCCATGGCCGCCGCCCGGTCGGCCGGGGTGGCCTGCGGCCACGGCCCCGCGTCGAAGGCCTTCCTGGCTGCGGCCACGGCCACCTCGACGTCCGCCCCGACCATCGAAGGGACGGCGCCGGCGACTTCCTCGGTGGCCGGGTTGACGATCGTGATCACGTCGGCCGATCCGGATCCGACCAGGCGGCCGCCTGCGTAGACGTCCCGGTACTCGAGCAACACGAGTCCCTTCAGGAAAACCACCGGTCAACAGTGAAAGTGCCTGTTAATCTCCACGGCTGACACGCCGGTTGTCAAGCATCGCACCAGGACCGACCCCGTCCCGCAACCCCGTTGTGACCAGTTCGGCCAGGTCAACAACCGGCTAGCGGTTTTGTTTGTCGTCCGCCACAAGGACGCGCCCGGGCCGTCGGCGTACGATTGCGACATGGCGGTACCCGACTGGTCTCCGGTGCTGGCCGACGACCGCTCCCGGCCCGCGGTCCCCCCCGAGGCCCCCGCCCGGCAGCTGGACCGGGAGAACGCCGCCCTGCGCGAGCTCGTCACCGTGTACCGGTACCTGTCCGGGCTGGCCCTGCAGGACGCGGACCTGGCCGGGGTGGTGCGGCTGATCTCCGACCGGACCTCCGCGACGGTCGCCGTCCTCACCCAGCTGATGGACGTGCTGACCGCGGCCGCGCCCGGCGTGAACGCGGACAAGGCGGCCGCCGACGTGCGGGAGCACATGATCCACCCCCGGCTCGGCCAGGTGCTGCGCGCGTCCCGGCTGAGCCAGCGCGCGCTCCGGCTGCCAAAGGTCGGCGGCATGCCCGCCATCATCGTCGCGCCCGTGCTGGTCGGCGACGAGGTCCCGTCCTACCTGGTCACCATCGACCCGGCGGAGAACCTCTTCGGCGAGGACATGAGCCTGCTGGTGACCGAACACGCCGCCACCATCTGCGGCGTCATCCTCGGCCGCGAGCGGGTGGTGGCCGCGGCCGCCCGCCGGGTCCGCGACGACCTGGTGGAGGGCCTGCTGCTCGGCCGCGGCCGGGACAACGCCGACGCCAGCCGGTGGGCCGCGCACCTCGGCTACGACCCGGCCCGGGACCACAACGTGCTGGCGATCGCGTTCGACCTCCCGCCATTCGCTTCTAACCACGGGGCGGTTGTCCCAGCGGCTCCCCACCCCGGAGATGACGCGGCCCTGCGGCAGCGGATCTGGGAGAGCATCGAGCACTTCGTCGCCACCCGCGCGCCCCAGGCGATCATCTCGGCGCGCGAGTCCGAGGTGGTGGTGGTCACCACCGCGTCGGAAAGTCCCGGAGCCATGGACGCGCGCCAGCTCGCCGCCGCCTGCCTGGCCCGGCTGGCCGAATTGTTCCCCGCGGCCAAGGTCGTCATCGGGATCGGCGGGACCTGCCGCGACCCGCGGGACGTGGCCCGCTCCTACGCGCAGGCCCAGCGCACCACCCAGACCCTGCAGCGGCTCGGCCGCCCCGGTGCGGTCTCGGCGTTCGGCGACCTCGGCATCCTCCGGCTGCTGCTCCAGGTGCCCGACCTGGCCGAGCTGCGCTCCTTCGCCGCCGACGTGCTGGGCAAGCTCAGCATGCACGAGCACGAGCACAAGTCGGAGTACCTGGCCACGCTGGCCTGCTACTTCCGGGAGAACAACAGCCCGCAGCGGGCCTCGCGCATCCTGCACGTGCACCCCAACACGGTGGCCTACCGGGTCAAGCGGATCGAGGAGATCACCGGACTGCGGCTGGACAACTACACCGACCGGCTCATCGCGCAGGTGGCGCTGGAGATCCTCGACTCGCTCGGGGACGAGCCGTGACCGCCCCCTACCGGGCCGCGGGGGGGCTTGGGCCCGCCGCCGCAGGCGGCCAGGCCAGCAGGGTCGTCCCCCCCGGAGCCAGCAGAGCCCCTGCCGCCCTGCTGACCGGTCAGCGCGTCCTGGTCTGCGACGGCGCGATGGGCACCATGCTGCACGCGGCGGGCGCCGCGCTTGACCGGTCGCTGCCCGAGCTCAACCTGTCCGACCCCGGCCTAGTCAGCACCATCCACGAGAGCTACCTGAGCGCCGGCGCGGACATCATCCAGGCCAACACGTTCGGGGCCAACCGGCTGTGGCTCGGCGACCACGGCTTCCCGGACAAGGTGGACGAGATCAACCGGGCCGGGGTCCGGATCGCCCGCGCGGCCCAGGACCGGTGCGATCGCGACGTGCTGGTCGCCGGCTCCGTGTCACCCGCCGTCACCGCCCTGCAGCGACGCCGCGCCGGGGCGGCCGAACGCACCGAGGTGATCCGCGAGCAGATCCTCGCTCTGATCGCTGACCAGGGCGTCGACATCCTCATCCTGGAGACGTTCGGCTACCTCGACGAGCTGGTCGAGGCGGTCGGCGTGGCCGGCGACCTGTGCGACGTGCCGATCGTCGCCCAGGCCACCTTCGCCGACGACGCGCACACCCTGGGCGGGGAGACCCCGCGCGAGGTCGCCACCGTGCTGTCCGCCCTGCCGGTGGCCATGCTCGGCACCAACTGCACCATCGGCCCGCAGCGGATGCTCACCGTGGCCGAGGACCTGGTGCGGTACGCGTCGGTGCCGGTGAGCGCGCAGCCGAACGCGGGCCAGCCGCGGCGCACCGGCCCGCGCAGCTTCGAGTTCAGCATCGACGGCGACTACTTCGCCCGCTACTTCCGCCGGTTCGCCGAGGCCGGCGTGTCCCTGGTCGGCGGCTGCTGCGGCACCACCCCCGCGCACATCGCCGCCGCCGCCGACGCCGTCCGGCTGGTCCCAGAGACCCCCGAGACCCCGGCCGCGAAAGCCCGGCGCACCCACCCCGCCGGAGCGGGTCAGACCCAGGCCGGTCTATCCGCCTCCGGGCCTACCTCCGAGCCCGCCGCGGCGTTCGCCGGGACCCTGGCCGACCAGCTGGTCAGCCGCCGGTTCATCGTCGCGGCCGCGATCGCGTCCGGCGGACGGCCCGCCGAGGCAGTGCAGGCCGCGGCGGTGCTGCAGGCTCAGGGCGCCGGGGTGTTCGCGGTCCAGCCGAGGCAAAGCGCCCGCACCCACTCCGACTCCCTGGACCTGGCGCTGCACCTGCAGCAGCAGGCCGGCGTGGAGACCATCGCCACGCTGACCACCTGGGATAAGACCATCATGACCCTGCAGGCCGAACTGCTCGGCGCGCACGCCCTCGGCATCCGCAACGTGATCTGCACCACGGGCAGCCCGCCGGTGCTCGGCGACTACCCCGCCGTGGACGGCATCTGGGAGGTGGACTCGCTCGGCCTGATCGCGCTGCTGGCCGGCCTGAACGCCGGCCGCGACTCCAACGGGCTCGCGACGGCCACGCAGACCTCGTTCTGCGTCGGAGCCCGGGTCAACCCCGGCGCGCGGGACCCGGAGGCCGAGATTGCCCGGGCCCGGGCCAAGGTCAGGGCCGGGGCGCACTTCCTGGTGAGCAGGCCGGTCTACGAGCTCGACTCGCTGCGCCGGATGGTCACCGCGCTGGCCGCCGAGGATACGCCGCTGCTGCTCTCGGTCACCCCGCTGCGCAGCTTCGAGGAGGCGGACTACCTGGCCAACGAGGTCCCCGGGGTGTGCATCCCGCCGGACACGCTGCAGGCCATGGAGCGGGCCGGCCACGGCGCGGCCCGCGCGGTCGGCATCGACCTGGCCGCCAGCCTGCTGGCCGAAGCCCGCAAGCTGGTCAGCGGCGTGATCGTGACGGCCGCCGAGGACGACCCGACCGGCCTCGCGCCGCTGCTGGCCGCCGCCGGCTGAGATCCCCTAACGGAACAGCTGGTCGATGTAGTCCGCGCCGACGCCGTTCTTCTCGTAGTGGGCGCGGCACAGCGCGATGTAGTCGAACACGTCGAAGGTGCCGTTCGGCTCGCCGTTCTCGTCGAGCCAGATCAGCGGCCCGGTGACGTTGAAGGTGACCCGCATCGGCTCGTCGCACTCGTAGGCGACCAGCGTGTGCGACTCGCCGGGGGCCTCGTAGACCCAGTCGCCCGCCGTCGCCACCCAGTCGTGCTCGAGGTAGCCCCACTTGCCGGAGATCGTGTAGGCGAACACCTGCTGCGGGTGGTAGTGCCGGTTCACCAGCCCGGCGCCGCGGCACATCAGCACGTCGCACCACCGGTTCTGGCTGGGGGAGATCCACAGCGGCCGGGTGCCGACGGTCTCGGACAGCGGAGCGTAGAAGCGCTCGTCCTCGGTGGGGGCGTTGGCGATATACGCCTCGGGCAGCGCGCCGGGCCGGAACTTCTGCTCGATCGGCTTGAGCTCCCGCCAGAATTCGCTCTGCTCCCCGGGGGGACGACCCCCCCTGTCCCCCCCGCTATTCGCCGTCTCGGCCATGGGTCCTCCTCAGCTTTGTCACGCGCTCAGCCGCCTAGCCTGGCAGCATCAGCGTCCCCCGCCGGCCGGGCGCCCGGCAAGGCGCGCGGTCCGGCCGCGCCGGCGGTTGTCCCGCACGACATTCCCGGCCGCGCCGCGTTGTGCTCCCGCCACGGGACCGCACATCGGTGTCGGCCCGCGCTTGCCGCGATCCGTTCGGCGCGGAAGTCTCGTATCTGTGTCAGGGCACGCGCAGGAGGTCCCCGTCCCGGAGCCGGATCTGACGCCCGAGGCGATCATTGAGCGGGCGCGGGCGCTCATCCCGGCCGTCCGGGACCAGCAGGATGAGGCCGAACGGCTGGGACGCCACACGCCCGGGCTCGACCGGAAGTTCGCGGAGGCTGGGTTCTACCGGATCCTGCAGCCGCGCCGGTTCGGCGGCTACGAGTTCGGCCTGCCCACGTTCTGGCGGGTGATGCTGGCCGTCTCGGCAGGCGATCCGGGCACCGGCTGGGCCCTGACGCTCGGCTCCCACCACGCGCTCGTGGTCGGAGCGTGGTTTTCCGAGGCGGGCCAGCGTGACATCTTCGGCTCGTTCGGCGAATTCCGGGCCCCGCACCGGGCCCCGCCGATGGGGCAGGCCCAGCCCGCCGACGGCGGCTACGTGGTCAGCGGCACCTGGGACTACTGCTCCGGGATCGCCCACGCCACCCACTTCATGGGCAACGCGATGGTGGCCGGGACGACCGACCGGATCACCGCCGTTATCCCGCGGGAGCAGGTCACCGTCGTAGACGACTGGGGCGGCGGGGCCACCCTCGGCATGAACGCCAGCGGGTCGAACAGCGTCCGCGCCGACGCGGTGTTCGTGCCGGCGCACCGCGCCGCGCCGGCCGACTGGACCCACGGCGAGGCCGTGGCCCCCGGCGCCGCCCTGCACGGCAGCCCGTTGTACTGCGGCCGGATCTACGCGGTGTACCACGCCGGCCTGGTCATCCCGGTGATCGGCGCGGCCCGCGCCGCGCTGGAGGAGTACGAGCAGATCATCACGACCAAGCTCACCTACTTCCCGCCGCAGGTGCCCAGGTACACCCACCCGGACTACCAGCGGCCGTTCGGCCACGCGCTGGCGCTCACCGACGCGGCCGAGGCGATCGTGCTGCGGGCGGGGGAGGAGTACATGGAAAGGGCCGCGCGCTGGACGCGGACCGGGGAACCGTTCACCCGCGAAGACGACGTCCGGCTGTTCGCGATGATCCAGCAGGCCGGCCAGCTCGCCGCGCAGGCCGTCCAGATCATCTTCGCCGCCTCCTCGTCCTCGGCGGCCAAGCGCGGCACGAGGCTGCAGCGGTACTACCGGGACGTGGCCATGTACCACGGGCACATCGCCGCGCAGTACCAGACCACCGCGGGCGAGCTCGCCCGCGTGCACTTCGGCCTGCCGGACAGCCTGTTCTGAGCCTTGACCACCCTGCCCAGCCAATCCCTGCCCAACCAATCCCTGCCCAGCGAGGAGCACCCCATGGCCCGCCGCACGTCACCGCCGTTCCGTGCCGACCACGTCGGGAGCCTGCTCCGCCCGCCCGGCCTGCACCAGGCCCGGGCGGACTTCGCGGTCGGCACCATCACCGCCGGGGAACTCGCTCATGCCGAGGACGACGCCATCACCGAGGCGGTCCGGATGCAGGAAGAGACGGGGCTGCAGTCCGCCACCGACGGCGAGTTCCGCCGCGCCGAGTGGCACACCGACTTCATCAAGCGCCTCGGCGGCATCCGCGAGGCGCAGGCCGCGAACACCGTCCCCGCCTTCGGCGCCGACCAGGCCATCACGTACGAGGCGCACGGCATGGAGGTGACCGGCAAGGTGCACCTGGCCGAGACGATCTTCGCCGACCACTTCCGGTTCCTCGCCTCGGCCGTGACCACCGCGGTGCCCAAGCTCACCATCCCCTCGCCCAGCATGGCGCACTTCCGGGCCGACATCTCCGCCAGCGGCTACGCCGACCGGGACGAGTTCCGCGCCGACCTGGCCCAGGCCTACGCCGACGAGATCACCGCGCTGGCCGCCCTCGGCTGCAGTTACCTCCAGCTGGACGACACCCTGTTCGCGTTCCTGAACGACCCCGCCTGGCGCGAGATGGCGGCCGGGTTGGGCGTCGACCCGGAGCACCAGCACGAGGTCAACCTGGCCGTGGTCAACCAGGCGCTGGCCGGCCACCCGGACGGCCTGACCGTGACCGTGCACATGTGCCGCGGCAACTACCGCTCGGCCTGGTTCAGCTCGGGCGGCTACGACTACGTGGCCGAGGCGGTGTTCTCCGGCCTGCAGGCCGACGGCTTCTTCCTGGAGTACGACGACGACCGCTCCGGCACCTTCGAGCCGCTTCGCTTCGTCCCGCCCGGCAAAATGGTCATCCTCGGCCTGGTCACGACCAAGACCCCGGCCCTGGAGTCGGCCGATGACCTCAAGCGCCGGGTCGAGCAGGCCGCCCGGTACGTGGACGCGGACCGCCTGTGCCTGTCTCCCCAGTGCGGCTTCGCCTCCACCGTCGAAGGCAACGCCCTCACCCAAGACCAGCAGCGCGCCAAGCTAGAGCTAGTAGTGCAAACCGCCGCCGACCTCTGGGGCTGACCTCCCGCCCGCCCTTCCTGGCCCGCGCTTGCCGGCCCGCCCTTCCTGGCCCGCGCTTCCTGGCCCGCGCTTGCCGGCCCGCGTGCCCCGCCCACCTGCCGCCCTCCGCATAACACAGGCATCATATGTACCAGTAGCCTCAATAACCGCTCGCGTTTGCCCGCGCCAACCACGCCGATGTTGACATCGCCGTGGCTAGAGCAACGCCGATGTGACATCGGCGTGGTGCGGACCCAGGGGTCAGGGCTCGTGGATGAGCAGGCCGCGGATGTTGCGGCCGTCGAGCATGTCGCGGTAGCCCTGATTGACGTCCTCCAGCCGGTAGCGGGTGGTGACCAGCTCGTCTAGCTTGAGCCGGCCCGCCCGGTACAGCTCGAGCATCCGCGGTATCTCGTCGAACGGGTTCCCGCCGCCGAACAGCGCGCCCTGGATCCGCTTCTCCATGACGGTGAGCTCGAAGCTGGGCAGCTGGATGGTGTTCTTCCCCGGGCCAGCTATCCCGGTGACCACCACCGTGCCACGCTTGCGGATCGCGGTGAAGGCGGCCGTGATCACCTCCTCGGTCACCACGCCGACGGTGACAAGAGCCTGGTCTGCGCCGACCCCCCGGGTGACCTCGGTGACGATCTCCTGCGCGGCCTCGGCGTCGGCCGCGGTGTGAGTGGCGCCGAGCCTGGCCGCCATCTCCCTCTTGCTGGCCAGCGGGTCCACCGCGATGACGTGCCTGGCGCCCGCGAACGCCGCGCCCTGGACGGCGTTGATGCCGACGCCGCCGATCCCGTACACCACGGTGGTGTCGCCCGGCCGCACGTCGCCCGCGTTGACCGCGGTGCCCCAGCCGGTCGGCACCCCGCAGCCGACCAGCGCCACCGTCTCCAGCGGCAGGTCGTCGTCGATCTTCACGCAGGAGTGCTCGGACACCACCGCCCGCTGGGAGAACGTACCGAGCAGGCACATCTGGCCGAAGTCCTCGCCGTCGCCGTGGAACCGGAACGTGCCGTCCGGCAGGCAGTTGTCGAAGAGCAGCGCGCCGAGGTCGCACAGGTTGGTCATGCCGCGGGCGCAGAACCGGCAGTGCCCGCAGACAGGAAGGAACGAGCAGACCACGTGGTCGCCCGGCTTAATCCTGCTCACGCCGGCGCCGGTCTCCTCGATGATCCCCGCCCCCTCGTGCCCGCCGACGATCGGGTAGCGGACCGGGATGTCGCCGGTGCGCACGTGGTCGTCGGAGTGGCACAGGCCGGCGGCGGCGAACCGGACAAGCACCTCGCCATCACGAGGCGGATCAAGGTCCAGTTCGACGATCTCCCAGTCCTTGCCTATGTCCCTGAGTACCGCTGCCTTGGTTTTCATGCGACCTCCCGCAGTATCCGCCGCCATCATCCGCCAGAGCGGCCCCGCCGGTCACTGGGCCCGGCCCCAAGAGTCCGGGCCTCATCTTGGCCCCGCAAGAATAACGAAATGCTAGTACGGCAGCCGGAGTTCGTGATCTTGCCACGTAGGGATGCCCGTCGGGGATGTCGGACCTAGGCGCGTCCAGCATGGGAGACTGCCGGTGATGGGCACGGATTATCCGGAGGAGCTGCTGGCCCGCGAACCGGCGCCGCCGTATGAGGGGGAGGGTCCGTTTGCCCTTTGGCACTTTAGCGAGGATCCATCCCTTGGCCGGTTCTGGCCCCGTACCCCGGCCACGAATCCGGGGACGCAGCCGCTGGTATGGGCGGTCGACACCCGGCATGCGCCGATGTTCTGGTTCCCGAGGGACTGCCCGCGGGGATGCATCTGGCCGGTGCCGGCTACCACGCCTGAGGACCGTGAACGGTTCTTCGGCCAGAGCGCCGCCAACCGGGTGCACGTCATCGAGGCCGGCTGGCTGGGGCGCATGCAGACGTGCCGCCTTTACGCCTACCGGCTGCCCGCCGGGGTGTTCCGGCCACATGAGGTGGGCGGCTACTGGGTCGCTGATGAGCCGGTGGAAGCAATCGGGCAGGTGGTCGTTGATGATCTCCTGGGCAAGCACGCAGGTGCCCGAATCGAGCTTCGGGTCACGCCGTCCATCTGGCCATTCTGGCGGCGGGTCACAGACTCGACCGTCGAGTTCAGCGGCTCCCGGTTGCGTAATACCGCCCCTCACCCTGACCGGTTCGGCTAGCGGCGGGTCGCTGCCTCACCCGGCCGAAGGGTCCGGCGCAGCACTCAGTTTCAGCTCCGAGCTGTGGTAGGCGGCGCGGTCGGCGAGTTCGGGGCTGTACCTGGTGATGATCTGCCGGATGCGCAGCGCGGCCAGCGGCCCGAGCAGGTCGTAGCACGCGATGAACAGCTCTCGGGCCGAAGCCCGCGGCCAGGCCGGCGGAAGCAGCTCGGTGGGCAGGTCGGGGTCGAGGCCGGGGAACGCGCGCCACTCGTCCATGACCCGGGTCCTGGCGATGAGCGCGTCGGTCGGCGGCACCCGCCCGGCCGCCGCCGCGTCCCGCAGCTGGCCGGCGAAGCCGGTGAAGCTCTCGTACCGGGACCGCAGCCCGTCCAGGTCCCAGGCCCGGGCCGGGATCTCGCATTCGGCCGGCACCGAGGTCGCCCGGAATGCGGTGCCGGTGGTGATGTCGAGGTCCTTCAGGTAGCCGATCACCTCGGCGGCGTGATCGCGCGGGGACACCCACAGGCCGTCGTACAGCGGCGCGAAGCCGCGCCAGCGCAGCTGCTTGCGCAGCGCGTCGCGAGCCGCGCGGTTGTCCTCCGGGATGGAGAACGCGACCAGCGACCACATCCCGTCCCACGGCTGGCTGGCCGCGCCGAAGGAGAAGATGCGCCGCGCGCCGTCGTCCAGGATCGCCGCTGCGCGCGAGCTCAGCCGGGAGAACGTGCGGCGGCCGGACTTGGACGTGACCAGCAGCCCGTTGCGGGTCAGCCGGCTCAGCGCGGCGCGGGCCGCGGAGTCGCTGACGCCGAACTCGGCCAGCAGCGTGACGATCGCCGCGGAGGGCAGCGGTTCGGTCCGCTGCCACCAGTAGTCCCCGAGCAGGGTCAGCAGCAGCCGCGGCGGCCGCTGCGCGGCGGCGCCGGGGGAGGTCCACGGCTCGGGCGGGCCGGGGTCCGGTCGCTCGAGAGAAACGGTGCTGGTCACGGGATGAGAATAACTTCGGCGGATCGATGCCGAGGAACCAGAAGCAGTTGTGCCAAGTCCTGGGGCCGGCCACAGCATCAGGGCCGGCCGATCTAGCGCCGGTCATAAGGAGCTACTCCCGGCTCAGGGCACACGATATATGACACTTTCGATGACGAGAAGCGCGTGATATGAAACTTAAAGGCAGTGGGGCGACGACCCCCCAGGCCCCCGCACGTGCATGTGCAACCCCGGAGGAACTCTAAATGATGAAGACCCGGGCGGCGGTGCTCCGCAAGGGTGGCGAGCCCTGGGAAATCACCGAACTGGACCTGGACGAGCCCAAGGCCGGTGAGGTCCTCATCCGGTTCGAGGCGGCCGGCCTGTGCCATTCCGACGAGCACATCCGGGCCACCGGCAACGCCCGCCTCCCGCTCGTCGGCGGCCACGAGGGCGCCGGCGTGATCGAGAAAACCGGCCCTGCGGTCACCAGAGTGAAAACAGGGGACAGGGTGGCCTGCTCCTACATCCCCGTCTGCGGGATCTGCCGGTACTGCTCGACCGGGCACCAGAACCTGTGCGACGCCGGCCTAAACGCCGCCATCGGCTGCCTCCCCGATAAAACCTTCCGCTTCCACGACAACCAAGAGGACCTGGGCGGCATGTGCGTGCTCGGCACGTTCTCCGAGCGCGCCGTCATCTCCGAGTGGTCCTGCGTGAAGATAGAAGACGACATCCCGTTCGAGCTGGCCGCGCTGGTCAGCTGCGGCGTGACCACCGGGTTCTGCTCGGCCATCTACGCGGCGGACGTGCGGCCCGGCGAGACCGTGGTGATCTTCGGCGTCGGCGGGGTCGGCATCAACGCGGTGCAGGGCGCCAGGTACGCCGGCGGCAAGAACGTTATCGCGATCGACCCGGTGGAGTTCAAGCGCGAGCAGGCGATGGAGTTCGGCGCCACGCACGCGTTCGCCGACCCGGAGCAGGCGCAGGAGGCCATCGTCGACCTGACCCGCGGCCAGCTCGCCGACAAGGTGATCTGCACGGTCGGCGAGATGAACAACGACGTGGTCAAGGCGGCCGTGAACATGACCGGCAAGGCCGGCACGATCGTCATCACCGGGGTCGGTTACTACGACATGGTGCTGCCCGGCGGCATCCTCATCGGCTACCACCGGCGGATGCAGGGTGCACTCTTCGGCGGGGCCAACCCGCTGTACGACATCCCGATGATCCTGGGGCTCTGGCAGGCCGGCGACGTCAAGCTGACCGAACTTGTCACCAAGCGTTACAGGCTGGACCAGGTCAACGAGGGCTACCAGGACATGATGGACGGCAAGAACATCCGTGGCGTCATCATCCACGAGCACTAGTCATTAACCAGCACCAGAAGGACCCGAACGACATGCCGTACCCCATCCTGGACCCCACCGTCCAGGCCTGGCTGATGGTGGAGCAGGTTCCCGTCGCCCGGGTCGAGGTCAGAACATGATGGATACCGAACGGGCCGGGGAAATCACCGCTACCCTCGCCGCTGACGGCTGCCTCTGGGAGATCGCCGAGGCCATGATGCGCGGTATTCTCGGCCAGACCTGACCCATCCCTCAACATCCCCAGAAGGAGATGTAGCCATGTCGCGCAGGACCAGCCCTCCGTTCCGCGCCGATCATGTCGGCAGCCTGCTGCGGCCCAAGCGGCTGCTCCAGGCGCGCGAGGATTTCGCCGCCGGGCGGATCCCGGCGGCGGAGCTGCGGTCGGTGGAGGATCAGGAGATCCCCGGCGCGGTCCGGATGCAGGAGGAGGTCGGCCTGCAGTCCGCCACCGACGGCGAGTTCCGGCGGGCCTCCTGGCACATGGACTTTATTTACGCCCTGGGCGGGGTGTCGAAGACGCCGGGGAACATGGCGGTGAAGTTCCGGAACGCGGCGGGGGAGATCGAGTTCACTCCGGCGTCGATCCGCGTGGACGGCAAGATCAAGATCAACGACACGATCTTCGCGGACGCCTTCACGTTCCTGCGGTCCCACGTGACCACGGCGGTGCCCAAGCTGACCATCCCGTCGCCGAACATGGTCCACTACCGCGGCGGCCCGGCCTCGGTTGACCCGGCGGTCTATCCCGACATGGAGGAGTTCTGGTCTGACCTGGCCGCCGCGTACGCCGATGAGGTGGCCCGGCTGGGCGAGCTGGGCTGCACGTACCTGCAGTTTGACGACACGAGCCTGGCGTACCTGAACGACCCGGCGCAGCGCGCGGACATCACCGAGCGCGGCGAGGACGCCGAGCACATGCACCTGCGCTACATCCGCCAGATCAACGCCGCGGTCAAGGACAAGCCGGCCGGCATGGCGATCACCACGCACATGTGCCGGGGGAACTTCCGGTCCTCCTGGGTCGCCTCCGGCGGGTATGACTTCGTGGCCGAGGCGCTGTTCTCCGAGCTGGACGTGGACGGGTTCTTCCTGGAGTACGACGACGAGCGCTCCGGCGGGTTCGAGCCACTGCGGTTCGTGCCCAGGGGCAAGCAGGTGGTCCTGGGCCTGGTCACCACCAAGCGCCCCGAGCTGGAGTCCAAAGACGACCTCAAGCGCCGCATCGACGAGGCGGCCAAGTACGTGCCGCTGGAGCAGATCTGCCTGTCCGGCCAGTGCGGCTTCTCCTCCACCGTGGAAGGCAACGCCCTGACCTACGACGAGCAGGTCGCCAAGCTCCGCCTCATCGTCGAGACCGCCCGGGAGATCTGGGGCTAGCCGAGCATCTGGGGCGACTTACTCTGTCCTGAGCAGCTCGGCCGGATGTGATCGCGCGGCCAGCAGCGCGGGGATCGCGGCGACCACATTGGCGGCGGCGAGCACCCCGGTCACCAGCGCCGCCAGCAGCAGCGGTTCGACCACCTCGACCGGCACCACGCCGAAGTTCGTGGCGAACACCCGCCAGAGCACCCTTCCCGCCGCGATGCCGATCGGCGCCCCGACCGCGATCCCGACCAGCGCTACCGCCGAGGCCTGCCAGCAGATCGTCGCGGCGACCTGGCGGCGGACGAACCCGAGCACCTTCAGCAACCCGGCCTCTGCGCGCCGCCTGGCCACGCTGACCAGCAGCAGGTGCACCATCGTCGCGGCGCCGAACACCGACAGGGCCACCGCGAACAGCAGCGGGAAGTTGACCGACTCACCGAAGTTGACCAGCACGGTCGGCTCTGCTGGCCGGTTGGTGAGGCTGGGGTACTTGCGGATGTGCCGGGCCAGCGCCGCGCTCCCGGCAGGCCCAGGAGCGGCGCGGACCAGCACCACGGAAGCTATGCCGCGCCTGACCGCGCGTTGGCAGGCGCGCTGGCCGCCCCCCGGCGGGCACTGCGCATCGATGAAGGCGCTGGTGGTCATCACGGCGCCGTTGCCCAGCCCGGTGGCGCCGGCATTCAGCGACGCGCGGCCGATCACGCGGAACCTGGCCTGGTGCGGCGCTCCCGCCGGGTCGGTGACCGTCACCCGGACCGTCCCGCCCAGCCGGGCACCGGTGGCGCGCATCGTCGCCACGCCGAGCATGATGTCCCGGTCACCGCTGGGCAGACGGCCATCCACGGCCGACAGCAGGGCAGGCCCGCGGACCGGGGTCATCACCACGGTGCGGACGTGCCTGCCGTTGACGTTGACCTCGACGAAGGCGCCCAGGGTGATCTGCTCGATGGCACGGTCCTTCCGCAGGCTGTCCAGCAGCGGGCCGTTGACCACCGCCTGGGACCCGGGCTCCCCGTCGCTGGAGAAGTAGGCCTGGAATGGCGCGCCGTACAGCGCAGGTGTGGAAACGAGGTGCGTCAGGCTGGCGCCGAAGACGGCGGTCGCGCACAGCGCCGCCACCGCCATCACCGTGCCGAGCAGCGCCGTCCCCACCGGCTGACCGCCCCGGCCACGCTCAAACGCATGCCGGATCCCGATCAGGGCGGGGGCCGGCAGGCCGGCCAGGGCCGCGGCCCGGCCCGCCGTTATCGTCACCGTCGCCGCAGGCCGCTGCGGGCGGTTGCTCAGCAACCGGGCGTAACGTAGCGCGGGCCAGGCCGACACCGCGGTCACGGCGGCCAGCACGGCCAGTGCGCCAAGCGGGAGGACCACGGGGTCGAAGGACATGCTGCCCGGCGAGGGAACGGCCAGCCGGGCCTCGCCCACGGGCGTCAGCGGGGACACCAGCACCGTCACCAGCACGGCCCCCGCAGCCCCCGCCGCGCCGGTCAGCAGCGCGCGCAGCAGGGCGAGCTGCGCGAATTCGCGCGGCCGCACGCCCAGCGCCGACAAGGCATGCTGATCGGCTCGCTCCGTGACCGTCTGCCGGGCCATCGCCTGCCCGATGACCGCCAGCGCGGCCAGCGCAGCCAGGCCAGCAAGCACGTACCAGCCGATGACCTGCGGCCGGATCGAGGCCTCCACCGCATCCGCGGCCTGATCCAGGTCGTAGGTGCCGTAGACGTTCAGCGAGCGGAGTCGGCTATCAAAGTCGGCCAGGTCGGCGGCCCCGTGCACGAACCGCACGTAGTAGGTCGACAGCAGCGCCGCGCGGTGATTCACCGCCGCGGCGAACGCCGTCGTGGCGTAGAGGTCGTAATGCGGGCTGGCTCCGGAGGGGAACTCGCTCTCGACTGCTACGATGCCCACCACCCGCAGCGCAGGATGCAGGATGGGCGATGGATCTGCCGGGCCCCCTCTCAGCTGCGCCGGGCTGCCCAGCTGCACCCGGATTACCGAGCCGATGCGCACGCCGTTGTCCTTGGCGAGCGTGAAGGATGCCAGCACCTCGCCGGGGTCCGACTGGTCGGGCATCCGCCCGGACAGGAGCGTCACCATCCGCGGCAGCTGCCGCGGCGGCACTTCGTTGACCAGGAAGTTGGGGGCATCGATCGGCTTCCGGCAGGATGCGCAGCTAACAGCGCCGCCGTAGGGCACGAGCACCGGCGTCACCGACACCACATGAGGCAGCCCGGCAAGTCGCGGCAGCGGTTGCCCGCTGTACGCGATGACGTCGTAACCATGCCGGGCCGCGAACCCTCCGAACGCGGCCGCCGTCCGGTGCCCGGCCGCCGCTGCGGTCATGACGAACCCGCCGGCCACGGCCACGAGCAGGCTGAGCGCCAGCCACGACTTCCAATGCTGCCGGAATCGCCCACGCAGCACCATGACGACAGCCCGCACCGCAACCTCCCCTGTGCATCCACCTCAGAGTCTCCCTCACCAGGGCGCATCGCCAAGGTGGCCAGCCACTAGCATCCCGTCGTGCTAGCACCACCGAGGGTCGGGGGCGGCGCTCCCCGGCGTTAGCCTGGGGATGTCAGCACGCCAGATACGGTGAGGCTAGCTTCCCCCGGCAGTTAGCCCTAGCACTCTTGCGACCCGCCAGCGCAGGCCATCTACTTGGGATCACAGCCAGGCACAGCCTGATCGTGCGGTGTGCTCCGAGGTGGGGTGGGTGGGATTGCGTATTACCTTGACCTGGCTGCGCCTGGAGTTGCGGCGGCGCTGGCGCTCGCTCATCGTGCTCGCCCTGCTCGTGGCGCTGGCCACGGCGACGGTGCTCGCGGCGACCGCGGGAGCGCGGCGCGGGCAGACCGCGTTCGACCGGCTCTGGGCCCGCACGCTGCCCGCCACGGTCACCGTGCTGCCCAACCAGCCGGGTTTCAACTGGGCCAAGGTCCGGGCCTTGCCCGAGGTCACCGCGCTCACCGAGTTCCCGGTCACGTTCGGGTTCGCGCTGGACTGCTGCCCGGACGCGAGCACCGGGTTCCCGCCCGCGGACGACGAGATGACCCGGACCATCGAACGGCCTGTCATGCTGGCGGGGCGGCTTTTCAACCCCGACCGCGTCGATGAGATCGTGGCCACCCCCCAGTTCATGACCAGTTACGACAAGAGCGTCGGCGACACGGTGACCCTGCACCTGGCGAGCCCCCAGCAGGTCAACGCGGGATATGACGGATCCACCGGGCCACCGCGCGGGCCCAGGATCGTGGCCCGCATCGTCGGGGTGGGCCGTTCTCCCTTTGGGTCGGCGAACGTGGAGGGGCCGGGCCAGAAGGGAGGCGTGCTCGCCTCGTCGGCCCTGTTCCGTAAGTACCGCGCCAACATCATGGGCATCGCCGGCGATACCTATATCAACGCGCTGGTGCGGCTCAAGGGGGGCAGCGCGGCCATCCCCGCGTTCCGCGCCGACCTGGCCCGGGTGACCGGCCGGTCCGACATCGACATGTGGGACAACCTGGCCTACTTCGGCGGGCCCATCCACAGGATCACCGGGTACGAGGCCGCCTGCATGCTCGCCTTCGCGCTGGCGGCGCTGGCGGCCGCGGTCGTCCTCATCGGCCAGTCCGTGGCCAGGTACACCTCGGCGACCGTGGCCCACCTCCAGGTCCTGCAGGCGGTGGGCATGACACCGCGCCAGGCCGTCGCATCGGCCGCGGCGCCCCCGTTCCTGGCCGCCGCAGCGGGGGCAACGCTCGGCGTCGCGGCGGCCATCGTGGCGTCGCGGTGGATGCCGATCGGCGCCGCATCGTATACCGAGCCGCACCCGGGCATCGACGCCGACTGGCTGATCCTCGGCCCCGGCTGGGTCCTCGCGCCGCTCCTGGTGGCGGCCGGGTCAGCGGCCGTCGCGGCCCTGGCGCTCACCGCCCGCCGGCGGCAGGTCATCCCGCGCCGGTCCGGCGTGGCGGCGGCCGCGGCCGCCGCCGGCCTTCCGGTACCCGTGGTGGTGGGCGCCCGCTTCGCGCTCGAGCCCGGACGCGGGCGGTCGACGGTCCCGGTGCGGCCGGCCCTGGTCGGCGCGGTCGCCGGCGTCCTGGGCGTGCTGGCCGCCTTCACCTTCTCCGCCGGGGTCTCCGACGCCGCCGCCAACCCGGTGCGCTTCGGCCAGACCTGGCAGCTGGGCACGTTCCTCGGCCTCAGCGGAAGCGACTTCGGGTCGGCCGACCGGGTCCTCCGGGCCGTCGCCGCCGACCGGGATGTCACCGGCGTCGACGACGCGCGTCTAGCCGGGGCGCAGTCCGGCCAGGTCTCGGTCGAGAGCTTCACGTACGATCCGGTAGCCGGCAAGAAGGTCCCGGTGGTGCTCACCGACGGGCGTATGCCCGCCGCGCCGGACGAGATCGTGCTGGCGCCGGTGACCGCCCGCGACCTGCACGCCGCCACCGGCTCCACGGTCCGGCTCACCGGAGGCACCACCCCGAAGGCGGTCACCGTGACCGGGATCGGGTTCGTCCCATCGGGGCCGCACAACAACTACTCCGACGGCGCGTGGCTCACCCCCGCCGGATACGACCGGATCTTCCGGGGCGCGCACTTCGCCTTCAAGTTCCACCTCGCCACGGTCACCCTGCGGCCGGGCGCGGATGTCCAGGCGGTGGCCCGCCGGCTGAACGCCGCGGCGGCGGCCATCAAGGGCGGGCAGGCCTTCACCTTCGGGCCCCCGCCTCCGCCGACCGAAGTCCAGCAGATCAAGGACGTGGCGGTGCTGCCGCTCGCGCTGAGCGCCTTCCTGGCCCTGCTGGCCATCGGAGCCGTCGGGCACGCCCTGTCCATCGCCGTCCGCCGTCGCGGCCACGAACTGGCGGTACTGCGGGCGCTTGGCCTCACCCGGCGGCAATGCCGGCTGGTGATAGCCACGCAGGCGAGCCTGCTCGCCGTCATCGGACTGGCCTTCGGGATCCCGCTGGGCATCGCGCTCGGCCGGATCCTCTGGCGCGCCGCCGCCGACATAACACCGCTGGCCTATTACCCGCCGCTCGCGCTGTGGGCGCTGCTGCTGATCGGACCGCTGGCCTTGCTGGCCGCCAACCTGCTGGCCGCCTGGCCAGGCAGGCGCGCGGCCCGGCTGCGCACCGGGCAGATCCTGCGCAGCGAGTAAAAGCCGCCCGGCTGGCCGCGGCGCCCGGGCCGCCCGCGGCCACGCTACGATCATGGCGCAATGGGAACCATCCGGGTCGTGCTGGCCGAGGACAACGTCCTTCTGCGGGAGGGCATGTCCCGCCTGGTCGCGGGCAACGAGGATTTCGAGCTGGTCGGAACCGCGGCCGACCTGCCTGAGCTGTTCGCGGTCATTGAACGATGCCAGCCAGATGTCGTGATCACCGATATCCGCATGCCTCCGACCAGCCATGACGAAGGCATCCAGGCCGCAGCCTGGCTCCGCGAGCACCGCCCCGAGGTCGGCGTGGTGGTGCTGAGCCAGTACACGGCTCCCGGCTACGCCGTGGCGCTGCTCGAGCATGGCTCCGCGGGCCGCGCCTACCTGCTCAAGGAGCGGGTGGCCAGCGTGGAGGAACTGGTGCGCGCCATCCGCACCGTGGCGGCCGGCGGCTCCGTGATCGACCCGCTCGTGGTGGACGAGCTGGTGCGGTCGCGGTCCCATCCGCGCGCCTCCAGCCTGGACTCGCTGACCCCGCGGGAAACGCAGATCCTGGCCGAGATGGCGCAGGGCCGGAGCAACGCCGCGATCGCCGCGGCGGTGTCGGTATCCGAGCGGGCGGTGGAGAAACACACCAACTCGATCTTCGCCAAGCTGGGGCTGACCGAGGAGAAGGACGTGAACCGCCGGGTCAAGGCGGTGCTGCTGTTCCTGAGCCGGGGACAGGGAGGCTGACCCCACCGTGGTCAGGGTGGCAGCACCCTCCACGCCCGCCCCGGCCTGTGTCAAGCTGAGGGTGTGACCAGCCCGCACTCGGTGCTCGTCGTGGACGACCAGGCACCCTTCCGTTTCGCGGTCAAAGCCGTGCTCCGCCGCCTGGCGTGCTTCGAGCTGGCGGGCGAGGCGTCGAGCGGCTCCGAGGCGATCGAGCTCGTCGACGAGCTGCACCCGGCGTTGGTGCTTATGGACATCAACATGCCCGAGATGAGCGGCATCGAGGCCACCCAGCGCATCGTGGCGGCCCATCCGGACGTGGTGGTCTTCCTGTGCTCGACCTATGACGTGACAGACCTTCCCCGCAGCGCGGCGGCGAGCGGGGCCAGCGCCTACGTCAACAAGGAACGCTTCGGCGCTGAGGCGCTGCGGCACCTGTGGCGGAACCGGGACTCCGGCGCCTTCGCCTCCCTGTGATCAGGCGCCTCGCTGTGATCAAGGGATCAGCGGGACTGATCCGGTGATCGTGGCACCGTGGCCCCGCTGCGAGTCCCAGCGGATGGTCCCGCCGATGGCGCCGAGCCGGTCCGCCATGTTGACAAAGCCATGACCACCCCGGGCCGCCCCAGGATCGAACCCCGGGCCGTTGTCGGCGACCGAGAACAGCAGGCCGCCCGACTCGGTCCACAGCCGGAGATCCACCGCCGCGCCCTTCGCGTGCTTGGCCGCGTTCTGCAGAGCCTCCAGGCAGGAGAAATAGATCGCCGCCTCCACCTCGGAGGGGTACCTGCCGATGTCGTCCTCCACGGTCACGCGGACCGTGAGCGGGCTACGGCTCGCGGCGGCGCGCAGGGCGTCACCCAGCCCGTTGTCGGCCAGCAGCGCAGGGTAGATGCCATGCGCGAGCTCACGCAGCTCCTTGATGGTCAGCTGCACTTCGTCGGCCATCTGGCCGAGCATCTCGCCCGCGCCCGCCGGGTCGTCAGCCACGATATCGCGGGCCAGGCGGAGGTGGATCGCCAGTGCCACCAAGTGCTGCTGCGCACCGTCGTGCAGGTCACGTTCCACCCGGCGGCGTTCCGCGTCGCCGCTCGCGACGATGCGGGCCCGCGATTCGCGCAGCTCCTCCGCCTGCTTCCGCAGCGCGTCCAGCGTCGTCTGCAGCGCAGAGTCAAGCGATGCGTTATGGAAGGCCAGGCCGGCCTGGCGGGCCAGTTCGGTCAGCACGCGGTCGTCCTCGTCGGTGAAGGCATCCGCGCGGGATGGCCGCTCCACCACGATGAGCCCGAGCAGCTCACCCGCGTGACTGATCGGCGCCACCCGGAGCTGAGCCTCCTCGCGCCCGTCGAGCAGAGAGGGTAGCCAGACCGAGGCCCACGCGCTTCCCGACACCCCGGCCCTGGCCACGATCGGGCGCTCGCGGTCGGTCAGCACGATAGACCTGGGCCCTGCGTCGGGAACCGACACCGCGCGTTCCAGCACCTCGCCGGCGCCCGTGTAGACCTCGGCGCAGACCAGGCCCATGGTCTTCCGCAGCGATTCTGCGAGTTGCAGCAGCAGCTCATCCATGGCCACCGCGCGGGTCATCCTGCTGCCGAACGTGCGGAGCGCCTCGTCCGGAGCCTCGCGGGTTCCGTACACGAACCTGGTGGCGAATGCCATCAGCCAGCCCCTGGCCGGCAGGTAACCGATCGCGGCCACCGCGGCCGCGAGCATGGAGAGCCCGAGGATCTCGCGGTCGGAGGGACTGCCCGGCGCCTTCCCAAGGCCGAGCACGATCACCAGGTAGATGACCGCGACGACGGCGCTGGAGCCTGCGGCGGAAAGCGCGTACACGAACACCCGCCCGCCGTGTGGCGCGAGTGGCGGGCATTCCGCGCCGATCAGGGCCAGCGGCACCGCTGCGGCCGCGCTGGCCGCCACCGCGCCGACCGGCCCGGGCCATCCCAGCAGCAGATGAAGGACCGCGCTGATCAGGGCCACGGCGGCGGCCACCACCAGGCCGGTTCCCAGCCATTGCATCCGTTCCTTGTCATGCCCCGCCGCCCGGAGGTAACGCAGCCGGGTGGCCGGCAGGGCGCACAGGACCGCGAGCGGCCAGATCAGCGCTCCCGCCATGACGGGGAACGGCTTGTCCGCGATCGCCAGCCCGATCCCGGTCCCGGCGGCGCTGGCATAGCCGAGGCCCACCGCGATGCGTCGGCTCGACCGGCCCAGACTGCCGTCTGGCAGGGCGATCAGGAAATGGAAACTGATCGCGATGACGAGCGGCGCGGCCAGGGTGGCCACCACGCGCGCCGTCTGGTCTCCCGCCCCGCCCCGGTCGGCCATGCGGGCCGTGGTCAGCGCGACGGCGGCCGTCAGCGCGCCCAGCGCGACTAGCCAGTATGTCGTGCGTTCCGCCGCCCGGGCAGTGACCAACCCGACCGCGCTGGCCAGGCCCCAGGCGATCGTCAGGGCAAAGGCGACCGCGTCGACGGCGGGCAAGCCGCCGCCAGGTGCTCGCAGCCCGATCGCCACGACGGCCACTGTGGCCGCCGGCGCCAGCAGCCTGGGCCCCAGCTGGCGCACGCCGTTCCTCCCGTGCGCCTGGGCGGTGACCACGGGGTCCATGGTCAGCGGGCCTCGATGACGACGCCCTCGCCCATCGCTGGCTCGGCGTCCACGATTCGCCCGTCCCGCATCCGCACCACTTGCCCCGCCGCCGCGGCCACTTCCGGGTCGTGAGTGACCAGGATGATGGTCTGGCCGCCGCTGTGCAGCCGCCGCAGCAGTTCGATCACCTCGTCCCCGCCCTCGGAGTCGAGCGCCCCGGTCGGCTCGTCGGCCAGCAGCAGGGTGGGATCATTGGCCAGGGCGCGGGCGATGGCGAGCCGCTGGCGCTGGCCGCCCGACAGCACTCCGGGGACGGCCGCGGCCTTGTCGCCGATGCCGAGCAGATCGAGCAGGTCCCTGGCCCTGGTTTCCGCCATCTTGCGCTTGCGGCCCGCGATGATTGCCGGAAGCGCCACATTCTCCAGCACGGTCATGCCCTCGAGCAGGTTGAAGAACTGGAAGACCAGGCCTATGTGCCGGCGGCGCAAACGTGCCAGCTCATCCTCGCTCCGCCCGGTCACCGGTTCACCCGCGACCGCGATGTCCCCTTCATCGGGCGTGTCGAGCCCGGCCACCAGGTTCAGCAGGGTGGACTTGCCGCAGCCCGAGGGGCCCATCAGGGCCACGAACTCGCTCTCGCCGACGGTCAGGTTCACTCCGCGCAGCGCGCGGACCGGCGCGTTCTCGGCCTCGAATGTCTTGCGCACGCCGCGCATGGCCAGCGCAGGACGGCTCTCGCTCATCGTCCCCCCGTTATCTTTGTAGGCAAAATCTTGTAGGCGGAGACTGGGGCGTCGCGTCCCTTGACCCGCTGCGCACCGAGTGCGACGCTCGGCACCTGCGTGCGCAGCGCCTTGAACGTAGCCTCAGACAACACGGTCTCGCCAGGATCCGCCAGTTGCTGCAACCGCTGGGAGAGATTGACAGTATCTCCCACCAGTGTGTATTCGAGCCGCTCGGCCGACCCGAGCAGGGCCGCTGCCGCCTCACCGGTCGACAACCCGAGGCCGAGACCGAAGGCCGGGAGGCCGTCGGCGAGCCAGCGGCTGTTGATCTCCGCTTGCAGGGCGTGCATCGCCAGCGCCGCGGCCACGGCGTGGTCCGCGTGGTCGGGCTGCGGGAACGGTGCGCCGAAGACTGCCATCACCGCGTCGCCGACGAACTGCATCACGGTGCCTGCCTGGCCCAGGATGGCCTGGTTCATCGCGGCGCGATGCGTGTTGAGCTGCCCGGCGAGCTGGCTCGGATCGGCGTGCTCGGCGATGGCCGAATACGACCTGATGTCGCTCATCAGGACGGTCACCACCACCCGTTCGGTCTCCCCGATGTCACGCCGTTCCCGCCGGAGTTTCTCGGCCAGGCCGCTCGGCAGCAGCCGTGACAGCGTCTCACCCTGCTCCTCCCGGTCAACGATGGCCTGGTGCAGCATGCGGAGCCGCCGCAACGCGCCGTGGCTTCCCGCGGATACGCCCTGGGCCAGCTTGACGAAGACCGCCTCGACCTCCGCGGCGACCGCCTCGGGGGGGACCCGGCGTGCGGCGGCGATCGCCTTGACCGTTCTGCCCTCCGCCACCATCCCGAGCAACTCCTCCTCCGCGGGCAGCAGGCCTCCGCCAGGGACCACGGGGGCCACCAGCGCCTCGACGATCGCCGGGTCAAGGGCCGTGCCGCCGGTCGCCACGACCCGGATGGCATCGACAAGCTGGCTGCCCTCGGCGACATGGTCTTTCAGCAGATAGCCGTAACCCGCCGATCCCTCGGCCAGCAGCGAGACCGCGTACTCGGGGTCCTCGTACTGCGACAGCACCACCACCCCGGTCCCCGGATGACGCTTGCGCACCTCCTTGGCGGCGTCGATGCCTTCGCGCTGAAATGTCGGCGGCATCCGGATGTCGGTGACGAGCACCTGTGGCTGGGTGGCCTCAGCGCCGCTCACGAGCTCGTCGAAATCGGCGGCCACCCCGACGACGCGCAGGTCGCTGCAGGAGTTGATGAGGGCGCGGACACCCTCGCGCACGATCAGGTTGTCATCCGCCAGGAAGACACTGATCGGGCCCGGGAGGCCAGCGTCATGGTGATCCATGTACCCATTTGTCGCACATCACCTGCCGCTCCTGCCAGTGAGCAGGCACGCATAAAGAGGTGGTGGTAGCACAACGGGAAACCAGCGGCCACCACCCTGTCGCGGCCCGGGCGCCTCGCGCAGCATCGGTGCTATGCGATACGAAAGCTCTGTCACGTCACTGTCCTGGATCCCGTCCGAAGCCGTCACCGGGAGCGCCCGGGTGGCCTTCGATTCGGGGTTCTCCCACTACGACGAGCCGCCTCCGGCGGAGCTCGGTGACATCAGCGAACTGCGGGCGGCGGACAGGTTCCGTTTCGCGAACCTGCTGCGAGCCTGGATTGATGTCGACGCCTCGGGGCGGATCACCGGCGGCGGCTACGACGGAGGGGGGCTGATGGGCTCAAGCACCCTCAGGCTTGGCGCCTTGAGCCACACCTTCCAGGCCGTCGCGCTCCCTGATCTCCAGCACGAGCCAGAGCGCGGGGATTCATGGATGCGCTTCGTCCAGACGACCGGGGGTCGGACCGGCCTGCCCGCGCCCAGGCGGGTGCGGCGCCGGCCCTACCTCCAGTGGCAGGCGCCGCTCGTCTGGACCACGCTGTCGCTCACCCTGCACGCCGACGGCCGGGCCGAGTACTCGGTCGAGGGCGCCAGCCGGTTCCCCAGGCACTGGATCTACGACGCCGACGGCCAGCTGGCGCACAAGTCCGGCCTGACTGACTACGCCGACTGGTGGCGGGTGTCCTTCGGCCGCCACACCCCCTGGGGGGATCAGGACTCTCCGGCCCTGGTAACCGCGGTGGAGACCGCGCTGGAGCGCACCTTGTCGGTACAGCTCATGCACGGAGCCGCCAAGCCGCGGATCAGCACGGTTCTGGCCGGCACCGAACTGGTGCGCCAAGGCGAGCCCGGCAGCGAGATCTACCTGGTTCTCGACGGGGTGGTCCGGGTCGAACGGGACGGGAACCGGCTGGCGGAGTACGGACCCGGTGCCCTGCTTGGCGAGCGGGCCCTGCTCGAGCAGGGACTCAGGACGTCCACACTGGTCGCGGTTACCCCATGCCGGGTCGCGTCGGTCCACGCCGTGCAGTTTGACCTGTCCGCCCTGGCCGAGCTGGCGACCGGTCACCGGCGTGAAGACGCCGTGCGGGGCTGAGGGTGCGCATTCACCTGTGCGGCGTGCGCGGCTCGACCCCCGCTCCTGGCGCGGAGTTCATCCGTTACGGCGGCCACACCTCGTGTGTGGCCATCGCCCATGACGACGGCGCCCTGTTCGATGGCACTCTGTTCGATGGCACTGGGCCGGGTCTCATCCTGGACGCAGGCACGGGCCTGCGCCGGGTCACCGGGTTGCTGCGCGGCGAGCCCTTCACCGGCACCATCATCCTCACCCACCTGCACTGGGATCATGTCCACGGGCTGCCTTTCTTCACGGCCGGCGACCGCGACGATGCCCGGGTCACGCTGCTGCTGCCCGAGCAGGACGCCGGAAATGAGGCCGGAAATGAGCAGGGTGCGGACGCTGAGGACGTGCTGGCCAGGGGAATGTCCCCGCCGCACTTCCCGATAACGCCACGCGACCTGCGGGGCGAATGGGCTTTCGGCAACCTGGCCCCAGGGGTGTTCAAGGCCGAGGGCTTCACGGTGGAGGCGAGGGAGGTTCCGCACAAGGGGGGGCGGACCTTCGGGTACCGGGTCAGTGACGGGCATTCGGCGATCGCCTACATCCCCGATCACTGCCCCACCGTGCTGGGTCCCGGACCGGAGGGGTGGGGTGAGTATCATCCCGCCGCGCTCGGCCTGGCGGCCGGAGTGGACCTGCTGATCCACGATTCTTCCCTGCTGCCGGACGAGGTCGCCGCCGAGGCACCGTTCGGTCATGCGGCGGCGGACTATGCGGTGGGCCTGGCCCAGCGCGCCGGCGCCCGGCGCGTCATGCTCGCCCACCACAAGCCGGACCGGACCGATGATGCGCTGGACCTGCTCGCGGACCGCTTCAGCGCGAATCCGTACGTCACCGTCGCCGCCGAGGGACAGATCGTCGACCACTGAGCCTGCCATCCCGCGGAAGGCCGCTGGCCGCGGCCGCCGTGTCGGCCGTAACCTCATGTTTTGCGGCTCGCAGCCATGCGCTGCGCACCGCCCTGAGATTGCACCTCCGCCAGACGGCACCCGAGGAGACGGCTGTGTTCGAAGCCATCATCGATCCCACTGTCGGTCCGACCGCTATTTCCGATCGTGACCCGGCGGCTCTTGCCGCCCGTCCAGCCAGCTTGTCCGGGCTTCGGCTCGGTCTGCTGGCCAACACCAAGCGCAATGCGGAGGAGTTCCTGGCGCAGGTCGGACGGGAACTGGCGGTACGGTACGGGGTGCAGACCGTGCTGGCCGCCAAGAAGCCCAACATCGTGGAGACGGCGCCGGAGCCGATGATGGCCGAGCTTCGCGCCGAGTGCGACATCGTCGTCACCGGGGTCGGCGACTGCGGCTCCTGCAGCGCGTCTGCGGTCGCCGACGGGCTGTTGCTCGAGCAGGGCGGGATCCCCACGGTCGTCATCTGCAGTGACGCGTTCACCGTCAGCGCCGACGCCATGGCGGACCTGCGCGGCGCGCCTGGCTACCAATACGTCACCACTGCGCACCCGGTGGCCAACCTGACCCCGGACGGCGTGCGCACCCGCGCCGCGCAGGCCGTGCCGGCTATCGTCGCGCTGCTCACCCAGCCGGTGACCGAGCCGGCCGTGGCCGCGTCCCGATGACGGCACCGGTCACCGACCCGGTCGCACAGGCCAAGGCCGCCATCGAGTACTGCTACGAGCAGGGCTGGACCGATGGCCTGCCCGTGGTACCTGCTACCCGGTCCGACATCGAGGCCTGCCTGGCCACCACCGATCGCGATCCGGCCGAGATCATCGGCTCGCAGCCGCATCTCGGCCGCAGCATCACCGTGGCGCAGGCGGCGGCGAACGCGATCATGGCCGGCTGCAAGCCGGAGTACTTCCCGGTGGTACTCGCTGCCTGGCAGGCGGTGACCGAGGAACGGGCCAGCCGCGGTGCCTGGCAGTCCACGAGCGGCCCCGCACCGCTGATCGTCGTGAACGGCCCGGTCCGGTCGCGCCTCGGCATCAACTGCACGGGCGGCGCGTTCGGCCCCGGCTTCCGGGCGAACGCCACGATCCCCCGTGCCATCGGCCTGATGGTGCGCAACGGCTTCGGCGTCCGCCCGCAGCAGCTTGAGCAGGCGACCCAGGGCCTGCCCGGCCGGTGGTCGATCTGCCTCGGCGAGAACGAGGAGCTGTCCCCGTGGGAGCCGCTCAGCGTGGTCGGCGGCGCCGCGCCGGGGGCGGACGCCGTATCCGCGATGCTGATCAGGACCTGCGAGTACGTCGACAACCGCTCTACCGACAGTGCCGAGGCCGTGCTCCGCGACCTGGCGGACACGCTGGCGCGGCTGGGTGCTTACGTCGGCGGCCCGCACTCGAGCGGCGGGCTGGTGCTTGGCCCGGAGCACGCTCAGTTGCTAGGGGGCGCCGGTTACAGCCGGGCCGATGTGCAGCAGTGGCTCTTCGAGCATGCCGTGCGGGACCGCGCCGACATGATCGCCGCCGGGAAGGGCGAGCACGCCGGGACGGAGTCCGGCGGGGGCGGACCGTTCGCGATGATGCCGTCGGCCGATGCCATCCCGATCCTGGTCGCGGGCGCGGCGAACGCGGCCATGTCGATGGTCTTCCGCCCGTTCGGCTGGGCGGCTTGGTCCGGCCGGTCGGTACCGGTCGCCTACCCAGCCGAAATGGAGCACTGACAGTGGAGATCTCACTCGACGGCAAGGTCGCGCTCGTCACCGGCGTCGGGCCCAACATCGGCAGCGGCGTCGCGCTGGCGCTGTCGAGATACGGTGCGAAGGTCGCCTGCAATGACGTCGACGAGGCCGCGATCAAGGCGTGCATCGCCCGCATCGAGCGCAACGGCGGCGAGGCGATGGCCGCGCCCGGTGACGTGACCGATGAGGCAGCGGTCCTGAGCTACATCGCCGGCGTGCTCGACCGGTGGGGCCACATCGACATGCTGGTGAACAACGCGGCGCTGCTCGGCGGCCGCGGGCTGCTCGACGAGACCGCGGCCGACTTCGAGCGGGCCGTCCGCGTCTCGTCGCTCGGCTACTTCCTCAACACCAAGCACGTGGGCCGGGCGATGGCCGAGCGCGGCATCAAGGGCTCCATCGTCTGCATTTCCTCGTCTAACGGCTGGTCCGGGACCGCCGGCGTCATCGCGTACGCATTCCACAAGGGCGGCGTGAACAACTTCGTCCGAGCTGCCGCCATGGACCTCGCGCCGTACGGCATCCGGGTCAACAGCTTCACCCCCACGGCCCCGAACCCCGACAACCCGGAACTGCTCGCCGAGCGGGCCAAGGCCGGCCTGGGCCCGGGCGGGGTGCTGACGCACGGCCGGGGCGGCGGGCTCGGCGGGCCTACCGGCGACGAGCCCTGGCGGCGGCCGAGCCGGTGGGCCGGGCAGCGGGCGCCGATGGTCCCGATGGGGACGACCGGGACCCCGACCGACATCGGCCACGCGGTCGCGTGGCTGTGCTCGGACTACGCCAGGCTGATCACCGGCACCGACCTCGTCGTCGACGGCGGCGCGCGCGCGAAGAACTTCGCCTACTCGCCAGGCGCGCCGGAGGATCTGGCCGGGCCGCTTCCGCTGATCGTGCTGGACGAGACACCCGCCTAGCCGCCGGACCTGGACGAGACACCCGCCTAGCCGCCGGACGCGGTATCAGCCCCGCTCAGCCCGAACAGCCTGGCCGCGTTCTCCTTCATGATCAGCGGCCGGACCTCGGGCTTGATGCCCAGGTTCTCGAAGTCTTTGATCCATCGCTCTGGCGTGATAACCGGGAAGTCGGTGCCGAACAGCACCTTGTGCCGCAGCAGGCTGCCCGCGTACTGCACAAGCTGGGGGGAGAAGTACTTCGGCGACCAGCCGGACAGGTCGATGTAGACCCGCGGTTTGTGGGTGGCGATCGATAGCGCCTCGTCCTGCCAGGGAAACGATGGATGGGCCATGATGATGTCCATGTCCGGGAAGTCGGCGGCCACGTCGTCGAGGTACAGCGGGTTGGAGTACTTCAGCCGGATCCCGCCGCCGCCGCGGGTACCCGCGCCGACCCCGGTCTGGCCGGTGTGGAACAGCGCCACCAGGCCGTGCTCGGCGATGACCTCGTATAGCGGGTAGGCCATCCGGTCGTTCGGGTAGAAGGCCTGCGTGCCCGGATGGAATTTGAATCCCCGGACGCCGAAGTCGGCGATCAGCCGGCGCGCCTGCGCTACCCCGGCGGCGCCGCGGGCCGGATCGATGCTGGCGAACGGGATCAGCACGTCGGCGTGCTCGGCGGCCAGTTCGGCGACCTCGAAGTTGTCCGGAACCGGCTCGTCGCCGGTCTGCGAGATGCTGTCGACGGTGAACGTGACGCACGCCATGTTGCGCTGCCGGTAGTAGTCGGCTAGCTCGGGGACCGTGAAGCGGGGCATGGTGCCGATCCGGAAGTACTCGCCCATGTCCTCGCGCCCGCCGGGATCGGGCTGCTGGTCGCCCCGGACCGACCGGTGCACGTGGGTGTGCACGTCGAACGCGGTAAGGCTGCTGACATCAATCGTGGACACGTCGCGTTACCCTTCTGGGTGGAAGCCCTCGACAAACGGTGCGCCCGTCCGCTCGCGAACTGCGGCAGGCGTGATGCCCGGCGCGCACTCGCTCAGACGCAGTTCGCCGTCAACGATATGGAACACAGCGAGATCGGTGTACACGCGGGTGACCACCTCGCGCCCGGTCAGCGGGAACGTGCACTGCCCGACGATCTTCGGCTGCCCGGCGCGGTCGACGTGCTCCATCACGACCCAGACCTCACGCGCGCCCGCGACCAGGTCCATGGCGCCGCCGACCGCCGGGTTCTTGCCGGGTACGTACCAGTTCGCCAGGTCGCCGCGGGCCGAGACCTGCAGCGCGCCGAGCACGGTCACGTCAAGGTGGCCGCCACGGACGACGGCGAACGACATCGCGGAGTCGACGATCGCCGCGCCGGTGATCAGCGTGACAGGCTGCTTGCCCGCGTCGGTCAGGTCGGGATCCTCGTGGCCGGGGGCGGCCAGCGGGCCCAGGCCCAGCACCCCGTTCTCGGCGTGCAGGATGACCTCGACGTCCGGCGGGATGTACTGCGGGATCAGCAGCGGGATGCCGACCCCCAGGTTGACGACATAGCCGTCGCGCAGATCCGCGGCCAGCCGCTGCGCGATGCCGTCCCGGCTGCGGCCGCCGATCGCGGCCTGGGCAGTTGCCTGTGTCATCACGAGAACTCCGCGATCGCCGGCTTCCTGGGGGACAGTTCTGACTTCAGCAGCACCTCGTCGACGAACACACCAGGCAGGTGTATGTCGTCCGGGCCCAGTTCGCCCGTGCCGACGAGGTGCTCTACCTCTGCGAATGTGTGCCGTCCCGACATCGCCGCCAGCGGATTGAAGTTCCGTGCGGACAGCCGGAAGCGCAGGTTGCCCCTCCGGTCGCCCTGGTACGCCTTCACCAGGGCGAAGTCGGCGACGATGCCGTATTCCAGGATGTGCTCGCGGCCGCCGAACACGCGGCGCTCCCGTTCCGCCATGCGCTCGGCGACCTGTCCGCCGGCCCGGTAGCCGAGCGGGAAGGTGCCGTCGGCGAGCATCGTGCCAGCCCCCGACGGGGTGAAGAAGGCGGGAATGCCCGCACCGCCGGCCCGCAGCCGCTCCGCGAGCGTCCCCTGCGGGATCAGTTCCAGCTCCACCCGGCCGGCGAAGTACTCGTCATAAAATTCCGGCAAGACCGGGAACGAGGCCGTCAGGCGGCGGATGCGGCGTTCGAGCAGCAGCCGGCCTATGCCGGTGAAGTCGCCGCCGACGTTATTGACGATCACGTGCAGGTCGCGGCGGTCGAGGTCGCACAGGGCGTCGAGGAGCGTGTCCGGCCGCCCCGAGCTGCCGAATCCGCCGACGGCAAGGGTGGCGCCCGAGGGGATCGCCGCGACCGCGGCCGCCGCGTCGGATCGGAACTTGTCGATCACGCAGAGTCCTTCCTCCAGGCGAGCTGCCGTTCCGGCCGGGCCCGCGACCTACTGCGGACGTCGCGCAAATTAGCACGTCGGCCAGCACCGGGGGAACATGCTCTTCCGCGTCGCAGAAGCCGCGGCCCCCGCGTTGGATGAACTATCGCGCGCGCGGCAAAGCTTGTCTTCCGCGAAGTGAAAAGGGGTGTGGCGCGGCCACTCGCGCTGGCTTCATCGTGGACTAGCCACGGGCGATCTGACGTCCGCACGCAGCCGGTGCGTGCGCTACCCGCCGGCCGCAACAGCCGGGGAAAAGGGGTTCATCGATGAGCATGACCACCCGGGCCGCGGTCTGCCGCGCGCCGGGCCAGCCCTGGGAGATCACCGAGCTCGAGCTTGACGAGCCGAAGGCCAACGAGATCAGGATCAAGTTCCGCGCGGCCGGGCTGTGCCACTCTGACGACCACATCCAGAAGGGCGATGCGCCGATGCGCATGCCGGTGGTCGGCGGCCACGAGGGCGCGGGAGTGGTCGACGCGATCGGGGCGGGCGTGACCAGGGTCGCCGTCGGCGATCACGTGACCTGCTCGTTCATCCCTGCCTGCGGCTCGTGCCGGTACTGCTCGACGGGACGGCAGCACCTGTGCGATGCGGGCAAGAACGCGGGCACCGGCATGTTCCCCGACGGCACGTTCCGCTTCCACCGCAATGGCGAGGACTACGGCGGGCTGTGCGTGCTCGGCACGTTCTCGCAGTACGCCGTGGTATCGGAGTTCTCCGTCATCCCGATCCCGAAGGAGATACCGTTCGACGTCGCCGCGCTGGTGGCCTGCGGCGTGCCGACCGGCTGGGGGTCGGCGGTGCGCGCCGGCGGCGTGCGGGCCGGCCAGACCGTGGTGATCTACGGCGTCGGCGGCGTCGGCAGCAACGCGGTGCAGGGCGCCAGCCTGGCCGGCGCGAAGAACGTGATCGTGGTGGACCCGGTCGAGTTCAAGCGGGAGATGGCCGCGGTATTCGGCGCCACCCACACGTTCGCCACCGCCAAGGAGGCGCACGAGTTCGTCGTCGAGACCACCTGGGGGGAACTGGCCGACCACGCCATCATCACCGTCGGGATCCTGCACGACCAGGTCATCCACGACGCCATCCAGGTAGTCGGCAAGAGCGGCCAGGTCACGATCACCGCGGTGGGGAATGGCTGGATCGACGAGAACCCCGGCATGCTGATCGGCTACCAGCGCCGGATACAGGGCTCCATCTACGGTGGCTGCAGCCCGCTGTCCGACGTCCCGCTGCTGATCGGTCTCTACCAGTCCGGCGACCTCAAGCTGGACGAACTGATCAGCCACAGGTACCGGCTCGAAGAAGTCAACCAGGGCTACCAGGACATGCTGGACGGCAAGAACATCCGCGGCGTCATCATCCACGAGCACTAGCGGGCCAACGCGCTAGGAAGGAACAGGACTCGATGAGGATCACCACCCGCGCCGCGATCGCCCGCGGCCCGCACATCGGCTGGGAGCTGGTGGATCTGCAGCTCGACGACCCGAAGGCGCACGAGGTCCGGGTGCGGCTGCACGCTTCCGGGCTGTGCCACTCCGATGACCACATCACCTCGGGTGATGCCCGGGTACGGTTCCCGATGGTCGGCGGCCACGAGGGCGCCGGGGTCGTCGAGTCGGTCGGGCCGGACGTGCGCCGGGTCAAGCCGGGTGACCGGATCATCTGCTCGTACATCCCGGCCTGCGGCGCCTGCCGGCCGTGCTCGACCGGTCATCAGAACATGTGCGTCAAGGGACTCAACGCCGGCAGCGGCATGTTCCTGGACGGCACCTTCCGGTTTCACCTGGGCGATGAGGATCTCGGCGGGTTCTGCTCACTTGGCACCTTCTCCCAGTACGCCGTGGTGTCGGAATGGGCCTGCGTGCCGGTCGCGGACGATATCCCGTGGGAGGTCGCGTGCCTAGTCGGCTGCGGCGTCCCGACCGGCTGGGGCTCGGCCGTGCACGCGGCCGGGGTCCGGGCCGGGGACACCGTGGTCATCTTCGGCGCCGGCGGGGTCGGCAGCAACGCGGTGCAGGGCGCCAGGTACGCGGGCGCGAAGAACGTGATCGTGGTGGACCCGGTCGAGTTCAAGCGCGACATGGCCAAGCTCTTCGGGGCGACGCACGCCTTCGCCACCGCGCCGGAGGCGCACGACTTCGTGGTCGAGACAACCCGGGGTCAGCTCGCCGAACACGTCATCTGTACGCCGGGGGTCGTCACCGAGGAGATGGTGAACGCGGCGGTGCTGATGACCGGCAAGGGCGGCAAGGTTACGATCACCGCGGTCGGGCACTTCGACGAGCGCGCCGTGCACGTACACGCAGGCCTGCTGATCGGCTACATGCGCCAGATCAGGGGCGCGCTGTTCGGTGACAGCAACCCGCTTTATGACATCCCCATGCTGCTCGGCCTGTACCGGTCCGGCGACCTCAAGCTGGACGAGCTCGTGAGCCGCAAGTACCGCCTCGACCAGGTGAACGAGGCCTACCAGGACATGACCGACGGGAAGAACATCCGGGGCGTCATCGTGCACGAGAACTAGCCAAGAAACAGGAGAGCCGATGACTGACATGGTGCGCGCCGCGGTCCAGACAGGCCCCGGGAAGATCGAGCTGCGCGAGTACCCGCGGCCGCCGGTCGGCCCGGACGATGGCCTGCTCCGGGTGGAGGCCAACGGCATCTGCGGCAGCGACGTCGAGACCTTCCGGGGCCATCTCGGCGGACCCAGGCCGGCCTTCATCCCCGGCCACGAGCCGCTCGGGATCATCGAGGAGATCGGCGAGCGCGCCGCGGAACGCTGGGGTGTCCAGCCGGGCGACCGGGTCGCGGTCGAGGTGATCGTCCCGTGCCGGTCCTGCCAGGACTGCCTGACCGGCCGGTACCAATTCTGCCGCCACCGCAAGTACGGCCATGGGGTGACCAGCGTCGACACCGAGCCGGCGCTGTGGGGCGGGCTGGCCGAGCACATGTACCTGTCGCCCACCTCCGTGCTGCACAAGATGGACAAGAGCCTGCCGGCCGAGCTGGCCGCGATGTACAACTCGCTGGGCGCAGGCGTCCGCTGGGCCTGCCACCTCGGCGAAGTGCAGCTGGGGGATACCGTGCTTGTGCTCGGCGCGGGCCAGCGCGGCATCGCCTGCGTCGTCGCGGCGCGTGCCGCCGGAGCGGGGACGATCATCATCACCGGGTTGGCCGCCGACGCGCACAAGCTGGCGGTGGCGCGCGAGTTCGGCGCCGACCACACCATCGTGGTCGACGGCGACGACGCCGAGAACACCGTGGAACGGGTCCTGGCGATCACCGACGGCGCGATGGCCGACGTAGCGCTCGAGCTGACGCCACTGGCCGCCGGGCCGGTCTCGGACGCGCTGCTGGCCGTCCGGCAGGGGGGCAGGGTGGTGCTGGCCGGGCTCAAGGGCCAGCGCGAGATACCGGTGCGGACCGACCTGATCATCAACCGCGCGCTCACGATCCGCGGCGCCTTCGGCGTGGACGCCAGGGGCATGGCGGACGCGATCGCGCTGATCGAGTCCCGCCGCTTCCCGCTGGAGAAGATGCACACCCATACGTTCGGCCTGGATGACGCGGAGCTGGCCATCAGAACGCTCGGCGGCGAGGTGCCGGGCGAACACGCGATCCACGTATCCGTCCACCCCGCCCGCTAGCTCACGCCTGCCCAGGCGCTCGCCCTTCCCGGAGGTTTCCGTGCTCGTGGATGCCCATGCCCACCTGCTGCCGCGCGGCTACCCGCCCGACGCGCCCGCATGTTTCCCGCAGATGGAGCCGGTCGAGGGGAGCACCGACCGATTCCTGGTCTTCGGCGCCATGCGGTTCCGGGCCAGGGATGTGTTCTTCGAGGCGGAGCGCCGGCTAGAAGCCCAGGACGCGGCCGGCGTCGACGCCGAGGTGCTCACGCCCATGCCGCCGCTGCTGCGCTACGACCTGCCGGCTGCTGACGGCCTGGCGCTGGCCAGGCACGTCAACGAGGCCACCGCACAGCTGTGCTCCGCCGAGCCGAGCCGGCTGATCGGGCTGGGCATGGTGCCGCTGCAGGATCCGGACGCGGCCACGGCCGAGCTGGCCGCGATCGGTGACCTCGGGCTCGCTGGCGTGGAGATCGCTTCGAACGTGCTCGGTGTCTCGATCGGCGACGAGCGGTTCCTGCCGTTCTTCGCCGCGGCCGCCACGCTGGGCCTGGCCATCTTCGTGCACGCCATGCCGGCCGCGACCGACCGGCTGCCGCCCAAGGCGATGGGTACCTACGTGGTGGGACTTGAGGGCGCGATGGCGGCCGCGTCCCTCATCACCGGCGGCATCGCCGCGAAGTGCCCGGAGCTGCGGATCGCCTTCAGCCACGCGGCCGGCGGCTTCCCGCTGATGCTGCCGCGCGCACAGTACTTCTGGGGCGGCAGCTGGAACGAAGAACCGAAGGTGCCCGAGCGGGTGGTCATACCGGACGACGGACCGGCACCGATCGAGTTCGCCCGCCGGTTCTACTACGACACCCTGGTCTTTGACCGCCGGGCCCTGCGCTTCCTGGTGGACTATCTCGGCCCGGACCGGCTGCTGGTCGGCTCGGACTTTCCGGCCATACCACGCGAGGACCCGGCCGGCCGCACACTTCGCTCGCTGGACCTGCCGCCGGATGTGCTGGAGGACATCACCTGGAACAATGCGTTCCGGTGGCTGGGATTCAAGCCGGCGCGCTGACGGGTGCGGACATCGCGCTGGCTACCGGCGCGAATCCGCCGCTTCGCGGCCGGGCGCTGGCCCTCGCGCACCCGGCCAGCGGCTGGCCGGACTGCCGTGGCCCGATCACGCGCTGCGCAGACTGCGCGGCCAGCCGGCGAGTGATCTCGGTGGATGCGTCGGCGAGCATCCTCGCCAGGACCCGCGGCTTGGCTCGCGCGGACTCGACCACCACGCTTATCGCCGCGGCCAGGCCGCCGAACGGGTCATGGACGGGCACTGCCACCACGAGATCCGGCAGCGTGATCTGCCCCACAGAGACGGCGTACCCGGACTGCCTGACCTGGGCGAGCTTGCGGCGCAGCTGGGCCGGCTCGGTGATGGTCAGCGGCGTGTATTGCTCCAGCGGGCGCTGGAGCGCCTCCTCCTGCAGCTCCCGGTCGGCGAACGCGAGCAGCACCAGGCCGGTGCCGGTGGCATGCATGGGCCAGCGGTCGCCGGCCTTGCCGCTAGTCGGATGGGTGGCGCACGCCCGGATTACCTCTACGTATACGACTTGCATGCCGTCGCGCACAGCGAGATGCACGTTGCCGCGAGTGCGGTGGTGCAGCTCGTCCAGACAGGGGAACGCCGCCTCCCGCAGGTCAAGCCCGCGCGGCGCGAGCGCCGCCAGTTCGAGCAGCCGCACGCCGATGGAGTAGCGCCCGTTCGGGTCCCGCTCCAGCGCGCCCCAGCTCAGTAGCTCGTGAACCAGCCGATGAGTCGTGGACAGGCTCAGCCCCGACCGCCGCGAGATCTCGCTTAGCGAGAGCGCGCGACTCCTCGGCCCGAAGGCGTCGAGCACCGCCAGCAACCGCCCGGCGGCGTTCTTCCGAGTTGCATGCGCACTCACCTCCGCTGCGGGATTGAGCGGTTCCGGCATGCTCACCTTCGCCCTTGGCGTCATCGCCTAAGCCAAGACATTGTCAACGATTATGCTGGCACTTCGGATCCGGTTCCGCAAGAACTACGTGACACCAAGCCAAGCCCGCCGGACCGCCAGGCGAATCCGCGGCCAACCAGGGGGCCGCAGCCCCGGATACGGCTTGGCCACAGACTGGCCACAGATCGCCACCGGATCGGGTGGGCCGGCATCTCCCTTTCGCCCGGCGGAAGCGCTGTGGACGGGCACCTGACAGGTCGCGGAAGCTGGGCGCGTCACCCGGTGAGGCAATCTCACCGCACTGAGGTCTGCCGGCCGCGCCGGCCGAGATCCGGGCAGCGCGGCGAAACGCAGCCGCCTGTCCGTAGCGGGAGCATCTCTATAGGGAGCATCGACGTGAGACCCAAGACGTTTTCCAGACGCGACATCAGGCGGCCCGCCGTGCGGGTCGCGTCCGTCTGCCTGGCGGCGGTCGCGGCGGTCGGCCTGGCCGCCTGCGGATCCTCGAGCAAGAGCACGACCTCGCCGGGCACGAGCGGGGCGCCGAAGCACGGCGGATCGCTCACCGTGCTTGAGGGTGCCAGCTTCGCCGGGGCCTGGCCGGGCCTTGACCCCGCCACCGATACCGACGGCGCGGCCAACCAGAGCTACATGAATGCCATCTACGGGGACCTGTTCGAGCTGGGCACCGGCGGGAAGCTGATCCCCGACCTGGCCACCGGGTACTCGTACGCCAACGGCGGCAAGACGGTGAACCTCACCCTCCGCCAGGGCGTGACGTTCTCCGACGGGACGCCGTTCAACGCGGCCGCCGTCGTGTTCAACTGGAAGCGCGACCTCACGGGCACGTGCACCTGCAAGCCCGTCTTCCTCAGCCCGCCGGTCATCAAGCAGACCGGGCCGTACAGCCTGTCGCTCACGCTGAGCTATGTCTATGCGCCGTTCATCAACAGCCTGCAGGCCGCCATCTTCAACTGGATCGCCTCACCGACGGCCATCCAGAAGATGGGCGAGAAGGCGTTCGCGCTCAAGCCGGTCGGTGCCGGGCCCTTCACGGTCGTCAGCGACACCCCGGGCTCGCAGCTGGTGCTCAAGAAGAACCCGCATTACTGGGAGCAGGGCAAGCCCTACCTCGACAACCTGACCTTCAAGACCGTCGCGGCCGACGAGCCGGCGTACGAGGCGATGCTGGCCGGCTCCGGTCAGGCCTATGAGGGCATGTCGACGCCGCAGCTCGTCAAGACGTTCAAGTCGCATTTCCAGGTGACCGCCGAGCCGTCGACGTCGCCGTACGACATCCAGCTGAACACCAAGTCCGCGCCGTTCAATGACATCCGGGCCAGGCAGGCGATCTACTACGCCACCAACGCGGCCCAGATAGACCAGGCGCTGTTCCAGAACACCTATCCGGTGACCCAGTCGTTCACCGCCCAGGCCGGGCTCTTCTACCAGCCGACGGTGCCCGGCTACATCGGCTACGACCTGGCGAAGGCCAAGGCGCTGGTCAAGGCGGTTGGCGGCATCAACATCACGCTCGACACCATCACCAGCCCGGTTGCCGAGTCGCTGGACGAGGCGCTGCAGACGCAATGGCAGGCCGCCGGGATGAAGGTCACGCTGCACAACTACGACCTGACCAGCCTGATCGCCACCTTCCAGTCGCACAAGTGGCAGGCGTTCCTGCAGACGGCCGGGGCGTACGACCCGGGCACCGGTGTCGGCGTCGCCTTCCGGTTCTCGTCGACCTCTCCGTTCACGGGCGTCTACGACAAGAAGGTCGACAACATGATCAACGCCGCGGCTTCGACCGTCGACAGCGCGCAGCGGGCGGCTGACTACGCCGCATTGAACGCCTACATCGCCAAGCAGGCGTACGGGCCGTTCCTGTTCCCGATCGCCGGTTACAGCATCGCCGCCAATGGTGTCAGCGGACCGGGGCTGACCACGGCGATCCCATCCGTCGTGGTGCTGCCGGGAATCCTGTGGCAGGACGTCTACAACAACAACGGATGATGATGCGCGGATTGCCATCACGATGAACACATCGGTCACCGCGGGGCAGCCAGGGAGTCCCAGCGTGGAGCCGAGCCGCCGGGCGGGCGGTGCCCCCCCGCACCGCCGCCTGGCCGGCTCGCCGGCTTTGCGCGTGGTCGGTCGGCGGCTGCTTGTCGCCATACCTGTCCTGTGGGGCGTGACGTTCCTGACCTTCGTGGTCCTGAACGCCCTGCCCGGCGACGCAGCCTCGGCCCTGCTCGGGGCGAACGCCACCCCGCAGGAGGTTCGGGCCCTGTCCATCAAGCTGCACCTCAACGAGCCGTTCCTGGTCCGCTACGGGCACTGGCTCGGCGCCGCCCTCCACGGCGACCTCGGCACCTCCCTGTACTACAGCCAGTCCGTCGCATCGATTCTCTGGCAGCGGTTGCCGATAACCATCGAACTGGTGGTGTACGCGCTGGTCATCACCTTCGTGGTCGCGGTGCCGCTGGCCGTCTTGTCCGCCCGGCGGCCGGGCGGCGGCACCGACCGGGCCAGCATGGCCTTCAGCATGGGCAGCCTGTCCATCGCGCCGTACGTGCTGGCCTTGCTGCTCATCCTGGTCTTCGCCGTGGACCTGCGCTGGTTCCCCGCGCTCGCGCAGGGAACAGGAGGGGACATCAGGGACCTGACCCTGCCGGCGATCACCATCGCCGTTCCGCTGATCGGTTTCTACACCAGGTTCCTGCGCGCCGACCTGCTCGAGCAGATGCAGTCCGAGGACTACACCGTGACCGCCCTGGCCAAGGGCCTCAGCCGCTGGCAGGTGCTGACCCGGCACGCGCTGCGGAATTCCGCGATCGGGCTGATCACGGTCGTCGGGCTCAACCTGGCCACGCTGATCGGGGCGACGGTGATCGTGGAACAGATCTTCGGGTTGTCCGGCATCGGATTCCAGCTGCTCAAGGCGATCAACAACCGGGACGTGCCCCTGGTCGAGGGCATCGTGCTGGTCTTCGCCGCCATCGTCGTCTTGGCCAACCTCGCCACCGACCTGCTCTACGACGTGCTCGACCCAAGGATCCGTCATGGCCGTTCCCGTAGCTGACGCACTGTCCCCCGCGCCGCCGGCCGGCGACATCGCGGCCGTCGGCCGTCTGTCCCATGGACGCACCCTGATGCGCTCGCTCGAGGTCGCCGTCCCTGCCGCCGTGCTGGCCCTGCTGTTGTTCTTCTGCTTCATCTGGCCGCTCGTCTACCCGGTGCCCAAACCGGTCGGCGGGTCCATCCTGGGCAGCGGCCTGCCGCTGTGGTCACCCGGCCACATCTTCGGCACCGACACGGTCGGCAACGACATCATGTCCAGGATCTTGTACGGCGGCCGGGTGTCGTTCGAGGTAGCCGCCGCCGTCCAGGTCATCGGCCTGGTCGTCGGAGGGCTCCTGGGCACGATCGCCGGCTACAGCGGCGGGCCGCTTGAGGCGGTGCTGATGCGGGTGCTCGACGTGTTCATCGCCTTTCCCTCGCTGGTCCTCGTCCTGGCCATCGTCGACAGCCTCGGTCAAAGTGAGCTGAACGTCATCTGGGCGCTGTCAGCCTTCAGCATCCCGGCCTTCGCGCGGATCGCGAGAGCCGCGACACTGCGGCTGCGGGACCAGCCCTTCGTCGTCGCGGCCCGGCTGTCCAGCGCGAAGACCTGGCGGATCCTGTTCGGCCACATCGTGCCGAATATGATGCCGCAGCTGCTGACCTTCAGCCTGCTTGGCGCGGGCGTCACGATCATCTTGGAGGGCGCGCTCGACTTCCTCGGCTACGGCATCCCGGATCCCGCGCCGAGCTGGGGCAAGATGATCGCCGCCGGGCAGACGATGCTGTCGGTCAGCCCGAGCCTGGTCATCGTGCCGAGCATCTTCCTGTTCGTGACGGTCATATGCCTGAACCTGCTCGGCGATGGCCTCCGGGCCCTGTGGGGAGTGCGCTGATGGCCGGATCACTCGGGCAGCGGGGCCGCCGCCTGGCCGCGACGTCGGTGGGCGCTCCGGGCGCGGGACGCGCCGGGCCGGAGGCCCAGCCAGGCACGGCCCTGCTCGACGTATCCGACCTGCGCGTGCAGTTCCGTTCTCGCGGCGGCATCGTCAATGCCGTGCAGGGAGTCAGCTTCACCGTCGAGCCCGGCCGGACGCTGGCGATCATCGGCGAGTCCGGTTCGGGCAAGACCGTCAGCGCGTACGCCGTGCTGGGCCTGCTGCCGCGGACCGCCCGGGTGTCCGGCTCGATCCGGTTCGCCGGCACCGAGCTCGTCGGCTGCAGCGAAAGGGACCTGCGGAACCACCGCGGCAGGAACGCGGCGATGGTCTTCCAGAACCCGGAGCGGTCCCTGAACCCGACGATGCGGATCGGCACGCAGATCACCGAGGCGATCCGGTGTCACCTCCCGCTCGGCCGGGCCGAGGGGCACGAGCGGGCCGTCGAATTGCTGCGGATGGTGCGCCTGCCCGCCCCGGAACGGCGCTTCTACGAGTATCCGCACCAGCTGTCCGGCGGCATGCGCCAGCGTGTTGTCATCGCGATCGCGCTGGCCTGCGAGCCCCGGCTGCTGATCGCCGACGAGGCCACGACCGCCCTCGACGTCACCACCCAGGCGCAGATCATGGACCTGCTGCTCGGCTTGCAGGCCGAACTCGGCACGGCGCTGGTGATGATCAGCCACGACCTCGCCCTGGCCGCCTCCTACGCCGAGGAAGTGCTGGTAATGTACGCCGGCCGGGTGGTCGAGCGGGCCGCGGCCGCGGACCTGTTCGGCAGCGTCCGGATGCCGTACACGCGCGCCCTGCTGAATGCCATCCCGCGGGTCGAGCTGGAACCGCACGTGCTGCTCCCGGTGATCGGCGGGCGGCCGCCGGACCTGTCCACGATCGGGCCCGGATGTTCCTTCGCGCCCCGCTGTCCCGACGCGCAGCAGGATTGCCAGCAGGAGCGCCCGCCGCTCAAGCAGCACGAGTTCGGTCACTGGTGGGCGTGCTGGCATCCGTGCGGAAGGGGAGACGCCCAGTGACAGCGACACCGACCGGAGCCGACACCGCTGGAGCCGACACGACCACTGGGACGGCAGGTAGCGACGCTCTGCTCGAAGTCCGCCACCTGGTCCAGGAGTTTGTCCTGCGCGACTACGGCGGAGTGAAAGGCGGGGTCCTGCAAGCCGTGTCCGACGTGTCCTTCGACCTGCACGCCGGCGAGACGCTCGGGATCGTGGGCGAGACAGGGTCAGGGAAGTCGACGCTGGCCCGCTCAGTCATCCAGGCTCCGCCGCCGAAGCACGGCCAGGTGATCTTCGAAGGCCAGGATCTCGTCCGCCTGCCGCACCGGGCTATGAAGTCGGTCCGCCGTGACCTGCAGATGGTTTTCCAGGATCCGTTCAGGTCCCTCGACCCGAAATGGACGGTATCCCGGATCGTCACGGAGCCGCTCATCGCCTACGGGATCGGCTCCCGCGCCGAGCGCCGCGAGCGCGTCCGCTCGCTGCTCGACCTGGTGGGACTCGACCCCGCCAGCTATGGCGGGCGGCGTCCTCGCGAGCTGTCCGGCGGGCAGGCCCAGCGGGTGGCGATCGCCCGGGCCCTGGTGCTTGAGCCCAAGCTGATCCTGTGCGACGAGCCGGTCTCGTCGCTGGACGTCCTGGTGCAGGCACAGGTGCTGAACCTGTTCGAGAAGCTGCGCGCCGACCTGGGCCTGTCCTACTTGTTCATCGCCCACGACCTGGCGCTGGTCAAGCAGGTCAGCGACCGGGTCGCGGTCATGTACCTCGGCAAGCTATGCGAGATCGGTCCGGTGCGGGACATCTACCGCGAGCCGCTGCATCCCTACACGCTGGCGCTGCTGAACTCCATCCCCAACCCGGACCCGTCAGCGGCCAGGCGGGAAACCGGCAGCGTGATCAGCGGAGAACTGCCGTCGCCGCTCGACCCGCCGAGCGGCTGCCGGTTCCGCACCCGCTGCCCGAGGGCGGAGGAACGCTGCGCGGCCGAGGCACCGCAACTGCGCCCGCTCGCTGACGGGCGCTTGGTGGCCTGTCACTTCCCGCTGTCCCAGGTAGCCACGAGCAAAGCCACCGCCGGCCAGGCAGCCGCTGGTGATGACGGGGGGTAGCCAGGCTCAGCGAAAATTGACCACACTATTGTTAATGATCTGCACAGGAGGAGAAGGTCCGATGCCGGATGCGCAGAGCATAGAACAGCAGTCAGCCGCGACCACAGCACCGGCCACAGCACCGGCCACTGGGCGGCCGCCGTTCCGCGCCGACCACGTCGGCAGCCTGCTCCGCCCGCCCGACCTGCTCCGGGCCCGCGACGCCACCGCCGCCGGGCAGATCAGCGGCGAGCAGCTGCGGGCCGCCGAGGACACCGCCATCCGCGAGGTCGTGCGCAGGCAGCAGGAGGTCGGGCTGGCCTCGGCGACCGACGGCGAACTGCGCCGGGAGTCCTGGCACATGGACTTCATCTATCAGCTCGGCGGCGTCAAGAAGGTGCAGGACGACACCATCAGGGTGGCGTTCCACAACAAGCAGAAGGAGTACGAGTGGGCCCCGCCGTCGGCGCACGTGGTGGCGCCGCTGACGCTCGAGCACACGATATTCGGCGACGCGTTCACGTTCCTGGCTGACACAGTCAACGCCGCGGCCGCGGTACCCAAGCTCACGATCCCGTCGCTCAGCATGGTGCACTACCGCGGCGGCCGTTCGGCCATCGACGAGTCGGTCTATCCCGACCTCGGCCAGTTCTGGGCCGACCTGGCGGCGGCGTACGCCGAGGAGGTGCGGCGGCTGTACGACCTCGGTTGCCGCTACCTGCAGCTCGACGACACCAGCCTGGCTTATGTGAACGACCCGGCTCAGCGCCAGCACATTGCCGAGATCGGCGGGGACCCCGAGCACCAGCACGAGCAGTACATCGCGAACATCAACCGGGCGCTCGCCGGCCGCCCGCCGGACCTGGCCGTGACGACGCACATGTGCCGTGGCAACAACCAGAGCATGTGGGCGGCCGAGGGCGGCTATGACTTCGTCGCTGAGGCCCTGTTCAACGAGCTTGAAGTCGACGGGTTCTTCTGCGAGTGGGACGACGAGCGCTCGGGCGGGTTCGAGCCGCTGCGCTTCGTGCCGAAGGGCAAGCGGGTCGTCCTCGGGCTGGTCACGACCAAGCGCGGCGAGCTGGAGAGCAAGGACGAGCTGAAACGACGGATCGATGCGGCGGCCCGGTTCACCGACCTGGACCAGCTGTGCCTGTCTCCGCAGTGCGGCTTCTCCTCCACCAAGGAGGGCAACGACATCACGCCGGATCAGCAGTGGGCCAAGCTCGCCCTGATCGTCGAGACCGCACAGGAGGTCTGGGGCTCGCTGTGACCGGCCAGGCATCAGTGACACCCCGCCAGTGGAGAGAACCCGCGATGAGGATGCGCGTCCTGCTCGAGCCGCACCACGGCGCCAGCTACGACCAGATCTTGGCGCTGGCCCGGGCGACCGAGGAAGCCGGCTTCGACGCCTTCTTCCGCTCCGACCACTACCTGGGCATCGACCCGGACGACGCCGGCTACCGCCCGACCGACTCGTGGACCACACTGGCCGGCCTGGCCGTGCAGACCGAGCGAGTCCGCCTGGGCACGCTGATGACCGCGTCCACCTACCGGCACCCGGGGCCGCTCGCGATCGCCGTGGCCACCGTGGACGCGATGAGCGGCGGCCGGGCCGAACTCGGCATCGGCGCCGCCTGGTACGAGCGGGAGCACCGGTTCTTCGGCATCCCCTTCCCGCCGCTGGGCGAGCGGTTCGACCGGCTCGGCGAGCAGCTCGAGGTCATCACCGGGCTGTGGCGGACGACGCCGGGGGAGCGGTTCAGCTACCACGGCCAGCACTACCAGCTCGAGGAGTGCGCCAGCATCCCCCGGCCGGCCCGGCGGCCGCCGGTCATCATCGGCGGCGCCGGTCCGCGGCGCACGCCCGCGCTGGCGGCGCGGTTCGCCGACGAGTTCAACAGCGGGATGGCGGACGGGCTGGCCGAGCGGTTCGCCAACTTCCTGCGGGTCTGCGCGCAGGCCGGGCGGGATCCGGCGGAGGTCCGGCTGTCCACCACGCTGCCGGTGTGCTGCGGCGAAACCCGCGGTGAGGCCGCCCGCCGGGCCGCTGCCCTGGGCGAGGCTGGCGCCCGGATGCTGCGGATGGGCGTCACCGGCGCCCCCGGCGACGTCCTCGGCCGGCTCGCCGAGCTGCGTGCCGCCGGCGCGGACACCGTCTACTTCCACCTCTACGACGTCACGGACCTGGACCACGTCCGGCTACTCGGCCGCGAGGTCCTGACCCAGCTCACCTAGTTTTCCAGCCGAACGACCTGGCCCTCCGCCATCGCCCGACAAGGAAATCGCGACGGCAGGCCAGGTGCCGCTTGCTTCGCCAAGCACTTATTGAGCCACGCCACAAATTCGGTGCGGCAAATTTGTGCTGCCCGGCTATTAGCGGCTCGTTTTAGCGGGATTCGCAGCCCAGGTTGTCGCCGCTCACAACGGACCGCCGCGAAGCTTGTGGCGGCCATCCTTGAATCCGTGCCCGCTAACATCGAGCATATCCATCATGGGAGGCAGTGCGGTCCGTGAAAACCGGTTGCAATTCATTTGTAACCGTCGCGTAAACAATTGCCGACCGCAATTCATCGCCGTATGGACGGCCTCTTGACCGCCAGGCCACCCATTCCCGCGCATCCGCGCCTGGGGACCCGCTTGGCCTACCGCCTGCAGCGGGCCCTGCGGCCCCATCCCGGTTTCCGCTGGCTCAGCGCCAGGATCGAGGCGTCCGGCCTGGCCCGGTCGCTGTTCACCGACGTGGAGCGGCAGACGAAGGAAGCCCTGTTCGGCTGCCGGATGTGCGGTCAGTGTGCGCTGCCCGTCACCGGATACGTGTGCCCGATGGGCTGCCCGAAGGAACTGCGCAACGGACCCTGCGGCGGTGTCGGCGCGGACGGGTCCTGCGAGGTCTACCCCAGCCTGCGCTGCGTCTGGGTCGAGGCCTACGAGCGCGCGGCCAGCCAGGGCCGGGCCGCCGACCTGCGCCTGCTGCACCGGCCCATCGACCAGCGCCGCTGGGGCGAAAGCTCGTGGCTGAACTACTGGCAGGGCCGGGACGAAGGATTGTGGACCGCAGTGACCGGCGATACTGGCGATGAGGGCCCCGCCAACAACCACCCCGCCAACAACCAACGCTGGGTCCTGGGGGGCTCATGAGCCTGCGCGAGCGGCTGGCCTCGGGCGGCTTCGCGGTCACCGCGGAGATCAGCCCGCCCCGCGGGGCGGGCACCGGCCCGATCACGGAAACGGCCGCGCTGCTGCGGGACTGGGTCGATGCCGTCAACGTCACCGACAACCAGGGCTCGAACGTCCGGATGGCCAGCTGGGCGGGGAGCCTGGCCGCGATGGCCGCCGGGCTCGAGCCGGTCATGCAGATGACCTGCCGGGACCGCAACCGCATCGCGCTGCAGTCCGACCTGCTCGGGGCGTCGGCGCTCGGCATCCGCAACATCCTGGTGATGACCGGCGACCACCCGAAGTTCGGCGACCACCCGGAGGCCAAGCCGGTGTTCGATCTGGACAGCATCCAGCTGCTGTGGGCGCTGCGCGTAATGCGCGACGACCACGTCCTGCTGTCCGGAAGGACCCTGAACCCGGCGCCCGACTGTTTCCTCGGCGCGGTGGAGAACCCGTTCGCGCCGCCGGCCGGGTTCCGGGCCGAACGGCTCGGCAAGAAGGTCGCGGCCGGCGCCCAGTTCGTGCAGACCCAGTTCGTCTTCGATACCGCGGCGTACGTCCGGTGGATGGCGCAGGTCCGCGACCTCGGCTGGCACGAGCGGTGCTACATCCTGGCCGGCGTCGGCGCGGTCAGGTCCCGGCGGGCGCTGGACTTCATGCGGGACAAGGTGCCCGGGGTACAGGTGCCCGACGACGTGTACCGCAGGCTGCGGGCGGTCCCTGCGGACCAGACCGCCGCCGAGGGCGCGCGGCTCGCGGCCGAGACCATCCAGCAGCTGACCACGATCGACGGCGTGGCCGGGGTGCACCTGCTGGTGGCAGGGAACGAGCAGGCGGTCCCCGGCATCCTCGACGGCGCCGGCGTCCGGGCGGACCGCGATGGACGTTGACCTGCGGCCGACGAAGAAGCTGCGGGAATCGGCCGCGGCCCGGTCGACGCTCGGCCCGATCATGGAGGCGGTCTGCGCCTCGCCCGCCGACCTGGCCAGCCTCCGCGTGGTCTGCGACTGGATCCAGTACAAGCAGAACTTCCGCGAGGCCGTGGTCAGCAGGCCGGTCTCGGACACCGACGTGGAGATCGCCTTCGACCTGCGCCGCTGTGGCGACATCCCTCCGGAGAACCTGGCCGCGCACGTCAAGCAGGCCCTGTCCGGACAGCCCGGGCTGGCCCTGGAGCCGTGGGTGCTAGGACGGGACAGCTGCATCTGGCGGTTCAACCAGCTGTACTGGCAGGCCCTGTCCGGCTGGGAGCAGGCCACCGGCCGGGAGTACGAGCAGTCGCTGCCCGGCGGCGAGAGCGACGCGCGGAACACCGAGGCCGCCCGGGAGCTCATCCTGGAGCTCTTCCGGATCTGGGACGAGCTCGACGCCCGCCGCGCGCTGCCCGAGGAGCTCTACGTCCTGGAACTCGGTGTCGGCAACGGCAACCAGGCCCGCACCTGGCTGGACGAGTTCGTCCAGCTCGACCGCAGGCACGGGCGCGAGTACTACCACCGGCTCCGCTACCTGATGGGCGACTACTCCCCGCACGTGCTCGACCGGGCCAGGCAGTCCGTGGCCCACCACGGCGAGCGGGTCAGCGCGCTGGTGGTGGAGGCCACCCGGCCGGCCATCACCCTCGGCTTCCTGGCCGGCAAGGCCTTCCTCGTCTACATCTCCAACGTCTACGACAACCTGCCCACCGACGAGCTGGCCTGCATCCACGGGCGCACCTACCAGGTCGAGACGCAGGCCTTCCTCACCGAGGACGACGCCGATGAGATCGCGAGCCGGTTCGGCGCCAGCCGGGACCGGCTGGTGCCGCTCATCGACCGGCTGCTGCGGATCGGGCCCGAGTTGCTGAGCGAATCCTCCCCGGAGCAGTTCGCCGATCCCGGTCAGGCGGTCGCGTTCTGGCAGGCGGCGTGGGAAGCGCTCCGGCTGCGGGAACGCTACGTCCCGCTGGAAGGCCTGGACAGCTACCAGATCAACCCCTCGCTGACCGGCGAGATCCTCAGGCCGCTGATCGAGGGGCAGGGTGACGTCCGGATGCACGTCAGCAACGGCGCGCTCGGCAGCTTCACCGGGACGCTGCCCCTGCTGCACCCGTTCGGCCGGGTTCAGTGCCACGACCTGTTCCTGACCGGCCGCCAGCAGTACCGGACCGGGTTCTACGGTCCGGGCAAGTACGACGGCTCCGTGGTCAACTGGGTGAACGGGCCGCTGCTTCAGCTGGTCGCGAGCAGGCGGGGGTTCGGGGTCGAGTTCACGCCGTTCCGGCAGCGGCCCGGCTCCAACATCACCACGCTGACCGCGCAGGCCAGGGACTGATCGCCGTGGAGCCCCAGGCGAAGAACACAGTCCTGCTGCCGACCACCGTGGTGGGCTCCTACTCCGTGCCGGAATGGCTGGAGCGGCTGAAGACCGAGTACTACCAGCGCCGGATCAGCGCGCAGCACCTCGCCGAGATCCACGAGGTGGCCATCAAGGCGGCGGTCAAGGACCAGGAGCTGGCCGGCATCGACATCGTCTCCGACGGCGAGCTGCGCCGGGACAACGACGTGGACTACTTCCTGGCCCGCATTCCCGGCGTGCAGATCCCGCAGCGCGCCAAGACCGACTACTTCGACTACTACGACGCCGAGGTCACCCGGCCGCTGCCCGAACTGCCCGACGGCTCGCAGACCAGCCCAGGCCTCGGCCTGGCCGACGATTTCCGGTTCACCCGCCAGCTCACAGGCAAGCCGGTCAAGTTCTCCTTCACCGGCCCGTTCTCGCTGTCCCGGCGGATCCGCGACGAGGCCTACGCCGAACCAGGCGAGCTGGTCCGCGCGCTGGCCCGGCGGCTCAACGGCGAGGCGCGGGAACTGGCCGAGGCCGGCGCCGACCTGCTGCAGATCGACGAGCCGTTCCTGGCCGGGTACCCGGAGCAGGTGGAACTGGCGGTCGAGGCGGTCAACATCGTGACCGAGGGCGTGCCGGTCAGCTGGGCGCTGCACGTGTGCTACGGCAACCGGTACGCGCGCCCGTCCTGGGAAGGGCATTACGACTTCCTGTTCCCCGCGGTGAAGGCCGCGCGAGTGGACCAGATCGTCCTAGAATTCGCCCGCAAGGGCCTGGATGACCTGCGGCTGATTCGGCAGCACGGGTGGGACAAGTGGCTCGGCCTGGGCGTGATCGACGTCAAGAGCTCCGAGGTGGAGCCGGCCGAGCTCGTCGCGTCCCGGATCAGGCGCGCGCTGGACTACGTGCCGGCCGACCGCCTGATGATCAACCCCGACTGCGGGCTGCGGCACCTCGCACCCGAGGTGGCCAGGCGGAAGCTGCGCGCCATGGTGGCCGGCGCCGGCCTGGTCAGGGCAGAGCTTGCCAGTTCGGAGCTTGCCAGTTCGGAGCTTGCCAGTTCAGAGCCAGCCAGTTCAGAGCCAGCCAGTTCAGAGCCAAAAGGAGGCGGCAATCCATGAGCAGTCCCGACGGCGGATTCCTCTTCACCTCCGAATCCGTGACCGAGGGCCATCCGGACAAGGTGGCCGACCAGATCTCCGACGCGATCGTGGACGCCGCGCTGACCGAGGATCCCGCGTCCCGGGTGGCGGTCGAGACGCTGCTGACCACCGGGCTCGTGGTGCTGGCCGGCGAGATCACCACCAAAGCGGTGCTGGACTTCGCCGCGATCGCCCGCCAGGTGATCTGCGATATCGGCTACGACACCGGTGACTTCGGCTTCGACGGCAACGCGGTCGGCGTGATCACCGCGCTGGATCGGCAGTCGCCCGACATATCCCGTGGCGTGACCGAGTCGCACGACGCGCGAAACCTGGGCAGTACCGACCCGTTCGACTCGGTCGGCGCGGGTGACCAGGGCATGATGTTCGGCTACGCGAGCAACGAGACGGCCGAGCTGATGCCGATGCCGATCGTGCTCGCGCACAAGCTGGCCCGGCGGCTCGCCCAGGTGCGGCGCAACGGGCTGCTGCCGTACCTGCGGCCGGATGGCAAGACCCAGGTGACGGTGCGCTACGACGCGGACGGCAGGCCGGCCGGGGTGGAGAAGGTGCTCATCTCCACCCAGCACGAGGACGGGGTGGAGGCGAAGCTGCCCGACGCGCTGTGGGAGCAGGTGGTGACCCAGGCGCTGCCGCCCGGACTGTACGACGCCGGGGCGCTGCGCAAGGAGTTCTACGTCAACCCGACCGGCCGGTTCGTGATCGGCGGCCCGGTCGGCGACACCGGCCTGACCGGCCGGAAGATCATCGTGGACACCTACGGCGGGTTCGCCAGGCACGGCGGCGGCGCCTTCTCGGGCAAGGACCCGAGCAAGGTGGACCGGTCTGCCTCGTACGCGGCGCGCCACGTGGCCAAGAACATCGTGGCCGCCGGGCTCGCCGACCGGGCCGAGGTCCAGGTGGCCTACGCGATCGGGGTCGCCCGCCCGCTGTCCCTGCTCATCGAGACCTTCGGCACCGAGAAGATCGGCAAGGCCGCAATCGCCGGCCTGGTCCGCGACCACTTCGACCTGCGGCCCGCCGCCCTGGTCGAGGCGCTGAACCTGCGCCGGCCGATCTACAGGCAGACCGCCGCCTACGGGCACTTCGGCCGCGACGAATCGGGTTTCACCTGGGAGAACACCGACAAGGCCGCCCCCCTCCGAGCCGCGGCCGGCCTCGCCTAATCGATGGCGGTCCCAGGCTTGTGGCCGGGACCAGGAATCCGCCGGGCGTTTTTGGTTGCCGTGTCATTGTCCGGCGGGATCGGCCGTGGGAATCTCCGCATTAGCGTGCGGTAATGGCCAGTTTCCCCACTATTCACGCTGTTCAGGGCTGCCGCAAGGAAGGGGCCGCAGGTGCTGGCCGCAGTGACGAGATCACCGGGCGAGATGGTGATCGAGGACGTTTCAGGACCGGGCCGCGCCCGGGCCGGGCACGTCATCGTCCGGCCCGAAGCGGTCGGCATCTGCGGCTCCGACTTCCACCTGTTTTCCGGTGACGTGGGCGCGCTTTCCGGCGTCCGCGACTTCTACCCGCGGGTCCAGGGCCACGAGGTATCCGCGGTCGTCGAGGACGCCGGCGACAGCAAGAACGTCACCGAGGGCGAGCGGGTCGCGATCTGGCCGGTGCTGCCGTGCGGCCGCTGCTATCCCTGCCGCAGCAAGCGCCCCAACGTCTGCGTCAGGTTCCGGCTGGTCGGCGTGCACCTCGACGGCGGCCTGGCCGAACGGCTCGAGGTCCCGGCCGGGCTGGTCTTCGGGGTCGGCGACCTGGACCCGGATAGCGCGTGCTTCGTCGAGCCCGCCTCGGTGGCCGTGCACGCCCTGGCCCGCGGCCAGCTCCAAGCCGGCGAGCAGGTAGTTGTGTTCGGCGCCGGGCCGATCGGCCTGGCCACGCTGGTCGCGGCAAGAAGCAAGGGCGCCAGCGTGCTCTCCGTCGACCCGCAAGCCAGCCGCCGCGACCTGGCCAAACGGCTGGGCGCCGAAGAGGTGCACGCCGATCAGCCGGAGGCAGAGCTGAAAGACCAGGTACGCGACTGGACCAAGGGCGAGGGGCCGCCGCTCGTCGTCGAGACCAGCGGCGAGGCCGGCGTACTGGCGCAGGCCGTCGAGCTGGTCTCTGCCGCCGGCCGGGTGGTAGTCGTCGGCATGTCCTCGGGGACGGTGCCGGTCAGGCCGGGCGCCTTCCCGGAAAAGGAAATAGACGTCCTCGGCTCAAGCTGCGCGACGGCCGAAGATTTCCGCGACGCGATAAGCCTGGTCGCGGCCCACCGCATGTCCATAGCAAATGTGTTCTCGCATCATTTCCCGCTGGCCCGCGCGGCCGAGGCGTTCGGATTCGCGATGAGCCGGCCACCGGACGCGATGAAGATCGTCGTGACCGTGAATTAACAAAGCAATTACTCACCACCCCGAGGGGGAGAGATGAGAAGACATATTCCTGCGGGACCGGCGCGGCCGGCTGCGCGGTCGGCTGCGCGGCCGGTCCGAAGATGGATCGTGCTCGCCGCGGCCGTCGCCCTCGCCGCGGTCGGCTGCAGCAGCAGTAACAGCAGCACGGGCCCGGCCGGCACATCGAGCACGCCGGCCAGCAGCGCATCCGGCACGCCGAGCACCGCGACGGTCGCCACGTCGCAGTGCGGCAGCAAGCCCGGGGTCGCGGCGACCGGCACCCCGATCCCGCTCGGCGCCATCGCCACCAACCAGCCGGGTACCTCATTCACCGACATCCCGAACATGGCCAAGGCCTACTTCGACTGCGTGAACGCCAACGGCGGCATCAACGGCCACCCGATCAAGTACTACATCGCGACCGAGCAGACCAACCCGGCCCAGATCGCAGCCGACGCCAAGCAGCTGGTGCAGACCGACAAGGTGGTCGGCATCGTGGGCAACACCTCCCTCATCGAGTGCTCGATCAACAGCGGCTACTGGCAGAAGCTCGGCTTCTACATCATCGACTCCGGCATCGCGCCCGAGTGCTACTCGACCCCGAACAGCGCCGCCGTCAACATGGGCCCGCGGTACAGCTCGGACGGGGCGGTACAGTACGCGCTCGCCCAGCACGTCTCGAAGATCGTCTTCGACCAGGCCAACGTGCCCGGCACCGGCTACGTCTCGGCCGGCCCGGCCGCGCTGGCCAAGGCCGCCAACACCCCGATCGTCCAGCTGACCGAGAACGTGCCGATCACCGACGCCAGCTCGGTGGCGATCAAGGAAGTCAACGACGCGGGGCCGAACGGCGCCGTGGTGCTCAACTTCACCCCGCCGCAGGCGCTGGTCATCCTGCAGGCCGCGGCGAAGCTCGGCCTGGAGAACCGGGTCAAGCTGTGGGGCTGCTCGACGCCCTGCAACACCGACTTCCTGGCCACCTCGCTTGGGTCGAAGTGGAACGGCAAGCTGTTCGTCAACGCCGAACTCACCCCGCCCGGCACCAGCACGACCGCCATGAACCTGTACAAGGCGATCCTGAAGCAGTACGGCTCCTCGGTACAGGGCGGCATCGGCAGCTTCAGCCAGATGGGCTTCACCGAGGCCGAGATCGCGGTGCACGCGCTGCAGTCGATCACCGGGCCCTACACGGTGCAGAGCGTCAACGCCGCGTTCAAGGCGGTGAAGGACTTCAACACCG
>WNGP01000048.1_pt1 | contig 119569 bp, 95 predicted proteins | sample 5407671 | NCBI WGS metagenome assembly WNGP01 (sample SAMN13153381, study PRJNA577476) | soil metagenome | isolation source: 40 cm soil or saprolite under Garry oak tree replicate 2 | place: USA:California | collected 2016-06-15 | reverse complement strand
CCGAGCCGCTTGGCCAGCTCGCGCGCGTGCGTCAGGATCGTCTGGTCGGCGGGGGAGTTCTCGAGGGGTACGAGAATGCGCGAATACATCAGCCCACCGGGCCGCGGAAGATCTGGACCAGGAGCCAGCCGTTGAACCCTGCGATCGCGCAGGCCACGAAGTAGGCCAGCGCTTTCAGCCAGCGGGGGTTCACGAACTCGCCCATCTTCGCCCGGTCCGACGTGAAGCGGACGAGCGGAAAGACCGCGAAGGACAACTGCAGGCTGAGGATCACCTGGCTCAGGATGAGCAGCTTGGCAGTGCCGCTCGCCCCGAAGAAGATAGCGGTCAGCGCCGCGGGCACAATCGCGATCAGCCGCGTGATCAAGCGGCGCAGCCACGGGCGGATCCGGATGTTCAGGAACCCTTCCATCACGATCTGGCCGGCGAGCGTCCCGGTGAGGGTCGAGTTCTGCCCCGAGGCGAGCAGGGCGATGGCGAACACGGCGCTCGCGCCGGCGACGCCGAGCAGCGGCGTCAGCAGCTTGTAGGCGTCCTGGATCTCGGCGACCTCGCTGTGCCCCGACGTGTGGAAGGTCGCCGCCGCGACGACCAGGATCGCGGCATTGATGAACAGCGCGCACGTGAGCGCGATGGTGGAGTCGAGGAAGGCGTACCGTACGGCCATGCGCTTCCCTGCCGGCGTCTCCTCGTAGCGCCGCGTCTGCACGACGGACGAGTGCAGGTAGAGGTTGTGCGGCATCACCGTCGCGCCGAGGATGGCGATCGCGATGTAGAGCTGGGTCTCGTCCGTCAGGGTCGAGGCCCGGGGCAAAAAGCCCGAAGCGACCCCCGCCAGATCAGGACGCGCGATGATGATCTCGAACAGAAAGCACGCGGCGATGGTGGCGATCAGCACCACCACCAACGCTTCGACCAGCCGGAAGCCCTTGTGCTGGAGGAACAGGACCAGCAGCACATCGAGCGCCGTGATGGCGATGCCCAGCGGCAGCGGAATGGCGAACAGCAGGTTCAGGGCGATGGCGGACCCGATCACCTCGGCCAGGTCGCAGGCGGCGATCGCGATCTCGCACAGCACCCACAGCGCTAAGGAGGCGGGCCGCGAATAGTGGTCGCGGCACGCCTGTGCCAGGTCCCGGCCGGTGACGATCCCGAGCTTGGAGGCGAGCCCCTGCAGCAGGATCGCCATCAGGTTCGAGAGCAGGATCACGGAGAGCAGCGTGTAGCCGAACTTCGAGCCGCCCGCCAGATCGGTGGCCCAGTTGCCGGGGTCCATGTAGCCGACGGCGACCAGGTAGCCGGGCCCCGCGAACGCCAGCGCCTTCCGCCACCACGGCCCCTCGCTTACCGGGACGGTGCGGTAGACCTCGGCGAGGCTGGGTGCGAGGCGGGCGCGGCGCCACCCGGGCTCGGGTGGGACGCCGGCGGCGCCCGGCTCAACGGCTCGCGTAGCCATCGTCGGTGACCGGCACCTCGCGGCACCACAGCAGCAGGGCGAGCTCGCGCCCCACCACACGGGGGTCGCCCGAGGGCACGAGCCGGATCGTCGTCGGCCCGTTGAAGGGCTGGCGGTCGGTCACGGTGAGCAACACCCCCGGGGTGAGCCCCTGCTCGGCGAAGTAGCGCAGCCGCGCCGGATCCTGCGTGCCCACCTGTCGCAGCTCGAGCTTGGTGCCCAGCCTCGCGTCAGCGAGCGACGCGAGCTCCGCTTCTTCGATCTCCCCCGCTGCGGTCGGAATGGGATCGCCGTGGGGATCGTACTGCGGGTCGCCCAGGGCCCGGGCCATGCGGTCGATCAGCTCGTCGGATACCGCGTGCTCCAGCCGCTCGGCTTCGGCGTGCACGCCGCCCCAATCGTAGCCCAAGTGCTGCGTCAGATAGAGCTCGAGCAGGCGGTGGCGGCGGATCATGCGCAGCGCCGCGCGCCGCCCCTGGGCCGTGAGCTGCACACCGCGATACGGGACGTGTTCGATCAATCCCGTTTCCGAGAGACGCTTCACCATGCCGCTCACCGAGGGCGGCGCCACTTCGAGCATCGCCGCGATGTCGCTGGTGGCGGCGAAGCCACCCTGATTCGAGAGGTGGTATATGACCTTGAGATAGTCCTCGACAGACGGGGTCAGCGGGGGGTTGGCGTCTCGCAACGTTGCATGCATGCCGATTCTCCCTGCCGGAAAGGCGCTAGAACTGGAGCTGTGAGCTATAGGCTATCGGCTGTCAGCAGAACGACTTAGATTAGAATATCTCGTCAACATTAGACTACGCTAAACTTTCAATATTGTCAAGCGAATATGTGGATTTCTGTGGGCTACACTTGGTTGATAAGTCTTAGAAACGGCGTGAGGATCCGCTCGGTCATCCCCCAGATCACGGTTTCATCGATGACATACGCGGGGAACGTGCGCTCGACGCCGTGCACCACGAGCGTCAAGTCGCGCCGCACGCCGCGCTGCGACAGGCGAGCGAGCGGCAGCCAGAACACGCGCGCGGCCTCGACGCCCGGGACGAGGGTGGGGCGGTACGCGAGCGCGAATACGAAGGGGCGCACCACGACGGGGGGGAGCGTGGAAGTGCGGGGGTACAGGTCATCGAGCACGCCGAGCCGCTCGGCGGCGGAGAGATCGACCCCGGTCTCCTCGCGCGTCTCCCGGATCGCCGTCACGAGGAGATCGGCGTCCGCAGGATCGCGCCGGCCGCCCGGCAGCGCGACCTGACCGGACCAGGGATCGTCGGCGCGCTCGGCGCGACGGATCAACAGGGTCTCGAGTCCCTGCGGCCCTTCGAGCAGGATCAAGGCGACCGCGGCGGGGCTCGCTCCGGGCGCCCGCTCCGGCTTGGCGCGGAAGTCGTGCAGGGCGAAGCGCACGGCGGCGAGCGTAGACTTCATGCGAGGTGCCGCGCGAACCAGTCCACCGTCCGTCGCACCACCTGCTCCAGCGCGGTATTGGACCCCGCCCAGGGGTGGCCGGCGCCGAAGCCGTGGCCGGCGCCATCGACCAGAAACAGCTCCCGCTCGCCGGCGCGCGCGGCGTGGTGGAGATCGCGTCCGTCGCCCCACGGCACCGTTTGATCCGCCGTGCCGTGCACGATGAGCCACGGCGCGCGCACGGCGCCGGCGGCCCGCACCACGTCGAGCGGGCCGGCGCTGTGGGCGTCCAGGTCATCGAGCATGTCACGGTACAGCGGAAGCTCCGGGCCGGAGCGCTGGCTCGAGACGCGGGCCGTTCCGGTGCGACGCAGCTCGTCGGTCAGAGGCGCGATGAGGCGGCCGAAACGGGCGACGGCCGCCCAGGTGACGAGTGCCCGGACGCGCTCGTCCTGTGCCGCACGCAACACGGCAATGCCGCCGCCCGCGCTGTGCCCGAAGAGACCATACGCTGACGGCCGAAAGTCAAAGGCACCGCTCGTCACGGCCTCGAGCACCACGTCCAGGTCGTGCAGCTCCTTCGTGTAGGTGTTGTGCCCGAACCGCTCGGGCTCGTCGAACGTGTCGGACGCCTCACCCACGCCCGCGCCTGAAAAGTTGAACGACACTACCGCGAGGCCGGCGCGGGCCAGCCGCTCGGCTACGTACGGAAGGAAGCCCCAATCTTTGAAGCCCATGAATCCGTGGCACAGCACGACGACCGGGCGGTCGCCGCCCGCGCGCGTGACGTCGCCGCGCAGCGGACCGCCGTCGGCTCCGGTGAGCCGGAACGATCGTTTCGATGGAGTGGCCAGAGGCTAGCTCGAGCGGGTGCCCAATAATACCTTCCCCGCCCGATGCCCAGCCACGTGCGGATGACGATCGGCCTCGGCGCCGGGCTCGCGCTCGGGCTCGCGGCCGCATGGTCCCAGCAGCCCGCGCTGCTCACCGTTGCCCGCGGCCTGCGGCCGCTGGGCACGCTGTTCCTGAACCTGCTCTGGATGGTGGTGATCCCGCTGGTCGTGACCGCGCTGTTCGCGGGCGTGGCGGGACTCGGCAGCGTGCGGCGGGTGGGCCGGCTCGGGATCAGGACGCTGGGGTTCTTCTGGACGACGACCCTCGCTGCGATCGTGATCGGCTTCGCGGTGGCGGCGCTGGCCCTGCCCTTCGCGGGCGTGACGCCGGACCAGCAGGCCGCGCTGCGCCAGAGCGCCCTCGCCGACTCGGGCGCGGTGCGGCACGCGGCGGAGCAGATCCCGAGCGGCGCGCGGTTCCTGGTCGAGCTGATCCCCTCGAATCCGTTGCGCGCCGCGATCGACGGCAACCTGCTGCCGCTGATCGTCGCCACTACGATCTTCGCCGTGGCCGCCGCCGCACTACCGGAGGAGAAGCGCCGTACCCTGACGGATCTCGCCGACGTCACGACCGCGGCGCTCATCCGCATCGTCTGGTGGGTGCTGCTGCTCGCCCCGCTGGGCATCTTCGCGCTGGTGGCGGGGGCGGTCGCTCAGTTCGGGTTGTCGCTGGTGAAGACCATGGCAGTGTTCGTGCTGGCGGTGATCGCCGGGCTGGGTGTGTTCATCGCCGGGGTGCTGCTCCCCGCAATCGCGCTGGTCGCACGGATGCGAGTGGCCAGGTTCCTCGAGGTCGCGTGGCCGTCGCTAGCGATGGCGTTCTCGACCACGTCGTCGCTGGCCACCCTCCCCACGATGCTCGCCGCCGCCGAAGAGGAGCTCAAGATCTCGCGCACCGTGACGAGCTTCGTGCTGCCGCTGGGCGCGAGCATCAACCGCTCGGGGAGCGCATTGTTCCAGGCGGTGGCGATCGTGTTCGCGGCCCACCTGTACGGCGTACCGCTCGGCACCGGGGAGCTGTTCCAGGCGGGAGCCGCGGTGTTTCTCGCCTCGCTCACCGTTGCCAGCGTGCCGTCGGCGAGCATCGTGAGCCTGGCACCGGCGTTCAGCGCCACCGGACTGCCGCTCGCCGGGCTGACGCTGCTCATCGGGCTCGATCGCATCCCCGACATGTTCCGCACGATGACCAACGTCGCAGGCAGCCTGGCCGGCGCAGCCGTAGTCGCGGCGCCGGAGGGAGACAGCATCTCGACAGCTTCTTAACACAAGAACCGTCACGAAAGCAGCGTCACGAACAGACGTCGCGGAAAGACGTCACGAAGAGACGTGACGAAGTTTCGCGACGGTTCTCCGTGACGCCTTTTCGTGACGTCTTATTGCAGAGTTTTTCCAGCGAGCAGCAGCCCAACCATCACGCTAATGACCGCCGAGCCTAAGTGGAGCGCCGTCGCCCACATCGCGCCCCGCCCCGACGCGAGCCGGACCAGACCGGCGAGCGAGAAGGAGACCAGCAGCATGCCGATCATCGTGCCCAACGCGAACGCCGCGAAGTAGGCGAGCTGGGCGGTGCGAGTGGGCGCCGCTGCAACGAGTAGGACCAAAATTGCGGCGCTGCCGGCGAGCCCGTGCAGCAGCCCGAATCCGAGGGAGCGCCGCGCGTCGCCGCGCGGGTGGGCATGGGCGTGCTCAGCACCGTGTGCGTGGCTGTGGAGATGAAGGTGCGGGCCATCATCGTGCGCGTGCGTGTGCAGGTGCCAGCGCCCGCGCGCGTAGCGCAGAATGACCGACCCGCCGAGCCCGATCAAGAGCAGCGCGACGAGGAAGTCGGCCGCGGGCCAGAGGCGATCGGGAAGGTGGAGGCCGAACAGCATGATCAGGGCCACGACCACCCCTACGCTCGCGGTGTGGCCCACGGCCCAGGCAAGCCCCAGACGGCAGGCGTCGAGCAGGCGCCCTTGGCGCGTCGCGAGCGTCGACACGGCGGCGAGATGGTCGGGCTCGAACGCGTGGCGGAACCCGAGGAGCAAGCCGAGGCCCGTGAGGGCGAACAGGCTGGGAGGCATGGCGGACCGCAATCTAGCCACGGTCCGCCTGCGCGTCAGGTCTCCGGTATGCTCGACAGGATGATCACGAACGGCAGGACGAAGCTCGCGATCACCCCGGGCACGGACCCGAACTTGAGGCCGCCGTACACACCCACGTCACGGCGGCCGAAGTGGCGAAAAGTCTCGACCTGGAGCGCCGCGCCGATGTAGTCGCCACCCAAGACGGCCACCTGCCCGACCCATCCGGGAAACCGGAAGTCGTCGGAGCCGGCGACGAGCACGCCTGCGGAGAGGTCGAGCGCCACGCTCGGCGCGAGCCAGCGGCGGTAGCGCGGCGTGATGCCGTAGCGCGAGCCCAGGTCGTCGCCCTCGACCACGATCGTGGCGCCGAAGGCACTGCGCTCGTTCTGGTTCTGCATCCCGCCCACTTCCCACCGGAAGAACGGGTGCACGGTGGTGCGCGGCTCAGGCAAAGGGTTGAGGCGGCCGAGCAGCCCGAACTCGGTGATCCAGAACGAGCGGCACGGCGGCAAGGGGCGCCCGCGGTAGCAATCGCGGGCACGGGACGGTGTCTGAGCAGCGACGGTGCCTGCCAGGAGAAGGAGGCAACCGCAAGCGGCGTTACGTGGCCATAACATGGAGGTAGCGTATCGGCGTTGCTTCAAGCGGCTTTCAAGCCGTTCCCGCCATCCTCCCTCCTCACATCCACTTAGCGTCTCGGCATCTGGGCGTCTTCCTCAGCGTCTTGCTACGCTACAACCTTCCAGGCCTAAGCCCTATCAGATTCAGCACATGGAGCTCACCAGTCCCGGGGCGGTGACACTGCGCAGAGATCCGGACCAGGCGACGGGCGGAGGAGGCACGGGGGACGCGGAAACCGCGGACGTGGCACTCGCCGCCAGCGGCGACGGGCGCGCGTTCGAGCGGCTGTACCGGACCCACGTGGCACGGGTCCACAGCCTGGCGCGCCGGATGATCAATCCCGACGCGGCCGACGACGTCACGCAGGATGTGTTCGTGCGCGCCTGGAGCAAGCTCGGCACGTTCCGCGGCGAGGCGGCGTTCGGGACCTGGCTGCACCGCCTGGCGATCAACGTGATTCTGGCGCGCCGCACGACGCTCGGCACCGAACGGGGACGCTATTACGATGTCGAGAATGCGCTCGACGCGGTGCCGGGTCGCCCCGTGGTACACGACCTCTCGCTCGATTTCCAGGAGGCGATCGGGCGGCTCCCCGACGGCGCGCGCGAGGTGTTCGTGCTGCACGACGTGGAGGGCTACAAGCACGAGGAGATCGCGGACATGCTCGGGATCGTGCCCGGGACGTCGAAATCGCAGCTGCATCATGCGAGGATGGCGCTGCGGAAACATCTTGAATGATTGCGAATTGCGGATTGCGGAATTGAAGGGGGAGTGACGATGAACGATACCTGGACGGAACGGCTCTCAGAATACATCGACGGCACGCTTGCCGAGACCGAGCGTGGCGCGCTCGAGGCTCATCTGACAGGCTGCGAGGCGTGCCGGACGACGCTCGAAGAGCTGCGCCGGGTGGTAGCCCGCGCCCGGGCGCTCGATGACCGGCCGCCGGCGGCCGATCTGTGGCCCGGCATCGCGGAGCAGATCGGTGTGTCATCGGGCGCGCACCAGGTGGTCAGCCTCGCGGAGCGACGGACCCGCCGCCGCGTCGCGTTCACGGTCCCGCAGCTCGCCGCGGCGGCTGCGTTGCTGCTGCTGCTCGGCTCGGGCAGCGCGTACCTGGCGCTGCACCGCCCGCCGCTCGGAGCGGGCGGCGCGATCGCGCAGCGCGGGCCGGCCGCGGATTTGACGGTCGCCCCGGTGGGGTGGGTCGAGAAGACGAGCTCGCGCTACGACGCGGCCGTCGCCGAGCTGCAGGGCGCCCTGGAGCAAGGGCGCGCGAGCGGGCGCCTCGACAGCGCCACGGTGCGCGTGCTCACACAGAGCCTGGTGACGATCGACTCCGCGATCGTGCAGGCGCGGCGGGCCCTCGCGGCCGATCCCGGCAGCGCGTATTTGAATCAACACCTCGCCGACACCATGCGGCGCAAGTTGGAGCTCCTGCGGCGGGCCAGTGCGCTGGCACCGGCCAGGACCTAGGGGGATAGACATCGTGCTCCTGAACATCGCGGCCGTCATCACGCTGGCAATGGCCCAGCAGACCGATACGACCGTGCCGGTCCGGCCCGGGATGCGTCTCGACGTCGACAACTTCGGCGGCGAGATCGTCGTCAAGGCCTGGAACCAGAACTCCATCCGCGTGCAGGCGACGCACTCCAGTCGCGACCAGATCGACGTCCAAGTCGGGGCCTCGACCGTGAGCGTGAAGGCCGAGAGCCGGCGTGGGTTGGCGCAGATGGTCGAGTACCAGATCTCGGCTCCCGCCTGGATGAACCTGAATCTCCACGGGGTCTCCACCGACATCGAGGTGGACGGCGCGCAGGGCGCCGTCACCGCCGAGACGGTGAACGGCGAGGTCAAGTGCCGGGGGGGCAGCGGCCAGGTGTCGCTCAAGTCGGTGCAGGGCGCGGTGATGCTGCAGAACGCCAAGGGCCACATCGACGTCTACTCGGTGAGTGAAGGCCTCACCCTCGAGAACGTGAGTGGCGACATTTCGGCTGAAACCGTGAGCGGGGACATCTCGTTGGAAGGAATCGAGTCGGCGAGCGTGGAGGTGAGCACCGTGAGCGGCGACGTCACGTACGAAGGCAGCATCAAGGACGGCGCCCACTATCGCTTCGCCACGCACAACGGCGACGTCACCGTCGGGATCCCGGACCGGACCAATGTGACCGTGTCCGTGGCGACCTTCAACGGCGATTTCGACTCGAGCTTCCCCGTGAGCGTCACGAACACGACCAAGCACCGCTTCAACTTCACGCTCGGATCGGGCAGCGGCCGGCTCGAGCTCGAGACGTTCAACGGCGACATCCGACTGCGCCGGCCCGGCCAGCTGCACGACAAGCACCACGACGACCAGGAGGACAACTGACCATGCGCGCCATCTCCCTCGCCGCCCTCGCGCTGCTGGCTGGCGCCGTCCCGCCCGCCCGAGCTCAAGGGGAGTTCCATTGGAGCGGCCGCCTCGCGAGCGGCAAGCGGCTCGAGATCAAAGGGGTCAACGGAGACATCCACGCCGTCGGCGTGACGGGCGGCGAGGTCGACGTCACAGCCAGGAAACACGCCCGCCGCAGCGATCCCGAGTCGGTCGAAATCAAGGTCTTAACCACCGACGATGCCGTGACGATCTGCGCGGTGTACCCGACGCCGCGCCGGGCGCGCCGCGACAACGAATGCACCGCGGGGGACCACTGGTCGTCGAGCACCGAGGACAACGACGTGTCGGTGGATTTCGAGGTGCGCGTCCCGGCAGGCGTCAAGTTCTACGGGCACACCGTCAACGGCGGGGTGGAAGCGGAGCGCTTGGGCGCGGATGTGTGGGCCTACACCGTGAACGGCAGCGTGCGCCTGTCCACCAGCGGTTACGCCGAAGCGACCACCGTGAACGGCTCGATCGTCGCGTCGCTCGGCCGCGCCAACTGGACCGACGGCGTCGAGTTCACCACGGTGAACGGCGGCATCACGCTCGACCTGCCCTCCGACCTCTCGACCGAGGTCCGTGCCTCCACCGTGAACGGCGACCTGGTGACGGACTTTCCCCTCCTGGTCACGGGGAAATTCGGCCCGCGGCACCTGCACGGCACGATCGGAAACGGCGGACGGCAGCTTTCGCTGTCGACGGTGAATGGGAGCATACGGCTTAGAAAGGCCAGTTAAACGCCGGGGAAAGGCCCGTGAGAGGCCGGGGAGAAGCCGGGGAAGGGGGAAGGGCACCTACCCCCGACCGACCAAGCTCCGGATCAAGCCGACGATCAGACCGATAGTTCGGTCGCATTGTTCGAGCACTTCCCCCGTCGGTCTTGCCGGAGAGAGTTCGAGTTCCTGAATAAGTTCGAGGTGAGTGCGGAGCTCGGTTGCGGAACCCAGCGCGATCCGAAGACACCTGACAAACTGAGGCCTCGTCCCAAGGCCATAACCCTCTGCAATGTTTGCAGGAACTGATGGTGCGGCCCTGCGGATCTGATCGGTAAGGGCAAAATGGCGGCTCAGCGGGGGCTCGAGCGTAAGTCTATAGGCTGATACGGCGAGCCGCCGCGCGACCTTCCAGGCTTCCAGCGAGTCTAGTCTCCTCACAGCGACAATCTGCGCAGCAAGCCGACCTGGTCTCGTATCTGTCGCTTGCGAGGCGCACCCCGGCATTGCATCACCCTTCCCCGGCAGTTCACTCGCAGTTCACCGGCCGTTCCCCGGCTCTTTACCGCAGAATTCCGACCCCACCCGCAACAACCCGGTACCTAATCCGACGGCTCGATCGCGTACCATAGCTCCCTCTTTGATAAGGGGCCCGTGGTGCTGCGCGAGCTGCTCGCCCGCACCGAGCGGATCGACGATCTTCGCCACCTTTTTGGGGCGCTCGGCTTTCAAGCGGCGTGGGAGAACGTGCCACCCGGGCCCTGGCTGGGAGAGGCGCACGTGGAGGCGGCGGGCGTGTCGCGTGTCCTGCTGGTGGCGCGCCACGCCGCCTTCCGCGTGTTCGCGCTCGCGGCCACCGATCCCGACCGCGCGGTGCGGGCGGCGGCCCAGCGACTGGCCGCGGGCGCGGAGCGCGGGCTTGCATGCGCCCTGGGGTCGGCGCCGCGACGGCTGATCTGCGCCGGCTGGCGCGCGGGCGGCCGTCCCGGCGCGGTGCGCGTGGCGGCGTTCCCGCTCGAGCACCCTCCCGGCAGCTCCCTCGGCACGCTCGAGCGGTTGCGTCCCGTACCGGGCGAGACCTCGCTGGCCTTGAGCCTGCGAATCGGCGAGGCGCTGGCGAGCGAGGGCGTCACGCCGCGCTTCTTCAAGGCCTTCCGTCTCGTACTCGAGCGGCTGGCCGACCGGCTTCCCGCCCCGCGCAGCCGCACCGAGCGGCACGCCCTCGCGCTCACCGCGCTCACACGGGTGCTCTTCCTCTATTTCGTCCAGGCGAAGGGGTGGCTCGACGGCGACCCGCGCTACCTGATCCACCGGTTCGACGAGGGCCTGGCCCTGCGGCGCAGCTTTCACCGTCACGTGTTCGAGCCGCTGTGCTTCGGCGCGCTCAATCGGCCCGCCGGCGAGCGGTCGCGCGGCGCGCGTGCCCTCGGCAACCTGCCGTTTCTGAACGGCGGCCTGTTCGAGCCGACCGTGCTGGAGCGCCGTCACGGCATCGCCGCGTGGACCAACGTCGACTGGCGGGACGCGTTCGACTCGCTGTTCGAGCGGTTTCACTTCTCGGCCCGCGAGTCGGAGAGCGCCGATCTGGTGGCGCCCGACATGCTGGGCCGGGTGTTCGAGGGCGTGATGGACCCGGACGACCGGCGCGCGAGCGGGAGCTACTACACCCCTGCGGCCCTGGTCCGCGAGCTCGTCCGCGCGGCGCTCGAAGCGGCGCTCGTGAGTCGCTGCGGGCTCGCCCCCGGGCCCGCCGAGCGCTGGGTGCACCGCGGCGAGCCGCCCGCACGCCCTCCCGACATCACGCACCTGCGACTGTGCGACCCCGCGGTGGGCTCCGGAGCGTTCCTGCTCGGTGCACTCGAGGAGCTCACGGCGCTGCGACGCGCGATCGGCGACGGACCACCGCTCGTCGTGCGGCGGCAAGTGCTGGCGCACTCGCTGTTCGGCGTGGACGTGAAGCTCACGGCGGTGCGGCTGGCGGAGCTCCGGCTCTGGCTCGCCCTGGTGGTGGACGATGATGAGACGGACCTGACACGCATCGCGCCGCTCCCCAACCTGGACGGCCATGTCCGTCAGGGTGACGCGCTGCTCGACCCGCTGGCGCTGGCCCGCGTGCTGGGTGGGGGCCCCGGGCCGACCGGCGGGGCCGTGCAGCTCGAGCGGCTCGGTGCCGCGCGCCGGACATTCTTCAGCATGACGGGACCGGCGAAACGCCGCGCCCAGGCCGAGCTGTCCCGTGCCGAAGCCGCGCTCGCCGAACGCCTGTTCCAAAGCTCGATCCGGATGCTGGAGGGGCGGATCGCCGAGCTGCTGGCCGTCGCCCGTGACCGCGATCTGTTCGGCCGCCGCCGCGGCCTCGACGCGTCGCAGCGCGCCCTGCTGCGCTCGCTCTCGACCAACCGGCGCGAGCTGCGTGCCGCTGCGCGGCGGCTGCGCCGCGAAGGCGGCGCGCCGTTCTTCGCCTTCGAATCCCACTTCGGTGACATCGTCGCCAACGGGGGATTCGATGTGGTGCTCGGCAATCCACCGTGGGTCCGGGCGGAACGGCTGCCCCGACAGGTGCGGGAAGCGTTGACCACGCGGTACGCGACGTGGCGCCCGGCGCAAAAACCCGCATTCGGACACCTCCCCGATCTCGCCGTCGCGTTCGTCGAGCGTGCGCTCGAGCTCGCCGCGCCGGGCGGGGTGGCGGCGCTGCTCGTCCCCGCGAAGCTCGCGTCGAGCGGCTATGCCGAGCCGCTGCGGCGGCTGCTGGCACGCGAGACGCGGATCGAGCGCGCCGCCGTGGTCGACGGTGCGGCGGGCGCGTTCGGCGCGGCGGTGTACCCGATGGCGCTCGTCGCCGCGCGGGCCGAGCCGGCCGCACACGACCAAGTCGCCGCGGCATTGGGCCCCAAGAGCGCGGCGCCCCGCGTCCCCCAAAGGCTGCTGCAGGCGGCGGGTCCCTGGGTCCTCCGGCCCGAGGCCACCCGCGTGGCGCAGCAGCTGCGCGATCGGTTTCCGACGGTCGGTGACCGCTGGACGCCGCAACTCGGCGTGAAGACGGGCGCGGACGACGTCTTCCTGGTCGCGGCGGCCCAACCCTGGACCCGCCCGGCGGTGCGGGGGCGAGACATGGCGGCGTGGCGTGCCACGCCGCGCGCTCACCTGCTCTGGACCCACGCCGCCGACGGCCGGCCGCTCGAGCGACTGCCGCGCGAACTCGCGCGCCTGCTCGAGCCGCACCTGGAGCGACTGCGGCGCCGCAGCGACTACCGGACGGGCGCACCGTGGCAGGTGTTCCGTACCGGGCTCGCCTATGCGCCGCATCGCGTCGTCTGGGCGGACGTAGCGCGCCGGATCGCGGCGGCGGTGCCGCAGCCCGACGTCGTGCCCCTCAACACGGTGTACGGCATCGCGACGCGCACGGCTGAGGACGCCCATGCGCTCGCGGCGCTGCTCAACTCCCGCTGGCTCACGGCGCTGGCGCGTCTCGTGGCGGATCCCGCACGCGGCGGCTTCCATCGCTTCAACGCCGGGGTGGTGCGCGGGCTCCCCATTCCGCCTGCCGAGTCGTCCGGTTGGCGCACACTCGCCGCCGCCGGTTCGCGCGGTGTGCTCGATGACGCGCTGGTCGCGGATCTCTATCACCTCGACGCCTCGGACCGCCGTGCGCTCGCCCCTCTCGCCCCCCTGGCAGCGGGCACCGCGGATTCTTTCTGAGCAGCTCGCGCCGCTCCCCGAGCCGCTCGCCTGCCTGCTTCGGGCCGGCGCGGAGGCGCCGCCCGCGCTCGTCGCGGCGGCAAGCGCGCGGGCGCTGCTCGACCTGGCGCCGCTGGCGGCGCCGCGGGCGCCGTGGCCGCCGTGGCTCGCGCCACACCAGGTCCCCGCCGCCGAGCGCCTGGTCGCCATCATGCGGCGCTACGGAGGCGCCCTGCTCGCGGACGCCGTGGGCCTGGGGAAGTCGTACGTCGCGCTCGCGGTGGCGCTGGCGCTGGGAGAGCCCTTCGCGCTCGTCGTGCCGGCCGTCCTGGCCCCTCAATGGCGTGAGCTGCTCGCGCGACACGACGCCGACGCTGCGATCCTGACACACGAGTCGCTCAGCCGACCCTCCTCCCCCGCCCTCCACCGCCTTTCACCGCCCTGCCTCTACGTCGTCGACGAGGCCCACCGCTTCCGGAACCCGCACACCAACCGCTACCGGACCCTCGCCCGACTGGTGGTCGGTGCGCGCGTGCTGCTCGTCACGGCCACGCCCGTGCACAACCGCATCGCCGACCTGTTTCATCTGTTCCATCTGTTTCTGCGCGACCACGATCTCACGGCGCTGGGCGTCGCGTCGCTGCGCCGTGCGGCGCGAGGGGCGCTCGACGGCGACACGCTGGCCAACGTCGCCGCCCGTCTGATCGTGGCGCGCTCCCGCGGCCGGGTACAGGCGGCGTACGCGGCCGGACCGATCGCGCTGATGTTCCCCGACCGCGGGCGGGGCGATATCGTGCGGGCGGGCCCGCTGCCCGACGACGAGCTGGCCGGGGTGATCGCGGCGATCCAGCGGCTCGAGCCGCCGGGCGGCCCGGCGGCCCTGTTCCGGCTCGTCCTGTTGTCGCGCCTGGCGTCGAGTCTGCCGGCATTTCGCGCCAGTGTGCGACGCTACGAGGCGTTCCTCGATCTCGCGCGCGACGCGGGTGCCGAAGGTCGCGCCCTCACGCGACGGGAGTTCCAGCGCTGGTTCCCGCGGGCCGATGGCGAGGACCTGCAGCTCGCGCTGTTGCCGCTGCTCCTCGAGCGGGGGCCTGGGCGCACCCTCGAGCAGGACCGCGACGTCGTGCAGAGCCTGCGTGACCTCGGGGCCCGAGCCCCCGATCCCAAGGCGGCTCTCCTCGAGCGCCTGCTCTCCGGGCGTGCGGGCAAGACGCTCGTATTCGTGCAGCCACGTGCCACGGTGCGATACCTGTTGCGGAGGCTGCGGGGACTGCGCGTCGCGGCCGTCGTGGGAGACACCGGCCTGTTCGGGAGCGAGCCCGCGACCCGGGCCGAGGTGCTCGCGGCGTTCGCGCCGCGGGCGCAACGCGCGCCGCCGCCCGTCCCCGCGCTCGAGACCGACGTCCTGATCGCGACCGACCTCCTGAGCGAGGGGCTGAACCTGCAGGACGCGACCCGGGTGGTGCACTACGACCTGCCGTGGACGCCCGCCCGGCTGGCGCAGCGGGTGGGACGAGTGGATCGGCTGGGATCGCCGCACGCCCGGGTCGAGACCGTCACGTTTCTTCCGCCCGAGGAGCTCGAGCGCGCGCTCGCCGTCGAGCGGCGGCTCGCGACCAAGCTCGGCGTGCAGACCGCGGGCGGCGCCGCGCAGCTCGAATCGGTGGCGGGACCCGCAGCGACCCAGGGCCGGCTCGATTGGTGCGACCGGCTGCAGCGCTTGCACTCGGGCGTCACGCTGACGGCGGAAGGAGTCGTGGCCGCCGTGCCAGCCGACGCGAGCGCCGCCGTACTGGTCGTACGGATCGGGTCGCTCGTCGAAGCACTCGTCGTGACCGACGACGCCGTCCGGGCCGATCCCGACGACGCGACCCGCCTGCTCGAGCGGGCCGCTCGGGGGGAGGCAGTCGCAGTGAAGCGGGCGCGACTGGCGCGCGCCATTCAGCGCGCCGCTCCGTTCGTGCGGACCCGGTTGGCCGCGCTCGCGGACGTGCGCTGGCGCGCGACCGACCGCGACCGTCTCAGCCGCCGGCTCATTCCCTGGGTGCTCGAAGCCGCCCGCCGGGCGGCCCGCCGCGGAGCCGCCGCCGAGCTGACCCGCCTCGACGCGCTCGTGTCGCGCCTGGGGCTGGGCATGACGGCCGGGGAGGAGTTGTCGCTCGAGCAGATCCTGGCCCGGCGCACGCCGCTGACCGTCCGGGCCGTCCTGGCCTGGCACGGAGGGTTGGCGCCGTCGCACCACGACGGCGACCAGCCGGGCGCGGCGCTCGTGGCGGCGGTGTTGTTCGAGCCGGGTTAGCTTCCAGCGTGGCGCTCTCCACTTTCCTGTTCGACCTGGACGGCACGCTGATCGACTCGATCGAGCTGATCCTCCGCTCGTATCGTCACACCATGCGCGCGCACCGCGGGCTCGAGCCACCGGACGAGGTGTGGATGAAGGGCCTCGGCACGCCGCTGTGGGTGCAGTTCCGGGACTGGACCGACGATCCCGCCGAGATCGAGGCGATGGTGGCCACGTACCGCGCCTACAACCTCGAGCATCACGACGCGCTGGTGCGGCCGTACGACGGCATCGTCGCCGCGGTGCGGGCACTGCGCCACACGGGCAAAACGCTCGGCCTCGTGACGAGCAAGATGCGAAGCGGCGCGCTGCGCGGCCTGCGGGTGGCGGGGCTCGAGGACGCGTTCACCGCGATCGTGGGCGCGGACGAGGTGACGCATCCGAAGCCCCATCCCGAGCCCGTGCTCAAGGCGCTCGAGCTGCTCGAAGCGCCGGCCACGGGCGCGGTGTTCATCGGCGATTCGCGCCACGATATCGCGTGCGGCCGGGCCGCCGGCGTGAAGACCGCCGCCGTGCTCTGGGGGCCGTTCGATCGGTCGCACCTGGAGGACCTGGCGCCCGATTACTGGCTGGAACGCCCGGAAGACCTCACTTTACTGTCAGCCGACGGCTGACGGCGCCTTTTTTAGGAGGGCCCTTGCGTTTCGTTCCGTTCGAGCTCGAGCGCTGGCAGAGCACCTGGGAAAACCGGGTGCGCTTCAATCTCTCCGAGTCGGGCGTGCACCCGCTCTCCATCCAGGAGCTACTCGGCCTCGCCGGCGCCTCGGCGCTGCCGTTGCTCGAGGTGCGGCTCGGTTACAGCCAATCCAACGGCACCGACCTGTTACGCGGGCGGATCGCGGCGCTCTACCCCGGCGTCTCCCCCGACCAGATTCTCGTTACGAGCGGGAGCTCCGAAGCGAACTTCTGCGTCTGCTGGCGTCTGATCGAGCCGGGAGACAAGGTGGCGGTGATGCTCCCGAACTACCTGCAGGCCTGGGGGCTGGCGCAGAACTTCGGCGCCCAGGTGCTCGGCTTCCCGCTTCGCCCGGAGCGGCAGTGGGAGCCCACGGCCGAGGAGATTCGCACCGCGATCGCGCCGGGGACGAAGCTCGTGGTGGTGACGAACCCGCACAACCCCACGGGCCACGTGTTGTCGGACGAGATGCGCCGCCTGATCCTCGAGCGCTCCGCCGAAGTCGGCGCCTGGCTGCTCGCCGACGAGGTGTACCAGGGCGCGGAGCTCGACGGCCGCACCACGCCGTCCTTCTGGGGCGGCTACGAGCGGGTGATCGTCGTGAACGGCCTGTCCAAGGCGTACGGGCTGCCGGGCCTGCGGATCGGTTGGATCGTCGCGCCGCCGGCGTTCTCGGCGGAGGCGTGGGCGCGGCACGACTACACCACCATCGGTCCCGCGGGGGCGAGCGACCACCTCGCCGCCATCGCGCTCGAGCCCCGGGTGCGCGACAAGCTGCTCGAGCGTACGCGGCGCATCCTCAAGACGAACTATCCCGTGCTCGAGGCGTGGCTGCAGCGCTTCGGGGATACCTTCACCTGGCATCCGCCCCGCGCCGGCGCCATTTGTCTCGTGAAGTACCGCCAGGCGATCTCCGCGCTCGAGCTCGTCGAGAAGGTGCGCGCCGAGCACTCCGTGCTGCTCGTGCCGGGCGAGCATTTCGGGCTGCCCAATCACATCCGCTTCGGCTACGGCGAGGAGCTGCACCACTTCCAGGAGGCGCTGGCCGAGACGGAGCGCGGCCTGAAGCGCGTGTTCGCCGACTGAGATGCGGGTCGTCCCGCTGGAGGCGTTCCGGGACAGGATCTCTTTCGCCGTCGCCGTGAGCGCGGTGGAGCGGGCGTTCCGGGCCCTGGCGCTGGGCGAGGCCACGCTCCCCGATCCGATGGTCCTCGAGCTCGCCGAGCAGCGCGCCGAGGTGCACGTGAAAGGCGCGCACCTGCGCGGCGCACGGCACATCGTCCTCAAGGTGGCGACCGGCTTCTACGAGAACCGCGCCCGCGGGCTGCCGTCCGGCGACGGCATGTTTCTGTTGCTCGACGCCGCGACCGGGGTGCCGGACCTGTTGCTCGAGGAGCACGGCTACCTCACCGACCTCCGGACCGCGGCGGCCGTCGCGCTCACCCTCAAGTACCTGGCTCCGAAGGACGCACGCGCCGCGCTGCTGGTGGGGGCGGGCGCCCTCGCGCGGCTCACCGCGCGGGCGATGATCGCCGAGCTGCCGCTCGCGCGGCTCACCCTGTGGAACCGCACGCCGGAACGGGCCGACGCGCTCGCCAAGGAGCTCGGTTCGGTCGTCGCCACGAGCGTCGCTCCCGCGCTGGAGCACGCGGTGCGCGAGCACCGCATCATCGTGACGGCCACGGCGAGCACCACCGCGCTGATCAAGGCGGCCTGGCTGACGCCGGGCACGCACATCACCTCCGCCGGGACGGGCAGCCCGGAGAAGGTCGAGCTCGAGCCGGAGGTCTTGCGGAAGGCCGACAAGCTGATCGCCGATCGCGTCGCGCAGACGGAGCGGTACGGCAACCTGCACCACGCGCTCGCCGCCGGCGTCGTCACCAGAGAGAGCGTGGACGGCGAGCTCGGCGACCTCGCGGCCGGCCGGGTCGCGGGACGGGAAGCCGCGCGTGAAATCACCGTCGCGGACCTGACCGGGGTGGGGGTGCAGGACGCCGCCATCGCCCAGGCCGTCGTGGAGGTGCTGGGACTGTAACGCGAAACCCCGGCTGATCGACTAGCCGGTCAGCGGACTAGGCCCCGCAACACGAGGTACACCAGTCCCGCGATGCCAGCCGAGGCCGGGATCGTCAGCAGCCACGCCCACACGATCCGTCCCGCGAGGCCCCAGCGCACCGCCGACCACCGGTGCGCCGCGCCGACGCCCGAGATCGCGCCGGTGATGGTGTGCGTCGTGCTGACGGGGATGCCGAAGTGCGACGCCACGAACAGAGTGATGGCACCGCTGGTCTCGGCGCAGAAGCCGCCGAACGGGGTGAGCTTGGTGAGGCGCTGGCCCATGGTCTTCACGATGCGCCAGCCGCCCGACATGGTGCCGAGCCCCATCGCCGCGCCGCACGCGACGATGACCCACGCCGGCACCGCGGCCGGGTCCGTCAAATGCAGGGTGCCGACCGGTAAGCCCGCGAACAACTGCTGCTCGGCGACCAGCAAGCCGACGATGATGCCCATCGTCTTCTGCGCGTCGTTGGATCCGTGCCCCAGCGAATACGCGGCGGCCGACCCGAGCTGCAGCACGCGGAACACCCGGTCCACCCGGCGCGGCAGCGAGCGCCGCAGCATCCAAGACAGCGCGACCGTGAGCGCCAGCGCGATCGTCAGGCCCATTACCGGCGCGATGACGATGAAGACCAGAGTGGAGACCCACTTGCCGGGGAACAACAGCGCGGCAAAGCCCGCCTTCGCCACGGCCGCGCCCCCGTAGCCGCCGATGATCGCATGGGACGACGACGTCGGCAGCCCCAGCCACCAGGTGATGACGTCCCACACGATCGCCCCGACCAGTCCGGCGAGGATGACGTTGGCATCAACGAGCGAGAGCACCACCAACCCGCTGCCCATCGTCTTCGCGACCGCGGTTCCGAACAGGAAGACGGCGATGAAGTTGAACACCGCCGCCCAGACCACGGCGGCCGAGGGCGACAGTACGCGGGTCGAGACGACCGTGGCGATGGAGTTCGCCGCGTCGTGGAACCCGTTGATGAAATCGAAGGCGAGCGCGATCACGACGACCGCGAGCACGAACGACGCGCCGTGCGTCATCAGGCGTGCTTGAGCGTGATGGACTCCAGCACGTTGGCGACGTCCTCGGACTGATCGAGCGTCATCTCGAGGTTGTCGTAGATCTCCTTCCACTTGATGATCTCGAGGGCGTCGCGCTCCTTCTCGAACAGCTGCCCGAGCGCCTCGTGGTAGATCGCGTCGCCTTCCTCTTCCAGCTGCTTCGCTTCGACGCAGTACCGCATCACATCGTCGCCCTTCTTGAGCCGGCTCACCGCTTCACCGAGCACTCCCACCATCCGCTCGATGACCTCGGTGAGTCGCTTCACGCCCTCGGGGGCTGGACCGAGCCGGAAGATCTGCGAGCGCCGCGCGGTGCCATCCATCGCGTCCATCACGTCGTCCAAGTCCGAGGCGAGCTGGTGGATGTCCTCACGGTCGAGCGGCGTGATGAACGTGCGGTCGAGCCGGTTCACGACTTCGTGGGTGACCTGATCGGCCTCGTGCTCGAGTCGCTTGAGGGCCTCGACGTATGGCGTACGCCGCTCGGGCGGCGCCGCGAACAGCTCGCGGAGGTGGTGCGCCGCTTCCTTGTTGCGATTGGCGACCTCGACGAACAGGTCGAAGAATTCCTCTTCCCGTGGCAGTAGACGCACGGCAATCCTCTCGGTTGAAGAGAGCGGCGCCGGAGAATATGGCGGCCTCCGACGGGAGCAACTAGGTTAACCACGGCCCGACAACCCACAAGGAGCGAGCCCCGATGGCAACCACGCAACAGCCGCGGACCGACTTCGTCAAAGCGCTGTCCCGGCTCGATGCCACGGCCCTCGTGGTCGGCTCCATGATCGGCTCCGGGATCTTCATCGTCTCGGCCGACATCCTGCGGCAGGTGCACGCCCCGGGCGTGCTGCTGCTCGTCTGGGCGCTCTCCGGCGTCGTGACACTGATGGGAGCCCTCAGCTACGGCGAGCTCGCCGCCATGTTCCCGCGGGCGGGCGGCCAGTACGTCTACCTGCGCGAGGGGATCTCGCCGCTGTTCGGCTACCTGTACGGCTGGACCCTGTTCCTGGTGATCCAGACCGGGACGATCGCCGCCGTGGCGGTGGCGTTCGCCCGCTTCACGGCGGTGTTCTTCCCGGCCCTCTCCCCCGACGTCTTCCTCGGCACGACGATCAACCTGGGCAGCGGCCCCATCCAGGTGGGGCTCTCGCCGCAGCGGATCCTCGCGATCCTCTCGGTGATCGTGTTGACCTGGATCAACGTGCGTGGCGTAAAGACCGCAGCCGTGATCCAGACGTCGCTCACCGCCATCAAGACGACGGCGCTCGCCGCGCTCATCCTTCTCGGGATCATGATCGGGCGCAACGCCGCGGCGATCGACGCAAACTTCGGGCCCGCGTTCTGGCCGGCCGGCGGCCTCGCAGCGGCGCTGTGGCCCGTGATCGGCGCGGCGATGGTGGGGTCGTTGTTCTCGATGGACGCCTGGAACAACGTCGGCTTCGCCGGCTCGGAGTTGAAGGACGCCAAACGGGACCTGCCGATCGCCATGGCGGCCGGTACGCTGATCGTGACGGTGCTGTACCTGCTCGCGAACGTGAGCTACCTGAACGTCCTTCCCGCGGACGCAATCGCCCACGCGCCGCAGGACCGGGTCGGCACGGCGGCGCTGCAGGCGATGTTCGGCGACGCAGGACTGTACTTGATGGCGGGCGCGATCATGATCTCGACGTTCGGCTGCAACAACGGCCTCATTCTGTCGGGTGCGCGGGTCTACTACGCGATGGCGCAGGACAACTTGTTCTTCCGCTCGATCGGGGTACTGCATCCCGGGCACAAGACCCCCGCCGTCGCGCTCGTTGTGCAGGCGGTGTGGACCGCCCTGCTGTGCCTCTCCGGGACGTACAGCGAGCTGCTGAACTACGTCATCTTCGCGGCGCTGCTGTTCTACATGCTCACCGCCATCGGGCTGTTCCTGCTGCGGGCGAAGCGGCCCAACGCCGAGCGCCCGGTGCGGGCCGCCGGCTATCCCTGGCTCCCTGCGCTCTACGTGGTCGGCACGGGCGTGCTGTGCGTGAACCTGCTGTTCCAGCAGACGCGCTACGCGGGGTTGGGGTTGATCATCGTCGCACTCGGCGTCCCGGTGTATTTCGCGTGGCGGCGGTTCGCAGGCGGCACTCCCACCCCCACCCCCACCCCCACCCCCACGACCTAAGCTCGCGCCGTCAGGCGCGCGGTGTGAAGCGCGGGTACTCACCGAGCAGCGTGATCACCGCTCCCTGCACCGCCAGTGCGGCGCGCGCGGCGCGCATCGCGGGCTCATCGGCCCGCGCTTCCACGTCGAGATAGAAGAGGTACTCCCACGGCGTCGAGCGGTCTGGCCGGCTCTCGAGCTTCGTGAGGTTGAGCCCCGCCTCGGCGAACGGGGCGAGCGCGCGCGCCAGCGTCCCGGGACGGTGTGGCAGCTTCAAGCGGAGCGTGGTTTTCGCCGCCGCGTCCGGCGGCGGCGGCGCGGCATCGCGCGCCACCAGCAGAAAGCGCGTCTGGTTGTGCGGCTCATCCTCGATCCGCTCCGCCACGACCTCGAGACCGTAGCGGTGCGCAGCGAGCGCGCCCGCCACGGCGCCGAGCGACGCATCGTGCCGCCGGGCGACCTCCGCCGCCGCACCAGCCGTGTCGTAGAACGCGACCACCTCGACGCCCGACAACTCGCGCAAGAATCGCTCGCACTGCGCCAGCGCCACCGGGTGCGACAATACGCGGCGCAACGCCGCCCGCCCGGCGCCGGGTACGCCGAGCAGGCAGTGATGCACCGCGCTCACCACTTCGCCCACGATCGCCAACCCCGACTCGGCGATCAGGTCGAAGTTGGTGGCGATCGATCCCACGAGTGAGTTCTCGATCGGCAGCAAGCCATAGTGCGCGCGGCGGTCGAGCACCGCTTGCGCCACATCGCGGAACTCACGGTGCGGCTGCGACTCGGCGTCGGGAGCCAATAAGAAGAGCGCTTCCTCACTGTACGCTCCCGGCTCGCCCTGGAATGCTATCTTCTTGCTCGGCATCCGCTTACGCTAACCGGTAGCCGGGCTTGCCGATAGAGAGCTTCGGGATATATTCGGGTAACACGATCTCGCACTGCCACCGCACCGAACATGGTGGAGCTCCCCATGCAAGCGCCGGTCGAGCTGCCCAAGCCCGTGCCCGCACCGTCCTCCCCCCCACGGACGGCGCCGTGTCCCGACTGCGGCGCCGGCCTCACCCGACAGTCGGGGTGTCTCGTGTGCGTGCAATGCGGGTGGGCGCGGTGCGGGTAACGGCTAGACGGATAGGCAGATAGACGGATAGCAAATGCACGGCAAACACGAGCGGGGCAACGATCAGCTCGGGCTTCATCTATCCGACTGTCCGGCTATCCGCCTGTCCCTTCCGGTTCTCGACGAGCGCCTGCGCGGTACCCGGTTCGTGTCGCTCACGCCCAAGTCCATCCTCAATTCACCACAGCAGACCGGGGTGGACTTCTGGTCGTTGAACCCGTACGTGGGGTGCGAGTTCGGGTGCAGCTACTGCTACGCCCGCTACGCCCATCGCTACGTGGTGGAGCGCGCGCGCGATGCGGGGAAGCTCTCGGAGCCTGAGTTTCAGGACTTCCGCGGGCCGCACGGCTGGGAGGCGTTCGAGCGACGCATCTTTGTGAAGCAGGGGGTTCTCGCCGCGCTGGAGCGAGACCTGCAACGGTATTTCCGGTCCGCCCGTCCGCCCGAGGGCCCGACCGCGCCGCTCGTCATCGGCACGGCCACCGATCCGTACCAACCCGCCGAGCGTCGCTTCCGGCTCACGCGCCAGATCCTCGAGCGGCTGGCGCGCTGCGAGGGCTTGAACGTCGGCATCATCACGAAGAGCCCGCTCGTGGCGCGCGATTGCGACGTGCTGCGCCGTCTGCAGGATGCGAACGATCTCGAGGTATATGTCTCACTGATCTCGGTCGACGCCGGGCTGATCCGCAAGCTCGAGGTTCGCTCCCCCGTGCCGGGCGTCCGGCTGCGCGCGCTGAAGCGGCTCACAGACGCGGGGCTCAGGGCGGGGCTGATCGTTGCGCCGGTGCTGCCGGGGATCACGGACGACGTGCCCCACCTGGAGGCGCTGTTCCAGGCAGCTCGGGAGGCGGGCGCGACATTCGTGCACGCGGGAGCCCTGCGGCTCTACCCCGCGGTGCGGGATCGCTTCCTGCCGCTCGTCCGAGCACAGTTTCCCGAGCTGGAGCGGCGGTATCGTCGCGCCTACGCGCGCTCGCTCGCGGTACCGCGCGAGTACGCGGCGGCGCTGCGGCAGCGCATCCGGCGGCTGCAACGCAAGTACGGTTTTCCGGTGAACGAGGGAATGCAGGATCGCTACGAGCGCCGGCTCCCCGCGGCGCAGGGCGAGCTCCCGCTATGACGGCCGGGCCCGGACGTCGCCCGCTGTGGCGGCGGGGGGCTGGTAATGCCGCTGCAGGTCCCGCACCCATACCGGCGGCGCCAGCCGACGCTCCTCGTACGACTCGACGAGCAATGCGGCGAGCTGGCGGCCCATCTGCACCGCTTGCTTGGGGGAGAGGTCTCCCGCCACCTCGTTCAGTAGCCGGACGAACTGGCCGACGTTGGGTGGCCGGGCGATTCGGCCCTGCGAGACAAGCCAGCGCTCGAGTTTCAGGCGGGTGGCGCCCCGCGGCATCGCGCCCTGCACGAAGTCGCGCACGCCATTCGGGCTCATGGAGAGCTCGCGCGCCACGCTTCGCAAAGAGGAGCGCGCCGCTGCACGGGCCACGGCGTCCCGCAGTAGGCCGATGGGCAGCGTCGGGACGACGCTACCACGCGGGCTGGGCACTTACGAGCGCGGCGTCCCCGGGTCGAATTGGGCTAGCAGCTCCTTGACCCAGCTCGGCACCGGTGCGCGTCGCTCCCCGTACGCCTCGACCAACAAGTGCGCGATGCCCCGGCCCACGACCACCCCGTCATGCGAGCCGAGGTCGCCACTCAACGCCTCTACGAGGCGCACGATCTCCCTGACCTTCGCACTCGAACCTTGTGGTGTCTCGCGCGCGCGTGGGGACTTGGCCTTAGCGGTGGTGCGCGCGCCGCGGCGCTTCAACGGGCTCCAGACATGTGGGGTTCCCACGCGGCTGCGGGACAACTGCACAAACTGCACATCCTCCCGTACTACCTACCACCGGGGCGCATCCCCCGCAAGGTCTGCTTAGGCGACTTCGCTCGAGGTCTTGCCCCGGCGCGGCTCGTAATGCCGGAGCAGGTCCTGCACCCAGCGGGGCGATGAGAGCCGGCGCGCCGCGTACGCCTCGGCGAGCAGCGCGGTAACGGCGCGCCCGAGCTGCTCCGTCTGTTGGGGGGAGAGGTCCGCCGAGAGCTCGCTCAGCAGGCGAACGAGCTGACCCACCCCGGGGGGGCGCGAGGGACGTTCTTGGCTGGCGAGCCAGCGTTCCAGCTTCGTGCGGGTGGCGCTGCGGGGAGCCGAGCCGTTGAGAAAGTTGCGCAGGCCGTTTGGGCTGACCGCGATAGCCTGGGCCGCGCCGCGCAACGACATCCGCGCGACCTCCCTGCCAATCGCGTCCCGCAACAGCGGGACCGGGAGCGTCGGAACACTCCGACGACTACCGCTCATGCACCGCCCCCGCGGTGTGCAGTTTGTGCGGCTTTCCGGGGGTTACACCCTGATACGCTACCACACGTCCCGCAACGGGGCAACTCCGCGCGGCGGTCACGCCCGCGTTTCACGCGCCCCGCCCGTTGATCCACTGCTCGGCCAGCTCCCGGATCGTCCCCGGGGCGTTCCCCTCGGCTCGGTTGTTCACGTGGATCACCGCCTCGATGCCCCGGCGCCGGGCTTCGCCCATGAGGCCCAGCAGGTCGCGGCGCAACTCGGGCAGCACCTCCCGCACCCGGTCGTACGGCTCGAACGCCCGGACCGCATCGGCGTACTTGCGTCCAGGCTTCAAAAGCGCGCGCGCGACGGTGAACGGCGCGGTGAGGGTCCAGGGGAGATGCAGCTGCGTGCCGATCGGCGGCATCTCGGTCCAGGAGTTGAATACGTGCGCCACGCCATGCCGCTGGAGCACGGCGCCGTGGTGATCGGTCATGAGCTCGGCATTCCGCAGCTCGACCGCGTAGCGGAAATCCGGCGGCAGCTGCCTGAAGAAACGATCGAGTCGCTCGGCCCACTCTTCGGCGTCGAGCAGGTCCGTGCCCCGCATCGCCTGGAACTGGAACACGAAACAGAGCGCGTGGCGACTGAACGCCCGGGCGTAGTGCGCCAGCACATGGTCGAGAAACAGCCGCGCATCCAGGAAATCGGGATTGAGCTGGCCCGCCAGCGGTCCCCAACGCTGGTCCCGGATGAAGCGGCGGGCCGTGATCCGGTCCCACACCTTCACGACGCAGGAGTACCCCTCGGGCAGGGCGCGGGCGTACGCGTGAAGGATCCGCTCGGAGGGTGACTCGTAGAAGGCGGAGTTGATCCCCACGGTGCGGAACAGCGGGTAGCGCACGTATTCCTCGAGTCGCGCCGCCGGCTGAGCTCCCCGATAGCTGCGGTGGTACACGTCGCCCGTCCAGCCGTCCACGGTCCAGCTCGCCGTCCCGAACTTGATGCCCGGCGGCAGCGCCGCCGCCAGCACGACCAGCTCGGGACGCGGCGGCGGCAGCTCCGCCGGGGCGGGACGGTCGCCGCTCACGGCCGCTCCCCGGTCAACGCGTCGACCAGCGCGCGAATCGTCCCCGGCGCGTTTCCCTCGAGCCGGTTGTTGACGAGGATCAACGCCTCGATCCGCCGCCTCAGCGCCTCGGCGACCAACCGCAGCAGGTCCTGCCGCAGCTCGGGCTGCGGATCGCGAATCCGATCGTACGGCTCGAACAGCTTCACCGCGTCGGCGTAGCGGCGTCCCGGTCGGAGCAACGCCCGCGCGACGGTGAAGGGCGCCGGGAAGGTCCCCGGCAGCTCGAGCTGCTCGCCAAGCGTGGGCATCTCGGTCCACGAATTGAAGACGTGCGCCACTCCGTGGCGCGCCAGTACGGCGCGGTACGCGTCGGTCAGCAGCTCGCGGTTCCGCAATTCGACCGCATAACGGAAATCGCGCGGCAGCTGCCGGAGGAAGCCCTCCAGGTCGTCCCCCCAACGCGCGGGATCGGGGAGGTCCTTGCCGCGCATCGGCTGGAACTCGAACACGAAGCACCCCGCGTGCTCCGCGAAGGCGCGCTGGTAGGGCCCCAGCACCGCGTCCTTGAAGAGATCCGCGTTCAGGAAATCGGGGTTGCGCTCGCCCTCGAGCCGCCGCGCGGTGACGCGATCCCACACCTTGCTGACGCAGGGGAAGCCCGGCGGTAAGGCCTTCGCGTACGCGGCGAGCACCGGTTCTTCCGGTGGCTCGTAGTACGCGCTGTCGATCCCCACCGTCCGGAACAACGGATACCGCGCGTACTCCTCGAGCCGGCGCGCCGGCTGCGCGCCCCGGTAGCTGCGGTGGTAGACGTCGCCCGCCCAGCCGTCATAGGTCCAAGTCGACGTGCCGAACTTGATGGCGGCAGGGACACGCCGACCGAGCTCGACCAGTTCGGCCGAAGGCGGCGGCAGCGTGGCGAGGTCGTCGAACAGGCTCGGTTGATTTCGCCTGGCCATTAGAAGTTGCAATATACCAATAGGTTATCTCTCTTGTCATTGGCCTTGCCAGCTGAGCGATCTTCGGGATATATTCGGGTCCCCTGACACTCGCGAATGCCGCGCAATCATCTGGCAAGCTCGACCGCCGCCTGCTGCTGGATCCCCCTCTTTGCCCTGCGCTGCGAGGAGGCACGGCGGCCCGAGCTCGCGTCCCAGCCGTGCGCCTTGCTCGCCCCCGATACCAGCCGGCGGATCTGGCAGGTCTCGCCGCTCGCTCGCCGCGCGGGAGCGAAGCCGGGAATGACGGTCAGCCAGGCGATCGGTCTCTGCCCGGCGCTGCGGCTGTGTGAGCCCGACCCGGTCCATTACGACGAGCAGTTCGCGCGACTGCTCGCGGCGCTGAGCGAGGTGAGCCCGGTGGTCGAGCCGGCGGAGCTGGGGCGGGCATACGTAGGAACTGACGGCTTGGAAAAGTTATACGGTTCGCCACAGCAGATCGTCAAAGAGATGCAATTGCGGATTATGAATTGCGGATTGCGGATTGGAAATTCGCACGTCCAATCCGCAATCGACAATCCGCAATTCGCAATCCGGGTGGGGTGGGGCCACGGAAAGTTCGTCTCCTGGGTCGCCGCTACTCGCGCGCGACCGGGGGAAGCCGTGATCGTACAGCCGGGGGAGGAGGCGGCGTTTCTCTCCTCCCAACCGCTCGCCGTCCTCTCGCTCGATCCCGACACGCACCGCCGGCTCCGCCAGCTCGGGATCGCGACCCTGGGCCGGCTCGCCGCGTTGCCGCAGGAAGCGGTCGTCTCGCAGTTCGGAGCGGCCGGCCGCCGCATGTGGCGGCTCGCGGCGGGGGAAGTGGTCGAGCGGGTCATGGGCCGCGAGGCGCCAGAGCCGATCGTCGCCGCGCTCGCGTTTTTCGCTCCCGTCGCCGATCGCGCGATGCTCGCACATGCGCTGAACCGGCTGGTCGAGCGCGCGCTCAAAGATCCGCGGCGCATCGGCTGGCGGGTGCAGGCGGTGCGCGTCCGTGCCGAGCTCGAGCACAGGGCGTCGTGGCTGGTCGAAGCGACCCTCAAGGATCCGACCGCCGACCGGGATCGCATCGCCGCGCCGCTCCGGACCCGGCTCGAGCAGGCGCCGCCCGCCGGCGCGGTGGAACGGCTCGCCGTCGAGTTCACCGCCTTCGCACCGGGCACCGCCGAGCTGCAGCTCTTCGCCCGCGACGCGAGCGCCGCCGCGCGGGCCGGCCGGCAGCGCGCCCTCCGCACCGCCCTGCAGGAGATCCAGCTCCGGCTCAAGCGCTCGCTGCTCTTTCACATCATCGAGGTGCAGCCCTGGTCGCGGCTCCCGGAGCGGCGGTATGCGCTGATCGATTATGAACCGGGATGAGATTGCGGATTTCGGATTGCGGATTTCGGATTGAAAACTGACCGGCTCCGGCCAATCAACACGCCCCGGCGCGTAGAGGTGGAGCTCGGAGCTGCCGGGCTCCCGGTGATAGTGGACCGCAACGTCGTCGAGTCAGTAGGAGAGATCTGGCGCATAGATGATGAGTGGTGGCGCGTCCCAATCCACCGTCACTACGTCGAGGCGATCCTGGAAGGCGGGAAACACGTGGTGTTGTTCGAGGACGTAATCACCGGAGAGTGGTTCGTGCAGACGCCCTAGCGATTTCGGATGTGGGTTGGGAGTCGAAGCCCGACATCCAATCCGCAATCCGAAATCCGCAATCCGCAATGGCATGTACACGGAACTTCACTGCCACTCGGCGTTTTCTTTCCTCGACGGTGCATCTCTCCCCGAGCAGCTCGCGCTCACGGCGTCGCAGCTCGGCTACTCGGGGCTGGCACTCACCGATCACAACGGCCTGTACGGTTCGCTGGCATTCGCGCACGAAGCGAAGCAGCTCGGCCTCCAGGCGATCACCGGCGCGGAGCTGACGCTCGTCGACGGCTCCCACGTGACGCTGCTCGCCGAGACGCCCGAGGGATACGCCAACCTGTGCCGGCTGATCACCGAGGCGCATCTCGGCAGCGCCGACCGCCGCGATCCGCGACTCGACTTCGCGTCGCTCGAGGCGCGGCACGCGGGGATCATCGTGTTGTCGGGGTGTCGGGAGGGATTGCTGCCGACGGTACTGAGAAAAGCAGGACGCCAAGCCGCACGCCGTCTCGCGGAACGGTGCAAAGCGGTGTTCGGAGCCGAGAACTTCTTCGTCGAGCTCCAGCGCAATTACGTCCGTGGCGACCGGTCACTCACCGCAGCGCTCTGTGACCTGGCCGACTCCTTGCGGCTTGGCGTCTTGGCGACTGGTGACGTGCATTATCACGTCCGCGCCCGCCACCGGCTGCACGACGTGCTGACGGCGATCCGCCACCGCACCACGCTCGACGGATCGCACGGCGTGCGACGGCCGAACAGCGAGTTCTACCTGCGGCCGCCCGCGGAAGCGGCGGCGCTGTTCGCAGACTGTCCCGATGCTGTCGCCAACACGCTCGCCATCGCGGAGCGCTGCAAGGGGTTCGACCTCACCCGGGACTCAGGCTACGGCTTTCCGGACTTCCGCGGGGCCGACCGGTCGCCCGCCCCGCAGGCGCTCGCCGAGCTGTGCCGGGCTCGCCTCGACGAACGCTATGCGGCGGGCTCTGAACACCGGGGCGAGGCGGAGCGGCGGCTCGCTGAAGAGCTGACACTAATCGAACACCATCGACTCAGTGGATTCTTCCTGGTCTACCACGACCTGTTCGACCTGGCCCGCGAGGTAGCGGCGGACGTGCGACGGGGCAGCCGGCGCGCCCAGGGAAACCTGCTCCCCGGCCGTGGGCGCGGCTCGTCGGTATCGTCCATCGTCTGCTACCTGCTCGGCCTGTCGCACATCGACCCGATCGCCAACCGCCTGTTCCTGGGCAGGTTCTTGAACGAGAGCCTCGCGTCGGTGCCCGACATCGACCTCGATTTCCCGCGCGAGATCCGCGAAGAACTGATCCGCCGGGTCTACAAGCGCTACGGCGACGAGCACGTGGGGCTGGTCTGCGCGTTCCCCACCTACCGCCTCCGCTCCGCGGTGCGCGAGATCGGCAAGGCGCTCGATCTGCCGTTGGGAGAGATCGAGCAGGTCGCCAAGCTCGCGGACCGGCGCTCGGGCGAGCTGGCGGACGAGTTGGATCAGCTGCCCGGCTTCGCGGGGCGGCGCGCCGCCCCGCTCTGGAAAGAGCTGTGCGAGCTGGCCGAGGAGATCGCCGGGCTGCCGCGCCACGTGTCGCAGCACGTCGGTGGGATGATCATCTCGAGCCGGCCGCTCGTCGAGGTCGTGCCGCTCGAGCGGGCGGCGATGGAAGACCGCGTCGTGTGCCAGTGGGACAAGGACTCCTGCGACGATGCGCGCTTCGTCAAGATCGACTTCCTGGCGCTCGGCATGCTGTCGCTCGTCGAGGAGTGCGTCGAGCTGATCGCGACGCGCGGGGGGGGGACGCCGCCCGACCTGTCGCGCATCGACTTCGCCGACCAGGCCGTGTACGACCGCATCTGCCGCGGCGACACCGTGGGGCTGTTCCAGATCGAGAGCCGGGCGCAGATCCAGATGCTGCGACGCACCCGGCCGCGCAATCTCGAGGATCTCGCGGTCGAAGTGGCGATCGTGCGGCCCGGCCCCATCGTGGGCGGCGCGGTGAATCCCTACGTGCGGCGGCGCGAGGACGAGCGCCGCGCCCGGGCCCGTGGCCGCCGCTACGAGCCGCCGCTGGACCACCCGCTCCTGAAAGACGCGCTCGCGGAGACCCTGGGAGTGATCCTCTACCAGGACCAGGTGCTGCAGGTGTGCCAGGCGCTCGCGGGGTTCACGCCGGGGCAGGCGGAGGCGCTGCGGCGCGCCATGAGCCGCCGGCGGAGCCGCGAGCTGATGGCGGGATTCTGGAACGAGTTCCGTGACGGCGCGGCGGCGCGCGGCGTCCCGGAGCACATCGCCGAGCGCGTCTTCACCCAGGTGATCGCGTTCTCGGAGTTCGGGTTCCCCAAGTCGCACGCGGCGGCGTTCGGGCTGCTCGCCTACCAGTCGGCGTGGCTCAGGCATTATCACCCGGCCGAGTATTACTGCTCGCTCTTCAACAATCAGCCGATGGGGTTCTATTCGCTCGACGCGCTGGGGCGCGATGCCAAACGCAACGAGGTCGAGATCCGGCTTCCCGACGTGAACGCGAGCGACGTGTGGTGCACGGTAGAAGAACGGGGAAAGGGCCGGTTAACGGCCGGGGAAGGGGGAAGGGGAGCTGAAGAACGGGGAAAAGGCCGGTTGAAGGCCGGGGAAGGGGGAAGGGGAGCTGAAGAACGGGGAAAAGGCCGGTTGAAGGCCGGGGAAGGGGGAAGGGGAGCTGATTCCGTGCGGGTAGGGCTCGCGTTCATCCGGGATTGGAGCGAGGAGACGGCGACCGCGGTCGTGGACGAGCGCGCGCGCGGCGGCCCGTTCCGGAGCGTCGGTGATTTCGTGAGGCGGGCACCCCCCAAGCTCAAGCGCAACGCGATCGAGCACCTGGTATGGGTGGGCGGATGCGACGCGTTCGGCCTGACGCGGCGCGAGCTCTTATGGCAGGTGGGGCTGTGGCTCCCGCCCGAGGCGGAGCAGGGAGGCGAAGCGCGCGGCCGGCGTCAGCTCGAGCTCGCGCTCGACCACCCATTCGAGCGGCTGCGTTTCGGCGGCCTCGCGGCGGACGAGCGGCTGCTCGCCGAGTACGCGGTGCTGGGGTTCGCGGCGAGCGGCCATCCGCTCGAGTTGCTGCGCGACGTGCTGCCGCCCGGAGTGGTGCAGAGCGACGCGCTTCCCCGGCTCGAACACGGTGCGAGGGTGGAGGTGGCAGGCCTGGTCGTCGCGCGCCAGCGCCCCGAAACCGCCAAGGGATTCGTCTTCGTGCTGATCGAGGACATCGCGGGGATGGTGAACGTGATCGTGCGGCCCGACGTGTATGTCGAGCACCGCACGGCGATCCGCGGCGAGCCGCTGCTGTGGGTGAGGGGTAAGCTCGCGAAGGACGACGGGACGGTGAACGTGATCGCGGAGGAAGCTAAGGGGCTGCAAATCAATTGCGGACTGCGGATTGCGGATTGCGGATTGCTAGACCCGCCCGTCGAATCCGCAATCCAAAATCCGCAATCCGAAATGGCCTTTTTGAAGACGTTCCGCCGCGTCGCTCCCGAGTCGAAGGATTGGGGGTAAGATTACTCCATGCGCCGCTGGACTGCCGCGCTCGCCCTGACGGTCGTCTCTCCCCTCGCCGCCCAGCTCCGGGAAGTCCGACCCGCTCACACCGCCGTTGCGTTCGGGTGGTCCGACATCACTGGGTACGGCACGGCGCTCGCGTTGTTGCATCGGCTGCCGCACGCTCCTGTCGGACTGGGGGTCGCGGCAGGGGGCGGGGGCGTCGGCGCCAACGCCCAAGTTCAGCTGCCCGATCCCTTCCTGCCGCATCGCGCGGACCACGAGCCCTTGATCTACCTCAGCGTGGGCCTCGCCCGCCTGTTCGGTCGGAACGAACCGGGCGTGGCTCGCGTGGAATGGGCTGCGATGTTGGGATCGGAGCTGTGGCCCGACACGCGGCCTGGCTTGTTCTTCGACTTCGGGTACGGCGTCGTCGGCACGATCGGTGGCGAAACCCCGGGCGGTCATGGCGGCGGCATGACGTTGCGCTTCCTCATGGGCTGGGCGTTTTGAGCGCGCCGAGCCGACGCGGGAACCATCCGGCGCGCACCACCACTATGATTCCGCGCACGCCTCCGAAAGGACTTTGCCCGTGAGTACCTCTCCCCAGCGCGAAGTCGCCACGCTCGCCGGCGGCTGCTTCTGGTGCCTCGAAGCCGCGTTCACCCAACTGAAGGGCGTCGAACGGGTGCAGTCCGGATATGCGGGCGGTCGCGTGGCGAACCCCTCATACGAGCAGGTGTGCACGGGGACCACGGGTCACGCCGAGGTCGTGCAGATCACGTTCGATCCCCAGGTCGTCTCGTTCGACGACCTGCTGCACGTCTTCTTCACGATCCACGACCCGACCACGCCGAACCGGCAGGGCGTGGACGTCGGGACGCAGTATCGCTCCGCCATCTTCTATCACACGCCCGACCAGAAAGCCGCGGCCGAGCGGGTGATCGCGGAGCTGCAGCGCGAGCACGTGTGGGACGACCCCATCGTGACGGAGCTCAAGCCGCTCGAGGCGTTCTATCCGGCGGAGGAGTACCATCGCGACTACTACCGTCGCAACCCGAACCAGGGTTACTGCAGCGCCGTGATCGCGCCCAAGGTGGCGAAGGTCCGCAAGCTCTTTCTGGACAAATTGAAACAGCCGGCGTGAGCCGCTTCACCGACGCGCTCGTGGTGACGCCGCTCGCCGACGGCAGCACGTGGGTGATCGTGCGCGCCTTCGGCTACGACGTCGGCTCGGAGGGCAGCGGCGATCACATCGAGGTGGCGATCGGCTTCCAGACCGACTTCGCCACCATCCCCCGACCGTTCTGGGTGATCCTGCCGAAGTGGGGGCGCTACGGCAACGCGAGCGTCATCCACGACTGGCTGTACTGGACGCAGGCCCGGCCGCGGCGCGAGGCCGACGCGATTTTCCTCGAAGCGATGGGCGTGCTCGACGTGAGCACGCCCGTCAAGTATGTGCTGTTTTGGGCGGTGCGACTGTTCGGGGGGCTCGCCTGGGTGCGCAACCGCGCCGATCGAGCGGCGGGATTCGACCGGGTGCTCGCGGACGTGCATCTGAAAGCATCCACTCCTTCACAGCGCCCGGGGATGCTGCGCCGGCTGGCGCGTCACGCCTGGCGCCGATTCTAGGCCCCCGCCCTCGTCTTGCCGAGGTACGCCCGCACCAGCGGGGCGACGCGGCCCCGCACTAGGGCAGTTCGCAGCAGCTGCGCCTCCTCGGGCCCCACGTCCACGAGGAACCGCTCTCCTCTCGCCTCTCCCTCTTTCAGCGCCACCGGGACGCCGTCCCGGTACAGGATCCGGTTGGTCGCGAAGGCCGGCACTGCATCGCCCGGCGTGATGATGCCGACGAGATTGAGCGGGTCGGCGCCACTCAAGGTGGCGAGCGCACCGCTCGCCTCCTGGCGGCGCACCGAGCGGAGCAGCCCGATCGCTTCGGGGAGGGCGTATTGCTCGCCCGAGAACCCTCCGACGAAGCGACCGCCCCGGATCTCGCCGCGCGCCTCGAGGCGGCGGTACACGCGCAGCAAGTCGCGCCACGGCACGAGCAGGGCTTCGCGCGTCACCACGCGCCGGAACACGACACCGTAGCGCCGCAGCAGTTGCCTGGCGACCGCTTCGGCGAGCTGGTCCTCCGGCACGACGGACGACTCCCCCGCCCCCTCCGCCCCCTCCGCTCCCCGCCGCACGCGCGACCAGCGGCCCGCCGTCTCGACGCCGAATGGCGCCACGCGGCCGCGCCGCCGGAAGGTCCCCGCCCCGATGGGACGCCGCCGGTCCGAGGGGACCAGCAGCGCGCGTAATCCGGCGAAGCTGTCGGACGTGACCAACCCCCAGGCCACCAGCTCGCCCAACCCCTTTTCCACCTCGGTGCGCAGCAGGCCGGTCGCGTTGACGAGGTCGCCAAAGAACGAGGCCCCGCGTTCATCAAGCACACCCAGCACGGCGCCTGCCGTATGCGAGAGCGCGCCGTCCGTCGTGTCAGGCGGTGGGGACAAAGACCGCCAGATCGCCCCCCGCTCCCGTCGAAACAGCGCGACGGGCGTCGTGCGAATGGGACCGGTCTTTCGGTTCCGCGTTCCGCCTTCCGCGTTCCGAGTTAAGCTGAGTCTCCCCCACGCGACCTCCCCCGAGAGGCAGAGCCCGTCGAGCCACAACGGGTCGTACTCCCGCATCCGGGCGGGCAGGACGTCGGTCTCCCACGCGCCCGCCGGCAGCTCGAAGCCGTCCAGCAGCTCGAGCACGGCGGCGAGCCCCTCCGGCCCTTCGGCTCGCGCATCTTCGGCGACCCGCTGCCAGCGGAGCAGGAAGCGCATGAAGTCGGCGGCCGAGACCGGCTCGATCTCCCGACGCAGGCGGTCGAGCGTGTAGCGGTGGATGCGCGCGAGCAGCCGCCGCTCGCACCACTCGAGCTCGGTGGTGCCCGGGGTAAACCGGCCCCGCAGCACGAATCCCTCGTGCTCGAGTGCGCCCAAGGCGAAGTCGACGTCGGGCACAGGGACGCCGAGCGCGCCCCCCAGCTGGGACGCCGTCGTCGGGCCCACGGCCTCGAGTCGCCCGCGCACCAGCTCACGTATCGCGTCCTCGCGGGTCCAGCTCTTGGCGCGCTCCCGCTCGGGCGCCGCGAGCGCCGGCTCGCAGGCGACCCCGGGGAACACCACCTCGAGCATTGGCATGCGCTCGGCGGCGATCCACAGAGGGCGCTCGGTCAGGAGCCGGCCCGCCCGCCCTTGCCCGGCGAGCTCCTCGAACCGCCCCTGATATTCCGAAATCCGCAATCCGCAATCCGCAATCGGTATTGCCCCCATCACGAGCAACGCGTCGTGCAGCTCGTCGGCGGAGCTCACGTCCGGCCATGCTTCGTCTTTCACCCGGTCGATCGCGTCCCGGTCGAGCGTGCCGAGCTCGTCGGCGGTCTTCACGTCGAGGCCGCGGCGGGTGATCACGGCCTGGGTGCGGCGTTCTTCCAGCGGGGCGTCGTCCAGGAACGCGTACGGCTTGGCGTTCAGCACCTCGTGCGACAGGGGCGAGGGCTCCGGCGTGTCGCGCGCCACCAGCGCGAAGGCTCCCGCCTCCATGCCTTCGAGCACGCGCTTCAGACCGGGAAAGTCCATCGCCTCGAGTAAGCAGTCGGCGATCGTCTGCTGCACCAGCGGATGGTCGGGGATCTCCCGGTCGCCCACGAGGTTCTCAGGGCACGCGAGCTGGTCGGGGAAGACCGCGGCGACCAGGTCCTCGGCGTCCATGCGCTGCAACGGCGTCGGGACCTTCTTGCCGCCGCGCGAGCGCGGTACGGCGAGCGCGCGCGTCGCGTTCCAGCGCCACCGCGAGCCGAACATGGGCGCGTCCAGCATCGCCTGCACCAGCAGATGCTCGGCGGTCTCGGGCTTGAGGTAATGAAACACGTCGTCCAGCGGGAAGCTGTGCTGCGGCCCGAGCGACAGCACGATGGCGTCCTCGGTTGCCGCCGCCTGCAGCTCGAAGTTGAAGCTGCGACAAAAGCGCTTGCGCAGCGCGAGGCCCCACGCCCGGTTCACACGGCTGCCGAACGGCGCGTGCAGCACGAGCTGCATCCCGCCTGCCTCGTCGAAGAACCGCTCGAGCACCAGCGTCTGCTGCGTGGGGATGACGCCGAGGACCCGCTGCGCGGCGTCCAGGTACTCCACCATCTGGCGAGCCGCCGCCTCGGGGAGCCCCGGCACGGCCCCCACGAGCCAGATGATCGCGCCGGGCAGATCGCCCAGGCGGTCCGCGATGTCCTGCCTGAGCCGTGATACTTCCTCCGACAGCTCCGGGGTGCGCGCCGGCGCCTCACCCAGCCAGAACGGAATGCTGGGCGGCTGACCCTGCGCATCCACGACCCGCACCTGCCCCGACTCGATCCGGTTGATCAGGTAGGAGCTGTTGCCGAGCTGGAAGATGTCACCCGGCATGCTCTCGATCGCGAAGTCTTCGTTCAGGGTGCCGACGAACGTCTCGGTCGGCTCGAGGATCACGCGGTAGTCCCCGATGTCGGGGATGGCGCCGCCCGAGGTGATCGCGGCGAGCCGCGCCCCGCGCCGGCCGCGCAGCCGGCGGTTCACACCGTCGTAATGGATGTACGCGCCGCGCCGGCCCCGGCGCGTGGTGAATCCCTCCGCCAGCATCTGCACCACGTCGTCGAAGTCCTTGCGGGACAGGTCGCGATAGGGATACGCGCCGCGCACCAGCTCGTACAGCGCGACTTCGTCCCACTCGTCGCCGGCGGCAGCGGCGACGATCTGCTGCGCCAGGATGTCGAGCGGGTGGTCCGGGATCACCAGCCGGTCGAGCCGGCGCTCGGCCGTCGCCCGCACCAGCGCCGCGCATTCGATCAGCTCGTCGCGCGACAGTGGGAACAGCCGTCCCTTGGGGATCGCCTGGAGGTGATGCCCCGCGCGTCCCACGCGCTGCAGCAGCGTCGCGATCGAGCGCGTGGAGCCGATCTGGCACACCAAGTCGACGGTGCCGATGTCGATCCCCAGCTCGAGCGACGCCGTCGCCACGAGCGCCTTGAGCTTGCCTTCCTTGAGCCGCGTCTCCGCGTCGAGCCGCTTCTCCTTGGAGAGGCTGCCGTGGTGCGACGTCACGTGCTCCGCGCCCAGCCGCTCGGAGAGGTGCAGCGTGACCCGTTCCGCGAGGCGCCGGGTGTTCACGAACACGAGCGTGGTGCGGTGCTCGCCGATCAGCTGCGCCAGCCGGTCGTACAGCTCGTCCCACACCTCCCCCGCCATCACGGCTTCGAGCGGGGAGGAGAGGATCTCGATGGCGAGATCGAGCGCCCGGGCGTGCCCGGAGTCGACGATGCAGGTGTCGGGTGTGGGGTGCCGGGTACCGGTGAGAAAGGCCGCGATGTCTTCGATGGGCTTTTGGGTTGCCGAGAGCCCGATGCGCTGCAGCCGCCGGCCCGCGAGGTGTTCGAGCCGCTCGAGCGACAGCGCGAGGTGGCTGCCGCGCTTGTCGCGCGCCACGGCGTGGATCTCGTCGACGATCACGGTTCGCACGCTGCGGAGCATGTCGCGCGCCCGCTCCGACGTGAGGATCAGAAACAGCGACTCGGGCGTCGTGACGAGGATGTGCGGCGGCCGGTGTACCATCGCTTGCCGCTCCGCCGCCGGCGTGTCGCCGGTGCGAACGAGCGTCCGGATCTCCACGTCCGGGAGGCACATCGTCTCGAGGGTGTGCCGGATCTCGGCGAGCGGCTCGGCCAGGTTCTTCTGAACGTCGTTGGAGAGCGCCTTCAGGGGCGAGACGTACACCACCTGCGTTTCGTCCCGCAGCGTCCCGTCCAGCCCCTGGCGCAGCAAGGAGTCGATCGCCGCCAGGAAGGCGGCGAACGTTTTGCCCGAGCCCGTGGGCGCCGCGATCAGCGCGTTGCGGCCCGCCTGAATGATCGGCCACGCGCCCCGCTGCGGCTCGGTTGGCTCCGCGAACCGCGCACCAAACCAGCGCTCGATCGTCGGGTGAAAGCCGGAGAGTGGCATGGAGGAAATATCGCTCGGCAAACCCCGGGGCGCCGCCCCGGGGTCAGCCACCCAGCACTCCCTCCAGCGTCATGCCCCGCGACGCGGCGATCCGCACGATCGTCTCCCCGATCTTGTTGTTCGGGGTCGAGGCGCCGGCGGTGATCCCGATCGTGCGCGGCCCGGCAGGCAGCCACCCGTCGCGGCGTTGCTCCGCCTGGTCGCCCACCGCGCGGAACCGGATGGCGCCCGCTTCCGGCTCGATGCAGGACGCGTCTTCGACGTGATAGGTCGGCACCTTCTCGTGGCAGATCGCGGCGAGGTGGGTCGTATTGCTCGAGTTGTAACCGCCGATCACGACCATCAGGTCGAGCGGCTCAGCGATCAGTTTGAGCACCGCGTCCTGACGGTCCTGCGTGGCCGAACAGATCGTGTCGAACGTGCGGAAGTGCCCGGCCAGCGTGGCTTCGCCGTAGCGTTTTGACATGCTTTTGCGGAGCTCGGCGGCGATGGCGAGCGACTCACCCGAGAGCATCGTGGTCTGATTCGCGACCCCCACCCGGACCAGGTCCCGATCCGGGTCGAATCCGGGCGACACCTTGCCCGCGAAGTTCTGCAGGAACCGCTCCCTGCGACCGTCAGCGAGTCCTGTAGGGCTCCCGGCCCCCTCGATGTAGTCGCAGACTTCCCGTGCCTGCGCCATGTCGCGCACCACCAGGTACTGGCCGTCCGGGTATTTCGTGACCTGGCTCGAGGTGGCTTTCGTCTCCTCGTGATAGTACTTGCCGTGGACGATCGCCGTGAAGCCGTCCTTGGCGTACGACTCGACCCGCTTCCAGACGTTCAGCACCGAGCCGCAGGTCGTGTCGACCAGCACGCAGCCGATGCCGCGCAGCCGCTCGAAGTCGCGCACAGTCACGCCGAAGGCGGGGAGGATGACGACGTCGTCCGGCGTCACGCCGGCGAGCTCGAGCTCGGCTCCGTCGGGGCGCTCGAGGAACACCACGCCCATCGCGCGCAGCTTCGAGTTCACGTGCGGGTTGTGGATGATCTCGCCCACCAGGAAAATGCGCTTGTCGGGGAACTTGGTGCGGGTCTCGTACGCGTACTCGACGGCGCGGTCGACGCCGTAGCAAAACCCGAATTCGCCGGCCAGCTTGAAGGTGAGGTCGCCCACCGCGAGCACGTAGCCCTGCTGGCGGATCCGATCCACCACGTGACTGTGGTAGTCCGCGGTCAGGGCGCCTTCGATGCGCCCCTTCAGCCCGAAGCCTCTCCGGAAGTAGGTCTGCTCCACGCGGGCAATCTAACGCCGTGCCGCGGCGCCGGGCACCGCGCGCTCCGCAATCACAGCCGCGCCGTGCACTGCACCGTGTCCGGTCCCATGCGCACCGACTTGAACGACGCGGTGAGCGCCAGGCGCCCCGTCCCGGCAACCTCGGCACCCGCGCCTCGGGCGGTGGCGCTGAGCACGTCCCCGGCGCGGCTCACCGCGACCGTGCCGCTGTCGAGGACGACGCCGCGCGCCATGTCGCCCGCCTGGAAGCGGGCCGTAACGATAGCGCCGCGTGCCGTGGTGCTGTCGGCGCGTGCCATGAGCGGGAACTCACCGCTCGGAGCCGAGTCGCTGGACCGGACGTAGATGAGGACACCGTTGCCGTGTGCGCTGCCTTGCAGCACCACGCCGTCCCCGACCGCACGCCCGCACAGGTTGGCAGCGGCGGCGGCCTCGAAGCGCAGCGTGTCGCGGGATTGGCGAATGATGCGGGCGCTCAACCGCGCCGCCGGCTCCGCCCCTCGGCTGCCGCACGCCGCCGCGGCGCCGAGCACCAGCAGCACGAGCGGGGGCGCGTTCAGGGGGCGGGCGAGGCAGCGCCGAGCTGCGCGCGCGCGGCTGCGAGCGACAGCGTGTGGGGCGCGAGTGCCTCGACCACCCCCGCAGGAAGCGGCCGGGGCTGCAACTGCTTCCGATCCACGCACACCAGCACCATCCAGCCCGCAGCCGTGAGGGCCGGTCCCGTGCCACGGAACACGTCGAAGTTCAGCGTGAGCGAGGTGGTGCCGATCCGCCCGACGTAGGTGGCGACGCGCAACCGGTCGTCCAGACGAGCCGGCGAATAGAACTCGCTGTGGACCGCCTTGCGGGGGAGAAACATGTCATAGCGATCGAACAGCTGCGCGTAGGCGAGGCCGCAGGCGCGGAACAGCTCCGTCTCGGCGATCTCGAAGAAACGCACGTAGGCGCCATAGAAGATGATGCCCGCGAAATCCACGTCCGACCAGCGGACATACTCTTCGATGAAGTACGGCGCGATGCGCATAGCTTCCCGGGCAGTGGCCTGAGCGGGAAGCTAGAGGACCTGAAACTACGACGCCAGCCGGAGTTGCGCCGCTACGCGCGCACCGTGGGTCCGGGGCTGCTATGCGCGTCGGGCCGGATGCCGTAGGCGCGCAGCCGCCGCCACAGCGTGGTGCGGCTGATGCCGAGGCGGCGGGCCGTCTCGGCCAGCTTGCCGTGCGTCTGCTCCAGGGTGTCGAGAATTGCCAGTCGTTCGCGCTCCGCGAGCGTCTTCGCGTCATCCCCGTCCGCCAGGAAGATCGCCTCACCGAGATCGGCCGCGCCCTGCTTCAACGAGCGGGGCCGGCCGCCCAGGCTGACAAGCCGCTCCCGCAGGGCACCGCCGCGCAGGAACGTCGGGTCGCCCAGGCTGTCCACCACGCGGCGCGCGCGCTGGTTGGCGTAGATCATCCGGCCGTAGGCGTCGAACACCACCACACCCTCGCCGAACGACTCCAAGACCGCCTGGCCGAGGGGCGCGAAGGAGAGCGGAGGTGGAACGCTGGTAGTCTTGTCTCGTTGTGCCATACCTGATTGCATACTCGGATGCAGGGTCAGAGTTTCAGGCAGCATCGCCGTCATAGAGAGGACCCCCCCATCGCGCCGAGGTCACACCCGCCTCGGAGGTTCCCCTAGCGCCGCCGCCGCCGTCCGCCGCGCACCAGGCGCACCCGCTCCTCGCGCGACAGGCCGCTGAGCTGGCGCCGCAGGTCCTCCAGCGTGTCGGCACGCACCGCCTCACGCTTGCCGCGCAGCACCGTAAAACGCACCGGACGATCGAGGGGGGGCAGGTCGCGGGGCTGGAGCCGGCGCGCTTGTCCCTCCTTGAGCCGCAGCCGGATCACGCCCGTCCCCTGCTCCACGTCGTAATCCACGGGCACGCGGTCGCCGTACAGGTGGATCGAAGACGGCAGCGCGTCGAGCTCGTGGCGCACGCCCTGGGGGATCGCCGCATCGACGTCGAGCACGAGGCGCGTATTGATGAAGTCGTCCCACGAGCTCACACCCTCGAGCTGGGCCGCGAGCCGGGCCGTCAGTCGCTCGCCGGCCGCATCCGCGAGCCGTCCGCCGGAGCGCCGCCAATAGAAGCCGAAGCGCTCGAGCGCCTTGCGGATCCGCCCCTGGTCGGGATGCGGGGTTTCTCCCGCCAGCAGCGCCTGCACCAGCGCCGCTCGGGCGGCGGCGGCGAGCTCCGGCGGAACCGGGCTCCGCAGTGGCTCGACCTCCCGTTCCAGCACGAAGCCGAAGTACTCGACCGTGCGCACCACCATGAGGCCCTCACGCCGGCGCTGTCGCTCGAACACCACACCGGGGGCGCCCCGGCGCGCGTAGCGGCGCAAGGCGCGCTCGGGAAGCTGGGTGCCCTCGATGCCGGCGCGCGGCACCCCGAACCGGTCCGCGAAGTAGCGCAGCGTCCCGGCGACCGCCCCCCAGCTGCCCGCCACCGATCCGCGGCTCACGCGCGCCTCGCGTCCGTCCGCCGTCTCCTCGTCGATTACCAGGTCGAACGGCATGATCTTCGCCAGCAGGTCGGCGAAGGCCGCCAGTGTTTTGTCGCCCGCATAGGGGAGCTTCTCCGGCAGCGGCAGCTCCAGCTGGCGGTACACCGACGCCGTTCCGAGCGCCACATCCTCGATCGTCTTGACGAGCACGCCGCGACCCTCGGCCCAGGAATCGACGCTGTCGCGGAACAGGTGACGCGGCAGGCCGTAGACCTCCCCCAGGTAGCCGTGCTTGTTGACCGCCTCGGCGAACACGTTGTACGCCGTGAGGTGGTCGCTCCCGGGCACGATCAGCCCTTTCAAGTCCCGCTCCTCCCGGGTCATGCGGTGCAGCGAGTCGATGTTGGCCGCAACCGCTACGATCGGCGTCAGCTCGCCCTCCGCATGATAGAGCAGCTCGCCCCACGGCCGATCCACCGGCATCGCCTCGACCTCGCGACCATAGCGCGTCAGCCGGCCCTGCTCGATGAGCCCTCGCTCCGTCAGGAGCTGCAGTGCCTCGCGATACGCCCGGCGATCGAGCGGGACGGGCAAGTCGAGGTCTTGCGCGTCCACGCCCAGCGCGGCACACGTGATGGCGACGCGCTCCGCGTCCCCCGCGAGCTGAAATTCGGGCGGGGTCGGCACGAGCCGCTCGAAATCGAGCGCGCGATCCGAGAGGATGTACACCTCACCGCCCGCGACGCGGCCGTGCACCCGGCCCGCCATCTGGAGGATCTCGTTCGCCCCGAGGTACAACCGGGTCAGCACGTTACGGCCCCGCTCCACCACGTTGGTGTAGCGGGCGTCGTAGATCACCACCGTATCGAGACCGCGGATGTTCAGGGCGGACTGGCCGGCCGCAGTCATCGCCAAGAGGAACGGGCGCCGCACCTCCCCGTCGAGAAACGGGCGGATGACCCGGATCGGCTCGCCGCCGTGGTAGAACGCCGTGGGCAGGGCCGGCCAACGGGCACCGAGCTCCCGCGCGATCTGCTCCACCTCAGCGCGGGTGGGCACGAACACCGCCACACCGCGCCGCTCCCGCATGACCTGCTTGACGAACCGCTCGTTCAGGAACTCAAGCGGCTGTTGGGGGAGCACGCGCACCTGGGCGGCTTTCGCCGGGTCGAACGCCCGGGTCTCGAGCACCTCGACCGAGCCCAAGTAACGGGCGTAGAAGGCGGGATCCACAGTCGCCGAGAGCCAGATGAAGCGGCAACGGGCCCGCTTGCCGAGCGCGAGGCAGAGCTCGAGCTCCGCCGACGTCTGGTGGATTTCGTCCACGACGAGCGTGTCGCGCGCCGTGATCAACCCGTCCTCGAACCAGCGGCGTGCGATGCCCGTGGTGACGATCACCACGTTCCAGGTCGGCGTTTCGGGCGTCGCTTCGCGCTCGCGGTTCACGACGCCGACCTTGAGCGGCGCCTGCAGGATGGTCTGGGCGATCGAGCGAATCGCGAGCGTCTTCCCGGTGCCGGTGCCGGCTACGATGCCGAACCCCCGCCCCGAGGTGGCGAGGCGGTCGATGTCGCCGCCGTGCTCTCGCTCGAGCAGGGTGTCGATGTTCAGGCCGAACGCCAGCTCGATCGTCTCGCACGCCGCACGGGTCGGGGCGATGACGACGACCCGCCCGGTCGAGGGCTCGGCGGCGAGGAAGGCCTGGGGATCGGGAGGAAGAAAGTGGTCGCGCGAGACTCGCACGCCGCAATATAGATAGATTAGGCGCGGCGCCCGCCGATCGAACCCCTGGGCCGCAAGAAAGCGGGAGGCGTCGGTGCGACGCCCCCCGCTTGACTACCAGCGATAGTGGTGGCGGTGACGACGCACAGCGTAGCGTCGAGGAACCACGACGACGACGGGCGACCGATAGAAATACGGCCGGTATACGTGCGGTCGATACAGGTACGGCCGGCCCACCACGACGACGCCCGACACGTACGGCCGCGGGACGCCAAACCCGACCGCGACACTGACCCGCGTTTGCGCTCTGGCCGGGGCCGCGGCGAGGGCGGCTGCCAGTCCGACTACCAAAGCCATCTGTCTCATAGGTCACCTCCGCGCGGCAACCCCTTGGAAGGGTCGTGCCAAACTGCGAGACCCTGTGATAAGCGGTTACCCCACAGCCACTTCAAATGGCGTCGGGACGACCGTGGGACGGCCCCACACCTGTCACCCGGGGCGGTCACCGTGTAGGCGTAGCCGGCGTGCGTCAGTCTCCCAGGGAGATCCCGAGATCGCGTGCCGTAGCGATCGTGTCGGAATCGAGTGGTACCGTTTTCGGGGCGGCGAGCGCCTCGTCGATCGAGATCGGGGCGATCGTGGGGGGACGTAGCGCGACCATGGTGCCGAATTTCTCTTCGGCGATGACGCGCACCGCCGCAGCGCCGAAGCGCAAGCCCAGCAGGCGGTCGAACGTCGTGGGGCTGCCGCCGCGCTGCAGGTGCCCGAGCACCAGGCTGCGCGTCTCTTTGCCCGTCATTTCCTGAATCGAGTGCGCGACCTTGTCGCCGATACCACCGAGGCGCTGGTGCTCCGGGTCGATGAGCGAGACGCTGCCGCCCCGGGGGGCGGCTCCTTCGGCCACGACCACGATGCTGAAGTGGCGTCCTTCCGCCTCGCGCCGGGCGATCTTCTCGCACACCTTGCCCATGTCGAACGGGATCTCCGGCATCAGGATCACGTCGGCGGATCCGGAGATACCGGAGTGCAGGGCGATCCACCCGGCGTGGCGTCCCATGACCTCCACGACCATCACGCGCTCGTGGCTCTCGGCGGTGGAGTGGACCTTGTCGATCGCTTCGGTGGCCGTCTGGACTGCGGTGTCGAATCCAAACGTGAGCTGGGTTCCGCCGACGTCGTTGTCGATCGTCTTGGGAACGCCCACGACGCGAATCCCCTTCTCGCGGAACAGCCGCTGTGCGATGCGGAGCGAGCCGTCGCCCCCGATCGCGATGAGGGCGTCGATGCCCTTTCTGTGGAACGCGGCGACCAGCTCGTCGGCCCGATCGTGCTCGACGACCGTGCCGTCGGCGCGCTGCCCCCGCCAGCGGAACGGGTCGCCGCGGTTGGTGGTGCCGAGGATGGTGCCGCCCAGGTGGGTGATGCCGCGGACGGCGTTGGCGTCGAGCACCACGACGCGGTCCTCGTCGAGCAGCCCGTCGTAGCCGCGCCTGATGCCGACGCATTCCCAGCCGCGGTGGATCGCGGCGAGCACCGCCCCGCGGATCACGGCGTTCAACCCCGGGGCGTCACCGCCGCCGGTGGAGATCGCGATTCTCAACGCGCCGGCGGCGCCATCTTCTCGATCAGGCGCAGCACTTCCCCGGGCTCGGCGTGGCGCCCGAGGGATTTCTTGGAGAACACGCGGCGCCCGTCGACCTCGACTTCGAACACCCCGCCCGAGGATTGGATCAGCTTGACGTCCGCGTGCGGGTGGGCCTTGCGAATTTCGGCCGCCAGACCGGCGGCCCGAGGCTCGTAGTTTCAGACGACACAATATTCGATGGTGACGCGCATAGGTTGGGAGCGAGCGGGCTCGGTTGTGTGAAGGATAGTCGCGCTTGACACGCCACGCCACAGTCCCGAGCTTGCGCGACAGCGACCTCCTCATGAGCCCCCTTCCTCGCTCCAAAGCTTCGCCCGGCGCGCTGGTGCGGGCGCTCGTGTCGCTGGGCGCCGTCTCGGCCGTCGCGGCGGCGGTGGCCGCCTACGCCGCGGGGCGGGCGGCTCCCGGCCCCGGGTTCGGCGCGGAATTCGCGACGCTGGTGATGATCGGCGCCCTGGCGCGGCGCTACGGCGTAGCGCTCCCCGGGAACGGCTTCTCGTCCTACATCCTCGGCGTCACGGCGTTCGCCGTGCTCGACCGCGGCTGGGCCTGCGCCGTGCTCGTGGGCCCGACGGCGATGGTGGCCGGCGACCTCGTGTTGCGGCGGCTACCGCCGCGCGCGGTGCTCGGCAACGCCGCCCACCTCACGGCCGGCACCGCCGTGGTCGGCCTCATGTACGACCGATTGGGCGGCGTCGCGGGCCCGGACGCGTTCGACCCGACCAATCTCGGGCCGCTCGTCGCACTGCTCACCCTCCTGCCGGTGGTCGTCAACGCCACCTTCTACCTCGAGCTCGCGCTCGGCCGCTCGCTCGCCTGGGTGGACGCGTGGCTCACGGCGCGCTGGGAAACGATCGTATACGCCTGCTCCGTCGGGCTGGCGCTCGCCTGGCTGCGTCTCGCCCATGCCGAGCTCGGCTCATTCGAGACGGCGGTGGTGGCGGCGGCCCTCGCGGCGGCGACGGCGGCCAGCGTTTACGTGATCCGGCTCGGGGTGCGGGCCGACGAGCTCGCCCTGATCCAGGGGCTGTCGCAGGTCATCGCCCGGGACATCTCGCTCGCGAAAAGCTTCGGACGCATTCAGGAGCTCACCCGCCGGTTGGTGCCGTGGGAGCAGATGGGGTTCGCACGCTATGACGCGCACGCCAACGAAATGGAGTTGGTCGCCGACACCGCCGCCGGCGGCCGCACCAGCTTCCGCTTCGACGCGAACGCCGGACTGACCGGCGAGGCGGTGCGGCTGCGCCGTCCCGTCGTGGCGCACGGCCTGCGGCCCGACCAAGTCGTCGTCCCCGGAGCGGAGCGCCCCGGCGCGGAGGTGCTCGTCCCGCTCTATCACGCCGGCCAGCTGGTCGGCTTGTGGAGCGTACGCCACTCCGACCCCCTGATGTACCGCGAGACGGACGGGGAGGTGCTCGCGCTGCTCGCCCCCCAGCTCGCCCTGATGCTCGCGATCGAGGCGTCGGTGCAGCCCGTGGTCGGCGCCTCCGAGCGCACCACCACCTACATCGAGACGCTCACCGCCACGACGCAGCAGATCCATGCGTCGAGCCAGGAGGTGGCCGCGGCGGCGCAGCGTGCCAGCCACGGGGCCAAGCAGGCGGCGACCCTCGTAAGCGCCGTGACGCGCGAGTCCGACCAGCTCAAGCAGCACGCTGGCGAAGTCGCCACGGCCGGGGACCAGACGCGCGAGTCGGGCGCCGAGATGGAGAAGACGACCGACAAGGTGCGCCACGCGACCGAAGACGCCGTCCGTCGACTCACGGACCTGGGCGTGACGACCGCGCAGAGCGCGTCCGAAGTGCGGCGGCTGCGCGACGTCGCCGAGCAGGTAGAGAAGTTCTCCGAAACGATCGGATTCATCGCGAATCAGACCAACCTGCTCGCCCTCAATGCCACGATCGAAGCGGCGCGCGCCGGCGTACACGGGCGCGGCTTCGCCGTGGTGGCCGACGAGGTGCACAAGCTCGCGGAGGCGAGCGGGCGCGAAGCCCGCGCGGTCGGCAAGTCGGCGCAGGACACGCGCGGGGCCCTGGACCAGGCCGCCCGGCTGCTCGAACGCGTCCGCGAGGACCTGACGGAGGTCGTTCAGGGGTCCTCCGCATGGGTGGCCGACCTGAGCCATATCGCCGCGGCGGCCTCCGGCACCGCCCGCGCCGGGAAGCGGGTCGCCGAGCTGGCGCGCGGTATCGCCGATCTGTCGGGCCGCATCGGCGCGTCGCTCGAGCAGGCGCGGGCGGGCGCCCAGACGTCGGCTGCGGAGACGGAGGCCGTGGCGGCAGCGGCGGCCGAGCAGCTCAAGGCCATTGCCGAGCTCACCCACGGCGCCAACGAGTTGACGCAGCTCGCCGACAACCTTGCGAAGGCCGTGCGTTTCGTTCGAGGGGAGAACGGTCGTCCGTAGCCTCGCGCCCGCTCTCGCCGTGCTGCTCGCGGCGTGCAGCAGCGCGATCGGGCCGCCCGCGCCCGCCGCGCCCCGTATCGACTACGTCGATGGCGCGATCGAGCCCATCCTGGAGCGCGGCGGCTCGGCGGTGATCGAAGGCTTCGGGTTCGGCGGAACGCAGGGGACCGGCGGCGTCGCGCTCGCCGGCGCGGGCGGCGGCACCGTCCCGGCGGCGGTGATCGGGGCCGGCGGCTGGAGCGACCTCGCGGTTCGCATCACGGTTCCGGACGGCGCGGGTTCGGGACCGCTCACCTTGACGACAGCGGCCGGCCTCCGTCTCACCGCCACGGTGCACGTCATTCCCCGCGTCTCCTTTACGGCGGACGCGCTGCGCTGGCAGCCACGCTCCGCCTTCCCGAGTGCGCCCGTCGGCGTGGGCGCCGTCGCGGCGGAGGTCCCTGCCGGCAACGACGTCTCGACCACGTTGTACGCGGCCGGCGGCGCCGAGCTGATCGGCGCGCGGATCGTCCCCGACTCGGGCGTCTACGTCGCGCGTGCGCAGGCGGGTGGGGCGGTCGCCGCCTGGGTGCGCCAGCCGGACAACGCCGATCCGGCTCAGAGCCGGGCCCTCCCCGGCCCGCGCGCGTTCGCCGCAGTTGCGGTCGCGACGCGCTACAACTCCCATTTCACGGGCAGCGCGCTGTACGTGATCGGGGGCGTCGACTCCGCGGGCCGGGCGCAGCCGTCCGTGCTCGCCGCCGACGTCACTCCCGACGGCGTGGCGGGGCGGTTCGCGCCGATCGAGCCGCTCCCCGCGCCCGTCGCGGGCGCAACGGCGGTGGTGCGGCGCGGGCGGATCTACGTGATCGGCGGTGCCGACTCGCTCGGGCGGCCGCAACGTCTCGTGTTCGTCGGACGCGTCGCCACCGACGGGCACATCGACGGGTGGTACCGGCAGCCATTGCTCCCGACGCCACGCGCCTACGGCGGCGGCGTTGTCCTGGACGACCGCGCGGTCACGTTCGGCGGCGTGGCGGACAGCGTCCCGCCGGGCGGCGGCCTCGACTCCGCGATCCCCCGGCTCGCCTCGAGCGACACGGCTCCGGTGAGTCTCGTGTCGGGCTTCTTCGCCGGCTCGTGGGCCTCCGGCTCCACGCTCATCCCCGCTCCCCGCTCTCAGTTCGCCACCCTCGACCTGGGCGACGTCGTGCTGCTGGTCGGCGGCATGTACGGCGGCGCTGCCACAGACGCCGCGGAAACGATCGCCGCGGCGGTGGTCGGCGACTCGCTCGGCCCGTTCGCGGGGCCCGCCGGTGCGACCACGATCGCCGGACAGGGGGGCGGCACGCTCGTCGGGCCGGCCGGCGTCACCTGGCGCGAAGCGGATGGGGCACGGCACGCGCTCGTCATCGGGGGGATCGACCTGAGCACGGGTCTGCGGAAATCAGGCGTCTGGGGTTTCTAAGCGGAGCCCGACTTATTACCGTAGGGCCACGCCTTTGGGGAGGGGACCGTTTCGTGCGCACGCTCGCGATCCTGGGATTGGCGTTCACGGCCGCCGTCGGCACCGCCGGCGCGCAACGCGCTCATCAGTTCGAGCTCAGCGGATTCGGCTCGTTCACGCACTACGACAAGGTGTTCGGCCTCGAGAGCCGCGTCGGCGGCGGCGCACGACTGGGCTACCTCTTCACCGAAGTCGTCGGCGCCGAGCTCGACGTCGGTTACCAGGACCTGCGCCCCAGCACGGGGGCCACATCGCCTTCGTTGACGCTCGGCGGCGCGAGCTTGAGCCTCAATTTCGGAAACGCACGCCACCTGTTCTACCTCCTCGGTGGGTACTCCCGCCTCGATTTCGAGAAGACGGCGCCCTACCGCTTCACCGACGACGCGGTGCACGGCGCGATCGGCGAACGGCTGTTTCTGGGTAATCGCGCGGCGCTGCGCGTCGAAATCCGCGGCATCTACTCCCCCAGTAGCGGCTTCCCCCGCGCCGACTGGGCGGGTCATGTGGTGGGCTCGCTCGGCCTGTCGATCTTCACCGGCACGGGGATGCTCGCGGACGAGGACCACGACGGGGTCCCCGACAAGCGGGATACCTGCTCCAACACACCGCTCGGCGCCACGGTCGACGTGCACGGCTGCCCCACCGACGCCGACCACGACGGCGTGTACGACGGACTCGACCAGTGCCCCGGCACACCAAGCGGGGCCCGGGTGGACGCGAAGGGCTGTCCGATGGATTCGGACCACGACGGTGTATACGACGGGCTCGATCAGTGCTCCAACACCCCCGCCGGTGCCCACGTGGACGCCAAGGGTTGCCCCACCGATGCCGACGGCGACGGCGTCCCGGACGGGATCGACCAGTGCCCCAACACGCCCGCGGGCGCCACGGTGGACCCCGCGGGGTGCCCGCTCGATTCCGACAAGGACGGCGTCCCGGACGGGATCGACAAGTGCCCCGGCACGCCGCCCGGAACGGAAGTGGACAGCACCGGCTGCCAGCGCTTCAAGGACTCCGACGGGGACGGGGTCGACGACACCAAGGACAAGTGCCCCGGCACGCCTCCCGGCAGCCGCGTCGACGCGAACGGCTGCGTGATCCTGTTCACCCCGGAGCGGACGCCGGTGATTCTGCGAGGGGTGACGTTCGAGACGGGACGAGCGGTGCTGCAGCTCGAATCCTTCACCGTGCTCAACATCGTCGCGCAGTCGCTGGTGGCGAATCCCGCCATTCGCATCGAGATCGCGGGATACACCGATGGCACGGGCTCGGCGGCCACGAACCTGCGGCTGTCTCAGGCGCGGGCCGAGGTGGTACGCGCCTATATGGTGAGCAAGGGCGTTGCGCCCGGGCGTATGGTCGCACGAGGGTACGGCGCGAGCAATCCCATCGCGGTGAACACGACGGCCGAGGGGCGGGCGCAAAACCGTCGGGTCGAGCTTCACCAGTTACCCTAGGGGAGCGGGCGTGAGACGATACGCGGTGCTGGCCGCGCTGCTGGCGCTCCCCGCGGGACGCCTCCGGGCGCAACACGCCGGGCAGTTCGAGGCCGGCGTGTTCGGCGGCTACACGCGCTACGACGCCGCCCTTGGCCTCGCACACAAGCTGGGCGGCGGCGGCCGGCTCGGCTACTTCTTCGGCGATGCATTCGGCCTCGAGGCCGACGTGCTGTTCCAGCCCGAATACACGGTGCCGACCGGTGGTACGCCGACCACGCTCCAGCCGCTGATCGGCAGCGCCAGCCTGGTGTTCAACGCCGTCCACGCCAGCCGCCTGATGGTCTACGTGTTGGGGGGCTATTCGCTGCTCGATTTCGGCACCCGGGCGCCGTACCGCTTCACCGACAACGGGATCCACGGCGGCGCGGGCGCCCGCATCTTCCTCACGCCGCGCGTGGCGGCCCGGGTCGAAGGGCGCGGCGTCTACGTGCCCAGCACCAAGTACGCCCCGGGGTCCACCAGCGCCACGCATGTCGTCGTGACGGCCGGCCTTTCGGTCTTTCACCTGGGCAGCGGGCCGCCGCCGGACTCGGACAAGGACGGAGTTCCCGACAAGAAAGACGCCTGCCCCGACACGCCGCTCGGGGCCACGGTCGACGCGCGTGGCTGCCCCACGGACTCCGACAAGGACGGCGTGTACGACGGGCTCGACAAGTGCCCCAACACGCCCGCCGGCGCCACCGTCAATGCGAGCGGCTGTCCCAGCGATTCGGACGCGGACGGCGTGCCGGACGGCATCGATCAATGTCCCAACACACCGGCCGGAGTGCACGTCGACGAGAAGGGCTGCCCGAGCGATTCGGACGGCGACGGCGTACCCGACGGCATTGATCAATGCGCCAACACCCCCGCCGGCGCCACGGTGGACGCAGTGGGGTGCCCGTCCGACTCGGACAAGGACGGCGTGCCCGACGGGCTCGATCAGTGCCCCAACACGGCTGCCGGCGCGCTTGTGGACGCGAAGGGCTGCCCGATGGATTCGGACCTGGACGGCGTGCCGGACGGCATCGACAAGTGTCCCAACACGCCCGCCGGCACGCCCGTCGACACCGCCGGCTGCCCGCTGCCGCGACAGGTGATCCGCGACTCGGACGGCGATGGAGTGCCGGACGACCGCGACAAGTGCCCCAACACGCCCGCCGGCTCGAAGGTGGATGCCACGGGCTGCATCATCCTGTTCCAACCAGAAATCGTGCCCGGCGCACCGGGCGCGCCGGCCCGGCCGACGCTGATTCTGCGGGGCGTGAACTTTGAGTGGGGCCGGTCGGCCCTGACCCGCGACTCCTACGTCGTGCTCGACCAGGTAGCGGGCTCGCTGGTGGCCAATCCGGAGATCCGAATCGAGATCGCCGGCTACACCGACAACACCGGATCGGCGCCGCTCAACGTACGGCTGTCGCAGGCCCGGGCCGCCTCGGTGCGCGCGTACCTGGCGCGCAAGGGCGTATCCCCGGAGCGGATGGTCGCGAAGGGGTACGGAGCGAGCGGATTCATCGCCCCCAACACCACCGCCCCGGGCCGGGCGCAGAACCGGCGGGTGGAGCTGCACAAGTTGCCGTAACGGCGGCGGTCGGTAGTTTTCTCCGTCCCGCAACCGCCTGAGCACGACATGAACGCCCGCTGGCTGTCTCTCGTCGCGATCGGCCTCCTGGCCGGTTTGCCTTTCCGCCTGACCGCCCAAACTGCCCCCCATCCCTTCCAGGCCACGGATTACTACAAGCTCACCAGCGTCGGCGAGCCGCGGCCCGCGCCCGACGGGCGGCGCATCGCCGTCGTCGTGACGACGGTCGTGGAAGACAAGGACCGGCGCCATTCCGAGATCTGGATGGCGGCCGCGGACGGCTCGAGCCCGGCGTTCCGCTACACGAGCCCGGCCAGCGAAGCGTCCAATCCGGTCTGGTCTCCCGACGGCTCGCTGCTCGCCTTCACGAGCAAGCGCGAGGGTTTCGACGACGACGTGTGGTTTCTGCGGACTCGGGCGCCCGGGGGCGAGGCGTTCCAGGTGCGCGGGGTCCACGCCTTACCTGTCTTCTCCGGCGACGGCAAGTGGCTGTTGTACAGCTGGCGCGGCCCGGAGCCCGACAGCATGAAGAAGGATTCGTGGCGGAGCCGGGTTTCGCCGAGCGCGATCAGCCGCGGGCCGGACCCCAAGCGGTTCGACGGCCGGGTGTACACCTCGTTGCCGTTCGTGGAGGACGAGCGCGGGCTCGTGCCGCCGCGCGAGACCCGGCGCGCCAGCCACCTGTACCTCGTGCCATCGGCTGGCGGCGAGCCGAAGCAGCTCACGAGCGGCGACTTGAGCCAGCGCGCTCCGGACTGGTCTCCCGACGGCCGGGCGATCGTGTTCGTGCAGGACTCGACCGACACGAGCGAGGTGAGGAACCAGGTCCGGCCGCAACTCTACGTGCTCAGCGTGGCCGACGGCGCGGTGCGGCGGCTCGCCACGCCGTACGTGGAGAACGTCGCGCCTGCCTGGTCGCCCGATGGCACCACCATCGCCTTCATCTGCTCCAAGGGTCGCGGCGAAGAAAACGACCTGTGCGTGATGCCGGCGGCGGGCGGGGGGGGGCCCGTGCGCAATCTCACGAGCGGCTGGGATCTGGACCCGTCCGGCCCGGCCTGGTCCCCGGACTCGAAGACCGTGTACGTGAGCGCCGAAACGCGCGGCAACATTCACGTGTTCGCGGCGCCGGCGACGGGCGGCTCCGTCCGCCAGATCACGACGGGTGAGCGGCAGCTCGGCGGTCCGGCGATCACGCGCGACGGCAAGTTGCTCGCCTACTCGGCGAGCGACGCCACGCACCCGGCGGAGCTGTTCGTCGCCCCGGTCGGGCGCGCCGGGCCCGGACCCGATAAGCGGCTCACGTCCTTCAACGACTCGCTGCTCGCGCAGCTCGTGACGATCCCGGCCGACACGTTTTGGTTTACGAGCGTAGGGGGCCTCTCCATCGAGGCGTTTGTGATGCGCCCCTACGGCTACCGCCCCGGGAAGAGCTACCCGTTGATCCTGTACATCCACGGCGGCCCGCACTGGAACTACGGCAACGTCTTCTTCCCCGAGATGCAGCTCCTCGCGGGACAGGGGTACTGGGTCCTGCTCGTCAATCCGCGCGGCTCGACCGGGTACGGGCACGACTTCACGTTCGCGACGCGCGGGCGCTGGGGGATGGAGGACTACCAGGACTTGATGAAGGCGGTTGACGTCGCGATCGCCCGGGGCGGCGTGGATACGACGCGCCTGGGAGTCGCGGGGGGTTCTTATGGCGGCTTCATGACCAACTGGGTGGTGGGGCACACGAACCGCTTCGCGGCCGCGGAGGCCGATCGCTCGATCTACGACTGGTACTCGTGGTACGGCTCGTCGGACGCGCAGGGCCTCACGGACTACGAGTTCTCCGGGCCGCCGTGGGATGCGGACTCGCTGTACCGGGTGCTCTCCCCGATGACGTACGCGACGCGGATCCGCACGCCGCTGCTCATCGTGCACTCGGAAGACGACCGGCGCACGCCGATCACCGATGGCGAGCAGCTGTTCGTCATGCTGCGCAAGCGGGGCGTCCCGGCCGAGTTTGTGCGCTACCCGCGGTCGTACCACGGCCTGTCGCGCACCGGTCCGCCGTGGCTGTTGGTGGACCGGCTGGAGCGGATTCGTACGTGGTTCGCGCACTGGCTCGGCGGCGGCGAGACGCCGCCCGCCGCCGGCACGTTGCGCTGACCCGCGTGGCGCCGCGCGCGCTCGTCGCCCTGCTCGTGGCGGGGCTCGTCGCCCTGCCCGGGACGCTCGCTGCACAGCAGCGCCACCGTCCGCGGACGGCGCGCCGGCCGCAGGCCCCCCCCGCCCCCGCCGCCGGCCGCGTGCCCACTCCGAAATCGATCCTCGGCTTCGAGCCCGGCGAGGACCGGAAACTGGCCGACTGGCCCGTGTTGCTGCGCTATTACCAGGCGCTGGCGCAGACCAGCGACCGGGTGCGCTACCGCGAGCTCGGCAAGACCACGTTGGGCGCGCCGCTCGTGGCGCTGGTGATCTCGAGCCCGTCCAACTTGAAGAGCCTCGACCGCTACCGTCAGCTCAACGCCCGACTCGCCGACCCGCGCACCATCCACAACGGCCGCGAGCAGCAGGAGGCGCTAAGAGACGGCCGCGCCATCGTGCTCATCACCTCGGGCATCCACTCGAACGAGGTGGGCGGGCACCTGACGCCCGCGCTGCTCGCCTACCGCCTCGCGAGCGACACCGGCACCGCCACCCGCCGGATCCTCGACAACGTGATTCTGCTGCTCGTCCCGTCGCTCAACCCCGACGGCGTTTCCATCGTCACGCACTGGTACAACCGCACGCTCGGCACGGCCGCCGAAGGGACCGACCCGCCCGAGCTGTACCACCATTACGCGGGACACGACAACAACCGCGACTGGTACGCCTTCACACAGGTCGAGACTCAGCTGGTGGTCGACTCGTTGCACAACGTGTGGCATCCCGAGATCGTGCACGACATTCACCAGCAGGACACGGACGGCTCGCGCCTCTTCCTCCCTCCCTACCTCGATCCGGTCGAGCCGAACGTGGACCCGTTGCTCGTGGACGGGGTGAACGCCCTGGGCACAAGTGTGGCGTGGGAGCTCGGCGGCGAGGGGAAGACGGGAATCGCCATCAACGCGATCTACGACGCCTGGACGCCCGCCCGCGCCTACCAGCACTACCACGGGGGCGTGCGCATCCTGTCCGAGGCAGCGAGCGCCAACCTCGCCTCGCCGATCGACGTTCCATTCGACCACCTCGCGGCCCGGGCGCGCGGCTTCAACCCGCGCGAGCGCTCCTGGAACTTCACCAACCCATGGCCCGGCGGCCGCTGGACGCTGCGTGACATCGTGAGCTACCAGACCGACGCCGCTTACGCCCTGCTCGAGAATGCGGCACGGTACCGCGACGTCTGGCTCGCCAACTTCCTCACGGTGGAGGAGCACGGCGTGCACGGGTGGCGGGGCTGGCCGTACGCGTACGTGATCCCCCGCCAGCAGCGGGACACGGTGGCGCTCGCGACGCTGCTCGGCATCCTGCACCGCGGGCAGGTAGAGATCCGCACTGCTCTCCATCCGATCACGCTCGCCGGGCAGCGCTATGCCGCCGGGAGCTACGTCGTGGTCCTGCGGCAGCCGTACGCGGGGTTCGCCAAGACCTTACTCGAGCCGCAGCACTATCCCGACCTGCGGCTCTACCCGGCCGGCCCGCCACTGCCCCCGTACGACGTCACGGCCCACACGCTGCCGCTCCTGATGGGTGTGACGGCCGTGCCGGCGCGCGACTCGCTGCGCATCGGCCTCTCGGCGCCGGTCGAGCCGCCCACGGCCACGCCGGCCTACACCGGCATCGCCGGCCCGGACGGGCCGCGCGTGGGGCTGTACCGCTCGTACGACGCGTCCATGGATGAGGGATGGACACGCTGGGTGTTCGACACCTGGCACGTGCCGTACGTCTCGGTGGTGGATTCCGTGGTGCGCGCCGGCAAGCTCGCGGCGCAATTCAGCGTGATCGTCCTGCCCGATCAAGCGCCCGACGAGCTGCTCAACGGCCTGCCGCACGAGTATCCCGCGCCGTACGCGGGCGGCCTCGGCGAGGACGGGGTCAAGGCGCTGAGTCAGTTCGTGCAGGACGGCGGGACGCTGGTCGCGCTCAATGACGCCAGCCGGTTCGCGGCCGAGCAGCTGCTGCTTCCGGTGCGCAACGTGCTCGCGGGGGTGGCCGACGACGAGTTCTATGCCCCGGGATCGATCTTTCGACTCGAGCTCGACCCGGCCGCGCCGGTGGCGCGCGGCATGCCGGCCCAGAGCATCGCCTGGTATGAAGGTGGCCCGGCGTTCGACGTACTCGATTCTAGCGCCGTGCGGGTCATCGGCCGCTACCCGACCGAAGCCGATAAGGTGCTGCTCTCCGGCTGGGTGCTGCACCCCGAGCGCATCGCGGGGAAGGCCGCCCTGGTCGAAGTGAAACAGGGGTCCGGGCGGGTCGTGCTGTTCGGGTTCCGCCCCCAGTACCGCGGCCAGAGCATCGCCACTTACCCGTTGCTGTTCAATAGCTTACAGCTGACGGCGCGGTAACGTGATCCCCGTCTCTTGTCCGATCGACGGGGGATTCCTATCGTGTAGCCCCCTATGGCTGTGGTCCGGCAGGCAGTCGTCCTCTTGCTGGCCGCGCTCTTCATGAGTCGCGGCCTTTTTGCACAGGATAGCCTGCCGCCGCCACCCGACGCCCCCACCCCCGCCGCAGTGGCGGGCGCGCTGCCGCCCGCACCAGCCGATCAGGCGCACGTGACGTTGCGACCGATCGAGCTGCGCTACGTGCAGCAGGAGACGCTGCTCATACCGCAGACGTCGTCGATCAAAGGGTTGTACGTGAATGCCTGGGCGTTCGGATCGCCGAAGCTGTGGCACCTCGTGCGGCTCGCCGACGAGACCGAGATCAATGCGTTCGTCGTGGACGTGAAGGACGACACCGGCTGCCTGCTGTACCCGTCGGCGGTCCCCACCGCCCAGCAAATCGGCGCGAACGCCTGCACCCGCGCCAAGGACGCGAAGGCGCGGCTCGACACGCTGGCGGCGCACGGGATCTACGCGATCGCCCGCATCGTCGTCGCGAAGGACCCGTTGCTCGCGGAGCGCAAGCCCGGCTGGTCGGTGAAGGATCGCACCACAGGCGGGCTGTGGCGCGACCGGATCCACAGCGCCTGGGTGGACGCGTACAACGATTCGGTGTGGATCTATTCGGCGCAGCTGGCCGCGGAAGCCGTGCGGTTGGGGTTCAGCGAGGTGCAGTTCGACTACGTGCGCTTCCCGGACGAGCCGCGCGAGCGCATGGCGACCGCGATCTTCCCGGCACACCATGGCCAAACGCAGCGCGAGGCGGTGCGCGAGCACATCACGCTGCTGCGCAATCGCCTGAGGCCGCTCGGCGTTCCGGTCACGTTCGATATCTTTGGCCTCACCGCCTCGGCGACGACCGGCGACTTGGGCATCGGGCAGGTGTGGGAGGATTTCATCAACGTGGCGGACGTGGTGCTGCCGATGGTCTATCCCAGCCACTACTACCGCGGTGCGTTCGGCCTCGCGTGGCCCAACGGTGAGCCGTATCGCGTGGTGCGCTACGCCTTGACCGACGCCCTGCAGCGCTCGCGGCCGCACCCCGCCGCCGCGGAGATCCGGCCGTTCTTGCAGGCGTTCACGCTCGGCCGCCGGCTGCCGCGCTACGCGCCGTCACAAATCCGCGATCAGATCCGCGCGGCGGAAGACTTGGGCATCACGTCGTGGGTGTTGTGGAACCCGCGCAGCGTGTATCAGCGCGAGTCCTTGCGCCCCAAGCAGAGCGGCACGCGGTCCTCCGGCCGGGAACTCTCCAGCACGACCGGCGGGCGCTAGCCGCCGTTTGCTTCATTCGACAGGAGCCAGCGCCATCCCCGGCTGCCACTCGGTGATGTAGCCGGTGATGGCAGACGCCGCCACGCTGTAGGGGTTGGCGAGGTAGAGTTGCCCCGGACCAGAGCGGCCCGGGAAGTTGCGGTTGATGGCGCTGATCGTCACCTCGTCGCGCGTCTTCGAGACGCCGGGCCCCGCGTTGATACAGGCCCCGCACGACGGCTCGAGGAACGTCGCACCGACCTTCTGGAACAGCTCGAGGTAGCCCCGCTCCTCGCAGTAGCGCTTCACGTCCTGCGATCCGCACTGGATGTAGAACCGCACCCACGGCGCGACGCGCGCCCCGCGCTCCGCCGCCTCCGCCAGCACCCGGGCGTACATGTCCATGTCTGCTTTCTTGCCCGCTGTGCACGAGCCGGCGTAGGCGATGTCCACGCGGATCCGCGCCGCGGCGTCGATGTACTGGCCGTTCCCGGGATCGCCCGGGAGCGCCATCATCGGCCGAATCGCCGCGGCGTCGATCTCGATGACCTCGCAATACTCGGCGCCGGGATCGCTCGCCAGGCCGGCACACAACCGCTCGGCCGCGCCCCGCCCCACGCCGCGATACTCCATGAGGTACTCCACCGTCTTCGCGTCCGGAGCCACGTAGCCGGTAAAGCCTCCCACCTCCGCCGTCATATTGGTCATCGTGGCGCGCTCGTCTACTGACAGCGATTCGACAGCATCCCCACAGTACTCCACCAGCTTGCCGATGGCGCGGCCGCTCTTCACGTACGGCTGACGCAGCACCTCGAGCATGAAATCCTTGGCGGTCACGTTGTCCGGCTTCCTGCCACGTACCACGACCTTCACGGTTTCGGGAACCGTGAGCCGCACGTCCTTCGTGATCCAGGAATTGAAGATCGCGGTCGTTCCCACCCCGAACGCGACACAGCCGACCGCTCCGGCATGGGGCGTGTGCGAATCCGAGCCGATGATCACCATTCCCGGCTCGGCGTGTCCCTCGAGGATCTTGGAGTGGCAGATCGCCTCCGAGCCCCGTCCGCCTCCATGGTGACCGAGCCGCAGCTCGCCGTACAGCTTGATCCCCTGCTTCTGGGCGAACGCGCGCTGCTTCTTTTCGAGCTCGAGCGCGACATCGAGCAGCCCCTCCTTGACGCGCTCGGGCGTCATGGCTTCCGAAAGGAAGGTGAGGTGATCGCGAAACATGAGGATCGAGCCGGGATCGGCCACCCGCTCCCCGTCGCCCACGAGCTGCTCGAAGAAGATCGCCGCCATCGGGGTCACGTACTCGTGGCTGAACCGGATGTCGGTGACCACGAACCCTTCATCGCCCGGCTTGACGGCCGGCACGCCGATCTTGCCCCGCGACGGGTCGACCACCCAGTGGCGCGCGATGATCTTTTCGCCGAGCGTCATCGGCCGGCGCGACGTCTCGGGCGGCGCGAGCACGACCTTGCCCTGGAGCCGGGCCACGTTGAAGTTGAACAGTCCTCCGTACTCGATGATGCCACGCGTGATCTCGCCCTCACCCTCGGTGAAGGCGGCGAGCGGGATCGCCTCGCCGCGGCGGACCCGGTCGATGATCGAGAAGTCGGTGGTCGTGAGAACGCCCAGGTTCTGGCAGTTCTCCCGATAGATCCGCTCGATGTTCTCGGCCACCACCAGCTTGATGCCGGCGCACATCTCGGCGTAGGGGGACTGCTCACGCGACGAGCCCTTGCCACGCCGTTGGCCGCTGACCGAGGCGACGAAGCCGCCGCGCTTTACCGACCCCCGCGTGATCGGGAACTCCTCGCCGCACTTCAAGCCCAGGTAGGGGAAGTCGCCGAGGGTTTCGTCGTAGTAGTAGCAGATATAGGCGGGCGTGATCTCGTCGGTCGAGATGTTGTCGCGCAGTTTCCTGGCGGGGGTCCAGTCCAGGTCCTGCCCGGCGAGCTGGGCGCGCACGAGCGCGGGGTCTTCGGTCAGAAACAGGATGCGTCCCTCGAGCCGGACGAGATCGGGAAGTCGCTCGACCCGGCGGGACTGCAACGCATGCAGCATGAGCGAAAATTGCACCGCTTGCTCGGGGCCCAGCAAGGCGAACCAGGAGGCAACCACGATGCTGTCCACGGAATGTCGGCTTACTGTCACGATACTGCTCGTCGCGTCGGTGGCCCCGCTCTGCGGGCAGCGACCCGCTGCCGCGCCACCGTCCCTCCCACCGGTCAGCAGCGCGGCGATGGACGCGCATATCCGCTACCTCGCCGATGACTTGCTCGAGGGACGCGCCCCCGGCACGCGGGGCGGCCGTCTCGCCGCTCAATACATCGCCGCGCAGTTCGAGGCGCTCGAGCTCGAGCCCGCGGGCCCCGACAGCTCCTACTTTCAGCCGGTCGCCCTCGTCGGGCTGACCCCCCATCCCTCTCTCGTGTGGGGCCCGAGCGGCGCAGCGCAGTCCCTCAAGTACCTCGACGACTTCGTCGCATGGGCCGAGCGCCCGGAGCCCGAGATCCGCGGCGACGGTGAAGTCGTGTTCGTGGGTTATGGCATCCGGGCGCCCGAATGGCGGTGGGACGACTACAAGGACGCCGACCTGCGCGGCAAGGTGGTGCTGATGCTCGTGAACGACCCCGGTCTGCAAGACTCGACGGTGTTCAACGGCCGCGCGCTGACCTACTACGGCCGCTGGACCTACAAGCTCGAGGAAACGGCGCGACGCGGAGCGCTGGGCGTGCTCCTGATCCACACCACCGAGAGCGCGACCTACCCGTGGGAGGTGGTGCGGGGGTCGTGGTCGGTGGAGCAGTTCAAGCTCGACCGCCCGGCGGCGCAGAGCCTCGCGTTCGCCGGATGGGTCACCGCCGCCGCCGTGCAGGCGGCGCTCGCGCGCACCGGCTGGAACCTCGACTCTCTGACGCGCGCCGCGGCGCGGCGCGACTTCCGGCCGGTCGCCACGGGGCTCCACGCCGCCGTGGACATCGTCAGCGCCGTGCGCCGCGTCAGGTCTGAGAACGTGGTCGCGAAGCTCACGGGGAGCGACCCGACACTCGCGAAGCAGGTGGTGCTGTTCACTGCGCATTGGGACCACAAGGGGATCGGTCCCGCCATCCACGGCGACTCGATCTACAACGGCGCGGAGGACAACGCGTCCGGGGTCGCCGCGCTGCTGGCGGCGGCGCAAGCGCTCACGCGCGTGGCCCCACGACCGCGGCGCACGCTGCTGTTCGTCGCGACGACGGCCGAGGAGAGTGGCTTGCTCGGAAGCGAGGCGTACGTGGAGCGCCCGCTGGTGCCGCTCGAGCGCACCGCCGCCGTGCTCAACCTCGACGTCGCCAACGTGCGCGGTGCCACCCGCGACATCGACGCCCTCGGGATCGACCGGTCCACCCTCGGGGCGATGTTCCAGGCGGCGGCGACGCTCGAATCGCTCACCGTGGTTCACGAGCCGGACGTGCGCGGCTCGTTCTACCGGTCGGATCATTTCCCGTTCGCGCGGGCCGGCGTGCCCGCGCTGTCGATCCACCCGGGCAGAGACTTCGTGGGGCGGCCCGCCGGGTGGGGAAAGGAGCAGGACGAGCTGTACAATCGCGAGCGCTATCACCAGCCGAGCGACGAGTACCGCCCGACCTTCACCTATGCGGGGCTCGCGCAAGAAGTCCGCGTCACCATGCGCCTGGCCCTGGCGATCGCGAACACCGCCGAGCCGCCGCGCTGGTTGCCGTCCTCCGAGTTCCAGCGCCCAACCAGCCGATTGCTGCCGTGAGTGCAATTGGTGGCGGCGCATCTAGTGCACGGTGACAAAAGCGGTTATTGATGGCGGGCCGATCGGCTCCCGAGCGCCTCTGGCCGATTGGGACGCCGCCGAGTAGGTTTGCGCCGCTTTTTGACAGCGGGCCTGCCGCACTCGTCACCGCGGAGCGAGCACCTGGAACTTCCGACGTCGCATCGGTTGCCCTTGTCCTGGCTGCTCGAGGCCGCGAGCCCGCCGCTCCAGTACCGGGCGTATGCCGAAGTCGTGCGAGAGAGCGACCGCGATCCGGAGCGACTCGCCGCGCTACGCCAGGCGGTGCTCGAGTACAAAGTCGCTCAGGCGATCGCCCGAAAGCAGAAGTCCACGGGACTGTGGGGAGGTAACCTGCTCGGGCCGGTCGCCTCGAAGGCGCATGGCTGGAGCGAGCTGGGGACCGTCTATCAGTACCGGCGCTTGATCGAGCTGGGCTGGCCCCCGACCGAGCGGCCGTTCCGCCTGGCGGACCGCATGTTGTTCCAGCTGCTGTCGCGCATCGAGCCGGACGACCCGGACCGGGTGGTCGCCCAGCGGGCGCAGGAGCTGCTGATCGAGTATCACAAGGCAGCCAAGTCCGACCCGGGTCTGGGGCGCTGGGCCCGGCGGCTGGGCCGGGAAGCGGCGGCGTGCGCCCTGGCGCGCGCCGGCCACATCGACGACCCGCGCGTGCGCGGGACCGCGCACACGATCGCCAGCAACATCTCCCAATACCTGCGGAGCGAGCTCGCAGCAAAGCCCTTCAAGAAGACGCAGGGCAAGACGGTGCTCGAGCCCGCCGCTTACCCGCCCACGGTCTTCGCGGTCGAGATGCTCGCCTTCCTCCCGCCGGTGCAGCGGGAGCGCGCCGGATTCATCGAGCGGCTGGGGCACTACTTTTCCACGCCGGCACCCCGTCGGGCGTTTTTCATCCTGGCGGGCAAGAAGCTGTTCAAGCCGATCTTCGAGCTGTTGGGTGACCCGCTGCGCTCCGACGCCCAGGGCCACGTCAGCGACGTTCCCTTCGCCCTGTATTGGCTCGAGCTCCTCACCCGGCTCGGGCTGGTACGCAATATCCCGAGCGCCAGTCGGGTGCTGGCGCGGCTGTTCAATGAGTGCGACGAGCAGGGGATCTGGAGCCCGAAGAGCCTGCGCGCCCTGCCCAAGACGAGCAATCCGGTCACCGCCCATTACTTCCCCCTGGAAGGGCCGGGAAAGAGCCCCGCTCAGCGGCAGACCGACGTCACGTTTCGGCTGGCGCTGATCGCGCGGCTGATGGGGCTTCCGGTCGAAGTCGCGTGAAAGCCCGAAGCGCCACCTTGCGGTAACGGTGGGCACTATGTAGTAGTAATTACTACTACTGTATGGCGACGGTCGACCTCACCCCGTTCGGATTCACGGCTACCGAGTCGGTCGTGTACTCGGCCCTGCTACGCCTCGGCCCTGCGACCGGGTACGGCGTGGGCCGCGCCACGCGGCTCGCCCGAGCGAACGCCTACGCGGCGCTCGAGGGTCTCGTCACCCGAGGCGCGGCGCAGCGCGCAGCCGGCCGCCCGGCCCAGTACCGGCCCGCCGACCCGCGAGCGCTGCTCGCGCGGCTCGCCGCCGAGCAGGGGGAGGCGCTCGACCGCCTGAGCCATGCGCTACAGGACGCCAGCCACCCCGCGGAGCCTGAGACCCGAATCGTCGCCGGCGCCAGAGCCGTCGCGAACGTGATTCAACAGCTCGTGGCCCGGGCAACCGGGAGCGTCCAGGGTATCCTCGGCGCCGAGTTGTGGCGCCCCACCCTGCCGGCGTGGCGACGCGCGGCCACCCGGGCCGCGATCGACGTCCGGCTCGCGGGCGAGGCCGCGGAAACCGAAGGCATCGCGAAAGGGAGCGTGGCGGCGGCCACGCCGACGGTGCTCTTGATCGATGACTCCCAGCTGGTGACCGCCGCGGGGGCGGGCGAGCAGATTACGGCTCTGTGGAGCTCCCATCCCCTCCTCATCACGCTTGCTCGGGTCGCGTTGCGCAACCTCGCGTGATCCGCGCTCGGTCGGCTGTCGCGCTCTTGCTGGTCCTCGGGGTCGGGTGCCGCGCGCCACCGATTTCAGACGGCGACCGGTTCCCCACCGGCACGCAGTTCGCGGCGCGCTTCGCCCGGATCGGCGACGCCAGAATCCGTTACCTCGATGTCGGCGCGGGAACGCCGGTGATCTTCATCCACGGTCTCGGCGCGTCGATGTACGCCTGGCGCAAGAACCTCGCCCCGGTCATGGCTGCCGGTTACCGAGTCGTCGCGCTCGACCTGCTGGGATTCGGCTCCTCCGATAAACCGGCGCGCGGGTACACGAACGCCGCCTACGCGCAGCTCGTCGTCGCGCTGATGGACTCCCTGCACCTCCCCGACGCCGTGCTGGTAGGCCACTCGATGGGAGGGGAGATTGCGGCGGAAGTGGCGATCTCCTTCCCAACGCGCGTGCGCGGACTCGTCCTGATCGGGGCGGCCGGGCTCGGCACCCGGGAACCGTTGCTGTTCCGGGTCGCCCGGTGGCCCGTGGTCGGTCCGCTGGTGCTCGCCTTCCGGGGTCGGGGCCTGGTGGGCCGGCTCCTCAGGTCGACCTACGCCGACCCTCGCAAGGTGACCGAACCCGACGTCGATCAGTATTACGCCCCGGTGGCCGAGGCCGCCTACGGCCGCGCACTGCGGGGCGTGTTGCGCGAGTTCCAGTTCGGTGGGCTGGAGGGGCGACTCGACGCCATCGCAGCGCCCACCCTGGTGCTGTGGGGCGAAGCCGACCGGTTAATCCCCATCGCCCTGGGCCGCGCGCTGGCGGCCCAGCTCAACCGCTCGGCGTTTCTCTCAGTGCCGCGGGCCGGACACTCGGTGCAGGAAGAAGCGCCCGACGAGGTGAATGGGCTGTTGATCAAATTCTTCAAGGAGGGGCTCCCTCGCGTTCCCGGCAACCTCGCTCGGCGGGAGTGGCGCCCACGGCTGCGAGGTGTACATTTCATCAACCATGTGGTTGAGAAATTGAGACTCTGAAACCTAAGCTCAGCAACCCCAGGGCATTACGCATAATCACCGCGGCACGGGACGAGTTCGCCCGGCGTGGCTTCGACGGCGCGCGGGTGGAGGACATTGCGCAGCGCGCCGGTGTCAACAAGCAGCTGTTGTTCTACTACTTCCACTCCAAGCGCGGGCTGTTCACCGCGGTGCTCACCCGTGGCGCCGCCGAGCTGGAGCAGGCACTCGCCTCGCTCGCCGTCGTCGGGGACGGGCCACTCGATCGTATCGCCGGCGCGCTCGCAGCGCAGTTCGACTTTCTCGCCGCCCATCCCGACCTCGTCACGCTGCTCACGCAAGCCGGCCGATCCGACGCGCGACCATTCGCGCCGGCGATCAAGCGGTTGGTCATCCTGCTCGCGGAAGGACAGGGGCGAGGACAGGTGCGGGACGACGTGGATCCCCACCTGGCGGCGGCGCAGGCGCTCGTGCTCATGGTGGCGTACCTCGGCCTCGAGTCGCTGATCGCCGCGAGCGCGCCGCCGCTCGGCGCCGACGAGCCGGCGCTGCGCGAGCGTTGGAAGGAAGCGGCCGTGAAGCTGGTGCTGGAGGGGGTCCGGGCCTAGAACGAGAGCGCGAGACCGACGCGAATCCGCCGGCCCGGCCCGTAGAACCGATAAGGGGCGTTCGCCAGGTCGTACCAGGCGGCAAACGCCTTCCCGTACTCCGACGCAGTGAACACGCCATCCCCGTTGCCGAAGCGCTGCTCCGCCCGCTCGAGCAGCACGCAGTCCACGGGGCCACTGGCGAAGCTGCCCGAGTTGCGGCCCTGCCAGTTCTGGCAACTGCCGAGCACGTTGAAGTCGACGGCGTCCCCCACCAGGGCACCAGCGGCCGCCGCCTCCGACCTGAGCAGAAAGGCCTGCTCCGAACTGTAACGCGCGCGCAGGTCCGGATACGCGACGTCGCCCACCTCGGTGAAGACGTTCAGGACGTTCGTGAAGTTGAGGAGGTTGCGCGATTCGGCAAACGCCGTCGCCTGGTAGGGCCCGAGCCTGAAGCCGCGCGTGACGCGCACGTCGATGGTCTTGAACGACGGGAGCGCGGCCGCGTTGAGCTGCTCCACGAAGAATCCGCCTGGCTCGTCCGTGGTATACCCCGCTGCCTCCGGGAACACGCGGGTGTAGCGCGCGCCACTCGTGGTCCGGAACGTCGCGAACACGCCGGCATTCTGGAGCATCGCTCCCAGAGGCGTGCCGCGGCGCCACCCGTCCGGGAAGGTCAGTGCCCCCCAGGCTGCGATGACGTGCCGCGGGATCCGCAGTGTGTCGCCGCCGGCACCTTGAGGCGAGAAGCTCACCCGCTGGAACGAGTAGACCGCGGACCCCGAGAACAGATTCGAGAACCGCTGGACGAGCCTCACGTCAATCCCGCGAGTATGTGGGAAACGCGCATTCGCGAGGATCAAGAAGTCGGCAGTGAATCCGCCTCTCCCCGGGTCAGGCAGCTGGACGAACCGCCCCACCAGCTCCGCGGGTCGGGCCTGGTCGTACAGCGCGACGTCCAGCACCAGGTTTTCACCGAAGGCGTGTTGGACCCCCATCTCAATGATCCCGTTTTTCACGAAATCGAGATCCCGGCCATAGAACTGGGAGCTATTGGTCACAGCGAGGTCTGTGTTCTTGCCGCGGAAGAGCAGGCTCAAGTCGGGTACGCGAACCTGGCGTCCGTAGGACGCCCGCACCGCCGAGCGATTTCCCAGAGCCACCGACACCTGTATCTGCGGGCTCAGGGCGCTGTGACTCGGCGCCGGGTAGAACTTCGCGTCCGGCCGGTAGGGGTTGAACGTCCCCGAATCGGACGAGATCCGCCCAGGCGTGAATGGATACTTGGCGTGCGAGTCGAAGTGGTCGTAGCGCAGCCCACCCACGATCACCACGGCTCCCAGGTCGAGGCGGTCAGCTACATAGGCTGCGTAGCGGATCGGCGTCTCGTGATACGCGTTGATTCCGAAGGCCGAAATGGGGCCGGCACCTGCGTTGTAGCGTCGCGTGTCGATGCGATGAAACTCGCCTCCCAGCGTGATGCCGTGGACACGATTCGGGCGCCAGTCGAGGGCGGCCCGTGCCTGCCAGCGCGCTTCGCGCGACAGATCGATGTCCCCGACCACGCCTTGCGTCCACAGCGGGAACCGCGGGCTTTGCTCTGCGCCGTACGGGTTCATCCTGTACGGCTGTATGAGGTCGAGGTCGTTACGGTTCGTGAAGGGCACGTCGTCCTGGCAGGCCCCTTCCCCAGCCTGGATGCAGCGGATTTGCCGATCGTCCAGTAGCCCGACGCCCTGGTACGTCGAGTCCTTGATGCGCACGTCGTGCCGGTAGTCGAAGTCGAACAGGTAGCTCAAGGGCTTCACCAGAAAGCCGCCGAACGGGCTGCGCGTCTCGAGCTCCGACTGGCGCGTCAGCGGACCCGTGATCGACCGATCGAGCTGATACGACAGGTTCAGGTGCAGCGCCAGGGGCCCGCGACCCAACTGCCCCAGATTCTGCATCCAGTTGAGAATCGCGGCGCGGCTCCGCACGCTCGTGCCCGGATAGGCCGACTGGCTGGCGAGACCGGTGAGGCTCAGCCACGAGCCGGTGCCGTAGGTGTGCTGCAGCTTGCCCTGCCAGGTGTACGACCCGGTCGCGGTGAACGGCACCCGCAGGCCCTGACAGGACGCGCCGTAGTTGTGCGACGGGTCGCAGTACCCGCTGTACTGCACGAATCGAGGGATCGCCACGAGGGCGGTGTCGGTGTTGGGGTCGCCCCATGTCTCGGGCTGATGCACGATGGTGTCGATACCGTTCATCACGTAGACGGGCGCCTGCACGTCGCGGTCCTGCTCCGTCTCGAGCGACATCTGTCCGTTCAGCGTGAGCGACGTGAAAAAGCTGAGGTTACCCCGCACCGGGCCGCCGGCGCTCGCCTCGATGCGATGCAGCCCTACGCTCCGCCAGGCGTCGAAGCCGACATCGTCCGTGCGGTAGCGCAGCGCAGCGCGCCAACGCCGGCCGCCTGCCGGCGTCACGAACGCGATAAGCCCCGATTGCGCGTCTCCCGCCTCCACGCCCACGGCGCCCGTCGTGACCGAGGCCTGCTCGATCGCATTCGTACCGAGGCCCGCCCGGCTAATGAGCGCGCCATCGATGTAGACCGCCGCCGCACCGCCGCGGATCGAGAGCTTCGTCTGGTCGGCCGACTGGAATACGCCCGGTTGCAGCGCGAGCACGTCCCGCGGGTCGGTCACGGGGAGGTCGTAGAACGATGATCCCTCGATGGTCGTTCGGGAGGTCGTGAGGCCGAGCCGCAGCGCTGGCGGTGGAGCAGCCGCCACCTGCCCCATGCGGACGTCGATGACGGCGATTTCCCCGGCGTAGACTCGGACGGCGGGCACGTCGGTCGTCGCTTGACCGGCGAGCTCCACCCGCAGCGTGTAGGCGCCCGCCGGCACGTGGTCGATGGAGAACGCACCGTGGACCCCGCTCAGCGCGCGAAACGAGGTGCCGACGAGCGTCACCTGGGCGCCGGCCAGGGACGAGCCAGTCGGATCCGCCACCGTGCCGTCGATCCTGCCAGCCGTTTCTTGAGCGATGAGCGGTGCGGAGCCGGCGACGACCAGCCAGGCGACCGACCACCACCGGAGCCCGCGAGCCAGTCCGCGCATGAGCTGGGAAGTGGAGAAAGTGCGCTAAACGATAATCCCGCCCCTCGGTGGAGCGAAAGGAGCCCAGCGCGGCCCGGCCATCACCAGTTCAACCAGTACGACGCTTTCACGAGGAAGGTGTTGTCGGGGTGGAGCGTGAAGAGGTCGCTAAAATCACCGGCAAACGACCGCGTCCCCGTCGCCCGGAGGAAGTCGCCCCGCCCCTGCGTCCAGACGACGAACAGCGTCGACCCGGGCCGATACTCCCACCGCAGCACGACGTTGGAATTGAACTGCTTGAAGTTGAACCCGGTGGCGAGCGTGCCGCTGTAGGGCTTGAACCGGTCGTCGTACGCCGCGGCGCGCGGGTTGGCAAGCTCCCGCGGGTTTGAATACATACCCTTGCTCACGAAGGGCTGTACGTAGATCTGGAGCGTAAGCTCGGGCGTGACCGTATAGTCCACCCGCCCGGTGAACGACAGCGTCTTCTGGTCCAGGTGCGCCAGGGGGTAATGTGTCGTGCCGGTGGAGTCGGTGGCAGGGGAGAAGGGCTGGGTGTTGTCGATATTGTGTGTGACGCTCACGCCGATCGTCGTGTTGAACTGCGACGCGATGCGCACCGATACCTGCTAGCTCAGGTTGACCGACTCGGACCGGCCGCCGTCCCCCCGCCAATAGTTCGTCCACAGTGCCGGGACCACGACCGGCCGGCTGTCGCCATCCCACTCCGCCCAGGACGAGACGATCGGATCGACTCGCACGGCCGGGCCCCCACGCGCGCGGCGGTCGTCGAAGGTCGGGCCGAGGTGCCCCAGGGTCGTGCCGGCGTGCAGCCACCAGCGGTTGTTGAGCTGGACGTGGACGTTGGTGTTGGCGGCGCGCTCGAGCGGCAGGCCGGCCCCATTCCAGAATTGCCACCAATTGAAGTTCCAGAACGCGGTCTGATACAGCGAGCTCGGATGCAGCGACTGCACGCCGAACCAGTTGTTCCAGCTCTGCTGATCGGCGCGTAGCAGGAAGCCCAGGTCGTTCACCTCGAACCCCGGTGAGCGGCGCTGATAGCTCGTCTCGAACCGAGTGATCCCTCCGCCCACCTTGCCGAACAGCAGCTCCTCCGCGTCGCCCGCGAGTGAGGTCCTGGTCGAGTCGAGGGGGAGGCCGGCATCGGGACGCTGGTAGTAGTGCACCGCGTCGCGCTGCGTCGCGGTGATGGCCGCCGCCGTACCCGTCACCTGGCTCAGGTCGAGCGAGCCCGAGACCTGATAGCGGCTGTTCAGGAAACGGTGCCGGAAATCCAGCGCCCCCACGTACGCGCTGCGCCGCAGCGCGGCGTCGGTCAACGGGTCGAGGCTGCGGTTCACCGCCGTGAACATGACGCCGACACCGCTCTGGCCCTTGCGGAAATCCTGCTGCCCGCGCAGCACCGCATAGTTGGTGGCGGGCTCGGTGGTGCGGTCCGAGCTCCCCGTGGCGCGCTGTGTGACGGCGTCGAGCACCCCTACGGTCTGGCCGCCCGGCAACCGGCCGGTCACTTTTGCCGCGCCATAGATCGTGGTGGCGATGGGCGAGCCCGGGTCGTTCTCCGGGAGCTCGGGCGCCCGCCCGATGCGACGGGAATAGAACAGCCGCTCCCCGTTGCAGTTCACCTGGCTGCAGTTGACGTCGAAGCGGAAAACCCCGGTGCCCGCGACGAAGAACGGGCGCCGTTCCTGAAAGAACGTCTCGAAGGCCGTGAGGTTCAGGACCGCGGGATCCGCCTCCACTTGTCCGAAATCGGGGTTGACGGTGGCGTCGAGTGTCACGTTGGATGTGAGCCCATACTTCAAGTCCGCGCCCGCCGTGAGCTTCTGAGACCGGTCGAAGCCGGGGCCCGTCGGGACCGAGACGTTTTTCGTCACCATGTACGGCGCCACTTCCAGTCGGCGCGGCGCCGGCAGTCCCACGAGACCGGTCACATCCCCGAGCTGGGAGGCGAACCCCGATTGGGACTGCCGGTACACCGGCCAGCTGACCCGCTCGGTGTAGCGCTGGATGTCGCGCCACACGGCGAAGCCGAAGGTGTTGGTGTCGGCATGGGCGTACCGCAGCTGCGACAGCGGAATCCGAAACTCGGCCGTCCAGCCGAGCGAGTCGACCGTCGTCGCCACCTGCCACACCCCGTCCCAGGCATCGTCCTCGTGGTTGTCGTTGTAGATCGCGTAATCACGCTTCACCCCGGCCGGGTTGACCGCGAACTCGTACCCGGTGCGACGGTCGTGGTAGGAGTCGATCACGATCTTGAGCTGGTCGGTCGGCGCGCGCACGTCGCGGCGCGCAAGGATTTTCAGAATGCTGTCGGGGTGGGGATCGAAGGCTCGGATGAAGGCGTAGAAGTTGCGATCGTCGTAGGCGACCTTGGCTGCCGTGGCGAATCGGGGGGGCCCGTCCTCGCGCGGCGAGAATTCGCGGAACGCCGTGATCGCCGGCGCTTCGCGCCACACCGCGTCGTCGTCCTTACCGTCGATGACGACCGCGGCCACGGCCCGCCGGGCGACCACGCTGTTCGCCATGGCAGGAGGCGTCCCCGCCAGCTGGGCCTGGCCGCCAGGACTGCCGTTCGCCTGCACGACGACCATGAGAGCGAGCATCGGGACGGCCACTGGCATACCGGGACCTTGGTCGGGGATACCGGGACTTAGACGCACCGTGCCAGGAAAAGGTTGCACAAACGTCAGGGCCCCCGGGACTCCCCGGGGGCCCTGATCCGACTAAATGCCGTGACTAGTTCTGCTTCGCCACGAGACTGGGCTCGAGCGGCACGTCGCCCTCGAACACCAGGTGACCCGACTCGAACCGGGCACCACGCAGCGCCAGGCTCAGCACCTCACCCAAGTCCTCGACCAAGTGCACCTCGAGCGACTTCCGCACCTCCTCGGGGAGGTCCTCCAAGTCGGCCGCGTTCTCCTTGGGGAGCACGATGGTCCGAATGCCCGCGCGGACAGCGCCCAGCACCTTCTCCTTGACGCCGCCGATCGGCAGCACGCGTCCGCGCAATGTGATCTCGCCGGTCATCGCCACATCGTGGCGCGCGGGCCGGCGCGACAAGGCCGACACCAGCGCCGTGGCCATCGTCACGCCCGCGGACGGGCCGTCCTTCGGGATCGCGCCGGCCGGGACGTGGATATGCACGTCGGTCGCGGCGAGCACATCCTCCGGGATGCCGAGCTGGTCGGCGTGGCTCTTCGCGTACGTCAGCGCCGCGCGCGCCGATTCTTTCATCACGTCTCCCAGCTGGCCCGTGAGCACCAGCTCACCCTTGCCCCCCATCACGCTCGCCTCGACGAACATGATATCGCCTCCGACCGGCGTGTAGTACATCCCGGTCGCGACGCCCAGGTCGTCCGCGCGCGCCATGCGCTCCGGATGCACCTTGGGCCGCCCGATCAAGTCGTCGACCTCCGACGCCTCGACGGCGACGCGCTCCACCTCGCCCACCGCCACCTTGCGCGCCACCTTGCGGGCCAGCTTGCCGATCTCACGCTCCAGCTGGCGCACGCCGGCTTCACGCGTGTAGCTCGTGATCATCGTGCTCAGCGCGGCGTCGGCCACCGTGAGCTGCCCCGGGGCCAGGCCGTTCTCCTGTAGCTGGCGCGGCAGCAGGTAGCGCTTCGCGATCTCGAGCTTCTCGCGCTCGGTGTACCCGGCGAAGTTGACGGTCTCGAGCCGGTCGAGCAGCGGCGCGGGGATGTACTGCAGGAAGTTCGCCGTCGCGACGAACAGCACCTCCGACAGGTCGAACGGCACCCCGAGGTAGTGATCGGTGAACGAGTCGTTCTGCGCCGGATCGAGCACTTCCAGCAGCGCCGCCGCCGGGTCGCCCTGGAATGAGACGCCCAGCTTGTCGACTTCGTCGAGCAGGAACACGGGGTTCTTAGCTCCGGCCTGCTTCATCCCCTGGATGATGCGGCCCGGCATCGCGCCGACGTAGGTGCGGCGATGGCCGCGGATGTCAGCCTCGTCCCGGGCGCCGCCCAGCGAGATGCGCACGTAGGGCCGGCCCATCGCCCGGGCGATCGACTTCGCGATCGACGTCTTGCCCACACCCGGCGGCCCGACGAACAGCAAGATCGATCCCTTGGACTGCTTGTCGTCGTCGTTGCCGCGCGCATCGCCTTCCGGCGTCCGCTGACGGAGCTGGCGCACCGACAGAAACTCGAGCACCTCGTCCTTGACGTCCTGCAGGCCGTAATGATCCTCGTCGAGGATCGCGGCCGCCCGCTTCAGGTCGAGCGACTCTTCCGCCCGCTTATTCCACGGCAGCTCCGCCACGGTCTCGAGGTACGTGCGAATGACCTGGGCTTCCATCGAGTCCCGGGCCGCCCGCTCGAGCCGCGCCAGCTCGCGGTCCACTTCCTTCTGGGCGGCTTCGGGGAGCTCGAGCGCCGCGAGGCGCTTGCGCAGCTCCTCGACGTCAGACGCCTCGTCCCCCTCGCCCAGCTCCTTGCGGATCGCCTTCATCTGCTCGCGCAGGAACAGCTCCCGCTGGCGCTCCCCCAGCTCCTCCTGAACCTGCGACTTGATGTGCTCCTGAGCGTCCAGCACGCCGATTTGCCGCTGGACGTGGACCAGCACCCGGCGCAGCCGCTCCTCGACCGCGAGCGTTTCGAGCAACGCCTGCCGCTCGGCCGGGTCGATCTCCAGGTAGCCGGCGACCAGGTCGGCGAGCCGCCCGGGCTCGGAAACGCCCTCGAGCACCTGCCGCACGACCTCCTCCGGCAGCCCGGACTTCTGCCCCAACTCCGCGGCGCGCTCGCGCGCCTCGCGGTGCAGCGCCACGAACGCGGCATCGTCGGGGCGGAGCGGCGGCAAGTCCTCCACATCCCGCACCACGGCCTCGAGATGCCCCTGGTTCTCGACGTAATGCAGCGCCACGCCGCGCTTCTCGCCGTGCAACAGCAGCTGCACGCCACCGAGCCCGCGCTGAATCTGGCTGATCTTGGCGATCGTCCCGGTCGTGTACAGCACGCTCGGAGTGACATGGTCGACGTTCTCGCGCTGCGACACGGCGAAGATCAGGCGAGAATCGCCCTTCAGGGCTGCTTCGATGGCGCGCAGCGTCGTGGGACGGCCCGCGCCGATCGGCGTGGACACGCCCGGAAACAACACGATCTCCCGGAGCGGTAGCACCGGGAGCGTCAGACGTTCAGACATAAGGTCTTCCAGTTGAGAGTTGACTCCAGCCTCACGGGCGGACTGACTAAGCATCGTCCGTGCCATCGGAGAACGCTCGGACGAGCACGTCCGTTCCGCGCGAAGCGGTCAATAAGGCAGAAGCTGCCGTTTAGCCACCGGTGATGGGACGGCGGGCGGTCAGGTTGGCGCCAGCGCTCTAGGACTCGAACGTAAGTGCAAATGCTTTTGCTGGTTGCAGGGTGGGCCTCGCGCGGCTAAATCTATGCGGCGCTCACTGGCCGAACCCCGATGAATGACGCCGACAAGTCGCTCGCCGGACGCCTGATCCAGGCCTTGGGAAGCTCCTACACCGTCGAGGGGGAGCTCGGTCGCGGCGGCATGGGCGTCGTCTACAAGGCCCGGGACGAGCGCCTGAAGCGTCAGGTGGCGATCAAGGTCCTGCCCCCTGAGCTCGCCTTCCGGGAGGAAATCCGCATCCGGTTTCTGCGCGAAGCGGAGACCGCAGCGCGATTGTCCCATCCGCACATCGTGCCGATCCATTCTGTGGGCGAAGGGCCCGACGGGCTGGTGTACTTCGTGATGGCGTTCGTGGACGGCGAGTCGGTGGCGGGGAAGCTGAAGCGGCGGGGGCGCCTGCCCTCGGAGGAGGCGCGCCGCATCATGCTGGAGACGTCGGACGCGCTCGGCGCGGCGCACGCGCTCGGCATCATCCACCGCGACGTGAAGCCGGACAACATCCTGCTCGAGGGGAGCCGGGGCCGCGTCGTGGTCACGGACTTCGGGATCGCCAAGGCTTTGTCGTCGACCACGGGCTCGGCGACGCTGACCGCGACGGGCGTGGCGATCGGGACGCCGCACTACATGAGCCCGGAGCAAGCCGCGGGAGATCGTGAGATCGACGGCCGCTCGGACATCTACAGCCTGGGCGTGGTGAGCTATCAGATGCTGACGGGAGAGCTGCCGTTCCAGGCGCCGACCGTGCCGGGCATCCTGATGAAGCACATCACGGAGCGGGCGCCGCTCGTCACTGAGAAGTGCGTCGATTGCCCCGACGATCTGGCGGCCTGCGTGATGCGCTCGCTCGAGAAGGACCCGGACGACCGCTGGCCCACGGCGGACGCGCTGCGGCGGGCGCTCGAAGCACGCAGCGCGACGATGTACCGGTCGCGCCGCCCCTCGGCCGGGGCGGCAGCGCGGGCCTCACGCTTTCCGCCGCCGGCCGCCTTCCCGGTCCCCCGCAGCCCCGACGTAGGCGGAGGGCGCGGGCGGCGCCCGACGCGCCCGCCGCGCGAGCCGGTGCAACTCGCGCCCGCCGGCGAGGCCGACGTGGTCCGCAAGATGCGGTCGAGCTTCGTGTCGTGGGCGTCGGTAGCGGGCGGGTGCTTGCTGTTCGACGCGGCGACGGGATGGCATGGGTGGTCATTGTTCGTGGCGGTGCCGTGGGGCGCGTTCGGCCTGCTGCCGATGTACATGAGGCTGTGGAGCGCGGGTTATTCGTGGCGCGACGTGCTGCGCCGGCCCGCGGCGCCCGAGTCGGCCGAAGCCCAGCTCGCGGCGGCGGGGTCGCGGCCCCTCGACCTCCCGGCCGCCACCGGGGAGGAGTTCGGGCTCCTGGCGACGGCGGTGCAACAGGCACGGAACGACCGCAAGGCGATCCTCAAGATCATGGAGCGCGTGCCGAAGTCCGAACGGAAGCTGCTCCCGGATGTGATCGCCACGGTGGACGGACTGCTCAAGCGCGCCGAGGACCTGGCGCGAGCCGCGCACGCCATGAGCGGTGACGTCGATCAGAAGGCGCTGTCGCGGCTCGACGACAAGCTCGCGCTGACCAAACGGGAGCCGGAGAGCCCCGAGCGCGAGCGCCAGCTCAACCTGCTCCAGCGGCAGCGGCAGACCCTCGCGAACCTGATCACCCGCCGTCAGCTCGTCGAGGATCAGATCGAATCGTGCGTGCTCGCGATGCAGAACGTGCGGTTCGATCTGCTGCGGCTCCGCTCGGCGGGGGTGGCGGCGGTGCTGGACGATCTGACGCACGCCACGCAGCAGGCCCGAGCCCTGTCACGCGACGTCGACCACGCGATCGCCGCGGCGGGCGAGATCCGGGAAGCCCTGGGAGAGCAGACCGGCGCCTAGAGCGCTTCGCCCCGCCGGCAGCGGGCGACGAGCGGCGGCCCGTCGTCGCGCTGGATGCCGAACTCGAGCAGCAGGATGAACTGCTGCACCGCGTCTTCGCAGCGCCCCGCCCGCAGTGCCGCGACGGCGAGGAGCTCGTGCAGCTTGGACCAGCCGTCGCGTCCCGCCACCGCCGCGCGCATCAGCGTATCGGCGATGCGCGGCGGTCCCTCCAGGGCAAAGTGCGTGAGCGCGTCCCCCAGCCATTCCCGGGGATAGGGGTGCCGTAACGTGCCGCGCGCCGCGGCCAACGCCGCGCGCGCGTCGGCCGCCGCCCGGGTCCAATCCTTGGCGCGTGCCGCTACCACCGCGAGGCCGGCGCGCGCCTCCGCGCTGTCGGCGCCCGCCGCGAGCGCCCCGGACAACAGGGCGGCAGCGCGCGGGCCCTGTCCGCGGCGGGTCGCGACCAGCCCGGAGAGCAGCCACGCGCCGGCGTCGCGCCCCGTCTTCACCAGGCGCCCGAGCGCCGTGTCGGCCAGCGTCGAGTCACCGAGCCCCAGCAGGATCGCGGCAGTGTTGACGGTCCAGAGCGGCTCGCCGGGGCGCGCCCGGCGCGCGGCGTCGATGTAGCGCAGAGCGGCGGGATCGCCGCGCCGCACCGTGAGCGCCTTGGCAAAGAGGAACGGAGACGCGCCGTCCGCGGCTTGCGTCGCCGCGCGCATCCCGACCAGGGAGTCGAACACGCCCTCGGTGCCTCGGCTGTCGAGGAAGCGTCGGGCCGCGACGAACTCGAGTCGCGGCAGGTCGTCGCGATGGGTAACGCTGGGGCGCTTGAGCAACTCGGCGACGCCGGTCGGCCCGAGGAGCAGGTGCCCGAAGTAATCGGCGGGCTGGTCCACGCCGAGATACTCCCGGCCGAGCTCGCCAAGCGCGCCGTGCGGGCCGACGAGCCGCGCGAGCCACGCGGGGTCGTACGCCAGCGGGCGCCCCGAGCCGAGCACCATCACGTCGCCCGGCGAGCTGAACCAGATCTCGACGTGCGGGAACACGGCGTTCACGTTCCGGACGATACCCGCCACGACCGACAGTGGCACCTGGTAGAGCTGCACCCACTGGCAGAAGACGCCGTCGTCGGTGAGTCGTGCGCGCACGATGCGGAAGAACTCCGGGGTGTAGAGCGTGGCGACGCCCGCGAGCCACGGGTTCGAGGGCTCGGAGACGATCACGTCGTAGCGCGCGCGGTCGACCTGGAGCGCGCTGCGCGCGTCGTCGACCGCTACCGAAACGGTCGATCGGGCGAGGACGGTGTCGTTGACGTGCAGGAAAAACCGGCTCATGGCCAGCACGGCGGGCTCGATCTCGACCACGCGCACGCGCTCCATGCCGGGGACGTCGGCGAGGACGCGCGTGGTGACACCGCTGCCGTAGCCGATCACCAGTGCCCTGGCCGCGCCGGGGCGCGCCGCCGCCGGGGCGAGGCCGAGCAGGATCTCGGTGTCCATGTCGCCGTGATCGGACGCGTCGGCCTTGCCGTTGACCTTGAGCGTGCGGCCGGGGCCGCTCTCCCACACCGAGATGGTCGCGTTCCACCCTTCTTTGAACGCGAGTTGGCGTACGCCGCGATGCGCGAGGAACTCCTCGACGGCGGCGGCGTTCATCGGCTGTCGGGCGTAGATGCTCGGCCCCAGGTCGATGAGCCGGGTGCTCCAGCGCGGCGCGGCGAGCGCGATGGCGAGCCCCACGCTCGCGAGGGCGCCCCCGCCGAGCACCCGCAGCTGCAGCCGGCGGTGCTGCATGGAGCCTTCCGCAACGCCGCGCGCCGCCAGCACAGCGAGCGTCAGGGCGACGGCGGCGTTGATCGCCACTCCGATGCGCAAGGTCACATCCGTGCCGAGCGTGGCGACCAGGACGAACCCGGTGAGCACGGCGCCCACGATGCTGCCCAGCGTGTTGAGCGCGTAGGCGCGCCCGACGTCGGCGCCGCGCGCGACGTGCCGCGGGGCCACGAGATCGGTGAGAAGGGGAAACGTCATCCCCATGCCGAGTGCCGGGATGAGCACGACCGCGCCAACGGCAACCCCCATGGCGATCAGTCGTTCGGTCGCGCCGAGCGACTGCGTCTGAAACACGGCGATGATGTAACGCGGCAGCACGCCGAAGACCACGAAGAGGAGGCCGGCACCAGCCGCGGTCACCGCCTGGGCGACGGCGGCGTCCGCCGCCGTCTCGGACGCCGGCGCGCTGCGGCGCGCGACTACGGCGCTGCCGGCGCCGATCCCGAGCAGGAAGACGAGCAGCACCAGGGTGAAGGCATAGGTCGACCCGCCGACGATCATCACGAGCACGCGGGTCCAGGCGATCTCGTCGAGCAACGACGCGAAGGCCGTGAGGGCGAGCAGGACCAGGGCGATGCGGCGCAGCAGCGGCGCGGTGTCGTGTTCCCCGAGCTGGCGCCCGGGGTCAGCGGGTGGGGCGGCCGCCCGGGGATCGGGAAGCCGGAGCGCCACGACTCCGATGCTCAGGTTCACGAGCGCGGTTCCCCAGAGGCTCGCCCGGATGCCGACCCACTCGATGAGGAAGAATCCCGCGAGGGCCGTGCCCACGACGGCGCCCAGGGTGTTGAGACCGTACAGCCGGCCCAGCGAGTGCTTCAGCGCCGCGCGGTCCTCTCCCATGAACGCCCGCGTGAGCACCGGCAGCGTCCCTCCCATCAGCGTGGTCGGGACCAGCAACACGAGTGCCGCGAGGCCGAAGCGGAGGGCGACGCTCGCCTCGCCGCTCAGGTGCCACGCCCCCGCGGCTGCGACGTACCCCCGGTGCACCAGCGCGAGGACGAGAGGCGAAACGAGGCCGAACAGCCCGATGGCGATCTCGAGGCGACCATACAGCGCCGCGGGGCGCGGGTCGCGGTCGACGCGGCGGCCCAGCAGCCAGGCGCCGAGACCGAGCCCTCCCATGTACGCGGCGACGACCGTCGTCACCGACTGGATCGTGGAACCGAACGCCTGGTAGAGCAGGCGTACCCAGAGGAGCTCATAGACGAGTCCCGTGGCGCCGGATAGGAAAAACAGGAGAGCGTAGACGCGCGCGGCGCTAGAACGCATGCAGCTCGCGCATCGCCTGCGCGAGATCCTCCACCTGCGGCAGGATGAAGTCTTCCAGCGCGGGCGCGTAGCCGACGAACGTGTCGGTCGAGGCCACGCGCTGCACCGGTGCGTCCAACCAGGAAAAGTGCTCGCCCGCGATCTTTGCAGCGATCTCGGCACCGTAGCCCCAGGAGAGCGCGTCTTCATAAGCGACGAGCACGCGACTGGTCTTGCGCACGGATTCCCCGATGGCATTCCAGTCCACCGGCGACAGGCTGCGCAGATCGATCACCTCGACGCTCACCCCGTCCTTCTCCTCGAGCTCCTTGGCCGCGACCAGGGCGCGCTGCACCACGGCGCCGTACGTCACCACGGTCAGGGCGGTGCCCGGTCGCACGACTTTCGCCTTGCCGAACGGAATCATGAAGTTCGGGCCCGGGTTGGGCGCCTTGTTGTAGGTCTGGCGGTAGAGGTGTTTGTGCTCGAGGAAGAGGACGGGGTCGTCGCAGCGGATGGCGGTGCGCAGCAAGCCGTTCGCGTCGAGCGCCGTGCTGGGGCAGATGACGCGCAAGCCGGGAATGGCCGTGAACACCACGGCCCCGGTCTGCGAGTGGTAGATGGCACCGCCCTTGAGATATCCGCCGTAGGTGACGCGCACGACGGCGGGGGCGCTGAACGCGTTGTTGGAGCGCCAGCGCATCGTGGCGAGCTCGTTACGAAGCTGGTGATAGGCAGGCCAGATGTAGTCGAAGAACTGGACCTCGACGACCGGCTTGAGCCCGCGCGTGGCGAGCCCGATCGCCCGACCCACGATGTTGGCCTCGGCCAGGGGCGAGTTGTAGACGCGCTCGCTGCCGAACTGCCGCTGCAGGCCCCACGTGACCTTGAAAACGCCGCCCTTGCCCTTCACGTCCTTGAGGTACTGCTCGCGGCTCACGTCGGCGACGTCCTCGCCGAACACCACGATGCGCGGATCGCGCGCCATCTCGTCCTTGAGGCACGCATTGAGGAGATCCACCATCGTGGTCGGGTCGCCGGAGAACTGGGGGTCGTCCTCGGTGTCGAACTGTTCGGACGTCGGGTCCACCTCCGGAGAGTAGACGAACCGCAGGGCCGACTCCGGCGTCGGTTGGGGAGAGCCCAGGGCCATATCGGCCGCGACCTCGACCTCCTCGTCCACCTGCTGCCTCATCTCGGCGATCTCCGCCTCGGTGGCGACGCCCTCGGCGATCAGCCGCTTTGGGAACGTGAGCGTGCAGTCGCGCGTTGCCTCCTCCTCGCGCTCCTTGGACGGCTTGTAGACCACTTCATCGTCGGAGAGCGAGTGCGAGTAGGGACGCGTGACGTGCGCGTGCACGAACGCCGGACCCTTGCGTTGCCGGCAGTGGTCGGCCGCGCGCCCGAGCACCTCGTAAGAGGCAACCGGGTCGCAGCCGTCCACTTCCGCGACCAGGAGATCGGGGAAGTTGGCGACCAGCTTCGACACCGAGCCGCCGGCGGTCTGGACTTCCACCGGGACCGAGATCGCGTACTTGTTGTCTTCGACGAGGAACAGCACCGGCAGCTTCAGGTTGCTCGCGGTGTTCAGGGCCTCCCAGAATTCCCCTTCGCTCGTGGTACCGTCGCCGACCGAGACGTAGACGAGCTCATCGCCGTGGACGGGCTTGTCCGCGATGCCGTCGATCCGGGTGTAGCGGAGCCAGGCCTCCGCGCAGCCCACCGCCTGCAGCAGCTGCGTGCCGGTGGGGCTCGACTGACTGACGATGTTGAGCGCCTTGTGACCCCAGTGGGACGGCATCTGCCGGCCACCCGAGTTGGGATCCTCCGCCGCGCCCACGGCCGAGAGCAGCATCTCCGTGGGGGTCATGCCGAGGGCGAGGCAGAGCGCGCGGTCGCGGTAATAGGGATAGAACCAGTCATATGCGGGGCGGAGCACGCGCCCCGCCGCCGCGAGCACGGCTTCGTGGCCGGCGCCCGAGATCTGAAAGAAGATCTTGTTCTGCCGCTTGAGCTGAATCTCCTTGTCGTCGATCCGGCGGGACAAGAGCATCAGCCGGTAGATGTCGAGGAGATCCGGTTTCGCGAGGGCCTTAGCGGCCTTGGATCTCGGCTGGGTCCGGGTCGCCATGCGCCTAAAGATAGCCGATATTTCGCGCATGGATGAAGCGGCCAAGAAAGCGGTGCTGCGCCTGTTTCCCTACGGCCTCTACGCCGTCACCGTGAAGCACGGCGGCGAAGAGCACGGCATGACCGCGAACTGGGTCACGCAGGCGTCCTTCGATCCTCCGATGGTCGTCGTGGCCGTGGAGAACACGTCGAAGACGATCGGCATGATCCGGGACGCCCACCATTTCGCGGTCAACGTGCTGTCGCAAGGACAGCGCGAGCTGGCCGGAAAGCTGGGCCGCTCCTCGGCCAACACGCCGCAGAAACTCAAGGGAGTCAAGACGAAGCCGGCGCCCGTTTCCGGAGCGCCGATCCTCGCCGAGGCGTTGGGGTGGATCGAGTGTCGCGTCGTCGCGACGCTCCCGTCGGGCGATCACACCTTGGTACTCGGTGAAGTAGTGGAAGCGGGTGTGGAGCACGACGGCGGCCAGCCGCTGACGCTGCAGGAGGCGGGGTTCAAGTACGCCGGTTAGGGCCGCTCGTACACGACCTTCCCGCCGACGATCGTGACGCGCACCCGCGCGGCGGCGAGCGACTCGGCCGGTACCGCGAAGAGATTCCGGTCCACCACCACGACGTCCGCGTAGTAGCCGGGCGCGAGCGCGCCCCGCTTCTTCTCATCGAAGGTCGCGAAGGCGTTGCCCGCAGTGTATGCCCGCAACGCCTCGCCCACGGTGATCTTCTGCTCGGGCACCCAGCCGGTCGGGTGCTTGTCGTCGAGCGTGCGGCGCGTGACGGCGGCGTAGACCCCGGCGAGGGGGTCGAGCGGTGCGACGGTCCAGTCGGAGCCGAACGCCAGCTTCGCCCCGGTGTCGAGCAGCGTCCGGAAGGCATAGGTCGTCTTGACGCGGGCCGGGCCGATGCGCCGCTCCACCCAGCGGCCGTCGTCGATGGCGTGATAGGGCTGCATCGAGGCGATGACGCCCAGGGTGCCGAATAGGGGGATGTCCTGCGGCCGCAGATGCTGGGCGTGCTCCACGCGAAACCGGCGATCCCGCGGCCCGTGCACCTTGATGACGCTGTCGTAGATCGCCAGGATGAGGGCGTTCGCCCGGTCGCCGATGGCGTGCACGGCTACCTGCAGCCCTGCCGAGTCGGCGTTGCCGATCCAGCTGCGCATGTCCCGCTCGGGGTTCTGCATCAGGCCGCGATAGCCCGCCGAGTCCGTGTAGGGCTCGAAGAAGAGCGCGGTGCGGGAGCCCGCCGAGCCGTCCATGTAGCCCTTGAGACCGCCGATCTTCACCCACGCGTCGCCGGCGCCGTGCGCTTTCACGGATTCCGCCACGGCGCGCCACGTGTCGACCGGCAGGTACAGGGCGACGCGCATGGTGAGGCGTCCGGCGCCCTCGAGGCGGCGGTAGCTCGCGAGGTCGGCCCACGACGCGGACATATGCGCGGTGGCGGTCACGCCGAGCGACGCGGCGTGCGCCAGCGCGCGCGCCAGCGCCGAGTCGCGTTGCTCGGGCGACGGGTCGGGCTGCGCCCGGCCGATCAGATCGAGCGCCTGGTCCTTGAAGATCCCGATCGGCTCGCCGGTTTTCGCGTCGCGCAGGATCTCGCCGCCCGGCGGTGTGGGCGTGTCCCTGGTGACACGGGCGGCCCGCATGGCGGCGGCGTTGGCGAGGGCTTCGTGTCCGTCAAGTCGGTTGACGAACACGGGATTCGCCGGCGTCACGGAATCGATCCAGTCGTGGCGGGGCAGCGGCTGGCCGGGCCAGAGGGTGTGGTCCCAGTCGCCGCCGGTGATCCACTCCCCGGGCTTTAAGGTTTGGGCGTACTCGCGAATCCGCCGCACGAATTCCTGGGGCGTCGCGGCGTTGCGCAGGTCGACCGACGCCAGCTGGAACCCGCCGCCAATGAAGTGCGTGTGCGCGTCGGCGAGACCCGGCAGCACGAGGCCGCCGTCCGCCCGGATCACTCGGGTACGGGAGCCGACGTATCGGGCCACGGTCACCGAGTCGCCGACGGCCAGAATCTCGCCGTCGCCGATGGCCACGGCGCCCGGCTGCGGGGCGCCGCTCGAGAGCCCCGTCCACACCATGCCCCCCCGGATGACGATATCGGCCTGGCGACCGCAGGCGGCGAGCGCGGCGAGCGCGAAGCACGACAGTCCCAGGCCAGGGCGTCGACTCATACGGTCTCCTTAGCGGAGCTTGGTAATGCGGCGGATCGTCTCGAGCGCCGCGACGGGGTCGGGCGCCGTGGCGCGGGGGGCGTTTGCTTCTGCCTCGGCGGGCGGTACGGCGAGCGCGTCACGGACGTCGAGCAGCACCTCGAGCAGCAGCTGCTCGCGCTGATAGGCGGCGTCGACGTCGGCCATCCGTGTCTGGTCGCCAGCGGCCTTGGCGCGTTCATAGGCCTCGCGGTAAATCGCCTCGAGATTCCCGAGGATGCGTTCGCGTGGTCGTGGACTCATGGCCGGGAAAGATATAGCTTCGCCGTATGAGCCTCAAAGGCAAGACGGTACTCTTTTTCGCCGGCCCCCTGTACGAGGACCTCGAGCTCTGGTATCCGAAGATCCGGCTGGAGGAAGAGGGTGCCGCGACGACCGTCGCCGGGCTGGGCGAGCGGACCTATGCGGGAAAGCGCGGCTATCCGGTCACGGTGGACACGAACGTCAGCGATGTCGACGCCGGCGACTTCGACGGCCTGGTCATCCCCGGGGGGTTCGCCCCCGACCAACTGCGCCGCCACGACGTGGTCCTCAAGATCACGCGCGAGATCTTCCATTCGGGGAAGCCGCTCGCGTTCATCTGTCACGCCGGTTGGGTACCGATCTCGGCGAAGATCCTGAAGGGAAAGCGCGCGACCAGCGTGCGGGCCATCAAGGACGACATGGAGAACGCCGGCGTGACGTGGGAAGACGCACCGGTCGTGGTCGACGGGAACCTGATCTCCTCGCGCACGCCGGCCGACCTGCCGCAGTTCTGCAAGGCCCTGATCGCAGCGCTACGCCAGGGCCCGCAGGACTAGGCCCGCGGGCACCTTCGGCGCGAAGTAGGTGGATTTGGGCGGCATCACGTCACCCGCATCCGCCACCGCGAACACCTGCTCCACCTTCGTGGGGTTGAGCAGCACCGCGGCCGCCGCCCGCCCATTGCGTACCGCCTCGAACGCCGCCCGCGGGTCGGGCGTGTACGCGAGCGAGGGGGTCGCGGTCCCCGCGCCCAGGATGTACTGCACCACGAGGGTCTCGATCCGCACCACGTCGAGCGCGCGCACGGCGGGCGTCCTGGCCATGCCCGGGACGCGGTCGAGTGCGGCGTCCGGCTTGAGGACGAGCGTGACGTCGTAGTCGTCCGGGAACGCGACGATGCACGCGGTGCGGTCGCGCCCGAGCTCGGCGAGGCGCTCGACGCGATCCATGCACGGCGCCACGCGCCCCACCTCGAACCACGCGCGCCACTGCTCGATCAGCTTCGCGGCGTCGCGGCCGGCGCCGAACACGATGCGATGCGTGGGCAGGATGGTGAGGCCGGGATCGTGGCGCGAGACGATGAACGACAGCAGCCGGTCGGCGCGGGGGTCCTCCGCGGCGAAGGCGACCGCGGTCTCATAGCGATGATGACCGTCGGCGATGTACAGCTGGGCCCGGCCGGCGAGCGCCGCCAGCTCGGCGCCTGGCGCTCCGGTGACGCTCCACATGCGGATGCCCACGCCGTCGAGCTCGGCGCGCGCCGCCGGCACGCCGCGCGCGGCCTGCGCCAGGGCCTGCGCGAGCGCCCGGTCCGAGTCGGGAGCGAGCAGGAAGATCGACTCGAGGCTGGTCCGCGTCGCCCGGAGCAGCGCGAGCCGGTCCGCTTTGGGCGCCGAATGGGTCTGCTCGTGGGGTCGCACCCGCCGCGTCGCGAAGGGCTCGGCACGCACGGCGGCGAACATCCCGAGCCGGGTGCGACGCTCGCCCGAGGGGAGTGTGTAGTCCTGCGCGACCACGTACACCGCTTCGCCTGCGTCCCGTCGGAGCACACCCTCCCGCCGCCATGCGGTCAGGCGTGCCGCGGCGTCGGCGTACTGATCCGCCCCGCTGGGCGCTTCCGGGAGGATGAGGTGGACGATATTGTGAGGATCCCGTGCCGCGTAGCCCACCCGCTCCGCCCGGGAGATGACGTCGTAGGGCGGCGCGAGCAGCGCCGTCAGCCGGTCCATCGCGGCGTACCGCTCGCCCGCGAACGGGATCACGAGCGGTGGCAGATCGACACTCACGACTCCTCGGAGCCTCCCTTGTCCCTGCGCGACGCGCAACAGACGGTCGACCGTTGGATCGGCCAATATAAAGAAGGATACTTCCCGCCGCTGACCAACCTCGCCCGCCTGACGGAAGAGGTCGGCGAGCTGGCCCGCGAGATCAACCACCGGTTCGGGGAGAAAACCAAGCGCACGGACGAAGCCGAGGGTTCGGTGGCGATGGAGCTCGCCGACGTCCTGTTCGTCGTGATCTGCCTCGCCAACTCACAGGGGATCGACCTGGAGAAGGCGTTTGCGGCGATGATGCGGAAGGTCACTTCGCGCGACGCCGACCGCTGGACCAGGAAGGAAGACTGACCTCCTCGTAGATTCGCTGGTAGGAGAGCAGCCGGTCTGGATCGAAGGTCCCCGCCTCGGCGGCCCGCCGCACGGCGCAGTCCGGCTCGGCGAGATGGCGGCAGTTGTCGAACCGGCACCCGTCGAGGAAGCGGCGGAACTCGGGGAAGCAGCTGCCGAGCGCGTCCGGGTCCACGCCCCACGTCCCCACCTCTCGCAGCCCCGGGGTATCCACGACGAAGCCGTGCTCCGCCAGCGGCACCAGCAACGCCGCGCGCGTCGTGTGCTTCCCTTTTCCCCAGTACGCGCTCACCTCGCCGATCCGGAGGTTGAGCCCCGGGTGGAGCGCGTTCATGAGACTCGACTTCCCCACACCCGATTCGCCGGCGAGCACTGACGCGCGGCCTCGCAGCAGGTCCCGCAACGCTGCCAGGCCCTCCGCCGCCCTGACCGACGTCGGCAGCACCTGGTATCCGGCGGGCGTGAACCGGCGCCGCAACGCCTGCTCCGCGCCCCGCTCGAGCTCGATCTTGTTGAGCACGATGACGGGCGGAATGCGGTTTGCTTCGGCGATGACGAGGAAGCGGTCGAGCATGCGCAGGTTGGGCTCGGGGTCGCGCACCGCCGCCACGACCACGACCTGATCCACGTTCGCGGCGAGCGGCTGGGCCCGAGGGCTCCGCTGGCCGGCGGCGCGCCGCGCCAGCACCGAGCGCCGCGGATGAATCCGGGAAATCGTCGCCGGGCCATCCGGTCGGAGCTCGAGCTCCACGACATCCCCGGCGACGACGCGATCGTCGTCCCGGCGCCGCAGCCGGCCGCGCAGCACGGCCGTCACTTCCCCCCCGGCGGTGTGCACCCGGTAGCTCGACCCGGTGCGCACCAGCACGACGCCCGAGCTCACGGCCACCGCACGTCACCGCCCGCGGCCCCCGCCGCGTCGACGCAGCGGTCGAGGTGTTGCTTCACCTCCTGCAGCGTGAGGGCGAGCACCGGTGCCAACGCCTCGGCCGGCGTCGTCCCCCAGACGAGGTATTCGGTCTCGAGATGCCCCACCGGGCGGTCGCCGCCTTCCGACCAGCGCACGAACAGGAGGGCCGCGCCGTACTGGCCCTTCGCGTTCGGCACATCGTCCACGAACGTGGCCACCGAGTACGCCCGGCCGTCCGTGCCGCCGAACGCCGGCGCCCGCTCGTGCACCCGCTGGTAGCCGCCCAGGGTGCCGTCCGTCAGGTCCGCCGTAGCGACTCCCGGACGATGTTGCCGAGCAGGAAGACGACGTTCGCGGGACGCTCGGCAAGGCGTCGCATGAGGTAGGGATACCAGTGGCTCCCGAAGGGCACGTACACGCGCACGTTGTAGCCCTCGCGGCGCAGCCGCCGCTGCAGGTCGCGTCGCACGCCGTACAGCATCTGGAACTCGAAGCGCTGCGGCGCCACCCCTCTCTCGCGGGCGAAATCCTTGGCGTGCGCGATGATGGCGGTGTCGTGCGTAGCGATGCCCGGGTAGTTGCCGCGTTCGAGCAGCCACTCCATGCAACGGACGAAATTCGCGTCCACGTCGCGCTTGGCCGGGAACGCGACCGCCGGCGGCTCCTGATAGGCGCCTTTGCACAGTCGCACCCGTGCGCCCAGCGCGATCATGTCCTCCACATCGCGCTCGGTGCGCCGCAGGTACGACTGCAGCACGACGCCCACCGCGTTGCCGAACTCGGGATGGAACTTCTGCCGGAACAGCTGCAGCGTCCGCTCCGTGTATTCCGACTGCTCCATGTCGATGCGAACGAACGATCGGTCGTCCCGCGCCTGGGCGATGATCGCGCGGAGGTTCTCGACGCACAGCCGCTCGTCGAGGGCGAGTCCCATCTGGGTGAGCTTCACCGAGACGTTCGCGTCCGCGCCGGCGCGGCGAATACGGTCGAGCGTCTCCAGATAGGTGTCCCGCGCGGCACGGGCTTCGGCGGCGCCCGCCACCGACTCGCCCAGCAGATCGAGGCTCGCCCGAATGCCCGCGGCGTTGAGCTGCGTGAGCGCGGCCACGGCGGCTTCGACCGTTTCGCCCGCGACGAAGCGCGAGGCCAAGCGGCGGGCGAGCCCGTTCCCGCGAATGATGCTGAACAACCGGGGTTGCTCGCTGAGCCACAGGAGACCGGTGCGGAGCATCGCGGGCAAGCAGTCAGGGGTCGGGGATCAGGGGTAGAACTTCGTGCCGCGGCGCGCCTGCTCCTGGAGGACCTCGCACGGCGCGAAGCGTGACCCGAGCCGCTCGGCGAGGCGCTCGAGCTCCTTCACGAGACGCTGGGCCCCGAGGTCGTCGGCGTGGCGGAGCGGGCCGCCGCGGAACGGCGGGAACCCGAAGCCGAACACGGCGGCGATGTCGCCGTCGCGCGGGCGCGCGACGATGCCCTCCCCGACCGCGCGCGCCGCCTCGTTGAGCATCGCGAGGACGAGCCGTTGGATCGCCTCCGCCGGGCGCGGGCCGCCGTTCGGCTGCGTGCCGATGAGCTGGTACACGGCGGCATCGACGCCGCCCTTCTTGCCGCGCGCGTACGTATAGAACCCCTTCCCCGCCTTGCGTCCGAGGCGACCGGCCTTCACCAGCTCGGCGAATGCGGGCGACGGGGCGAAGCGCTCCCCGAACGCTTCGTGCATCACCCCCGCGACCTTCTCCGCGACGTCCATGCCGACCTCGTCCAACAACGTGATCGGCCCAACCGGGAAGCCGAATTGCACCATCAGGTCGTCGAGCTCCTCGATCGCCGTCCCTTGCGCCAGCAGGTGCCCCGCCTCGTTCATGTACGGGGTGAGGATCCGGTTCACCCAAAACCCGGGGCTGTCCTTCACGACGATCGCGGTCTTCCCCATGCGGCGCCCAAACGCCACCGCGGTGGTGACGACACCCGGCGCGGTGCGGGCGGACGGGATCACCTCGAGCAACGGCATGCGGGCGACCGGTGAGAAGAAATGCATGCCGATCACCTGCTCGGGCCGCCGTGCCGCTTCGGCGATGCGCCCGATCGGGATGGTGGACGTGTTGGACGCGAACACCGCCCGCTCGGGCGTCGCCGCCTCCACCTCCCCCAGCACCTGCCGTTTGACGGCGAGGTCCTCGAACACCGCCTCGATGACCAGGTCGGCGCGACCGAAGCCCGCATACGTGTCCGCGCCGGACAGCAGCGCCACGAGCCGGGCGTGCTCGTACTTCGTCAGGCGCCGCCGCTTCAGACGGTCATCCAGGATCTCGCGCGCCGCCGCGAGCCCCTTCGCGACGCGCGGCAGGTCGGCGTCCTTCATTCGGACGTCCACGCCGGCCTGGACGACGGCCGTTCCCGCGATCCCCGACCCCATGAACCCCGAGCCCACCACGCCGAGGCGCCGCACCTCCGCGGGCGGGGGCGGATTGGGGACGCCGAAGTCCTTCTTGAGCTGGCTCGTCGCGAAGAAGATCTGGACGAGCTTGCGGGAGACGTCCGTGACGGCGAGTTGGCCGAACAACTGGGCCTCGCGCTTCAGCCCCTGGGCGAGCCCGTGGGCCAAGCCGTACGCGACCGCCTCGAGCGCGGCGAGCGGCGCCGGGTAGTTTCCCTTCGTCTGCTGCAGGACCTGCTTGCGCGCCCCGCGAAACACGAGGCGCCGCCCGAGCGGGTTGCCGTCGAGCAGCCACGCCGCGAAACCGCCCGGGCGCTTCCGCTTGGGGCGCCATCCGCCCGCCATGCGGTGCGCCGCGGCGATGGTGATGTCTCGGAGCAGCGCCGGGTGCACGAGCTCATCGACGATCCCCAGCCGGAAGGCCTTCTGAGCCCGCTCCACCTTGCCCGCGAGGATGATGTCGAGCGCGGCGCGCGCGCCGATGAGCCGCGGCAGCCGCTGGCAGCCACCGGCCGCGGGCAGGATCCCGAGCTGCACCTCGGGGAGCCCGAGCTGGGTCTTGGGGTGATCGGACGCCACCCGGTAATGGCACGCCAGGGCGAACTCGAGGCCGCCGCCCAGGCAGGCCCCGTGGATGCCGACGGCGATCGGCTTCGGGAACCGCGCCACGCGCTCCAGCAACTCCTGACCGTCCGCGACGAGGCGCTCGGCTTCGGCGGCGCTCGAGAGCGCGACGAACTCCTCGATGTCGGCGCCCGCGATGAAGTTGTCCGGCTTGCCCGAGAAGAACGCCACGGCCCGCACCGCGCCCTCGCGCTCGAGCGATTCGAACGTCGCGAGGAAGTCGGCTTTCAGCGCGCGCGAGATCTTGTTGACCGCTTCGCCCTTCATGTCGAGCGCGACGACCGCGATCCCGTCGGCCAGCTCCCAGCCGAGTGCGGATCCCGCCATCAGCGCCGCTCCAGGACCATGGCGAAGCCCATGCCGCCTTGCGCGCAGATCGACAGCAGCCCGAATTGCACGTCGCGCCGGGCCATCTCGTTGGCGAGCGTGGTGACGATGCGGCCCCCGGTCGCGCCGAACGGGTGACCGATCGCGATGGACCCACCCATCACGTTGATGATCTCCTGGTCGATCTCCCAGCCCTTGGCGGCCCAGCCCTGGAGGTTGGAGAGGACCTGCGCCGCGAACGCCTCGTGCACCTCGACCAGTCCGAGATCCCGCCAGGCGATGCCGGCGCGCTCGAGCGCCTTGGGAACCGCAAAGATCGGGGCCTGGAGCAGCTGCCAGCCGGGGTCGACGGCGGCGACCGCATACGACCGGATGTAGGCGAGCGGTGCGTAGCCGAGCGCGCGCGCCGCGGCGTCGCTCATGAGCAGGACCGCCGAGGCGCCATCGGTGAGCGGCGAGGAGTTCGCGGCGGTCACGCTGCCGTAGCGCCGGTCGAACACGGGTTTGAGCTTCGCCATCTGCTCGAGCGAGGTGTCGCGGCGAATGCCGTTGTCCTGGGTGACGACTGGGTCCGGCGGCCGGACGGGGAGCCACGGCACGATCTCGGCCGTGAGACGACCGTCGTCGGTGCCCTGGGCGGCACGCTGGTGGCTGCGCAGCGCCCATTGGTCCTGGGCGGCGCGGGCGATGTGGTTCTCCTTCGCCATCTTTTCGGCCGACTGCCCCATCGTCTCGCCGGTCGACGGCTCCGCGATCGCCGGCGAGACCGGCACCAGGTCGCGGGGGCGGAGGCGACTGAAGGCGCGCAACCGACCGCCGAGCGACCGCGCCTTGCTCGCCTCCACGAGCACGTCGGCGAACCGGCGCGACGCGAGGATCGGGATGTCGGAGAGCGATTCCACCCCCCCCGCGATCACCACGTTCGCGTTGCCGAGCGCGATCTGGTCGTGGGCGTTGGACACGGCCTGGCCGGCGGACGCGCACGCGCGATTCAGGGAGTAGGCGGGGATCTCTTTCGGGAACTGCGGGAGCAGGCTCACTTCGCGGCCGACGTTGGGGACCAAGGCGGACGGGACGACCTGCCCGAAGACGACCTCGTCCACGTCCGCTCCATCCAGGTTGGTGCGCTCCAGCAGCTCGCGGGCCACGTAGCGGGCGAGCTCGACGGCGCGCGCGTCTTTCAGCACCGTCCCCGACTTGCAGAACGGCGTGCGACACCCCGCGACGACGCCGACCCGCCGCCCGTTCCTGTCAGCCATTACATTCTCCTCCGCACGAGTACGCGCCCTGAGAGGGCGCGCTCGGCTGCGGGCGCGTCCTGGAAGGACGCACGACACCCGAGCCCGGGACGAAACCTACCACAGCGCCAGCGCACCGGCCAAGACACGCCGTGACGACCGAAACGGAGTTCTCGCACGAGAGCCGGGCCGCCGCGCTGCAGGCGATGGCCGCAGAGCCGGTGGACCTGCTGGTGATCGGCGGCGGCATCACCGGCGCCGGCATCGCCCGCGATGCGGCGCTGCGCGGCATCCGGACGGCGCTGGTGGACAAGGGTGACTTCGGCGGCGGCACTTCATCGCACTCCTCGCGCCTGATCCACGGCGGACTGCGCTACCTCGAGCAGTGGGCGTTCCGCCTCGTGTTGGAAGCGAGCCGCGAGCGGCGTGTGCTGCTCACGATCGCCCCGCACCTCGTCCGACCACTGGCGTTCCTCTTCCCGGCGTATCGGGGCGCGCGCGTGCCCGCGTGGCGGCTGCGGGCGGGCCTGTGGCTGTACGACCTGCTCGCCGCCTTCCGCAACGTGCGGACGCACCGCTGGCTGGGACGCAGGGCCGTGCTGCGCCTCGAGGCCGGGTTGCGCGAGCGCGATCTGCAGGGCGCCGGGCTGTACTACGACGCGCAGGCGGACGACGCGCGCCTGGTGATCGCGACGATGCGGAGCGCCGCGCAGGCGGGAGCGCTGGTCGCCAACTACGCGGAGGTGTCGGGCCTGCTGAAGCCCGATGGCCGGGTCCGCGGAGCGACGGTGCGGGACGTGCTGAGCGGAACGACCGGCACGGTGCGCGCCCTGGTCGTCGTGAACGCGACGGGCCCGTGGCTCGACCGCGTGCGGCGCCTCGACGATCCCCGGGCCGGGCCGCTGGTGCGGCTCACCAAGGGTACGCACGTCGTCGTGCCGCGGCAGCGGCTGGGCAACACCCACGCCGTGACGCTCACCTCGCCGATCGACGGTCGCGTGATGTTCATCCTGCCGTGGGGAGACCAGAGCTACATCGGAACGACCGACACCGATGAGGACGTGTCGCCCGACGACGTGCGGGCCAGCCCCGAGGACGTGACCTATCTGCTGCGCTCGGCGAACGCCTGCTTCCCGCAGGCCCGCCTCGCGCCGACGGACGTCGTCGCCACCTGGGCGGGACTGCGTCCCCTGCTCGCCCCTTCTCAGGAGCTGTCGGCATCGGCCGTCTCGCGCGAGCACCGCGTGGTCGAAAGCCCGACCGGCTTGATCACGATCGCGGGCGGGAAGCTCACGACCTACCGCGTCATGGGGCGCGACGTCGCGGCACGCGTGGCCGCCCGGCTCCACGAGCTGGACGGCCGGCCCCGGAGCGCCGATCCGCCGACGCACCGGCTGCCACTCCCCGGCGGCGAGACGGCGGACCTGGAGGTCCTGGTCGAGGCCGCGAAGGCGCGCGGCGCGCTCGAGTCCGGGGCGCGCCACCTGGTGCGCAACTATGGCAGCGAATCGCCCGCCGTGCTGAACCTCGTGGACCGCGACCGTGGTCTGGGCCGGCCGATCGTCGCCGGGCGCCCGGAGATCTGGGCAGAAGTGGTGCACGGGGTCGAGCGCGAGATGGCGATGCGGCTGGCCGACGTGCTCGTCCGGCGGCTGCATCTGTTCTACGAGGCGGGTGGCTATGCCGCCGGTGTTGCCCCGGCCGTCGCCGCGAGAATGGCCGACCTGCTCGGCTGGGACGCGGAGCGTGTCGCTCTGGAGCTGGCGGAGTACCGCGCCCTCGCGGATCGCGCGCGCCGCTTCCTCAGCGAGATGACACCACCCCACCAGGAGCCGGGGTGATGCTTGCCAACTTCCGGGAGCGCCGGTACTATCCCCCCCGCAACACAAGGGTTTCGGGCATCGCGTGCTGCCTCGCTGTTCCACAACCGTGCGGATCGTCCTGCTCGGCCTCCCGTTTTTCGGAGGCTGCACGCGCCAGCGTGCTGCCGCTCCGGACCGAAGCCCAAGCGCCGCACCCGCCCTGTCCGGGCCCGCCGACTCGCTGATCCCGAGCGGCCCGCTCGGGGCCGCGATCCAACGCGGACGCGCCCTGCTCGTCGCCACACGCGAGAGCCTCCCGGGCCACGTCGGCAACGGGTTACGGTGCACGAGCTGCCACCTGGACGCGGGCCGCCGCCAGTCATTCGGCTCGTGGGTGGGCGTGTACGCGCGCTACCCCCAGTACCGCCCCCGCAGTGCAACCGTCGAGACGATCGAATACCGCATCAATGACTGCTTCCGGCGCAGCATGAACGGCACGCCCCTCGCTGTGGACGGCGCTGAGATGCGCGACATCGTGGCGTATCTGTCGTTCCTGTCGCGGGATCTGCCGATCGCCCCGCCGCCCCCGGGCAATCGGCTGCAGCAATGGGCCGCACTCACCGCCGACACGGCGGCGGGCGCCGCGGTCTACGCCGCCACATGCGTGAAGTGTCACGGCCCGGACGGTCAAGGGACGGCCGTCGCGCCTCCCCTGTGGGGCCCCAAGTCGTACAACGTCGGCGCGGGGATGACGCGTGTCCGCACAGCGGCGGCGTTCATCCGCGAGAACATGCCGTTCGACCAGCCAGGCACGCTCACCGACCAGCAGGCGTTCGATGTCGCCGCGCACGTGAGCGGGCGCCCGCGGCCCGACTTTCCCGACAAGATCCACGACTGGCCGAACGGCGACGCGCCACCCGATGTCGCCTATCCCACGCTCGCCGCGCAACGAAAATCGGCGGCCGCGTCAGCGCGGGCGCACGTACCTTAGTGCTCAACGCTCCCATTCATTAGGAGGTCGCATGTTCGATGTCGGCCACTTCACCACACACCGGCGCGGCTTTCTGGGCCGCATCGCCGCCAGCGCCGCTGCCTTCGGCTTGGGAGGGCTGGTCGCCCCGTTTAGGGCCGCCGCACAGCCCACGGCGGCCGCGGGCAAAGCATCGGCGAATCCCGAATTCGAGGCGTGGCTCAACAAGATCACGGGCAAGCACAAGATGGTGTACGACGTTCCCGAGCCGCACGAGGGTTTCGCGTTCGCGTGGTCGCGGGTGTTCCTCAATACCACCAACGAGACGTACGGGACGACGGACGCCGACAACACCGTCGTGATCGTGCTGCGCCACTCGGGGATCCCGTACGCGATGGAGAGCGCCATGTGGGCGAAGTACAAGCTCGGTGAGGCGTTCAAGATCACGGATCCCGCCACGAAGGGGCCCGCCGTGCGGCACCCGCTACTCCGTTTGAAGCCCGGCGACGTCCCGATCCCCGGCATGGGAACGGACGAGCTGCTCGCCAAGGGGGTCCTCATCGGCGTGTGCAACATCGCGCTCACCTTGAACAGCATGCGGGTGGCGAAGGACATGGGGATGCAGGCCGAAGCCATCAAGAAGGAGTGGGTCGCGAACCTGCTCCCCGGGGTGCTGGTGGTACCGTCGGGCGTGATCGCGGTGAACCGCTCGCAGGAGAAAGGCTGCGCGTATTGTTTCGCAGGGTGAAGCACGACCGGGCGTCCGGGTGAGGACCTCCTCCCCGGACGCCCGGGAACCTCCGCTCAGATACCCTTCTTCACCCGTACCCGCGGCCGCACGCGCACCCGCACGTTCCGATCCTCGTCGTCGATCTGATTCAGCGCCCAGCGGGCCGCATCCTGAACGTCGCGGGACTCGTCCTGCAGGGCCGCCTTGAGAGGCTCGAGCGCGCGGGAGCTCTCGATCTGGCCCAATGCCCAGGCCGCGGCGACACGCACATCCGGCTCACGGTCTTTGAGCGCGCCCGCCAGCGGGTCGACCGCGTCCGCGTCCTCGACTTGACCCAACGCCCAGGCGGCGAGCTCGCGGGTCTGCGGTTCGGGATCCTTGAGCGCTGCACTCAGCGCGTCGACTGCGCCGCCGTCCTCGATTTGACCCAGCGCCCAGATGGCGGCGCGCCGCACGTCCGGCGACTCATCGCGCACCAAGGCGCCGAGGCCGCGCACGGCGCGCGGGCTCTCGATCTGTCCCAGCGCGTGCGTCGCCGCGACGCGGACCTGGGCGTCACGGTCGTGCAGCAGCGGCAGCAGCAGATCGACGGCGTCCTGGTCCTCTATCTGTCCCAGCGCCCAAACGGCCGCGCGGCGCACGTCGGGCGACGGGTCCTTGAGGGCGTCGCCCAAGACGGGCACGGCGCGCGGGCTCTCGATCTGCCCCAGTGCCCAGGCCGCCATGGCCCGCACGTCCGGCGCACGGTCGTGCAGCGCCTGGCTCAGTGATGCGATGGCTTGCGGGCTTTCGATCTCGCCCAACGCCCATGCCGCGGTCTGCCGCACCGGCGCGGCAGCGTCGCCCAGGGCGGTCGCCAGCGCTCCGACCGAGCTCGAATCCTCGAGCTCCCCGACACCGCGTGCCGCCATCGCCCGCACGCCCGCGTCCCGATCCCGCAGCGCATCCTGCAGGGGGCGTAACGCACGACGGTCGTCGAGCTCGCCGAGGCCGAGCGCCCCGGTCTCCCGCAGGCCCGGGGTGGGATCGCGCAGCAGCGCGAGGAACGCATCGTAGCTCTCGGGCGTGCGCGCCCGGCCGAGCACGCGCGCCGCGATATTGCGCACGCAGCGATTGTCGTCGCGCAGCACGGCCCGGAACGCGCCCAGCCACCCCGCTTCCTCACCGTACCAGTGCGGGCCGCGGTGGACGTGCACCCGGACGTGGGGCCGGGCGCCCAGGTGCGCCATCGGCATCGGCATCGGTGTCGGCATCGGCATCGGCATGGGGGTCGGAAGGAGCCTTGGCTCCCACGAGAAACCCCAGGCGTTGCTGATCGCCTGTCCCGCAAGCTCGCACACAGTGGAATCGGACGTCTCGAGGAGGGCCAGGACTCGCGCCACGTGGCTCGAGTCTCTGGCGGGGTTGGGCGGTTGCTGCGCGGCGAGCCCAGTCGCCGTGAGCAGAAGCACGGCCGGCCAGCGGGGCATAGAGACCTCGACGGAAACGGGGTGGTCGCGGGGACTACCGGGCGCTTACAGAGTGGGATGTGCGACGGGACCGGAAGGTTGCAGCGCGCCTCAGCGCCAGCCCCGGAGGCTTCTGATGAAATCGTGCAGCACCAGAAACTTCTCGAACACCGGCACCCCCTTGCGCTTGCGCCCGAACTCCGCGAACAGCTCGCGCAGCCGGCCGCGCCGCGCTACGTAGAACCGGAACGTTTCGGCGAAATCCTCCTGGGGGTGCGTCGCAGCGTAGGCGGTGACGTAGTTCGGCAGGGTCGTGGTCACGCCCCGGCGCTCGAAATCGACCCACTTCCAATCCGCCACACGATACATCTTGCGCACTTCCCCGAAGGCGCGGCGGAATCGCCCCGTGCGCGTGAACGACCAGTTGTGATACAGAAACGAGTGGCCGAGCTCGTGCAGGATCAGCCCGTTGAGCATGTTCCAGGAGATCTCGTCGCGGCGCCGCTTCCCGGTCACGTAGCGCCGCTCGATCTCGATGACCTTGGGGGTCCGGTGCGTCACGCCGGACACGCCGGGACGCAACAGCACGCGGTAGTTCCAGTCCTTGATCCGGCCCACCACGAGCAGCTGACGCACCCGGCGCAACGCCTGGCCGATCAGATCACGTCCCGTGGCGTCTTCCCCGCACCAGGGACAGACGTCCATCCAGTCGTTCACGCCTTTGCTGCAGTGCGGGCAGACGTTCTGAAATTCCCAGTAGTGCCATTTCTGCGGACGGCCACACCACGGGCAGAAGCGCATGGGATACATCACGCCGCCGCCGCAGCCCCAGCGGCACCGCCGATGGTAACTGAACCCCTTCGGCGCCTTGAGGGGCTCCGGGCTCGAGTCCGGATCGGTGATGTCGCGCCCGCACCAGGGGCAGAACGAGAAGCTGTCCGACACCACCCAGCCGCAGTAATAGCACTCGGCGCCCGTCTGCTTCGTCGTGTCCCGCCACTCGAGCCGCCGGCCGCAGTTGGAGCAATACGCCCAGAAGCGCTCGAGCTCGGCGGCGCACGTCGGGCAGCGCAGCTCCGGCGTCGGCACCTCCCGACGGCGCGCCCCGACCTTAGCCATGGTCGCGCTCCAGCGCCTCATCGACGATACGCTGGATGAAGGCGTCGTAGCCCATCCCGGCCTTCTCCGCCGCGTTGGCCATCTCGTGCTCGAACGCGACGAAGGGATTGGGGTTGACCTCGAGCACGTAGACTTCGTCGTCGTGCGTGAGCCGCAGATCGACCCGCCCGTAGTCCTGCAGCCAGAGCGCGTGGAACGCGGTGGTGCAGATGTCTCCGATCTTGGTCGTCAGCTCGTCCGACAGGCCCTTGGCGAACACGTTCTTGATCTTCTTGCGCTTGCGATACTCCTCATCCCACTTCGCCTTGTACGTCGCGATGCGATGCTCGGTGTTGTCGGCCTCGCCGAACGTCATTTCAATGATCGGCAACAGCTGAACCGTCGCGTTGCCGACCAGCCCGACGTACAGCTCCCGGCCGTCGATCAGCTCCTCGACGATCGCCGCCTGCCGGAATTTCTCGTGGACGAATTTCACCCGTTCGCTCAGGTCTTGATCGTTCTCCACCACCGATGCCTGGGCAATCCCCACCGACGCATCTTCGAGCAGCGGCTTCACGATGAGGGGGAACCGGAGCTCGGACGGACGCATCGGCTTTTCGCCAAGGGGGCACTCGGCGAACGCCGGGACGCGGATCCCGTGGTAGGCGAGGATCTTCTTGGTGAGCGACTTGTTGCGGGCGACCAGCAGCGCCGTCGGCGAGGAGCCGGTGTAACGGTAGCCGTGCATCTCGAGCACGCCGGCGAGCGCGTACTCGTGACGCGCATGACCCTGGAACGACTCGCAACCGTTGAAGACGAGCTTCGGCTGAAACGTGGCGAGGCGGTCGAGCGGCGGTGCGAGATCCTCCGCTACGCCGACCATGAGGACGTCGTGCCCCTGCGCCAGCAGCGCGCGGGCCACGTCGTATTCCGCCTCCTCGACCTTCGCCTCCACCTCCTTCTTGTAGTCCGCGTCCTCCCAGTCGGGGTGGAGGGTGTCGAACAGCACCGCGATTTTCACCGCGCCCCCCGCACCCTCGCCATATCCCGCCCCACCGTGGTCAGCGCGATCAGGATCACCAGCCCTCCCACCGCCCCCGCGGACGGGAGCAGCAGCATCGCCGGGCGCAGGCCGAACCGGTCGGACAGATAGCCGACGAGCGGCGGTGCGATGGCGTCGCCCGCGAGGTGCGAGAACAGCAGGTACGCGCCGATGACCGACGCCCGCACGGCCGACGGCACGACGTCCAGGATCACGGCGGAGAGGGGCCCGTTGTACCAGGTATAGAGGAAGAACGTCGCGAACAGGAGCGGCACGAACAGCCGCAGCTCGTCGACCAGCAGCAGCGCGGCGCAGACCGGCCCGCCCAGCACGAACCCGGCCCCGGACACTACCACGCGGCCCCCGCTCCAGCGCGTGAGCAGCCAATCGCCGAACCGGCCCCCGAACAGCCCACCAAGCGCACCGCCGGCGAGGCCCCAGATGCCGAACTGCCGGCCCACCACCCCGACGGACAGGCCGTGGGCACGCTGCATGAAACTCGGCGCCCAGGCGATGAGGCCGTTCACCGCAAACGTCACGAGCGCGCCCCCCAGGAACATCCAGATCAAGGTCGGCGTGCGCAGCACGGTCGCGGCGGCCTGGAGGAATTCCCCGAACGCCGTCGCGGCGACCTCAGACGCCTCGGTCGTGCGTCGCACGGCGGCGGGCACGAGTCGCACGACGGTCCAGATGATGCCGGCGCTCACACAGGCTGCGAACACGGCCGTTTCGACTCCCGGGGGCAGACCCTCGAACAGGCCCAGCAGCCCGCTCAGCGCGGCCCCCGCGAGCGAGAGCCCGATCAGCGGCTTCCCGTACCGCATCGCCTGCCGCCGCCCCCGCTCGAACCACCCACGGACGGTGGTCGCCACCGGGGCGGGAGCACGGCGCCGCGGCTCCCGCAGGCGAGAGGCGAGGATCGCGAGCAGGAAGCCGGGCACGCCCAGCGCCACGAACGCCGCCCGCCACCCGTAGTGCTCGGCGAGCACACCACCCAGCCAAATCCCCAGCACCCCGCCGAACGCCATGCCGACGGAATAGATGCCGATCGCGAATGCCCGTTGTCGCCCTTGATAGAACTCCGCGATCAACGCCTGCGCCGCGGGCCCGTAGCCGGCTTCGCCGACTCCGACCATGGCGCGGCAGGCCAGGAGCTGCCAGAAGCGGTGGACGGCGGCACCGAGGGCGGTGCAGGCGCTCCACAATCCCACGCCGAATGCGATCACGGCGCGGCGCGAGCGCAGGTCACCGATGACGCCGAGCGGCAGCGCCGCCAGCGACAGCACGATGACATACGCCGAGCCGAGCCAGCCGAGCTGCACGTCGGACAGCGCGAGCTCGCGCTTGACGTGCTCGAACAGCGCGAAGATGACGTTGCGGTCGGTGTAGTTGAGCAGGTTGATGAGCGTGAGGAGGCCCAGGGCGTAGGCCGCGTATGCCCCGGTGCCGCGGTGCCCGCCGTCGGCGTCCCGCTCGCCGTCCCTAGGGCCGGCGCTCGGCAGTGGCCGCCTCCGCGCGCGCGTCGCGGTCCGCCTTCGCCTCCTGGTACGCCTCGGTCAACTCCCGCATCATCTCCGCCCGCTGGTGATACAGACGCTTCAAGCGCCGCGGTTTCCGCCGGGCGAGCACGTAGGCGGCGAGCAGCGGGAAACCGACCGTGTTGTCGAGGTAGCAGACCACCGTGTCCGGCAGCTTGTCCGGGTCCACCTTGCCCCAGCTGACTGCTTCTGCGGGAGTGGCGCCGGAGAGCCCGCCGGTGTCCGGCCGGGCGTCCGTGATCTGGAGGTAGTAGTCGTGTCCCTTCTCGCTGATGCCGAGCACCTCCTGGATCTGCGGCTCGGTCTGTAACACGAAGTTCTTGGGACTGCCGCCGCCGATGATCAACACGCCGCTCTTGCCGCCGTGCGTCTTGGCGCGGAACACGATCGCCGAGGTCTCGTTGACGTCGGCGCTCACATCCAGGCGGAGCTGCGAGCCCGTCAGGGCCTGCTCCGCCACATTCATGCCGATCGAGGAATCCCCCGGCGACGAGGTGTAGATCGGGACCCCACACTCGTGCGCTACGCCCAATAGTGATTTGCGCGAGATGCCGAGCGCCTGCTCGCGCTGCAGAATGTAGCCGCCCAGCAGGTAGTGATATTCGGCCGTGCTCATCGACCGCTGAAACTCGGGACCCGCGGAGACTTCGCGGATATAGGCGTCGGTCGAGAGCAGCACTTCGTAGTCGAAGAAGATGTCGTAGATGCGGACGATACCCTCCTCGCGCAGCTCCACGTCGTCGGCGAACGGCGTGCCGCGGTGCATTGAGAGCCCCAGGCCGAAGTGCGCGTCGTGATAGAGGTTTGCCCCGGTCGAGACGATCCAATCGACGAACCCGGCCTCGACGAGCGGGATGAGCGTGGACATCCCGAGGCCCGCCGGCGTCATCGCGCCGGTGAGGCTCATCCCCACCGTCACGTCGTCCTCGAGCATGCGCTCCGAGAACAGCCGGCACCCCTCGGCGAGCCGGCCGGCGTTGTACGCGAGGAAGGCGTTGTCCACGAGCTCCGGCACGGTCTCCCGGCCCGTGATGGGCTGCGGGTCGATGCGCTGTCCGCGCAGGAAGTCCTTGCGTGTGGTCATGACATCACGTGTCTCGGTCGATGGCCGGGAACTCCCGAGTGCGGCGCTCCCGGGCCTGTCGGATGATGGTGACCGCTTCGCCCGCAGTGTCGGTCGTGTGGAACAGGTCCAGGTCCGTCGTCGCGACCTTCCCTTCCCCGGCGACCCGATCGCGCAGCCAGTCGGTCATCCCCTTCCAGTACGTCCGGCCGAACAGGATGACCGGAAAATGGCGCACCTTGCCGGTCTGGATCAGGGTCAGCGCTTCGAACAGCTCGTCCATCGTGCCGAAGCCGCCGGGAAACACGACGAACGCCGTCGAGTACTTCACGAACATCGTCTTGCGCACGAAGAAATAGCGGAAATTGATGGCTCGCTCGACGTATTGGTTGAGCCCCTGCTCGAACGGGAGCTCGATGTTGCAACCGATCGACAGACCGTTCCCCTCCTGGCAGCCGCGGTTGGCCGCCTCCATGATGCCGGGCCCGCCCCCGGTGATGATCGGGAAGCCCTCCTCGGCGAGCATGCGCGCGGTCTCGACCGCCTTTTCATAGAAGGGATCGTCCGCGGGGGTGCGCGCCGAGCCGAAGATCGTCACCGCATTGTACACATCCGAGAGCGTGTCGAACCCTTCCACGAACTCCCCCATGATACGCAGCACCCGCCACGAGTCGGTTTTCGTGAACGCACGGCGCTCACGCGAGAGGGGGGTGAGGAGTCGTTCATCCTCAGTGACCGCTTGGTGCGGCGAGCCGCTCGAGCGCTGCGACATAGTCGTCCTGCACGTTGTAGAAGAAAGGGGAGAGGCGGACGTGACCGGGTCGCGCGTCGGCGATGATCCCCGCCGCGGCGAGATGCCGCACCCGATCGGCGGGATCGTCGGCGGGGAGCATCACGATTGCCGAGCGGTCTTCCGCCCGGGCGGCCACGTTGGGCCGGAAGCCCGCAGCCCGGGCGCGCGCGATCAGATCTTCGGTGAGCGCCGCGGTCACGTCCCGAATGGCGGGCACGCCGATCTCCTCGATGTAGTCGAGGCCGCCCAGCTGCGTGTAGATCGCGGCGAGCGACGGCGTGCCGAGCTCGAAGCGCCGGGCGTCGTCGTGCCGCTCGAGCGAGCGTGGCTCGAACGCGAACTGATGCTTGTGACCGAACCACCCGGCGATCCCCGGCTCGAGGCGCCGTGCCAGCTCGTCCCGCACGTACAGAAACACGATTCCCGGGCCGCCCAGCAGCCACTTGAGCCCGCCGGCGGTGAGGAAATCGACGTCCGCCGCCCGCACGTCGCACGGAACCTGCCCGACCGACTGATACGCGTCGACCAGGCAGAGGGCGCCCCGGGCGTGCGCCACGTGCGCCACCGCGCGGATGTCCTGGATGGCGCCGCTCGTGAAATAGACGTGCGACGTCGCCACGAGCGCGGTCCGCTCGTCCACGGCCCGGGCGATCGCCTCGACCGGCACCGAAACGTGATCCAGGCTCTCCACCACGACCAGCTCGACGCCGCGCGCCCGCTTGGCGAGCCACTGATAGGCGACCGTGGGGAAGTCGAGCGACGTCATCACCACCTTGGGACGGCGGGTGTAGTCGAGCGCCTCGGCGACGGCCGAGAGCGCGACCGAGATGCTGGGCGCCAGCGCGATCTCCTCGCCCGTCGCCCCGATCACGCGGGCGTAGCGCTCCCGCAGCTCGGCCAGGGCCGCCCACCACACGTCGTACCACGCCGACGCGCCGCGCGTGTCCCAGCCGTCGAGGAACTCCGAGACTTTCCGGCGGGCGCGCTCGCCCAGCGCGCCGAGCGAGCAGGTATTGAGGTAGATGCGGTCCCGAAAGATCGGGAACTCGCCGCGGTAACGCGCGAGCCGATGCAGGACGGCCTGGTGGCCCGACGTGCGGCCGCTGGCGAGCGTCATAGGCGGTCAATATACAGGAGGACAGCACGGTCGACACATCCCGAAGTAGATTCCGTCGCATGGCGTCTTCCGGAAGTTGGTCGGCCCTGCTCGCGCGCCTCGCGCTGCGCGCAACCGTCAACCCGCGACTCGCCCTCGACCTGCTGCGCCTGGCGTGGAGCTTTCGGGCGCGCGACTGGTACCGCCGCCCGCCGTTCCTGCCGCTCCCGCCACGCGAGTACACACGCTGGCGCATGCTCACCGCGTACGGTGACGAGCACGCCGTGCCGCCGGTCGAGGATGTGATCAACTTTGCTCGGTGGCGACGCGAGACGATGCACGTATGAAAGACAAAGGCGTCGAGCAAGAGCGTAACGCAGAGGCGTCGCGCAGAACCGTCGAGCTGAAGCGTCGAGCGCTCGAGATGGGCTTCAACGCAGTGGGAGTCGCCTCGCTCGAGCCGAACGCCCACGCCGCCGAGCTCGATCGCTGGCTGGCCGCGGGCTACGCCGGCACGATGACCTACCTGCACCGCCAGGCGGCGAAACGCAAAGAGCCGGCCCGTATCATGCCCGCGGCCACGGCCGCGGTCGTCACGCTCACGAACTACTACCACGGTTCGGCTGACCCCGGGCGCGAGCCCGGGGAATGCCCAAAACCCAAGGTTCCAGTGTCTGCCCACTCCGGACTTGCGTCCGGGGTCAGTTCGCGGTCCGCTGCTGTGCGCGTCGCCCAGTACGCCCAGTCCGCCGACTATCATCGAGTGCTCGGCCACCGGTTGGAGCGCCTCGCGGCCGCGCTTCGTGCCCTCGCGCCCGGCGCCCACACCCGCGCGTACGTCGACGCCGGCGCGGTCCCGGAGCGTGAGCTCGCACAGCGGGCGGGTCTCGGGTGGATCGGCAAGAACATGATGCTGATCCACCCCGCCCTCGGCTCGTTCACGTTCATCGGGGTGGTGTTGACGGATGCCGACCTCGCCCCCGACCTCCCGTTCGAGGCGGATCGGTGCGGCACCTGCCGCCGCTGCCTCGACGCCTGCCCTACCGCCGCCTTCGTCGCCCCGCACGTGATGGACGCGCGCCGCTGTATCTCCTATCTCACGATCGAGCACCGCGGCGACTTCACGGCGGACGAGCGGTCGCTCGTCGGGGATTGGCTGTTCGGCTGCGACATATGCCAGGATGTGTGCCCGTGGAACGTGCAGTTCGCCCGGGCCACCGCCGATCCGGACCTCGCTCCTCGCTCGGACCTCGCGGTCCCCGACCCTCACGCATTCCTCGAGCTCGATGAGGAGACGTTCGTCCGCCGCTACGGCGACACGGCGCTCGAGCGGCCGGGCCGTCGCGGGATGCGGCGCAACGCCGCCGCGACGCTGGCACCGAAGTCACCGTGAGCGAGCAGATCGGCGAGATCCAGCGGCGCCTCACGGATGGGCTCGCCAAGATCGATCCCCACCACCGCCTGCTCGGCCGGCCGGTCCACTACCGCGTCATCGATGGGACGACGCTGGAGATTACCTACCGGGATGTGCCGGGGATCGCGGAGGCGGAAGTGCTCGGCGTCAAGCGGCTGCTTCCCAACGACTGCTTCTGCAGCGTGTCGCCGCAGACGGCGGAGTGCGTGACGGTGCGATTCGTGGTGTCCCTGAAATAGGAGACAGACGGTCAGGGAGACGCCGAGTCGCCGAGGCGCCGAGTGGTTGTAAGGCGTGAGACGTTCGGAGAACCCCCATCCCCTGGTTTACCTCAACGTCCACTCGGCGACTCAGCATCTCGGCGTCTGCCTCGGCGTCTCTTCCCTCACCAATCGAATTACTGGCATCTCCGGCGGATTCCCCCACCTCATCGGAATCGCCGCCGTGCCGACGCCCGCCGACACGTAGAGCCACGTCTCCCCCACCCGCTTGAGGCCGTGCATGTATCGCCCCCCGAACTGCGACGGCACCAGGAGCGGGCCCAGCCAGGGCAGGTGTATCTGTCCATTGTGCGTGTGCCCCGACAGCATCACGTCCACCCGCAGCCCGGCGGGCAGGTACTCGATGAGATCAGGGTTATGCGAGAGCAGGATGCGGGGGACCTCGGGCGCGACACCGGCGAGTGCCTCGTCGGGACGGGTCGCGCCGTGACTAAAGTCGTCCACTCCGGCTACGGCCAGGGTGGCCGCTCCGCGCCGCACGAGGACATGGCGGTTGGTGAGGAGCGTGACGCTCGCGCGCTCGAGCACGGCGCTCACCGCCGCCGGCCCCACCCAGTGATCGTGATTGCCGAGCACGGCCACTACGCCGTCGCGCGCGCGGAACAGCGCGAGCACCGACGCGAGCCCGTCGAGGTCGCGCTTCACGTGGCTCACGAAATCCCCACCCAGCGCTACGAGATCGGGCGCGAGTTCGGCGACGCGGTCCGCCGCGCGCGCGAGCCAGGAGGCCGGCACCACCGGGCCGCGGTGGAGATCCGTGACGAGCGCGATGCGGTAGCCGTCGAGCTCCGGCGGCAGGCCGCGGATCGGGACGCCGACCTCGGGCGTCAGCAGCAACCGCCCATTCCAGCGCGCCAGCGGCGCGCACAGGTGCTCCACGACCCAGCCGATCGGCACCTTCACCGCGCGGGCGAATGCGGGCACGCGCGCCTTCCGGCTGGGCGGGTAACGCCCCGGATAGAACAGCGGCCCGATCACCTTGCGACGACGCGCGAGACGACGTCGTACATGAAGTGGACGCCGAACGTCAGCGCGTCGAGGCTCACCCGCTCGTCGTTCCCGTGCACGCCGCGCGACTCGGCCTGGTTGAGCGGAAACGGTGATACGCCGTAGCTCACGATCCCGAGACGGCGGAAATAGTGGCTGTCGGTGAACCCCGTGAGTGGCGGCGTCGTGACGAGCGCGTCGGGATCGCGCCCGTGCGCCGCCGCCACGATCGCCCGGAACAGCTCGGTGTCCGTCGGGCTCTCCGTAGCGGGCCAGTTCGGCCCCTGGGGCGTGATCGTCACGGCGCTGTCCCCGACGACGCGGACCAGGTCCGCGAGAAACGCCGCCGGATTCTGCCCCGGCAGGAGGCGCACGTCGAGCGCCGCCGACGCCACCGGCGGGATGACGTTGGTCTTGTCGCTCCCCTTCAGCCCCGTGATCGAGATCGTGTTTCGCAACAGGGCGTTGTACGTGAGGTCCGCCGTGATCGCCCGAGCCGCGGCCGAATCCCTGAGTGCCGCCCGCACGTCCGTGAGCCAGGCCCGCCGCGCCGCATCGGTTTCGATCGTCGCGAGGTCGTGGAGATAGCGCTCCACGGTGGGCGTCACCACGAGCGGCGTCTGCCAGGCGGCGATCCGGCTCAGCGCGCGCACCAGCCGGTGCACCGGATTGTCCTGGGTGGGGCGCGATCCGTGCCCCGACGTGCCTTTCGCCGTGACGTCGAGCCAGAAGGGCGACTTCTCGGTCGTGCCGATGCCGTAGTACTCGATGTGGCCGCTGGCGTCGGCGCGGATGGTGCCGCCTTCGTTGACCAGAAACTCGGCGTCCCGGATCAATTCGGGATGGTTGTCGACGAACCAGCCGGCGCCCACGCCCGCGCCGATCTCCTCGTCCGCCGTGGCGAGAAAAATGATGTCGCGCTTGAGCGGAACACCCGCACGCTTGAGGGTGATCAGCGTCATCAACTGCGCGATCGCCTCACCCTTCATGTCGAGCGCGCCACGTCCCCAGACGTACCCGTCCTGCACCACGCCGCCGAACGGGTCCACCTTCCAGTACTCCGGACTGGCGAGCACGACGTCCATATGATTGAGAAAGATCAGCGGGCGCCCGGTGCCGTCTCCCGGCACCCGCGCGAACAGGTTTGCCTTGCCGGGCCCGGGTTCGAAGATTTGCGCCTCGATCCCCTCCCGCCCCAGCACCGCCCGCAGCCACTCCGCGGCCTTCAGCTCGTTCCCCGGCGGGTTCGTCGTGTTGATGGCGATGTACTGTGACAAGAGCGTCGCCGCTTCCTGTCCGGCGGCCCGCCACTCGGCGTCGCTCTTGGGCACGGCTGCGCGAAACAGCTGGGGAGGCAGCAGCACGGGCCGCGACGACGGGCCCATGAGCGACGGCCGCGGCGGCCGGACGCAGCCCACGAAGCACAGCGAGCACAACCCCACGAGGGCGCCACGACGCACGGTTCCTCCGGAACGTGATGGGTCTGGAATCGCGGAAGCTAGACGCGGGCAGCCCGGGCGGGGAGTCCCCGGGCCCCGCTACAGCGCCCGCGTCTCGCCGTGCGCCAGCATCCAGAACTGCTCCGGCGCGAGCCCCGCCTCCCGCCACGCGACCCGGGCCCGGATGGGAGGCTCGTCCATCGCCTCATCGGTGAGCTTGAAGGTGCCCCAATGCATCGGAATCATGACGGTTCCGTGGGCCCCGCCGCCCAGGTCCCGGAACGCCCGCACCGCCTCCTCGGGATTCATGTGCACCGGCTGCATGAACCAACGGGGCTCGTAGCCGCCGATCGGCAGCAGCGCGAGGTGGAATGGCCCGTAGCGCTCGGCGATGCGTCCGAACTCGGGGTGATAGCCGGTGTCGCCGGCGAAGAACACGCGGTGGGGGTTCGTTCGCACGGCCCAACCGCACCACAGCGTGGCCCCGCGATCGCGCAACCCCCGCGAGCTGAAGTGCTGGGCCGGCGTGCAGGCGACGAGCGCCGGACCGATGGGTGTCTCCTGCCACCAATCGTGCTCCCACACGTCCCGCGCGCCGCGCGCCCGAACGAAGCGCCCAAGCCCGAGGGGCACGAGCCACGTGGCGCGCGGCTCGCGGGCGGCGAGCCGGCGCACCGTGCGGTCGTCCAAATGATCGTAGTGGTTGTGTGACAGCAGCACGAAATCGATCGGGGGCAGCGTCGCGAAGTCGATCCCGGGCGCCACCCAGCGGCGCGGGCCCGCGAACCCAACCGGCGACGCCCGGCTGCTCCACATCGGATCGGTGAGCACATTGAGCCCGCCCACCTGGAGCAGAAAGCTCGAGTGCCCGACCCACGTCACCAGCAGCCGATCCGGCGCGGCGCGGGGAACGGCGAACTTTGGCTCGAGCCGGTGAAATGCCGAGTGCGGGGGATCGGCGGGGCGCGGCCGGGTGATGCGCTGCACCAGCACCCACTTGAGGAAGCCGCCGAACGCGGGGGCCGCCGCGTTCGCCCAGGGATTGCGGAAGCCGCCACCGGGGCGGTGATGCGGAGCGGTCACGGGTCGCGAAACCTAAGACCCGCAGCGCGGCGACGCTACCGCGCTCCCGCCCGGCCGCCGGCGACCTAGTGTACCGTGATGGTCGCCTGCCCGGTCTTCCCCTCGCTCGTCGCGCGCAACAACGCGCTGCCGGAGGCCCGCGGCCGGACCAGCGCCTGCGAACCGTACGGATAGACGTTCAACACAGTGCTGTCGGTGCCGAACCACGACACCGCTCGATCGGTGAGCAGGGTCCCCGTCGAGTCGCGCAGCTCGGCACGGAACCCGACGCTGTCCCCGACCGCGAGGTTGGCGCTCCCGGGTACGACCGTGACGGAGGCCACCGGTGCGGACGATCCCACGACCTGCATGCCGAGCGTATCGGACAGCTGGCCGGTCGCGGCAGTGATCGTGACATACCCGGCTTGGCGACCGGTCACCGACGCCGTGTCGCCCACGCCGGTCACTTGCGCGATGGCGGTGTTGCTGCTCGTCCACGACACCGAGGGATTCGAAACCGGGGTGCCGCTCGCGTCGCCCACGGCAGCGCGCAGGCTGATCGTGCCGCCGACGCCGACCGACGTGGGTCCGGAGATGCGGACGTAGGCCCCTCCGGAACCGGCGCTCGGGAGCGACACCGGCAGCTGTGTGGTGTCGCCCGCCGTGATGTGCACGTTCGGGATGATCGCGGGACCGAGGGAGGGATAGTCGGGCTGCTCGACCCGAACGGTGTACGCACCGGCGCGCAGGAATCCCACTGTGTAGCGTCCCGCGTCGTCACTGCGGCCGGTGGCCACCACGTACGCGTTGGGCGGGTCGCACGCCGGGCTGCCGCACACCGTGATGTTGGCGTTCTTCACCGGCTGAGCCCGGCCTCCCGAGTCGGTCGTCACGGTGCCCGCGAGCGTTCCGGTCGCCGCCGAGTTGACCGCACGCAGCCAGGGGAGCACGGTAAACTCTCGGGTCCCGAAATAGTCGTACAGAAAGCTCCTCCCGACGTCGAAGTCGATCACGATCACGGCTCCCCCCGGCGCCGCGGCTGCCCGAGTCGACAGGTCGAGCGGCTCCTCGACCAGGGCGTACATGGTCACCGCGCCGCTCCCCGGCCACGGCCAATGCACCGGCGGCGCGGAGCCGTTGTTGTAGACGATCGACGACTTGTCGGCGTCGATGGCCATGCGGATGGCCCGGTATTGTCGCGCGTCGAGCTCGGCTTCACCCAGGAACGCGGTGGCGCCGCGCTGCAAGGTCAGCAGGTCGAACGCTCTGTCGGGCGTCGCGACCCGCACCCACTCCCCCCCGCCGGTCGTGTCCACATCGCCGCTGGCAGCGATGCTGGCCACATACAGGTTCACGCTCGCCACCGAGTCATAAGGGAACGGTGCATCGGTGAGCAGCACGCGTGCGCGTGGCTTCCCGTACTGCGGGGATGTGGTATCGTCCTTGTAGCAGCCGGCCCCGACCAGGAGGGCAGCGGCGAGCAGGCGCAACGCGAAACGAGTCATCAGCGCTCCTTTGCGCGGCAGGCACAGTGACGGCTCCGTCTGGAGATACCCGGCCCCCCGTCGAACGCGTCACACGTCCGCCCGACGCGGGCCGAAGTGACGGCACGGCTCCCTCGGTGGGTATACCCAAGGTGGGGACGAGTGACGGAGAGCTGGTGCGCCGCGTCTTGGCCGGCGACACCGGCGCGTACGCCATGCTCGTCGCACGGTACCGTGACCGCCTCGGCCGCTACGCCGTACACATGCTCGGGGACCGGCAGGACGCGGAGGAAGCGCTGCAGGACGCGTTCGTCCGGGCGCATCGCTCGCTCGCGCGCTGCGACGATCCAGAGCGATTCGGCGCCTGGTTGTACGGCATCCTTGTGAACCGGTGCCGCACGACGGGCGGACGGGCAGCGCGTCGCGCGCGGCTGTTCGTGCGCGACGACGCGGCGCTGAGCGGTGCGCCGCTCCCCGGTCCGGCCGAGCGCGCGGAGTGGGACGATACCGTCCGCTGGGCGCTCGGCCAGCTCGCCCCGGAATACCGGGAAGCGTTCCTCCTCAAACACGTCGAGGATCTGGAGTACGAGGAGATGGCGCAATTGACCGGCGCGGGGATATCGGCGTTGAAGATGCGGGTGAAACGCGCCCGCGAGCAGCTGCAGATCATTTTCCGAGAGGCGGAACGTGTTTGAGGATCGGCCGGACTTGGTCGACCGGATCGTGACCCACCTGCGCCGTCCCGTGCAGATCGATCCGGCGCTCGACGGACGCGTGATGCAGGAAATCGCACAGGTGGACACCGGCCGGAGGTCCGGCGCCGCGGTGGCCGCGTGGCGCTGGCTCACCCGGCCGCGTCAATTCATCGTTTCGCCGCTCGGCGCGCTGGCGACGGCCGCCGGGCTCGCGGCCGTCGTGTGGGCGCTCCCCGGCAGGGGCGTTCGCGCGGTGCCCCGCGCGGAAAACGCGCCCCAGGAGTTTCAGTTCGTCGTGGTCGCGCCGCGCGCGGCGCGGGTGGCCCTCGTCGGCGATTTCAACGACTGGGACGCCACACGCACCCCGATGCGACCGTCCCAGCGCGGCGGTCCGGTCTGGACCGCCGTGCTGCACCTATCTCCAGGGCGCTATCGCTACGCCTTCCTCGTCGACGGGTCCCGCTGGCTGGCCGATCCAGCGGCGCCACATGCGCGTGACGACGAGTTCGGGGCGCCGAGCTCGGTAGTGACCGTGGGCGGCTCGTGATGACGAGTTCCCTGCCCCGGACCCCCAAGTCCGTCGCGGCCGCCGGCGCGCTGGCCGCAGTGCTCTTCGCGACCGCGGCGGCGCAAGAGCCGCAGCATCTGAACGATCCACGGCTCGCGCGCCTCGACACCGCCGCCCGCTCTCTGGTCGCGGTCGCGATCGACTCGGCCCGGGCCGCGGGCCTTCCCACGGAGCCGCTGGTGCAGCGCGCGCTCGAGGGCGCCACCAAGGACGCGCCAGGCACGCTCATCGTCAGCGCCGTCCAGCGCCTCGCCGCGGACCTCGGCCGCGCGCGCGCGGCGCTCGGGGCGAGCGCCACATCCCCCGAGCTCGAGGCCGGGGCCGCGGCGCTGCGGGCGGGTGCCGGTCCCGCCGTGCTGGCGCAGCTGCGCCGGTCGCGTCGCCAAACCATCACCGTGCCGCTCGCCGTCCTCACGGACCTCGTGGCGAGCGGCGTGCCCGTGGACAGCGCCGCCGCGGCAGTGCTCGCGCTCGCCGCCAGCGCCCGGGACGCGGACCTGATCGACTTCCGCCGCGCCGTCGAGCGCGACATCGCGCTCGGCGCGGCGCCGACCGCGGCCACCGCGGCCGCGGCGGCCGGTGTGTTCGGCGCAAACGCCCTGGACGTGAACGCGGGCGCCCGCGGCGCGCGCCCCGGCCGACCGTAGCACCGCGCGGTTGTGACGGCGTGGAGACGGGCCTGGGCCGCGTCGGCGGCAGGATGGTCCCTCCTCACGGCGCGCACACCAGCCGCCCAGACGACCGGCACCCTCGACGTCGGTATCTCCACGGTGCGCTACGACGGGTTCCTCCCGTCCGGCGCGGCATCGGTGACGCCCGGCGTACGCTGGGAACGACCCAGCGGTACGCTGACCGCGCGCGGCACGTACCTGCGTTTCGAGAGCGGCCACCGTAGCCTGCAAGGCTCGGTGGCCGGCTCGTTCTTCACCCCCACCGCTGGTCGCTGGCGCGGCGAATTCTCCGCTGCTGCCGGCGCCAGCCGCTACGTCGACTTCGCCAGCTTCTGGCACACCATCGCGGAGGCACGGCTCCACGTCGTAGAAACGGAACGCGGCGCCTGGATCAGCGGTACCGCGGGGCGAGCATCGTACGGTTCCGCGCCGCGCAGCGTAGTGGCGGCCGGCGCTGGTGCGTGGCTGCGCCTGCCGGCGCTCACCCTGCGGCTAGCGGCGAGTCTCTCCCATGTCGGCGACACCACCTACACCGACGTCGAATCGTCGGCCGGCACGGCGTGGGACCGGATCACACTGGACGCGACGCTCGGTGCGCGGGTCTGGAGTCGCGGCGGGGGCCGGGGCATGTACGGCGAGACCAGCGCCGCGCTGGCGCTCGGCGAGCGCACGGCGATCGTGCTGTCGGGTGGCCGCTATCCCACCGACCCGATCAGCGGCAGCATCGCCGCCCGTTACCTTACCGCCGCGATCCGTATTCACACGGCGGCTTCGCGCCAGGTGGTCGCGCGCGGGCGCACCGCCCCGCGCGCTGGCGGGGCCGACGGCGCCGGCGCTCCGGGGTCGGGCGCGCGCCTCGAGGTGCAGCTGGATCGCAGCCGGCCCGTGCGGCTGTTGGTGCACGTCGCGGAAGCCACACGGGTCGAAGTCGCGGGGGACTTCACCGACTGGCGACCGCTGGCGCTCAGCCCCGCCGGAGGCGGCCTCTGGGAAGTGGTACTGCCCCTCACAAGCGGCGTACACCGCATCGACGTCCGCATCGACGGCGCGGCGTGGATCGTGCCTGCCGGCACCACCCGTGCGCCAGACGACTACGGAGGCGAGGTCGGGATCTTCGTCGTTCCCTAGGGAAGCTCTGCATGGGTGACGCAAAGTCGGGGGTGGGGCGTCGCACGCGTCACACGCGAGGGCGCTCGGGCGGCACATCTGCGCCGAAGCATGGGCGATACCGACGCTTATGTGCCTACCGTGCGCCCTCGCGTGTCAGCGTGCTAGCTCCCACCCCCGACTTCGCGCGACGTGTGCAGAGCCTCCCTAGCGCCGCCCACCCGCCAACGCCGACGCCTCCGGACGCTGCCGCAACGCCAGCATCGCCCACACCCCCTCCGCCGGCCCCAGCGCGAGCACGCTCATGCTCCAGCGCCAGCCGATCCGCTCGGCGACCCACGGCAAGAGATAGATCGTCAAACAGGTCAGTAGGAACCCCAGGCTGGTCTGAAGGGTCAGCGCCGTACCCACCAGGTCCTGAGGGGCGAGCTCACTCACGGACGCCGAGAACTGCGCCGAGTCGGCGACCACCGACACGCCCCAGACCAGCAGCAGGGGCAGCAGCAGCGCCAGCGTATGCCCAAACACCGTCCCGACGGCGAGGGCGCAGGCGCCCGAGAGCGCCATCGCGACGCTCGTGACGAGCGTGCGGCCCCAACGGTCCGCGTACTTCCCGCCGAGCCAGCAGCCCGCGGCGCCGCTTCCCACCACAGCGAATGTCACGAGCGCGGTCGAGCCCGCGGGCGGCGCCACGCCCGTGCGCGCCTGCTCGCTCGCGGCGACGAACGCCGCGATCCAGGTCCACATCGCATACAACTCCCACATGTGGCCGAGGTAGCCGAGGTTCGCGAGCGTGACGGCGCGCTCGCGCAGAATCCGAGGGACGGCGCTCCAGCTGAACTTGAGAGCCGGGGTCGTGAACGGGCCGTCGTGCGGCACCAGCGCCATCAGGCCGGCGCCGACCAGGGCGAGCGCCCCGGCGGAACCGAGCACAGGACGCCACGCGGTCACGGGCACGAGCCAGCGCAGTAGATGCGGCAACGCCGAGCCGAGCGTGAGCGCGCCGACCATGATGCCGATCGCCCAGCCGCGGCCGTCGCGGAACCAGCCGGCCACGATCTTCATCCCCGGCGGATACACCCCGGCGAGCGCGGCGCCCGTCACCACGCGCAGGGCGATGCCGACCGTGGGAGTCGAGGCGCTCGCAACACCGAACGTCGCGAGCGCCGCCGCGAGCGCCGATACCTGGACGAGTCGCCGCGCGGACCAGAGGTCGCTCAGCGTGAGGACCGCCGACACGAGCGCCCCCAGGACAAAGCCCAGCTGCACCGACATCGTGAGCCAAGCCGTGCCGGCCGGCGTGAGCTGCCACACGCGGGAGAGCGTCGGTGCGACGGCCGACGCGCTGAACCACGGCGCCATCGCCAACAGCTCCGCGACGGCGAGCACGGCCAGCACGCGGCGCGCGCTCACAGACCGGTGGGATGGTCGAGGAACGTCCAGGGCAATCCGAACTTCGCGCACAGGTGTTCCGCCAGCGCTTTGATCCCGATCGTCTCGGTCGCGTAGTGCCCGGCGTAGAAGACGTTCACACCCAGCTCTTCGGCATCGAAGAACGTATGGTGCGCCCCTTCGCCGGTGATGTAGGTGTCGAGCCCTGCCGCCTTCGCCTGGCCGATCATCGAGCCCGCCCCTCCGGTGACGATCCCCACACGGCGCACCCGCTCCGGGCCGAACGCCATGAGGCGCGGCGCGGCGCCGAGCGCCACGGTGAGCTGCTGCTGCAGTGCCGCGCGCGAAGCGTCCAGCTCGCCCCACACGCCGATCGCCACGCCGTACTCCATGCCGAACGCGCCGCGCACCGTCACACCCAGCCGCCGCGCCAGCAGCGCGTTGTTGCCCACCTCGGGATGCAGGTCCAGGGGGAGGTGTGCGCTGTAGAGCGCGATGTTGTGCTGCACGAGACCGGCCACCCGTCGGTACGCGGGCCCCGTGAGCGGCTTCAGCCCACCCCAGAACAGCCCGTGATGCACCAGCAGCAAGTCGCTGTGCTGCTCGACCGCCAGGCGCACCGTCGCTTCGCACAGATCGACCGCCGCGGCAAGACGCCCGACATCTCCGGTCTTCGTGACCTGCAGCCCGTTGAGTGCGTGGGGCGCGTCCGGCACGTCGCCGACGCGGAGGTAGGCGTCGAGGTAGGTGATCAACTCCCCCAGCTGCATCAGCGCGTCGCGCGGTGACAGTATGATGACATTAGCGCGCCAGCCTTGCGACACTGACGTGAGATTCCCACATGCGGAAATCTGTAAATCACTATGTGGTAGCGGGATAAACAATCCACATGCGGGAAACGCCAGCGTGTGGATATCTGTCGCGGATCAGTAGGACCGCGGCGCGCCCGCCTTCTCTAGCGCTTCCGGCTCCAAGGCGGTCTCGCCCATCCGCACCACCCCGTTGATCTCGCCGCCCTCTTGCACCAGCAAGCGTTTGGCCGCGATGTCGCCGTGCACCACGCACGACGCCTGGATCTCGACACGCTCGTCGGCGCGGATGCTGCCGCGCACTTCGCCGCCGATGATCGCTTCGCGGGAGATCACGTCGCCTTCCACTTCCCCGCCCTTGCCGACCAGGACCTGTCGCCCGGCGCGGACAGTGCCGACGACGGTCCCTTCGATCTTCACCACCCCTTCGGCGGTGATGTCGCCGACGACGCGCATGCCGGTCCCGATGATCGAGAGGCCGGTGTCGGTTTCGGGAACGCCGTGCCCTTTCTCGGTGAAGATGGCCATGTCAATTCTCCTGTTTCACGACCGTGAGGGGATCGAGCGTCTTGCCCTCGCGGCGGATTTCGAAATGGAGGTGCGGCGCGGTGGATCGCCCGGAGCTGCCCGAGAGCGCGATCACCTGCCCCGCCACGACCGAGTCACCTTCGCGGACCACCAGCCGCGAGGCGTGCCCATACATCGTCTCATATCCGGCGGTGTGCCGCAAGAGGACGAACAGACCGTACGCGGGGTCCGTGCCAGCCTGTGCCACGACACCCGCGGAGGCGGCGCGGACCGCGGTCCCGGTGGGCACGGCGATGTCGATGCCGGGATGCGACTCGTCGGGGTCGCCCGCGCGTACCTGCCCACGGGTCACGAACCCGCCGTCGTCGAGCGGCCAGTGGAGCGGCGTCGCGGAGTCGGGCGCGAAGCGCGGCGGCGCTCCGGGCGCCCGCGCCCGCACGGCGAGCGCACGCGGCAGGTCGGCCCGCAGCACGACCTTCTCGGGCGGCGCCTTCACCCCCAGTAGCTGCCGCAGCTCCTGGTAGTTCGCCTCCGCCCGGTTCAGCGCGGCAGCAAGTTGCTGCACGCGGCCGTTCTCCTCCTCGAGACGCGCCACCCGCCGGTCGAGGAGTTGCGCCCGCACGGCGTTCCGCGTGATCGGTCCCGCGAACAGGAAGAACAGCACCACCAAGACCGCGATGCCGCCGGCGGTCCATTTGCCGACTTCGAAGGCCCACAACGGCACCCGGTACTGGTGCGACTCGAGCTCGCCATCGGTGTGGACGACGATGGTGACGCTCTTGCGCTTCATCCGTCGAACGGCGCTCCCAGAATCACCTCGAGGAGTCGGGCGAGGTCGTCGTTCGAATAAAAGTTGACGTGGATCTGCCCCTTCCCTTTCGCCCGCAGCGTGACGCGCACGTCGGTCCCCAGGCGCCGCCGCAGCGCATCCTCGATGCGGCGCACTTCGGGCGCTGCCCCGAGTCCCTGCTTCAAGCGCGGCCGCCGGACCGGCGCCCGGCCGCCCCGCACGCGATCCTCGACGTCGCGCACCGACAGCCCGAGGTCGACGGCTTCCTTGGCGACCGCCGCGACGGCGCGAGGGTCGTCGAGCGCGAGCAGCGCGCGGGCGTGCCCGACCGAGAGCCGCCCTTCGTGCAGCAGCGCGAGCACGCCCGCCGGGAGCTTGAGGAGGCGGAGCGCATTGGCGACGGTGGAGCGGTCGCGTCCCACCGCGTCGGCGACGTCCTGGTGGGTGAGGCTGAACTCGGCGATGAGACGCTCGTAGCCGCGCGCCTCATCGACCGGCGACAGGTCGTCGCGTTGCAGGTTCTCGATCAGCGCGAGCGTCAGCACGGTGCGGTCATCCACATCGCGCTTCACCGCCGGGATGCGATCCCAGCCCAGCGCCTGACAGGCGCGCAGCCGCCGCTCGCCGGCGATCAACTCGTAGCCCGAGGCGCGTTCACCGGGCGCCGCGCGCACTACGACCGGCTGCAACAGACCCGCTTTGAGAATCGAGGCCTTCAACTCTTCCAGCGCGGCCGGATCCACGTCCCGGCGCGGCTGGTAGGGGTTGGGCCGAATATCGGCGATCGCCAGCTCGACGAGGCTCCCTTCGCGTTCGGCTTCTTCGCGCGTCGGTCCCAGCAGGGCCTCGAGCCCCCGACCGAGACGCCGGCGACCAGCGATGGTTTCCGTCATGCGGGCACCTCCGGCAGCGGTTCAGGGGCGGGCGGGGCAGGGGGTACGGACGCGGCCGCGCCGGCGCGCTCGACCCGACGGATCAGCTCCTGCGCCACCGCCAAATAGCTCTTCGCCCCCACGGACTGCACGTCGTACAGCAGGATCGGCTTGCCGAAGCTGGGCGCTTCGGCGAGTCGCACGTTGCGGGGGATGGTGATGCCGAACATCTGTGCTCCGAAGTATTCCTTCGCCTCGTCGGCGACCTGTTTGCTCAAGTTCAGGCGGGCATCGAACATCGTCAGCAGCACGCCGTCGATGGCGAGCGCCGGGTTGAAATTCCGTTGCACCAGCTTCACGGTGTTGAGCAGCTGTGACAGTCCTTCCAGCGCGTAGTACTCGCACTGGATGGGGATCAGCACGCTGTCCGCCGCCGTGAGCATGTTGAGCGTGAGCAGCCCGAGCGACGGGGGGCAGTCGATGACGATGTACTGGTACTGGTCGCGGACCGCCTGCAAGGCGCGCCGCATCATCGCTTCGCGTCCCTGTTTGCCGACGAGCTCGAGCTCGGCGCCGACGAGATCCTGAGTGGCCGGGACGACGTCGAGATACGGGAAGTGCACGTGGGCGAAACGCGCGTCCACGAGCGGTCGGCCGTCGAGCAACGCGTCGTACAGGGAGTGCCGGATGCGGTCGCGCTCGATGCCGACGCCGCTGGTCGAGTTCGCCTGCGGGTCGGCGTCGACGAGTAGGGTCTTGCGCTCGGCGGTCGCGAGCGAGGCGGCGAGGTTGACGGCGGTGGTGGTCTTCCCGACGCCGCCCTTCTGGTTAGCGATGGCTATGACGCGAGACATCTGATAACCAATTGTGCCGCAATGAGTTATATCGCGCGACGATCACAAGGGCTCAAATATACGTTGCGTGCCGCGGCTGGTAAAGTGCCGGTTTCACGTGAAACTCAGAAGAAGTTTCACGTGAAACACATCGATTCAGGCCACGCGACGGCGCCACCGCGCTGTCTCGACGACGAGGTTGTGAAGATCGCTCGGGCTTACGCCCGGAATCCGCGCCGCCTGGGCGAGCGACGTGGGGCGCACGCGATCGAGCTTCTGTCGCGCTTCAGTCGCCAGACTCTGCATCTCGAGGTAGGGAAGCTCGGCGGGCAGCGCGAATGTGGCGAGCTCGGCGAGCCGACTCGCTGCCTCGCGCTCGCGCGCCAGGTAGCCGTCGTACTTGAGCTCGATCTCCGCACTCGCCACGACGTCGTCGTCGCACGGCACCGCCACGCCCGCGGCCTCCAGCAACGCCCGCAACGACACGCCGGGCCGCCGGGCCACGGTCGCCACGCGCTCCGGCTCGGCGAGCGCCGTGCCGGTCGGGGCCAACACCAAAGCGGCTTGGTCCGGACTGAGGGTCGTCGCCCGCGCCGTGTCGAGCAGCCGCTCTTCCTCCTGCAACCGTCGCTCCGCGTCCCGCAACTCGTCCGCCGTCAGCAACTGCAACCGCTCGGCGAGCGGCGCCAGACGACGCAGCGCATTGTCTTGCCGCAACAGCAGCCGAAACTCGGACCGAGAGGTGAATAGCCGATATGGCTCATCGACTCCGCGCGTGATCAGGTCGTCCACCAGCACCCCGATGTACGCCTCATCCCTCGCGAACAGCACCGGCTCCAGCCCGCGCATGCGCCGAACCGCGTTGATCCCGGCAACGACGCCCTGGCCGGCAGCCTCCTCGTACCCCGTCGTACCATTGATCTGACCGGCGAAAAACAGGCGCTCGATCGCCTTCGTCTCGAGCCAGGGAGTAAGCTGCGTCGGCGGATAGTAGTCGTATTCGATCGCGTACCCCGGCCGCGTCAGCTGCGCCCGCTCGAGGCCGGGGACGGCGTGAAGGAACTCGAGCTGGACGCTGACGGGCAGGGAAGTGGAGAGCCCGTTCACGTACAACTCGTGCGTGTCGAGCCCTTCAGGCTCGAGGAAAACCTGATGCCGCTGCGCGTCGGGGAACTTCACGATCTTGTCCTCGACCGATGGGCAATACCGCGGACCCCGCGCCGCGATGGCGCCGCCGTACAGCGCCGACTCCTTCAAGTGCCGGCGGATGATGTCCTTCACTTCCTCACCGGCCCAGGTGATCCAGCACGGCACCTGACGGGGCCGCTCGACCCGTTCAAAGAAGGAGAAGCGGTACGCGGTCGCGTCACCGTCCTGACGCTCGACCTTGGACCAATCGACCGAGCGGCCGTCCACCCGCGGCGGCGTGCCGGTCTTGAAACGCGACACTGTAAGTCCAAGTGATTCAATGTGTTGCGCAACTTCAACGGCAGGCTGGTCCCCCGCCCGCCCCGCCGGAATCTGGGTGTCTGTCCCGAGGTGAATGCGGCCGCGCAGGAAGGTCCCCGCCGTGATCACGACGGCGCGCGCCGCGAACACACGGCCATCGGACGTCGCGACGCCCGCCGCATGGGTTCCCTCGATCATGAGGCGGCTCACCATGCCCTGCGTCAGCTCGAGGTTGGGGAGGCGCTCGAGCAGCGCGCGCACCGCGCGCCGGTACAGCGTGCGATCGCACTGTGCGCGCGGCGCCCACACCGCTGGTCCCTTGGAGCGGTTGAGCATGCGGAACTGAATCGTCGCGCGATCGGTAGCGCGGCCCATGATGCCGCCGAGCGCGTCGATCTCGCGCACCACGGTGCCCTTCGCGATCCCGCCGATGGCGGGATTGCAGCTCAGCTGGCCGATGGTGTCGAGGTT
>WNGP01000037.1_pt1 | contig 120220 bp, 126 predicted proteins | sample 5407671 | NCBI WGS metagenome assembly WNGP01 (sample SAMN13153381, study PRJNA577476) | soil metagenome | isolation source: 40 cm soil or saprolite under Garry oak tree replicate 2 | place: USA:California | collected 2016-06-15 | reverse complement strand
GGGATAACACCGAGATGACCGTGCGGCTGATCGCCCCGATCGCGATGACCGAGGGGCTGCGGTTCGCGATCCGTGAGGGTGGCCGCACCGTGGGCGCCGGCCGCGTCATCAAGATCCTCAAATAGAAGGGCACGGCGACGCTAGATGAACCAGAAGATCCGCATCCGCCTCAAGGCGTACGACCACGAGATCATCGACCAGTCGGCGCGCAAGATCGTCGACACGGTGACTCGGACGGGCGCGCGCGTCGCCGGGCCGGTGCCGCTGCCGACCGAGAAGTCGATCTACTGCGTGATCCGCAGTCCCCACAAGGACAAGGACTCGCGGGAGCACTTCGAGATGCGCACCCACAAGCGCCTCATCGACATCGTCGACCCCACACCCAAGACCGTTGACAGCCTGATGCGCCTGGACCTTCCAGCGGGCGTGGACATCGAGATCAAGCTATGAGCACGCTGGCCAGGAACTTCAAGGGCCTGCTCGGGACCAAGCTCGGGATGACGCAGGTGTTCGACACCAGCGGCCGCATCGTCCCCGTGACGGTCGTGCAGGCCGGCCCCTGCACGGTCGCCCAGGTGAAGACGCCTGAGCGCGACGGCTACGCGGCCGTCCAGCTCGCCTTCGGCGAGGTCAAGCCCAAGCGCGTCAACAAGCCGCTCAAGGGCCACTTCGCCGCCAGTGGCGCCGAGCCCCGGCGCCACCTGGTCGAGCTGCGCACGGCCGATGCCGGCAACTACTCGGCCGGCCAGGAGCTCAAGCCCGATGAGGTCTTCTCCCAGGGCGAGCGCGTCGACGTCGTCGGCGTCTCGAAGGGCAAGGGCTTCGCCGGCGTCATGAAGCGGCACGGGTTCGCCGGGCTCGGCGCCTCGCACGGCACCGAGCGCAAGCACCGCTCGCCCGGCTCGGTCGGAGCGTGCGCGACCCCCGGGCGGGTGTTCAAGGGCCTGCGCATGGCCGGCCACATGGGCCACGAGCGCATCACCGTGCTCAACCTCGAGGTCGCCAAGGTCGACCCCGGCCGCAACCTGGTGCTGGTGCGGGGCGCGGTGCCCGGTCCCAAGGGCGGCCTGGTGATGATCCGCTCCGCCGTCCAGACCACCGAGGGGGTGCGCGCCTGATGGCCAGCATCGACGTGCGCACCACCGGCGGCGGCAGAAGCGGCACCGTCGAGCTGCCCGACGAGGTGTTCGGCGTGCAGATCAACGTGCCCGTGATGCACCTGGTGGTGCGGGCGCAGCTCGCCGCCGCGCGGGCGGGCACGCACTCCACCAAGACGCGCTCCGAGGTCCGCGGCGGCGGCAAGAAGCCCTGGCGGCAGAAGGGCACCGGCCGGGCCCGGCAGGGCTCCATCCGGGCACCGCAGTGGACCGGCGGTGGCGTGGTCTTCGGCCCGCACCCGCGCGACCACTCGCTGCGGGTCAACAAGAAGGAGAAGGTGCTGGCGCTGCGGTCGGCGCTCACCGACCGGCTCGCCGGCGGCAACCTGCTGGTGCTCGACGGGCTCGACTTCGACGAGCCGAAGACCCGCCGCGCGGTGGAGCTGATCTCCACGCTCGACCTGGCGGGACGCAAGCTGCTGTTCGTGGTGGACGGCCTGGAGGAGGCCGCCATCAAGAGCCTGCGCAACCTCCAGACCGTGCACATCGTCACCTTCGATCAGCTCAACACCTACGACGTGCTGGCCAGCGACACGGTCGTGTTCACGCGCGACTCGCTGGACGCGTTCCTCGGCCGGGCCGCCACGCCCGACACCGACGATGAGCTGGTGCTCGAGGACAGCCCGAGCGGGCAGGAGGAGGGGTCAGCGTGAAGGACCCGCGCGACGTGATCCTGCGGCCGGTCGTGAGCGAGAAGTCCTACGCGCTGCTCGACGGCAACACCTACACGTTCATCGTCAGCCCCGGCGCGAACAAGACCGAGATCAAGGAGGCCGTGCAGGCCATCTTCTCGGTCCGGGTGACGAACGTGAACACCTTGCACCGCAAGGGCAAGCGCAAGCGCACCAGGCAGGTCATGGGTGTCCGCAAGTCGACCAAACGGGCGCTGGTCACCCTGCATCCGGATGACAAGATCGAAATCTTCGAGGGCAGCTGATGGGGATCCGCAACTACAAGCCAACCTCGCCTGGGCGGCGCGGCGCCTCCGGGGCCGACTTCGTCGAGGTGACCAAGCCGACGCCAGAGAAGTCGCTGCTCGGGCCGACGCCGAGGTCCGGCGGGCGCAACGTGTACGGCCGCATCACCTCGCGGCACCGGGGCGGTGGCCACAAGCAGCGCTACCGCGTCGTCGACTTCCGCCGCAACAAGGACGGGGTGCCCGCCAAGGTGGCGGCGATCGAGTACGACCCGAACCGGACCGCCCGGATCGCCCTGCTCCACTACCTCGACGGCGAGAAGCGCTACATCCTGGCGCCGAGCCGCCTGCGCGTCGGCGACGTGGTCGAGTCCGGGGAGGGCGCGGACATCAAGCCGGGCAACGCCCTGCCGCTGCGCAGCATCCCGGTTGGCACCATGGTGCACGCCGTCGAGCTGCGCCCCGGCGGCGGCGCAAAGATGGGCCGCTCGGCGGGGGTCGCCATCCAGTTGCTGGCCAAGGAGGGTGGCCGCGCCACTCTGCGGATGCCCTCCGGCGAGATCCGCCTGGTCGAGGTGACCTGCCGGGCCACGGTCGGCGAGGTCGGCAACCCAGAGCACGACCTGATCAACTGGGGCAAGGCCGGTCGCAGCCGGCACAAGGGCCGCCGCCCGCAGACGCGCGGCGTGGCCATGAACCCGGTCGACCACCCGCTCGGCGGTGGCGAGGGCAAGAGCTCGGGTGGCCGCCACCCGGTGAGCCCGTGGGGCAAGCCGGAGGGTCGCACCCGTCGCCGCAACAAGCCCTCCGACAAGATGATCCTGCGCCGCCGCGGCAAGGGGAGGGGGAGGTAACCGGACGATGGGACGGTCACTAAAAAAGGGTCCGTTTGTCGATGATCATTTGCTGAAGAAGATCGACGACCTGAACCGTAAGCGCGACAAGCGGGTGATCAGGACCTGGTCGCGGCGCTCGACGATCATCCCGGACATGGTGGGCCACACCATCGCGGTGCACGACGGGCGCAAGCACGTGCCCGTCTACGTCAGCGAGTCGATGGTCGGCCACAAGCTCGGCGAGTTCGCGCCGACCAGGACCTTCCGCGTCCACCGCTCCCAGGAGCGCGGGACCGGGGTGCGATAGAGGAGAAGAGGAACCACGCAGATGTCAGAGAACGCACCGACTCAGGGCCACGGGGTAAGGGCCCAGGCCCGCTTCGTCCGGGTCTCGCCGTTCAAGGTGCGCCGGGTCATCGACCTCATCCGCGGTCTGCACGTGGACGAGGCCCGGCGGGTGCTCCAGTTCACCCCTCGGGCCGCCGCCTTGCCGGTCAGGAAGGTCCTCGACTCGGCGATCGCCAACGCCGAGCACAACTACCAGCTCCCGGCGGACACCCTCTTCGTCGCCAAGGCGTACGTGGACGAGGGCCCGACCCTGAACCGGTTCCGTCCGCGCGCCCTCGGCCGCGCGTACCGGATCCGCAAGCGCACCAGCCACATCACCGTCGTCGTCGGCTCCAGGGAGGCCTGATGGGACAGAAGGTAAACCCCTACGGCTTCCGGCTCGGAATCACGACCGACTGGAAGTCACGCTGGTTCAGCGAGAAGGACTATAAGCGCTACCTGCACGAGGACATCGAGATCCGCAGCTACCTGAAGCGCAACCTCAGCCACGCCGGCATCTCGCGCGTGGAGATCGAGCGCACCCGCGACCGGGTGCGCGTCGACATCCACACCGCGCGGCCGGGTGTGGTGATCGGCCGCCGTGGCGCCGAGGCCGACCGCATCCGGGCGGACCTCGACAAGATCACCAACAAGCAGGTCACGCTGAACATCCTCGAGGTCAAGGGCGCTGAGCAGGACGCGCAGCTGGTCGCCCAGGGCGTCGCCGAGCAGCTCGCCAGCCGGGTCTCGTTCCGGCGGGCCATGCGGCGCGCGGTGAACTCCGCCATGAAGGCGGGGGCCAAGGGCATCCGCGTCCAGTGCTCCGGGCGGCTGGGCGGTGCCGAGATGGCCCGCTCCGAGGGCTACCGCGAGGGCCGCGTGCCCCTGCACACGCTGCGGGCCGACATCGACTACGGCCTGGCCGAGGCCCGCACGACCTTCGGGGCGATCGGCGTCAAGGTGTGGATCTACCGCGGTGACGTGCTGCCCTCGCGGGAGGAGCAGGAGGCCGACCGGGCCCGCGCCAGGGCGCGCGCGGCCGCCGGCGGCGAGCGCGGGCGCGGCCGCGGGCGCGGCGGTGCCGGCGGCGGTGGCGGCAACGGTCGCGGCCGTGGCGGCAACGAGCGCGGCGACCGTAGTGCCGGCGGTGCCGGCGGTGGCGGCGACCGCGGCGACCGCGCTGGCGGCGACCGTGGGAGTCGTGACAGCGCGGCCCGCGGCGGCGCTGCCGCCGACAGCGGCGGTGCGCAGGCCAGCGAGGCCCGGGAGACGGCCGAGGCCAATCCCTCCGGCACCGAGGAGAGTTAGGGACAGATGCTCATCCCCAAGCGTGTGAAGCACCGCAAGCAGCACCGGCCACCCCGCCGCGGGATGGCCAAGGGCGGCACCGCGGTGTCCTTCGGCGAGTACGGCCTCCAGTCGCTCGAGCCGGCGTGGATCACCAACCGGCAGATCGAGGCGGCTCGTATCGCCATGACCCGGTACATTCGCCGTGGCGGGAAGGTGTGGATCAACGTCTACCCCGACCGGCCCATCACCAAGAAGCCGGCCGAGACCCGCATGGGCTCCGGCAAGGGCTCGCCCGAGTGGTGGGTGGCCGTGGTCAAGCCCGGCCGGGTGATGTTCGAGCTCTCCGGCGTTCCCGAGGCGACCGCGCAGGAGGCCATGCGGCTGGCGGCCAACAAGCTGCCGGTGAAGTGCAAGTTCGTGAAGCGCGCGGACTCGGAGACGTGATGCGATGAAGGCAAGGGAACTGGTCGACCTGGATGGCGACGAGCTGGTGGCGAAGCTGGCCGAGGCCAAGGATGAGCTGTTCAAGCTCCGCTTCCAGAACGTCACCGGTCAGCTCGAGAACGCACACCGGCTGGGCGACGTCCGCAAGGACATCGCCCGCATCCTCACGGCCATCCGGCAGCGGGAGCTCGCCGGCGAGGCCGTGCCGACCGCGGTGGCGACCGTGCGACCCGCGGCCAAGCGCAGGCTTGGCCGCCGTAGGTAGGACAGAGGGGACAGGCAATGGCGGACCAGGAAGCGGCGACGACGCCCACCGGCGCCCGCGGGAAGCGCAAGACGCGGACCGGTGTGGTCGTCTCCGACAAGATGGAGAAGACGGTGGTGGTGGAGGTCGAGGACCTGCGCCAGCACCGCTTGTACGGCAAGACGATCAGGCGGACGACCAAGCTCAAGGCCCACGACGAGCAGAGCGCCAAGGTGGGCGACATCGTCCGCGTGTTCGAGACCCGTCCCCTGTCGGCGGCCAAGCGCTGGCGGGTGGCCGAGATCGTGCAGAGGGCCGAGTAGATGATCCAGCAGGAGTCGCGACTCAAGGTCGCCGACAACACGGGTGCCAAGGAGATCCTGTGCATCCGCGTCCTCGGCGGCTCCGGGCGGCGCTACGCCTCCATCGGCGACATCATCGTCGCGACGGTGAAGGACGCCATCCCCGGCGGCGCCGTCAAGGAAGGCGACGTGGTCAAGGCGGTCGTCGTGCGCACCAAGAAGCAGAAGCGTCGCCCCGACGGCTCCTACATCCGCTTCGACGAGAACGCCGCCGTGATCATCAACGACCAGCAGAACCCGCGTGGCACGCGCATCTTCGGCCCAGTCGGCCGCGAGCTGCGCGACAAGCGCTTCATGAAGATCATCAGCCTTGCCCCGGAGGTGCTGTAGTGAATCTGCACTCCAAGGGCGAGGCCAGTTCCGCGAAGCGAAGCGGAGCGCTGGGGGGCTCGGGGGGCGGAGCCGAAGGCGCAGCCCCCCGATGGATAGATCACCCCCCAGACCACGTCAGCAACGAGGATGCAGCGCAATGAAAATACACAAGGACGACCGGGTGATGGTGATGGCCGGCAAGGACATCACCGCCACCGGGCGCGTGCTCCGGGTCGACCCGGGACGCAACAAGGTGCTGGTCGAGGGCGTCAACCGCGTGAAGCGGCACGAGAAGATCCGTCCCACCCAGCGTGGCGGCCAGACGGGCGGCATCACCGAGAAGGAGGCATGGCTGGACGCCTCCAACGTCCAGATCGTGTGCTCCAGCTGCGGCAAGCCGACCCGCGTCGCCCACCGCGTCGAGGAGGGCAACAAGCTACGGGTGTGCGCCAAGTGCGGCGCGAAGCTGTAGCGGGCAAAGACCAAAGCGGGCAAAGACCAAAGCGGGCAAAGACTAAAGCGAGGACAGACGAGGACTGAGACCGAACATGGCACAGACGGCAACCGCACCAGAGATCCCGGCTCCCCGGCTCAAGGTGCACTACAGGACCGAGCTGCGGCAGCGGCTGCAGCAGGAGCTGGGGCTCCCGAACATCATGCAGGTGCCTCGGCCGGTCAAGATCGTGATCAACATGGGCGTGGGCGACGCCATCCGGGAGTCTCGCCAGCTGGAGGGCGCCGTGCGCGACCTGACCGCGATCACCGGGCAGAAGCCGCAGGTCACCAAGGCCAAGCAGTCGATCGCCGGCTTCAAGATCCGCGAGGGCCAGTCGATCGGTGCCAAGGTCACGCTGCGCGGGGACCGGATGTGGGAGTTCTTCGACCGGCTGGTGTCGGTGGCGCTGCCCCGCATCCGCGACTTCCGCGGGCTGTCCCCCAGGGGCTTCGACGGGCACGGCAACTTCACCCTCGGGCTGACCGAGCAGCTGGTCTTCCCCGAGGTCGACTACGACAGCATCGTCAAGGTCCGGGGTATGGACATCACCGTGGTCACCACCGCGGAGACCAACGACCAGGGCAGGGCCCTGCTCACCGCTCTGGGCTTTCCCTTCCGGCAGGGAGGATAGATCCACTGACGGCTCCCGCAAGGCGCGACGGTCGCGAACCAGCGGGGCCGAGGAGGTAACGAACACCACATGGCCAAGAAGTCACTGATTGCCAAGGCCAAGCGCACGCCGAAGTTCAAGGTGCGCGGTTACACGCGTTGCGAGCGCTGCGGCAGGCCGCGAGCCGTGCTGCGCAAGTTCGGTCTGTGCCGTATCTGCGTGCGCGAGCTCGCCCATGCCGGCGAGCTTCCCGGCGTCACCAAGTCGAGCTGGTAAGGGGGTGTCGACATGACGATGACCGATCCGATCGCCGACATGCTCACCCGGCTGCGCAACGGCAACGCCGCCTACCACGACTACGTGGTGATGCCCAACTCCAAGATCAAGGTCGAGATCGCCAAGGTCCTCCAGCAGGAGGGCTACGTGACCGGCTACGAGGTGCAGGACGCCCCGGTGGGCAAGGTCCTGCGCATCGACCTCAAGTACGGGCCGAACCGCGAGCGCACCATCAGCGGGGTGCGCCGCATCTCCAAGCCCGGGCTGCGGCATTACGTCAAGAAAGAGGAGCTGCCCAGGGTCCTCGGCGGCCTTGGCATCGCCATCATCTCGACCTCGACCGGCCTGCTGACCGATCGCGCCGCGCACAAGGCGGGCATCGGCGGCGAGGTCCTGGCCTACGTCTGGTAAGGGAGGAGCGCACCAGTGTCACGCATCGGCAAGCTCCCCATCCAGATCCCGGCGGGGGTCGAGTTCGAGGTCGCCGACAGGACCGTCACCGTGACCGGGCCGAGGGGCAGCCTGCGCCAGGACGTGCCGCGTCCCATCACGCTGGAGCGCGAGGGCGACGTCGTGCTGGTCAAGCGGCCCGACGACGAGCGCGAGAACCGCTCGCTGCACGGGCTCGCCCGCTCGTTGCTGGCGAACATGGTCGAGGGAGTCACCAACGGCTTCGAGAAGCGGCTGGAGATCCAGGGCGTGGGCTACCGCGTCCAGGCCCAGGGCAACGACCTGGTGTTCAGCCTCGGCTACTCGCACCAGATTCCGGTCAAGGCTCCCGAGGGGATCACCTTCGAGGTCTTCACGCCGACCCGGTTCTCGGTACGGGGCATCGACAAGCAGAAGGTCGGGCAGGTGGCCGCCGACATCCGGCGCCTCCGCCGCCCCGACCCATACAAGAACAAGGGCATCCGCTACGCCGGCGAGGTGTTGCGCCGCAAGGCGGGGAAGACTGCCAAGTGATTCAGACGCGAAAGGACCGATAGATGGATACCGCGCGGGCGAAGCGCGAGGCGCGCCTGCGGCGCCACCGCCGCGTGCGGCGCCGGGTGCTCGGCACCACGGAGCGGCCGCGGCTGGCCGTGTTCCGCTCCAACCGGCACATCTACGCACAGATCATCGACGACATGAACGGGCGCACGGTGGCCTCAGCGGGTTCGCTGGGGCTGCCCGGAGAAGACGACAAGACTGAGGAAGCCAAGCGCGTCGGTGCCGAGCTGGCCCGCCGTGCCAAGCAGGCCGGGGTCTCCGCGGTGGTGTTCGACCGTGGCGGCTACCAGTACCACGGCCGCGTCCAAGCGCTGGCCGAGGCCGCACGCGAAGGTGGGCTGGACTTTTGAACAGGAGACGAGGAGGCAACTCGATGGGATCGGGTCCCGCACGACGGGGACCCGGCGGGCAGGGGCAGGGCAACCGGCCACCCCGTGACGACCGCGGCGCTCCCGGCCGGGACGACGGTCCCAAGTCGCAATTCGAGGAGCGCGTGGTCGCGATCAACCGTGTCGCCAAGGTCGTCAAGGGAGGCCGGAGGTTCTCCTTCACCGCCCTGGTGGTCGTCGGCGACGGCAACGGCAGGGTCGGCGTCGGCTACGGCAAGGCCCGCGAGGTGCCCGCCGCCATCCAGAAGGGCGTCGAGGTCGCCAAGAAGAGCTTCTTCGCGGTGCCCATGATCGGCAGCACCATCCCGCACGAGGTGTTCGGCCAGGACGCCGCCGCCCGGGTCCTGCTCAAGCCCGCCTCGCCAGGTACCGGCGTCATCGCCGGCGGCCCGGTGCGGGCGGTGCTGGAGGCCGCCGGCGTGTCCGACGTGCTCTCCAAGTCGCTCGGCTCCTCCAACCCGATCAACATCGTGCACGCCACGGTGGCCGGGCTGAAGGACCTCAAGCGCCCGCAGGAGCTGGCGGCTCGCCGCGGCCTGGAGCTGGCTGAGATGTCGCCGACCACGGTCGCCCGCGTCAAGGCGGCCGCCGCCGCGCGGAGCGCCCGTGGCGCGAGGGAGGAGCCGGCATGAGCAGGCTTCGCATCACCCAGGTCCGCTCGCTCATCGGGCGTCCGCGTCCGCAGCGTGCCACCATCAGATCATTGGGTCTGAAGCGGATGCACGACGTGGTCGAGCATGAGGACCGCCCGGAGATCCGCGGCATGCTGTTCAAGGTCTCCCACCTGGTGAAGGTGGAGGAGGTTCCCGAGTGAAGCTGCATCACCTGCGTCCCGCTCCCGGCGCCAGGACCGAGCGCGTCCGCAAGGGCCGCGGCGAGGCCTCTGGCAAGGGCAAGACCGCCGGCCGGGGCACCAAGGGCTCCAACGCCAGGGGCAACATGCGCATCGGCTTCGAGGGCGGCCAGATGCCGCTCCAGCGCCGCGTGCCCAAGCTGCGGGGCTTCAACCGCCCGAACAAGGTCGCCTGGTCGGTGGTGAACCTCGACCGGCTCGCCGCCGCCTTCCCCAAGGGCGGTGGCGTCGACCCGGACGCCCTGGTCGAGGCGGGCCTGGCCCGCAAGAGCACCCCCGTGAAGGTCCTCGGGAACGGCGAGCTGTCGGTCGCCCTGCAGGTCAGGGCGCATGCTTTTTCTTCCACGGCGGCCTCCAAGATCACCGCCGCCGGCGGCACCGTCGAGGTCGTGTAGGAGGTCTGTCCGGATGCTGTCGGCCTTTCGCAACGCGTTCAAGGTCCCGGACCTCCGGGGCAAGATCCTCTTCACACTGGCGATCATCGCGGTATACCGCCTTGGGTCCCACCTGCCCGTCCCGGGAGTGGACTTCAAGGCGGTGCACGCCTTCCTCAACAGCGCCGGGACGCAGAACAACAGCGCCTTCACGCTGATCAACCTGTTCTCGGGCGGGGCGCTGACCCAGTTCGCGATCTTCGCGCTGGGGATCATGCCCTACATCACCTCCTCGATCATCATGCAGCTCCTGGGCGTGGTGATCCCCCGGCTCGAGCAGCTCCAGAAGGAAGGCGAGACCGGCCGCAAGCGGATCCAGCAGATCACCCGCTACGTCACCGTCGGGCTGGCGATCCTGCAGTCCGCCGGCATCGTCACGCTGGCCCACAACCAGCAGCTCCTGCCAGGCGTCGACATCTTCCCCGGCCTGAACGCCGAGCGCTTCGCCCTGGCGGTGCTGACGCTGTCGGCGGGGACCGCGCTGATCATGTGGCTGGGAGAGCTGATCACCCAGCGCGGCATTGGCAACGGCATGTCGATCATCATCTTCTCGGCGATCGTGGCCCGGCTCCCCAGCGAGGGCGCCAGCATCCTGCGGGTCAACAAGGCGTTCATCTTCGGTCTGGTGATGGCGCTCGGCCTGCTGATCATCGTGGCGGTGATCTTCGTCGAGCAGGCGCAGCGCCGCATCCCGGTGCAGTACGCCAAGCGCATGGTGGGGCGGCGGATGTACGGCGGGCAGTCGACCTACATCCCGCTCAAGGTCAACCAGGCCGGGGTGATCCCGATCATCTTCGCCTCCAGCCTGCTGTACCTGCCGCAGTTGCTGGCGTCGATCATCCACAGGCCGTGGCTCACCGACCTGACCGACCGGTTCACCAGGACGGGGAACCACCCGGCATACATCATCGCCTACTTCGTACTGATCATCTTGTTCGCGTACTTCTACAACTCGATCGCCTTCAACCCGGTCGACACCGCGGACAATATGAAGAAGTACGGCGGCTTCATCCCGGGCATCCGCCCCGGCCGGCCCACCGCCGAGTATCTGGACCACATTCTGACCAGGATCACCCTGCCAGGGGCGATGTTCCTGGCCGCCGTCGCGATCCTGCCGTTCATCGCGCTGTCGGCCGGCAACATCCAGCAGTTCCCCTTCGGCGGGACCGCCATCCTGATCACCGTGGGCGTCGGTCTGGAGACGATGAAGCAGATCGAGTCCCAGCTCCTGATGCGCAACTACGAAGGGTTCCTACGGTGAGGGCCGGGGCCGGGCTCGCCGGCGCCGGGTTGCCCGCGCCGGGATTCCCTGGGACCGGGATGGCTTGGGCCGGGCGGGCGCTCCGCCGCGGCCCCGCACCGGGCGAGCGGGCTCGGTAGGGACGGCCATGCGACTCGTCATGCTCGGGCCGCCGGGTGCGGGCAAGGGCACCCAGGCGGTCCGGCTCGCCGAGCATTTCCAGTGCGCGGTGGTGTCGACCGGTGACATCTTCCGAGAGCACGTGGCCAACGGAACGCCCCTGGGGAGCGCCGCCCAAGAGTACCTCGACCGCGGTGACCTCGTTCCGGACGAGGTGGTGATCTCGATGGTGATGGAGCGGATCGCCGAGGAGGACTGCGCCAACGGCTTCGTGCTGGACGGCTTCCCCCGCACGGTCGCCCAGGCGCAGGCGCTGGACGGGCGGCTGGAGTCGGCCGGCACCCCGCTGGACGCCGCGCTGTTCTTCGAGATCGACGAGGAGGAGCTGTTCCGCCGCCTGGCCGGCCGGTCGGCCACGCTGCACCGCTCCGACGACACCGAGCAGACGATCCGCCACCGGCTCGAGGTGTTCGCCAGCAAGACCAGACCGCTCGTCGACCACTACGAGCGCCGCGGACTGCTCCTGCGGGTCGACTCCATCGGCCACGTCGACGAGGTCACCAAGCGGATACTGGGCGGATTGGAGCGGCTCCGCGCCGCGCAAGTGGATCGGGGGGTTCAGGGGGCTCGAGAGTGATCATCCGCAAATCGCCGCAGGAACTGGACCGTATGCGCAAGGCCGGCCGGCTGGTCGGCCACACGCTCACGGTCGTGTCGGCGGCCGCCCAGCCCGGCGTGACCCTGCTCGAGCTCGACAAGCTGGCGGAGCGCACCATCCGGGACGCCGGAGCGGTCCCGTCGTTCCTCGGCTACCACGGCTTCCCCGCGACCCTGTGCCTGTCGCCCAACGACGGCGTCGTCCATGGGATCCCCAACGCCCACGTGCTGCGGGAGGGCGACATCCTGTCGATCGACTGCGGCGCGATCGTCGAGGGCTACCACGGCGACGCGGCCGTCACCGTCCCGATCGGCGACGTCGACGAGGCCGCCAGGCGGCTGATCGCCGCCACCGAGCAGGCGATGTGGGCCGGCATCGGCCAGGTCCGCGCCGGCAACCGGCTCTCCGACATCGGCCACGCGGTCGAGCAGGTCGCGCTGGAACCTGGCTATGGCGTCGTGCGCGAGTACGTCGGCCACGGCATCGGCACCGCCATGCACGAGGAGCCGCAGGTGCCCAACTACGGCCGCTCGGGCCGCGGCCTGCGGCTCGACGTCGGCCTGGTGCTGGCGATCGAGCCGATGCTCAACGAGGGCGGCCCCGAGACCGAGGTGCTCGACGACGGCTGGACCGTCGTGACCAGGGACGGCTCCCGCTCCGCCCACTTCGAGCACACCGTCGCCATCACCCCGGCCGGCCCTGAGGTCTTCACGCTGCTGGACGGCGCCCGCCAGGAAGACTGGCTCGACGCACGCGCCGCCCGCTGAGCACGACCCAGCGGGGACAGCACGCCTGCGCGTGCCTCATCGCCACCACCCACGCTCGGGCGCACATCTTCGGGTAGGCGGCCACGACCCGCGAGCGATCAGCGGAGGGGGATCCGCAGGAGGTTCTCCAGGTCGGTGAGGAGCTGGTCGGCGCTGGTCTTGTGGATCACGGCCATGCCGAGGGCCCGCGCGGGCTCCAGGTTGTGGGGCAGGTCGTCAACGAACACGCAGGCTTCGCAGGGCAGGCCGAGGCGCTCGGCGGCGAGCGTGTAGATGGCGGGGTCGGGCTTGCGGGTGCCGGTGTGCTCCGAGATGACCACGGCGTCGAAGCGCTCCGCCAGACCCCAGTCGGCGTACGGATCGAAGGGCCGCAGGCCCCAGGAGTTGCTCAGCACGCCGGTGCGGATGCCGGCGGCCCGCGCCCGCTCGGCCGCCGCCAGGATCGCCGGCTCCGGCTCCGCCGAGCTGAGCAGCCGCTCGACCAGGCCCTCGTGCTCGACACCGAGCAGCTCGCCGATGCCCTTCTCGAACTCCGGCTGCGAGATGACACCGCACTCCACGTCCGCGAGCAGCCGCCGGCCGGCGGGGTCGTCGCGGAACAGGTCCAGCAGGGCGTTGGGCTCCAGGCCACATTCGACGCAGAACCGGCGTATCGCCTCCAGCAGGCTGGTCGTGAGCACCCCGCCGAAGTCGAGCAGGAGCCCGCGATGCTCGCGGTGGTCGTGGCGGCCCGGCATGCTTCCACCGTACTCGATGACCTCGAGCCTGGTCACCTTGCTCCATGGCTCGTGACCTTGGTATCTTGTGCGATAGCCCCGGTTTCTGCCTGGGGCTCTGCGTTGTGGAGTCCTCGCGACGCGATTTCGTTCCAACGAGCAACCCGAGCGCGCTCACGCGTCGTCGTGCTCGCCGTGACGGGTCGTGCTCGCCGTGACGAGATGAAGGGAAGAGCTTGCCGAAGAAGGATGGCGCCATCGAGGTCGAGGGGACGGTCGTCGAGCCCCTTCCGAACGCGATGTTCCGGGTGGAACTCGCCAACGGGCACAAGGTCCTCGCGCACATCTCAGGGAAGATGCGCATGAACTACATCCGCATCCTCCCCGGCGACCGCGTGGTCGTGGAGCTCTCGCCCTATGACCTGAACCGAGGACGGATCACCTATCGCTACAAGTAGGAAGACGACATGAAAGTCAAGCCTTCGGTCAAGAGGATCTGTGAAAAGTGCAAGACCATCCGGCGTCACGGCGTCGTCATGGTGATCTGCTCCAACCCCCGTCACAAGCAGCGGCAGGGCTGACCGACCGGCCCCCGGAGGTACTCGAGGTATGGCACGAATCGCCGGCGTCGACCTTCCCCGCGAGAAGCGGGTCGAGATCGCGCTCACCTACATTTTTGGCGTCGGCCACCCCCGCGCCCTCGACACGCTGAAGGGCACCCGGATCAACCCGGACACGCGGGTGCGCGACCTGTCCGACGACGAGGTCGCGCGCCTGCGTGACTGGATCGACTCGCACTTCCGCATCGAGGGCGATCTGCGCCGCGAGGTCGCGCAGGACATCAAGCGCAAGATCGAGATCGGCTGTTACCAGGGCATCCGTCACCGGCGCGGGCTGCCCGTCCGCGGCCAGCGCACGCACACCAACGCGCGCACCCGCAAGGGCCCGAAGAAGACCGTGGCCGGCAAGAAGAAGGCGACCAAGAAGTAGGAGGCTGGTAGTAGGTGCCGAAGACCAAGACTGGGGCCAAGAAGCCGCGGCGCCGCGAGAAGAAGAACATCGCGCACGCCCACGCCCACATCAAGTCGAGCTTCAACAACACGATCGTGACCATCTCCGACCCGCAGGGGAACACGATCGCCTGGGCGTCGTCGGGCAACGTCGGCTTCAAGGGCTCGCGCAAGTCGACCCCGTTCGCGGCTCAGCTCGCTGCCGAGCAGGCGGCGCGCCGGGCGCAGGAGAACGGCGTGCGCAAAGTGGACGTCTTCGTGAAGGGGCCTGGCTCCGGCCGCGAAACGGCCATCCGGTCCCTCCAGGCCGCCGGCCTCGAGATCCAGGGCATCCAGGACGTCACCCCGGTCCCCCACAACGGCTGCCGGCCCCCCAAGCGCCGTCGGGTGTGACGCCGGGCCTCGAGAGGAGAGAGAAGAGTCCAATTGGCACGCTACACAGGTCCTGACTGCAAGCTCTGCCGGAGGGAGAAGACCAAGCTCTTCCTCAAGGGCTCCAAGTGCGAGAGCCCCAAGTGCCCGGTCGAGCGCCGCCCCTACCCGCCCGGCGAGCACGGCCGTGGCCGGTCCAAGGAATCCGAGTACCTGCTGCAGCTCCGCGAGAAGCAGAAGGCGCGGCGCATCTACGGGGTGCTCGAGAAGCAGTTCCACGGCTACTACCAGGAGGCCGCGCGGCGCAAGGGCGTCACCGGCGAGGTGCTGCTCCAGCTCCTGGAGACGCGCCTCGACAACGTCGTCTACCGCGCCGGGTTCGGCCGCTCGCGCGACCAGGCCCGCCAGCTGGTCCGCCACCGCCACGTGACGGTCAACGGCAGCGTCGTGGACATCCCGTCCTACACCGTCAAGCCGGGCGACGTCGTGCAGGTCAAAGAGGCCATGCGCGGCAATCTGCACGTCCACGAGTCGATCCAGCTCCAGACCGGCCGGCCGACGCCGAACTGGCTCGACTGGAACGCCGGAGAGGCCAGGGCCACGGTCCTGAGCCTGCCCGCCCGCGACCAGATCGAGGTCGGCGTCCAGGAGCAGCTGATCGTGGAGCTGTACTCGCGGTAATCTGATATGGCCAACCCAGGTCAAATAGCGGGCCTGGGAGCCGGAGGTGAGCAGAACAGATGGAAATCTCGCGTCCACGTATCGAGGCGCAACCCCTCACTGACAACCGCTCGCGGTTCGTGATCGAGCCGCTGGAGCCGGGCTTCGGGTACACGCTGGGCAACTCGCTGCGGCGCACGCTGCTGTCGTCCATCCCGGGCGCGGCGGTCACATCGATCAAGATCGACGGCGTCCTGCACGAGTTCTCGAGCATCCCAGGTGTCAAAGAGGACGTCACCGACATCATTCTCAACATCAAGGAGCTGCGGCTCCGCTCGGAGACCAACGAGCCGGCCACGATGTTCCTGCGCGCCACCGGCCCGGGCGAGGTCACCGCGGCCGACATCGTGCCGCCGGCCGACATCGACGTCATCAATCCCGAGCTCCAGATCGGCACGCTCAACGCCAAGGCCAAGCTCGAGATGGAACTGCGGGTCGAGAAGGGCCGCGGCTACCGCCCGGCCGAGCGCAACAAGTCGGCCTCCGACGAGATCGGCCGCATCCCGGTGGACTCGATCTTCTCGCCGGTGCGCCGGGTGAGCTACTCGGTCGAGGCCACCCGTTCGGGTGAGATGACCAACTACGACCGGCTGCTGCTCGACGTCGAGACCGACGGTTCGCTGAGCCCTGAGGACGCGCTGGCGTCGGCCGGAGGCACCCTCCGCGAGCTGGTCAGCCTGTTCGCGGACCTGACCGGCGGCGGCGAGGGCCTGCAGCTCGGCCCGGCCGAGCAGCAGGGGCCGCTGGGCGCCAACCTCGACACCCCGATCGAGGAGCTCGACCTCTCGGTGCGCTCGTACAACTGCCTGAAGCGCGAGGGCATCACCACCGTCGGCGAGCTGGTGACCAAGTCCGAGGCCGACCTGCTCGACATCCGGAACTTCGGTGCCAAGTCCATCGACGAGGTGCGCGAGAAGCTGCACGAGCTCGGCCTCTCGCTTCGAGAGGAGTAGAGGAGAACAAAAGCCAGTTGGTGCGGCACAGGCGCTCTTGGGGGGCCGTGGGGGGAGCGAGCTCCCCCCACATGGACAAGGGCTCAGGGTGTGCCCAGCGCGCCGCCATCGACCAGACCGACGCGAGTAAGGAGAAACCTTCAATGCCGACCCCGACCAAGGGGCCTCGCCTGGGCGGGTCGCCGAGCCACGAGCGGATGATCATCGCCAACCTGGCCCGGTCGCTGTTCATCCAGGGCCGCATCCGCACCACCGAGGCCAAGGCCAAGCGCCTGCGTCCGCATGCCGAGCGCCTGATCACCTTCGCCAAGAAGGGCGATCTCTCCAGCCGCCGCCACGTGCTCACGGTGGTGCGCGACAAGGCGGTCGTCCACAAGCTGTTCGCGGAGATCGCGCCCCGCTTCGCGGACCGGCCCGGCGGCTACACCCGCATCCTGCGGCTGGGCCCGCGGCCGGGCGACGCCGCGCCGATGGTCCTGATCGAGCTCGTGGAGCAGGGCGAGGTTGTCCAGCGCGCCGAAGGTGACGAGGCTGACGCCGCCACCGGCACGCGCCGCCGCCGCTTCGGCCGGGGTCGCAGCGCGGCCGCCGGCGACGAGGCCGCCCCGGAGGGCAGCAACCGCGCCGCACGGCGCGCGGCCGCCCGGCGCCGTGGCGGTGCCGCGGCCGCTGCTCCGGAGGCCGAGGCTGAAGGCGAGGCCGGAGCGCGCGAGGACGACGAGCTGGCGCCGAACGTGCCCACCGACGCCGAGATCGAGGCCGGCGCCGTCCCGCTCGAGGCCGACGAGGCAGAGGCGGACGAGGACGAGGCCGAGGCGGACGACGAGGCCGAGGCTGGCGACGAGGCCGAGGCTGAGGCGCCCGCCGCGGAGGCGGACGTCGCGGAGGCGCCCGCCGCGGAGGCGGACGTCGACGCCGAGGCCTCCGCCGCGACCGAGGCCGAGGAGGCCGGCGAAGCCACGGCCGAGCGCGATGCCGACAGCGCCGGCGCCGAGGCGAGCGACGCCGAGGCCAGCGACGCCGAGGACGGCGAGGACGACGCGCCGGGCGGCAAGGGCAAGCCGCGCAAGCGGTAGCCGCGAGCACCGGGGATGGATGGGACAGCCACGCGGCGACTGCGCCTGGTCGTCGCCTACGACGGCGGTCCCTTCTCCGGGTTCGCCCGCCAGCCGGGCCGGTGCACGGTCCAGGGAGAGCTGGAGCGGACCCTCTCCGAGCTGGCCGGCGCGCCGGTCGAGACGGTCTGCGCGGGGCGCACGGACGCCGGGGTGCACGCCCGCGGCCAGGTGGTCCACGCCGATCTGCCCGGCCGGCTCGACCCCGAGCGGGTCCGGAGGGTCCTCAACGCGGTCGCCGGCCCAGCGATCGTGGTGCGCCAGGCGGCGTGGGCGCCGGAGGGCTTCGACGCCCGCTTCTCGGCGCGGCGGCGGACCTACATGTACCGCGTCGACGACTCCGGCGGTCCCGATCCCCTCACCCGAGGGTTCGTGCTCGCCTGGCCGCGCCCGCTCGACCTGGAGCGGATGCGGTCGGCCGCGGTCCCGCTGGTCGGCGAGCACGACTTCGCGGCCTTCTGCCGCCAGCGGCCGGGAAGCACCACCCGCCGGCGGCTGCGGTCCATCGGCGTCCGCCGCGTCCGGGGGCTGGTCGAGGTCCGGCTGGTGGCGGACGCCTTCTGCTGGCAGATGGCGCGCAGTATCGTCGGCTACCTGCTCGGCGTCGGCGACGGTCGCCGCGATCCCGCGGGCACGGCCGGCGTGCTGGCCAGCCGCGACCGCTCGAAGGTGGGCGACGTCGCGCCACCGCACGGGTTGGTGCTGGAGTCCGTCGGCTACCCGGGCCTGGGCACCGACGGCCAGAAGTTGACCGGAAGTGCAGGTGACCGCTAGCCTAAGCCTTCGGCGTGACAGACGTCGTGTCACCCACCATTCCACGGATCACCACGGAGTTGCTCGCATGCCCCTTGCAAGCCAGCGCACGTTCTCGCCGCGCCCACAGGACATCAGCCGCGACTGGTACGTCGTCGATGCCGACGGGCAGACCCTCGGGCGCCTCGCCGCACGCGTCGCGGCGATCCTGCGCGGCAAGCACAAGCCGATCTTCGCCCCGCACATGGACACCGGCGACCACGTCGTGATCGTGAACGCCGCCAAGGTCCGGCTCACGGGCAACAAGCTCGAGCAGAAGCGGTACTACCGCCACTCCGGGTACCCCGGGGGGCTCAAGACCGTCCCGTACACGGTGCTGCTGTCCCAGCGCCCCTCTCGTGCGGTCGAGAGGGCGGTCAGGGGCATGCTGCCCCACAACCGGCTCGGCCGGCAGATGATCAGGAAGCTGAAGGTCTACGACGGCCCGACCCATCCGCACGCCGCCCAGCGCCCCAAGGCCCTGGACCTCGGCCCGGAGTCGGGCGCCAAGCAGCAATAGGAGGACTCGAGTGACTGTTCCCGCGGAGCTATCCCGTGGCACCGGCCGGCGCAAGGAGGCGGTGGCACGGGTTCGCCTGATCGAGGGGACCGGCACGTTCAAGCTGAACGGTCGCCCGCTCGAGGACTACTTCCCCAATCCGACCCACCGCCGGATCGTCACCGAGCCGCTGCGGGTCACCAACACCCTGGAACGCTACGATATCGTCGCCAGCCTCGACGGCGGCGGCGTGTCCGGGCAGGCCGGCGCGCTGCGCCACGGCATCGCGCGCGCCCTGATCGAGCTGGACGTGGAGCTGCGCCCCGAGCTGAAAAAGCGTGGCTTCCTCACCCGCGACCCCCGGGTGGTCGAGCGCAAGAAGTACGGCCTGAAGAAGGCCCGCAAGGCGCCGCAGTACTCCAAGCGCTGATTCCGACGCCAGGAGTGGGACCGTCACGTGCCAAAGCTCTTCGGGACTGACGGGGTTCGTGGACTGGCCAACGCCGAGCTGACGCCCGAGCTGGCACTGGCCCTCGGCAGGGCGGCGGTCGCCGTGCTCTCCAAGGAGCAGCACGGCGCGCCGCTGGTGGTGGTCGGCCGCGATCCGCGTGCGTCAGGGGTGCTCCTCGAGAGCGCGCTGGTCGCCGGGATCATGAGCGCCGGCGGGCAGGCGCTGGTCACCGGCGTCATCCCGACGCCGGCGATCGCCCACCTCACCAGGCACTATCGTGCCGCCGCCGGCGCCATGATCTCCGCCTCGCACAACCCCATGCCTGACAACGGCATCAAGTTCTTCGGGCCCGAGGGCTTCAAGCTGCCCGACGCGCTGGAGGAGCGCATCGAGGCGGCGCTGGCCCTGGCCGACCAGGGCGGCCCGCGGCCGGTTGGGCCGGCCGTCGGCGGGCTCCAGCATGCCGGCGACGCCGGCGAGGCCTACATCGCGCACCTACTCGACAGCGTCCGCGAGGACTTCGGCGGCCTCGAGGTGGTGGTGGACTGCGCCAACGGCGCCGCGGCGGAGGTCGCCCCGGCGGCGTACCGGCGGGCTGGCGCCTCGGTGACCGCCATCGGCGCCAGCCCCGACGGGCGCAACATCAACGAAGGCTGCGGCTCCACCCACCCCGAGCACGTCGGTGAGGCGGTGGTCCGCGCCGGCGCGGCCGGCGGCCTGGCGCACGACGGCGACGCCGACCGCCTGATCGCCGTGGACGAGCACGGCGAGCTGATCGACGGCGACGTGATCCTGGCGATCGCGGCGCTGGACGAGCGCGAGCGCGGCGGCCTGCCGACCGGGACGGTGGTGACCACCGTCATGACCAACCTCGGCTTCCGGCGGGCCATGGCCGAACGGGGAATCGAGGTCGTCCAGACCGCCGTCGGCGACCGCTACGTGCTCGAAAGCATGCGCTCGGGCGGCCACACCGTCGGCGGGGAGCAGTCCGGGCACATCATCTTCCTGGAGCGCGCCACCACCGGCGACGGCATTCTCACGGGCCTTCGGCTGCTGGAGATCATGGCCCGCAGCAAGCTGCCCCTCTCCGAGCTGGCCCAGGTGATGCGGCGCCTGCCGCAGGTGCTGGTGAACGTGCGCGTGCGCATGCGCGACCGCCTGGCCGACGCCGAGGGCGTCTGGCGGGCGGTCGGGGACGAAGAGGCCCGGCTCGGCGACAGCGGCCGCGTGCTGGTGCGCGCCTCGGGCACCGAGCCGCTCGTGCGGGTGATGGTCGAGGCGGAGACCGCCGACGACGCGGACGCCACCGCCCACCGCCTCGCCCGCGTGGTCGGCGCCGAACTGGGCACCGCATAGCGCCTCGCTGATCGGGCCCGCCGCGCCGCCCCGCGCCGGGCCCATGCCGGGCCGCCCCCGCCGGGCCCAGGCCGGGCCCCGGGCCGACCCGAGCCGCCCCGGCCCTCAGCTCCAGACGAACGGCGGGTCGCCGGGGGCGACGGGGCCGTCCTCGCGCAGCTCGCTGAGCGCGTCCTTGGGGGCGTCGAGCGCGACCACCGGGCAGACCGGCGAGCGGCCGGAGGAGGCGACGACGGCCGGGTCCCAGCGGATCAGCGGCTGGACGAGGCTGCCGGCGATCGGGGCGGCCGCCTCGCCCGGCCCGGGCAGCGGGTCGATCGCCGTGCCGGGCCCGACCATGGCCTCGGCGAACACCGGGTCGGGGACGCCCGCCAAGCCCACGAGCCGGCCGGCCACCGGCGAGCCGACCCGCAGCGCCACCGCTCAGTCCTCCATCAGGTCTTCGATGTCGCTGGCGATGGTGTCGGCCTCGGGTCCCACCACCACCTGGATGACCTGGCCGCTGCGCAGCACCCCGACCGCGCCGGCCGCCTTGAGCGCGGCCTCGTCCACCCGCGAGGGGTCCCGCACCTCCGTCCGCAGCCGCGTGATGCACGGCTCGATATCGAGGATGTTGTCCACGCCACCGAGCCCGTCGACGATCCGCTTCGCCTTGTCCATGCCCTCGCTCCTTCTGCGCGGCCGGTCTGCCGGATACCGAAGCCTATGCGCTGGCGCCGCCGGTCTGGGTCACCTTGGTGAGGCCGCGCGGCCGGTCGGGGTCCAGGCCGAGACGGCGGGCGAGCGCCTCGACCACGAGCTGGCCCGGCACCACCAGGGCCAGCGGCGCGAGCGGCTCCGGCAGGTCCGGGCCCGGCAGCACCGCGGCGCAGGCGGTGGCGAACGCCCGGTCGCCGCCGATGCCGTAGGCACGGCTGCCGCGCTCGGCGACCAGCCCGGCCAGCGCGGTGATGCCTGGCAGGACCGGCCCGCCCGGCGGCGCGACCAGCAGGGCCGGGGTATCACCGCGGAGCACCGCGATCGGCCCGTGCTCGAGGTCGGCGTGGGACAGGCCGATCGCCGGCAGCAGGCACGTCTCCTTGACCTTGAGGGCCAGCTCCTGCGCGGTCGAGTAGGTGAAGCCCCTGCTCGACACGACCAGGCTGGCGATGCCGGCCAGCTCGCCGGCGAGGGCCTCGGCCGCGGGTGCGCTGGAGAGCATCGACTCGATGGCGGCGGGCACGCGGTCCTGGGCGGCGTCGAAGGCGGGGTCGTCGGGGCCGAGCGCGGCGACGAGCTCGGTGAGCGCGGCGAGCTGGGCGGTGTAGGTCTTGGTCGCCGGCACTGCCACCTCCGGGCCGGCCTGGGTGACCAGGGCCAGGTCGGCGACCTGCGCCAGCGCGCTGGTCGCGCCGTTGGTGACCGCGATCGTGCGAGCGCCGTGCTCGCGGGCCCAGCGCAGCGTCTCGACGATCTCAGCGGTCTCGCCCGACTGGGAGAGGGCGACCGCGAGCACGCCGTGCAGGTCCATCCTCGCCCGGTAGTGGGTCGCGACCGAGGGTGCCGCCAGGCTGGCGGGCCGGCCCGCATGGATCTCGCAGAGGTAGCGCCCGTAGGTGGCGGCGTTGTCGGAGGACCCGCGGGCGATGAAGGTCACCAGCCGCGTCCCGGCCGCCAGCCGCCGCACCTCCGCCCGCAGCGGCCGCAGCCCCTCGAGGGTCCTGGAGACCGCCCCCGGCTGCTCCGCGATCTCACCGGCCATGATGGTGCGCCCCAATCCGTGTGGGGGCCCGCTCCCCCCCCGCCCCCCAGGGTCAGGATCGTTCGCTAGAGCCACGGTCACCGTCCCCCCATACCTGGACGCCATCCACCCAGGTGGCCAGCGCCCGCCAGGAGTCGGAGAGCCACACCAGGTCGGCGCGCGCGCCGGGCTCCAACCGGCCGAGGTCCGCCACGCCGAGCAGGTCGGCGGGGACCCTGGTGGCGGCCTCCACAGCGCGCATCGGGTCGATCCCCAGGCCCACCACGTTGCCGACCGCCTCGTCCAGCCGCAGATTCGAGCCGGCGAGCCTGCCGTCGGCGCGCAGGGGAGGGCTGCCCTCGTGCAGCTCGACCACCTCGCTGCCCAGCTCATAGCGGCCCGGCGGCATGCCGAGCGCGGACACGGCGTCGGTGACCAGGGCCACGCGGCCGCGAGCCGCCTCCATGACCACGCGGCAGATGGCCGGGTGGACGTGGTGCAGGTCGGCGATCAGCCCGCAGGCCAGGCGCTCGTCCGCCAGCGCCTGGCCGGCGACGCCAGGCTCGCGGTGATGCAGGCCGCGCTGGGCGTTGAAGACGTGGGTGACCATGCGCGCGCCCGCGTCGGCGGCGGCGGCCACCTGCTCGGCCAGCGCGTCGGAGTGCCCGACCGACACGAGCACGCCCGCGCCTGCCAGGCGCTTGGTCGCCTCGATCGCGCCCTCGCGCTCGGGAGCGAGCGTCAGCAGCTCCAGAACGCCCGCGCCTGCCTCGATCACGCGCTCGACCAGCTCCGACGTCGGGTCCACCAGGTGGCTGGCGTCGTGGGCGCCCCGCCGCCGCTCCGAGAGGAAGGGGCCTTCCAGGTGGACGCCGAGCAGGCGGCTGCCCGGCCGGCCGCCGGTCGCCGCCCTGGCGGCGACCGCCCGCCCCATGGCCGCCGCCAGGTCCTCGACCGGCGCGCTGATGAAGGTGGCGAGCAGGGCCGTCACGCCGGTGGACGGCAGCCCGCACAGGACCCGCTCCCAGCCGTCGGGATCGGCGTCCACCAGGTCGACGCCGAAGGCGCCGTTGAGCTGAAGGTCGATCAGACCGGGCGCCAGAACGCCCCGGTCCAGTGCGAGATGCCCAGGGCCCGGCGGCGGGCGCCGGTCCAGGACCTCGACGACGCGCCCGTCCTCGATGGCGGCCGCGCCGGGGGCGAGCACTCTGCCACCGGCGACCACCCTGGGAGCGGAGAAGATTGGCATTTGACCGGCCTAGGCATGCTTTGTTGACACCACGGGATCGAGCGTGATCCAGTCTGGCCTAGGCCACTTCTGTTGTCCAGGCTGACAGATGCCACCAACCGGCCCGTTCAGCCGGCCCCCGCGCACCTCCCCTAGCCAGTGCGGCCCTGGCCGCCGTCGTCGTCAAGGCCGTCGTCAAGGAGGGTTCGCATGAGTGCATCCGCCATGGAAGGACTGCCCGCGGCGCCAACCCCCCGCTCCGCGGTCTTCGCCGTCCTGCAGCGCATCGGACGCAGCCTGATGATGCCCATCACGGTGCTGCCGGCCGCGGCGCTGCTGCTGCGGCTGGGTCAGCCCGACCTGCTGGGCAAGTACACCTTCGTGAATTTCACGGTCCTGGCACAGGCCGGCGGCGTGCTGCTCGACTCCCTGCCGCTGCTGTTCGCGGTCGGGGTCGCCATCGGCTTCGCCAGGAGGTCCGACGGCTCCACGGCGCTCGCCGCCGTGGTCGGCTACCTGGTCTTCAACGCCGTCACCATGACGATGTTCGCCGGCTCGTCCATCAAGGACCAGGTGCTGTCGACCTCCAGCGAGTTCTCCACCCCGATCCTGGCGGCGCCCAAGCCGAACCCCACAGGGGTGATCGGCGGGATCATCATCGGCGTCACCGCGGCCCTGCTCTACCAGCGTTTCCACCGCGTGAAGCTGGTGAGCTGGCTGGCGTTCTTCGGCGGCCGCCGCTTCGTGCCGATCGTCACCGCCTTCGCCGCGCTGATCATCGGGATCATCTTCGGCTGGGTGTGGCCGCCGATCGGCACCGGGCTGAACAACCTCGGCGACCTGCTCACCAGTCACGGGGCCGTCGGCGCGGGCATCTACGGCGCCTTCAACCGCCTGCTGCTGCCGTTCGGGCTGCACCACATCGTCAACTCGCTGGTCACCGGCGTGACCGAGCCGATCGAGTTCATGTTCCTGTTCGTCGCTCCGGTCCTGTACGGAGTGCACGTCGTGCTGACCGGGGCGTCGCTCTGGCTGGCGGCCGCCCTCGGCGTCAAGGACGGGTTCGGGTTCTCGGCCGGCCTGATCGACTACCTGCTGATGCCCGGGCGTGACCCGGAAGCGGATGCCGACGAGGTGCCCCAGCGCGAGCGCGCCACGGTCGCGCCGGAGCCCGGGCCGGTGTCGCGCGACCCCGACCCGCAGGGCGGCGCCGCGCCGGCCTGAGCCGTGGCGCCGACTCCCTGAGCGCGCCGCGGCGCCAGCCTGGCCTCAATGTCGGGGGGCGCCGCGGCCTGCCTGGTGACCTACGGCGACCGGCCGGTCTCGCTGGAGGCGCTGGCCCGGGTGCTGGACGGCGCGACGGCTCCCGCCGGCAGGCTGCCGGTGGCGATCCCTGACGACGGGCCCGGCACGACGGCGTTCCCATCGGCGCCGGCCTCGGCGACCTGTAACGTTGGCAGCGGCTCCATTTCTGGGAGTGTCGCGTGTCAACATACTCGGGACAACGCGAGTGCAGAGGTCGAGGCGGACATGGCAGTGGATTCAGGACAACCAGGCGCCACCGACGAGCGGGCGGGTGCCGGCCGCCCGGTGACCCGCCGGGTCGCCGGCGCGAGCGTGCTGGTGCGGGTGCGGGGGCTCCGGCCCGACCTGGCGCCGTCCGAGCGGCGCGTGGCCGAGGCGGTGCTCGCCGACCCGGCCGGCGTGGCCGGGCAGACCATCACCTCGCTGGCCAGGGCCTGCCTGACCTCCGAGACCACGGTGATGCGCTTCTGCCGCCAGCTCGGCTTTCCCGGCTACCCCGAGCTGCGGCTGGCGCTGGCCGCCGAGGCCGCGATGCAGGCCGGCGAGGAGCTGGGCTCGCGCGTGGCCGGTAGCGACATCGCGCCCACCGACGACCTCGCACAGGTGGTCGCCAAGATCACCTACGCCGACGCGCACGCGGTCAAGGAGACCGGCGACCAGCTCGACGTCGCCGTCCTCGAGAAGGTCGTGGCGGCGCTGGCGGAGGCGCGGCGCATCGACGTCTACGGAGCCGGCGCCAGCGCCTTCGTCGCCGCCGACTTCCAGCAGAAGCTGCACCGCATCGGCCGCGTCGCCTTCGCTTCGAGCGACCCGCACATGGCGCTGTCCTCCGCCGCCCTGCTGGAGCCGGGCGACGTGGCCGTCGGCATCTCGCACACCGGCACCACCATCGACACCGTCGACGCGCTCGCCGAGGCGCGCCGGCACGGGGCGACCGCCGTCGGGATCACCAACTTCCCCCGCTCGCCGCTTGCGCAGACCGCCGACCTGGTCCTGACCACCGCCGCGCGCGAGACCACCTTCCGCTCCGGCTCGATGGTCAGCCGGCTCGCCCAGCTCACGGTGGTGGACTGCATGTTCGTGGGGGTCGCGCAGCGCACCTACGACGCCACCCTGGAGGCGCTGGCGCGCACCTACGAAGCCGTCCGCTCGCGCCGCTACGGCGCCCGGGGAGGCTGAACCGGCCGCCGGGCAGCCTGTGGAACCGCCATCATCGGCGGTCCCCGCTGCTACGATTGGTGCCCGACCAAGAGCCGAAAGGGCTCACCCAATGCGATCTTATGACTTCGATCCGGAGCAGTCGGTCAGCATCGTCGCGATCTTCCTGTTCATCGACGCGGCGTTCACCGGTTTCCCGCTGCTGAATACCCTGGTGCGCGGCGGAGGGCCGTCGCTGCTCGCGATCGCCCTGGTGGCGGCGCTGATCGCCGGCGGCGTTGGCCTGCTCAAGAACCTGCGCTGGGGTTGGTTCGTATCCATCGGCGCGGTTGGCTTCCTCGCCCTGATCGATCTTGCGACCCTGCGCCTGTTCGGGATCCTCATCGACGCGCTGGTGATCTTCCTGCTCACACGGCCGTCGTTGCGGGCCAAGTTCGGGATCCGATGATCGTCGGGGTCGGCGTGGACGTGGTCGAGATCGCCCGCGTCGCGCGGGCCCTGGACCGGCACCCGCGGTTCGCCGAACGGGTCTTCACCAAGGCCGAGCGCGAGGCGTCCGCGCGCAGAGGCGTGGGCGCTGTGGCCTACCTGGCCAAACGCTGGGCCGCCAAGGAGGCGGTGTCCAAGGCGCTCGGCGTGGGGTTTTCCGGCTTCGCCTACACCGACATCGAGGTGCTCAACCTGCGCTCGGGGGCGCCGAGCGTGAACGTCCGCGGCGAGCTGGCCGACTGGGCGCGCGCCCTCGGCGTGCTGCGCTGGCACCTGTCGCTGTCCGACACCGACGAGCTGGCCTTCGCGAACGTCGTGGCCGAGGGCCCTGAGCTGCTGCCGGAGCGGCCGGACTCCCCGCCACCGTGGGTGCGCCGCCGGCTGGAGCGCCGCGCCGCTCGGGGAGGTTTCACGTGAAACCGCTGGTCGAAGTCGCCACCATCCAAGCGGCGGACGCCCGGGCCGCCGCGGTCGGGACGCCGGTCACGGCGCTGATGGATCGCGCCGGAGCGGCCGTGGCCAGAGCGGCCGCCAACCTGATGGGCGGCACCTATGGGCGGCGGGTGGTGGCGCTGGCCGGGCGCGGCAACAACGGCGGCGACGCCTTGGTTGCCCTGGCCCGGCTGGCGCGCGGCGGCGCCGGTGCCGAGGCTCTGTTGACCAGCGAGTTCGAGCGGCTCGGGGCCGAGGCCCGGCGCACCGCCGAGCTGGTGCGTGCCGCCGGCGGGCGGGTGCGGGTGTTCACCCCGGAGCTGGCCGAGGCCCTGCTCCGGGACGCCGACCTGGTGCTCGACGGGCTGCTCGGCACCGGCTCCTCGGGCGCTCCCCGCGGCCTGGCGGCCCAGGCGATCGCCATGGCCAACGCCAGCTCCGCTCCGATGGTGGCGGTCGACATTCCCTCAGGGGTGGACGGCGCCACCGGCGAGGTCGCGGGTGAGGCGGTCCACGCGGACGTCACGGTGACCTTCCAGGCGCTCAAGCCCGGCCACGTGCTGCCGCCGGGCAGCGAGTACGCGGGCAGCATCGAGGTGGCCGACATCGGCCTCCCGCTCGACCAGGTCCCTTGGGGAGTGAGCGAGGCCGGCGACCTCGCCGGCCTGGTCCCGGTCCCGCACGCCGAGACCCACAAGCGTTCCCGCGGGGTGCTGCTGGCGATCGGCGGCAGCACCAGCATGGGCGGCGCGCCGACCCTGATGGGCCGCGCGGCCCGCAGGTCCGGGGCAGGCCTGCTGATCCTCGCCGTGCCCGCGTCGATTGCCCAGCGCGTCGGCCAGGCCGTGCCCGAAGCCCTCACCGCCGCGCTGCCCGAGGCCGACGGCGGCATCACACCCGCCGCGGTCGACGCCTGCAAGCGCTGGCTCGACGAGGCCACCGCGATCGCGATCGGTCCTGGCCTTGGCCGCTCGCAAGCCACCCAGGAGGCCGTGCGCGGTCTGCTCGCCGCCTACCAGGGCCGCGCGGTGGTCGACGCCGACGGGCTGTTCGCGGTGGGGACCGGCGAGCCGCTCGCCGACCGCAAGGCCCCCACGCTGGTCACCCCGCACGCCGGCGAGTTCGCGCGGCTGGCGCCGGACGCCGAGGGCACTCGCCTGCATCGCGCCGCCGACCGCGCCCGCGCCTGGGGTGTGACCGTGCTGCTCAAGGGCAACGACACCGTCATCGCCGAGCCGGACGGGAGGCTGGCGGTGAACCCGACCGGGGTGCCCGCGCTTGCCTCCGGCGGCACCGGCGACGTCCTCACCGGCCTCACCGGCGCGCTGCTGGCCCAGGGGCTCGAACCGTTCGACGCCGCCCGGCTCGGCGCCTGGGTCCACGGTCGCGCCGGCTCGCTGGCAGTCGCCGACCTGAGCCCCGTCTCCGTCGCCGCCGCCGATGTCGCCGAGCACCTCCCCGCCGCCTTCCGCGAGCTGCTGGCATTCCAGCCCAGAGGCCGCCATCCCGGCTCCAGGGGCGTGCGCCGGTGAACACCGCCCGGCGCCCTCCTCGGAACCCTGGCTGGGTGCCCCGGTGAACCGGAGGGGCCCGGAACTTCGGGGGGTGCGCCGGTGAGCCGGGCGCGACCCTGGCCGGGGTTGCGGCCGGCCTGGCTGGAGGTGGACCTCGACGCGATCGCCGCCAACGCCCGCCAGCTGGCCGCCGAGGTCGCGCCCTCCCAGCTGATGGCGGTGGTCAAGGCCGACGCCTATGGCCACGGCGCGGTGCCGGTCGCGCGCGCCGCGATCGCCGCCGGCGCCCGCTGGCTCGGCGTCGCGCTCGTCGAGGAGGCGCTGGAGCTGCGCGAAGCGGGCATCTCCGCGCCGATCCTGGTGCTGTCCGAGCCGCATCCCGCCGCTGCCGACCTCTGCGTCGACCAGCGGATCGCCGTGACGCTCTGCACGCCGGCCGGGGTCAGGGTCTTCGGCATGGCCGGCCGCCTGGCGGGCCGACCAGTGCCTGCCCACCTGAAGGTCGACACCGGCATGCACCGGCAGGGATGTGCCCCCGCCGACCTCCCCGAGCTGGTGCGCCTGGCCCTGGCCGAGCGCGGGCTCGAGGTCGAGGGCCTCTGGAGCCACTTCGCCGTGGCCGACGAGCCGGCCGCCGTCGCGACCACCGACCGGCAGCTCGAGGCGTTCGAGCGGGCGGTCGGCGTGGCCGCCGAGCAGGGACTGGTGCCGCGCTGGCGGCACCTGGCCAACAGCGCCGGAGCAACGCTGCGCGCCGACGCGCGCTTCGACCTGGTCAGGGTCGGCATCGAGCTGTACGGGCTGGCTCCAGCCCCAGCGCTGGCAGACGCCGTCAGCCAGCGGCTGCGGCCCGCGCTCGCCCTGCGCGCCGCCGTCTCCGCCGTGCGTGCCGTCGAAGCCGGCGAGCGCGTCTCCTACGGGCACCGGTGGGCGGCGCAGCGCCCCACCAGGGTGGCGACCCTGCCGGTCGGTTATGCCGACGGGGTCCGCCGCGGGCTCTCCGGCCGGATCCGGGTGCTACTGGGTGGACGGGAGCTTCCACAGATCGGCACCATCACCATGGATCAACTCATGGTGGACATCGGCGATACCCCGATCGAGGTCGGGGAGGTGGCGACGCTCCTCGGCGACCCGGCTCGCGGCGAGCCTGGCGTGGGCGAGTGGGCGCGCCTCCTCGACTCGATCGACTACGAGGTGACCTGTGGCCTGTCGCCCCGGCTCCCCCGGGTGCACGATCACGGTGCTCACTCGGACCGGGAGTCCCGGCACCTGCTCATCGGGGAGGCGCGCGGTTGGTGACAGGCAAGCAAGGAACTCGCAACGGCGACGCCACCGGCGCGGCGCCCTCGGCCCGCAAGGCGGCGTCGGCGTCGGCCCGCAAGGCGGCGTCGCCGCCCAGCGGCAGGACGGGCTCGTCCCTGGTCCGCAAGGCCGAGGCGGCGCTGGGACGGGACGGGGTGTCGCCTTCGCTGCGGAAGGTGGGGATGCGCTCGGTGCGAAAGCAGCCGTCGCCCTCGCTGACGGTGCGTGGGATCGGCATCGCCGCCGGCGGGGTCATGCTCGGGCTCGGCGTCGGCCTGGCGGTCGAGCGCGTGCTGGTCGGCCATGACCGGCGGCGCGATGACCCCGAGGAGAGCGAGCGCTTCGGCCGCCTGCGCGGTACCCGCCACTCGATCACCAGCTTCGACGGGACCAGGCTCCACGTCGAGGAGTTCGGCTCCGGGCCCTGCCTGGTCTTCTCCCATGGCTTCTCGCTCACCCAGGACGCCTGGCACTACCAGCGGCGCGACCTGCCCTCCTCGTTCCGTTGCGTGTTCTTCGACCAGCGCGGGCACGGCCGCTCGGGCCGGCCGCGCACGAACGACTACTCGCTGCAGGCCTTCGCCCGTGACCTGAAAGCCGTGGTCGACTGGACCGGCGAGGACCGGGTGGTGGTGGTCGCCCACTCGCTGGCGGGCATGGCCGCGCTCCAGTTCGCCGCGCTGTTCCCCGAGGAGATGGGCGGGCGGCTGGCCGGTCTGGTGCTGGTCTCAACCACCTACATGGACGCGCTGCGCGGCATGACCGCCTCGCTGACCTCCCGCGGAGCCGCCCTGATCCAGCGGGCCGCGATCACCGCGAGCTTCAAGTTCATCGGGCAGGACCCGGCGCGCGCCAACCAGCTCCGCCGCCGCGGCAGCGACTTCGGCTACCTCGGCACCAGGCTGTTCGGCTTCGGATCCAACCCGTCGCCGGGCCAGGTGGCCTTCACCGACCGCCTCCTGGCCGGCACCGACGTCGAGGTCTGGGCCAAGGTCTTCCCGAGCCTGGTCAACTTCGACCTCTCCGAGGTGCTCGAGCGCCTGGCGCTGCCGACGCTGATCGTGGTGGGCGACAAGGACCGCCTGACACCGCCCGCCCAGGCCCGCCACATGGCCTCCAAGATTCCCGAGGCCCGCCTGGTGATCCTCGAGGACGCCGGGCATATGGCCCTGCTCGAGGAGCACGAGATCCTCGACGCCGAGCTGGTCGAGTTCGCGGCGCAGGCGCTCAGCCCGAGCCCACGCCGCCGGCGGATCGCTGGCATCCGCCGGACCCGCTGACCATGGCGCTGGGTATCGACGACCTCGCGGTCGGGCACTGGTCCGACCCCGTTGGGCTGACCGGCTGCACCGTGCTCCTCCCGCCGCCCGGCAACGTCACCTCCTGCTCCGTTCGCGGAGGTGGGCCCGGGACGCGCGAGACCGACCTGCTCCATCCGCAGGCGCACCTGGAGGCCGTCTCGGCGGTGCTGCTCACCGGCGGCAGCGCGTTCGGGCTGGCGGCGGCCCACGGCGTGGTCGACTGGTGCGAGCGGGCGGGCATCGGCTACGACCGCTTCGGCCGCCCCATCCCGATCGTGCCGGCGGCAGTGCTGTTCGACCTCGCCTTCGGGGACTGGGACGCGCGCCCCGGCCCGGCCGAGGGCGAAGCCGCCTGCGCCGCGGCCAGCACCGCGGACGGGCCCATGGGCAACGTCGGCGCCGGCATGGGCGCCACCGTCGGCAAGATCGCCGGTCCCGAGAACATGATGAAGGGCGGCCTCGGCTATGCGGTCCACGCCGTCGGGCAGGTCACCGTCGGCGCGATCGTGGCCGTGAACGCCGGCGGCGACGTGCTGGACGAGGACGGGACCGTGCTCGCCGGCGCCCGCGTCCCAGGCGGGGGTCGGGCCGCCCTGCGCGAGCGCCTGGCCGAGCCCGAGACCGCCGGCGAGGCCGTTCTTCCCGAGCCGGTGCCTCCGGGTGGCAGCACCACGCTCGCTGCCGTCGTCACCAACGCCAAGCTCAGCAAGAGCGAGATGTACCGCGTGGCCGTGCAGGCCCACGACGGCATGGCCAGAGCCATCCTGCCCGTACACACCACCTACGACGGCGACACCGTCTTCGCCATCTCGGTGCCGCGTGTCAGCGCCGCCATGGACCTCGTCGCGGTCCTCGCCGAGGAAGCCCTGGCCGGCGCCATCCGTGCCGGCGTCCGCGCCGCCGCCACCCTCGCCGGCACCCCCGGCCTCGCCGGCGCGCCCACCCCGGACGCCTGAGCCGCCCGCCCCGGACCCTGACCCGCCCCGGGGGCGAGCCCGCCGCCCCGGGCCGAGCCCGCCGCCCCGGACCCTGACCCGCGCCCCGGGCGCTGGCGGCGCCTGATAGCCTTCGGGGTGGAGGTCCCTCCTCGTCACATGGAATGCTGGGAGGCCGCATGCCGCTCTATGAATACCGCTGCCTGGAGTGCCAGCACGAGTTCGAGGCGCTCGTCCCGGCCGTCCGGGCCGACCAGGCCGCCTGCCCCGAGTGCGGGGTCGAGGATGTTCGCCGGCTGCTCAGCATGTTCGCCGCTCCACGCGGTGCCGGACAGGTCGGCGGCGCGTCCGCGTGGGACGCCGCCGGGACCGCTGTCGGCGGCGACGGCGCCTCCGCGCCGGGCGGCTGCTGCGGCGGCGCCTGCGGTACCTGCTGATGGGCGACGGCACCACCGAGCTGGAGCGGGTCGCCGCCGAGGCGTCCACGTGCACCCGGTGCCGGCTGCACCAGGGTCGCACCCAGGTCGTCTTCGGGCAGGGGAGCCCGACCGCCGACCTCATGTTCGTCGGCGAGGCCCCCGGCTTCCACGAGGACCGGCAGGGCCAGCCGTTCGTCGGCCCCTCCGGCCAGCTCCTGAACCGCCTGCTCACCGAGATCGGCCTGCGCCGCGAGGACGTCTACATCTGCAACGTCGTGCGCTGCAGGCCTCCGGGCAACCGCGACCCGCAGCCGGACGAGATCGAGGCCTGCCATGACTGGATGGAGGCGACGATCCGCCTGGTCGATCCCAAGGTCGTGGTGACCCTCGGCAACTTCGCCGCCAAGACGCTCCTCGGCACCACCACCGGCATCACCCGGCTGCGCGGGCGGACCTACGACTTCGGCGAGCGCGTGCTGCTGCCCACCTTCCACCCGTCCGCCGCCCTGCGCGCCGACACCAGTGGCCGCACCGAGAACCGCACCCTGAACGGCATGCGCGAGGACTTCCAGACGCTCGCCAAGCTCCTCGCCGAGCGCCGCCCCGCCCCGGGGGAGCCAGCCCCCGCCGAGCCTGGCCCGGCCGGAGGTCCCGTGGGGTCCCCGCTGCCCGCGGCGCCGGAAGAGGCTGACGGTGCTGTCGAGGCGGCGGGCGAGCAGCTCGGGCTGTTCTGACCGTGGGCGCATCGGCCGGGCTGGTGCTGGAGGCGACCGACGAGCCCACCACCAGAGCGATCGGAGCCGCCCTGGCCGGCATCCTGGAGCCTGGGGACGTGGTCGGGCTCACCGGCGACCTCGGTGCCGGCAAGACCCGCTTCGTCCAGGGCGCCGCGGCCGCCCTGGACGTCGAGGACCCCGTCGTCTCGCCGACCTTCATGCTGGTGCGCTCCTACGACGGCCGCCTCCCCGTGCAGCACGTCGACGCCTACCGGCTCAGCGGCGCCGCCGAGCTGGAGGACCTCGGCATCGAGGAGGTGCTCCCGCCCGACGCGGTCGCGTTCGTCGAGTGGGCCGACCGGGTGCTCGACGCACTGCCGCCCGACTGGCTGGAGCTGGGTTTCCACACCCGGCCCGACGAGGTGCGCGAGATCCACGTGCGCGCCCACGGCGCCGGCTGGTCCGCCCGCCTGCCCGAGCTGCGATCAGTCCTCGACCCCTTCCGCGCCCACGCCACCGGCCGCCGCCCCCGCGGGTAACACCGCCTCCAAGCGGCGTGCCCGCGTCACCGAGCCGACTCTGCGGCGGGCGGACCGGCCGCCGCGGTCACCCGGGTCAGCTGCTGGGGCGGTTGGCGGTCATCAGGCGGGTGCGGAGGCGGTCGTCGGTGGCGGCGTCGATGACGGTCCAGGCCATGGCGACGGCGCCGTCCATGACGGCCTTGTCGGCGACGGGTGTTCGGCACTGGGCTGTGAACTCTGGTTGGTGGTTGACGGCGGGAAGCGAGTCGATCCCGATCGACGGGTGGATCGACGGCACCGCAAGGGAGACGTTGCCCATGTCGGTCGACCCGGCGGTGCGCTCGAGGTTGCCGAAGTCCAGGAACTTGCGGCCCAACGCCTCGGCGTTGGCGCGGTAGAGCGAGGCCAGGGCGGGGTCGTGCTGCATCTCCGCATAGGGAGGGTGCTCGGGGGTGACCTCCAGCCTGGCCCCGGTGGCCAGCGCCCCCGCCTCGAAGCAGCGCATGACCTTGGCCTCGACGTCCCGGAGTTCGTCGAGGTCGTGGGCGCGCACCAGCCAGGTGCCCTCGGTACGGGCCGGCACCACGTTGGGCGCGTCGCCGCCCTTGGTGACGATGCCGTGCACGCGGTCGCTGGCCCGCAGGTGCTGGCGCAGCAGGCCGATCGCGGTCTGGGCGACGACCATGGCGTCGGCGGCGTTGACGCCCAGCTCGGGGAAGGCGGAGGCGTGTGCCGCCTTGCCGGTGTAGGTGACGTTGAGCTGGTCAACCGCGATGATCGGCGTCTCGACCACGTCGAACGGCGACGGGTGGACCATCATCGCCGCGTGCGCGCCGGCGAAGGCGCCCTGCTCCAGCAGGATGATCTTGCCGCCGCCGCTCTCCTCGGCCGGTGTGCCGAGCACCGTGACCTCCACCCCGACGTCGTCGGCAACCGCCGCCAGCCCGAGCCCGGCGCCGACCGACATCGCCGCGATGACGTTGTGGCCGCAGGCGTGCCCGATGCCAGGCAGCGCGTCGTACTCGGCGCACACCACGACCCGGAACGGCCCAGGGCCGCTGCGCGCGGAGAAGGCCGTGTCCAGGCCGCCGACCCCGCGCTCGACCGTGAACCCGGCGCCGCTGAGCGCGTCGGACAGCCACGCGCTGGCCCGCTCCTCCTCCATGCCCAGCTCGGGCTCGGCGTGGATGCGGTGGCTCAGGTCGAGCAACTGCTCCCTCGCCCGCTCGATGCGGTCCCGTGCTGCCGCCTTGGCGTCCGCCGCCATCTGCTCCTCCTCACCCGCGCCACCGCTCCCCTCAGCCCCTCTACGGTAGCGGGTCGTGCACTTGATTCACCGGGGGGGCTACCGCTCGGCTGTGCTTGGTCCCCTTGGTACGCCGGTCGGGGCCTCGCTCGCGCCTCCCCGGACCCCCCGGATCGGCACGAGGATCGCGCCGTGCTCGTCGTCGCCGGCGACCAGGGTGCTCGAACGGCCGTGCCACCACCACCAGAGCCCCACGTAGGCACAGACGTGGGCGTCGGCCAGGTCCTCGAATCCCTTGCGGGCGCGGCCTCGCAGGCTGTCCAGCCGGCTGAGCTCGCCCTGTAGACGCCCGTCCGGTGACAGCCGCAGCGGGGGTGTGGCGGCCTCCAGGCCGGCCAGCACCGCGTGGAGCTGGCGCAGCCCGGCGACGCGCACCTCGACCGGCCCTTTCTTGTAGCGGAGGGCTCGCCGCAGGCCGCCCAGCGCGACCAGGGCCGGGTGCGGGAAGACCTCGACCGCCCACCAGCCGTGGCCGCGGCGGGGATCGCGGGGGACCGTCTGGTACGGCATCGACAGGCGCTGCACCAGCTCCATCGCGCGCACCCTGCCACCGAGCAGGGCGAGGTTGCTGGGGTAGGGCCCGGCGCCGACCCCACCGTACCGGTGCTGCAGTTCGGCCTCGCAGGCCCGGCGTCCCGTGGGGTTGCCGACCACCAGCGGAGCGTCCAGGGCCAGCACGGACCCGCCGGCGTCGTGCTCGGCGACGAACGCGGCGACGTCGGCGTCGCTGGTGGCCAGGTCCTCGGCCAGGACCTTGCCGTGCTCGTCGAGCACGGCAAGACCCGAGGGGTTCCTCCCGCCCCAGGCCAGGTCCACGCCGATGAACCGCATGCCGGCAGTATGCCTTGCCGCGGCGGAACGACCTGTTCACGGCCGTTTCACCTACGCGAAACAACCTTTGCGGCAGGCTGGGAACGGTGCCTTGGGCAAGGGGGTGGTCGGTGATGCGGATGCAGGTGGAGACGTCGACTGAGGTCGCCGTCCGGCAGGTGCGCGACAACGACTCCGCGGACCTGATCGAGCTGATCGGCGGTTGCTATGCGGAGTATCCGGGCTGCTACCTGGACGTCCGGGAGGAGCCGTGGCTGCTGGAGCCGGCCACCGCCTACGGCCGCTGGCGCGGGCGCCTGTGGGTGGGCGAGCGCGACGGCAAGGTCGTGGCCAGCGGCGGCCTGCGCCCCAGCGGCCCTGGCATGGCCGGCGTCCACAACCTCTACGTCGCCGGCAGCCAGCGCCGTCGAGGGCTGGCGACCAGGCTGCTGGAGCTGATCGAGGCCGAGGCGCGGGCCCGCGGCGCGTGCTGGACCCACCTGTGGTCCGATACCCGCTTCGCGCAGGCCCATCAGCTCTACGAGCGGCTGGGCTACGTCCGCTCCGGTGGTTTCCGCGAGCGCCAGGACCTGAGCCGCTCGATGGAGTACCACTTCGTGAAGCTCCTGGCCACGCCGCCCGGACGGCGCGCCATCTGAGCCGGTCGCCTGCCGGCGACCGGGATGCGGTGCCACAATACCTTTCGCAAGCGACCAAAGAGAGAGGCACCGCGTTGTTCGTCCTCGGCATCGACACCGCCACCCCGGTGACCAGCGTCGCCGTGGGCTCCCGGGAGGGCACGCTTGCGTCCATCGCGGTCCGCAACGATCGCGGCCACGCTGAGCTGCTGGTCCCCATGGTCCGCCAGGCGCTCGAGCACGCCGGCGTGCAAGGCGCCGAGCTGGACGGGATCGCCGTCGGCACGGGACCGGGGCTGTTCACCGGCCTGCGCGTCGGGGTCAGCTCGGCCAAGGCGATGGCGCAGGCGTGGCGGCTGCCGATGGTGCCGGTCTCCAGCCTGGACGTGCTGGCGTTTGCGTGCAGGCACGCTGGCCGCGCCGTCTGCGCCGCGATCGATGGCCGCCGCGGCGAGCTCTTCACCGCGACCTACCGGCCGGCGCCGCCAGGGGTCGAGCGGCTCGGGGACTACCGGGTGATGCGACCGGAGGAGCTGGCGGCCGGCCTGCGGGCGCTGGGCGAGCCGGTGCTGGTCTGCGGCGACGGCGCCATTCGCCACGCCGACGTGCTCACCGGGACACTCGGCTCCGACGTCGAGCTGGCCGGCCCGGAGCGGGCCGCGCCCTCCGCCGAATCGCTGGTCCAGTTCGCGCTGCCCAGGCTGGAGCGCGGATCGACCGCCGAGCCGCTGGACGTCCGTCCGGTCTACCTGCGCCGCCCCGACGTCGATCCAGGGATCGAGCGCCGGCTGGCCGCCGAGCGCGCCGCGGCCGGCGGCACCGCCCTGGCCCCGGGCGCCGAGGGCGCCGGCCCGAACGGCGCCATGGCCGTCGCGGGGGCGTGATCGATGGCGACGCTCTTCCCGCCGCGCAGCAGCCAACTCGACGACCCCCGTCTGCCCCTGGCGATCGAGCTGCTGCCGATGCGCCGGCGCCACATCCCGCAGGTCCTCGACATCGAACGGCGGGTCTACCCGCGGCCGTGGACGATGACCCTGTTCCTCTCCGAGATCGTCCAGCGGTCCACCCGCTTCTACATCGTCGCCAGGGCGCACCGCCGGGTGGTCGGCTACGCGGGCCTGATGGTGTTCGGCGACGAGGCGCACGTGACCAACATCGCGGTCGACCCGGACGCCCACCGCCGCAAGGTCGCGGCCCGCCTGCTGTACGCCCTGATCACCGAGGCCAGGCGCCGCGGCGCGACCGCCTGCACGCTGGAGGTGCGGGTGGCCAACCACGGCGCCCAGTCGCTCTACCACCAGTTCGGCTTCGCTCCGGTCGGCATCCGCAAGAACTACTATGCCGAGACCGGCGAGGACGCCCTGATCATGTGGGCTGAGGGCCTGCAGACCGCGGAGTACGGTGGGCGTCTGGCCGAGCTGGCCCGGCGCATCCCCGAACCGCGCCAGGTCCGGTCCAGGTAGGGACCTCGAGCAGTCGGGAAAGGCGATCCGAACGTGCTGGTACTGGGCATCGAGACGTCGTGTGACGAGACCGGCGTCGCCGTGGTGGAGAACGGCAAGGCGCTGCGCTCCAACGTGATCGCCGATCAGCAGCTCCTGCACGCCCGCTTCGGCGGGGTCGTCCCCGAGGTGGCTTCGCGCGCCCACGTCGACCTGCTGCACCCCGCCGTCGAGCAGGCGTGCGCCGAGGCGGGGGTGCGGCTGGCCGACATCGATGCGATCGCGGTCACCATCGGCCCGGGGCTGGCCGGCTCGCTACTGGTGGGCGTCGCCGCCGCCAAGTCGTACGCGCTGGCGCTGGACCGGCCGCTGATCGGCGTCAACCACCTGATCGCCCACGTCTACGCCAACGTGCTCGACCACGGCTCGCTGCCCGCGCCGGCGATCGTCTTCGTGGTCTCGGGCGGCCACACCAGCCTGCTGGTGCTGGAGGCCGACGGTGGCTTCCGGATGCTCGGGCAGACCATCGACGACGCCGCCGGCGAGGCCTACGACAAGGTCGCCAGGGTGCTGGGGCTCGGCTACCCGGGCGGGCCGGTGATCGACCGGCTGGCGCGCGAGGGCGACCCGGCGGCGGTCCGCTTCCCGCGCTCGCTGATCGACGACGGCAGCTACGACTTCTCCCTGTCGGGGCTGAAGACGGCCGTGCTGCGCCACGTGCGCGCCAGCCAGGGCGAGCTGGACGTGGCGGGCGTGGCCGCGTCGTTCCAGGAGGCGGTGGTGGATGTGCAGGTCAGCAAGATCCTGCGCGCCGCGGCCGAGGAGGGCCTGGACACCGTGCTGCTGGCCGGCGGGGTGGCCGCGAATTCGCGCCTTCGTGCCAAGTTGGAGCGCGCGGCCGGCGAGCGGCACGTCAGGGTGCTCGCCCCGTCGCCGCGGTTGTGCACCGACAACGGTGCCATGGTGGCCTGCGCCGGGACCTTCGCGCTGGAACGCGGCGAGCGCACCCCGCTCGACGTCGGCGCGGACCCCAACCTGCGCATCGTCCCCGGGGTCGGACGCCGGGCGGCACGCCGCCCCAAGCGCCACGCAGGGGCCGCGCCGCGGCCCCGGTAGCTACCTGGCGAGCCGCGGGAGCAGCATCGCGGCGGTGGTGATGCCCGCCAGCAGCGCCACCACCAGCACCGCGAAGTCCAGCGGCAGGCGGGCGGGCGTGCCGAGGAGCATGCCGCGCAACGCCTCGACCTCATAGCTGAGCGGGTTGCCCGTGCTCAGCCAGCGCAGCCAGGTCGGCATCACGTTCACCGGGTACAGCGCGTTGGAGGCGAAGAACAGCGGCATCGTGATGGCTTGTCCGATGCCCATGAGCCGCTCCCTGGTACGCGCCAGGCCGGCGATGGTCATCGACACGGTCGCGAAGAAGGCCGCGCCCAGCAGCGTCGCCGCGATGGTGCCGAGCAGGTCCAGCGGGTTCCAGGTGAGCGCCACGCCGAGCGCGGCGGACAGCGCCAGCACCACCACGACCTGCGAGAGCGCCCGCAGGCCGGCCGCGAACGCCTTTCCGGCGATCAGCGCAGCACGAGGGGTGGGCGTCACCAGCAGCTTGGTGAGCACGCCCGAGTCGCGCTCCCAGATGATCTGGATGCCATAGAAGATGGCCATGAACAGCGCGGACTGGGCCAGGATCCCGGGCGCCAGATAGTCGATGTAGGGGATGTTGCCGGTGGGGATGGCCCGCAGCCGGGTGAAGGTCTCGCCGAAGATCAGCAACCACAGTGCCGGCTGGATGGCCCTGGTGTAGAGCTCCGACCGGTCATGGCGCAGCTTCTGCAGCTCGACCAGGCTGAGCGCGATCACCCGGTTGCCGAGCGAGCGCCACAGCGGAGGGCTCGGCTGCAGCGCCTCAGGCGAGCCGCCTGGCGGTGCGGCGGGTGCCACGGACGTCACGGATGTCGCCCCCTTCCTTCAGGCGCTCGCCGGTGTGGTGACGGAATACGTCCTCGAGGCTCGCGTCCGGCCCGAGCTCGGCCTTCAGCTCCTCCGGGGAGCCGACGGCCCGCAGCGCGCCGCGGTGCATGAGCGCGACGCGCTCGCACAGGTGGTCGGCCTCGTCCAGGTAGTGGGTGGTCAGCAGGATGGTGGTGCCGGAGGCGGCGCGCAGCTCCTGGAGGCGATCCCACACGCCCGCCCTGGCGATCGGGTCCAGCCCGATGGTCGGTTCGTCCAGGATCAGCAGGCGGGGCCGGTTGATCAGCGCCTGGGCAAGCTCCAGCCGGCGGATCATGCCGCCGGAGTAGGTGCCGGCGAGCCGGTCGGCGGCGTCGGCCAGGCCCATCGCCTCCAGCGCCTCGGCGACCCGCATCGCCCGCTCGCGGCGTGGCACGTCGAACAGCCGGGCGAACAGGCTGACGTTCTCGCGCCCGGTCAGGGAGGCGTCGGCCGACAGCATCTGCGGGACGTAGCCGAGCAGCCGGCGGATGCGCATGCGGTTGCGCGCGACGTCGAGGCCGAAGATCCGGGCGCTGCCTTCCGCCGCCGGCAGCAGCGTGGTGAGCACGCGGATGGTGGTGGTCTTGCCGGCGCCGTTGGGGCCGAGCAGCCCGAACACCTCGCCGGCCCGCACCTCGAGGTCCACCTGGTCGACCGCCGTGTGGCTGCCGAACCGGAAGGTCAGGCCTTGGCACTCCACCGCGGGGACGCCGGCGGGCTCGCGGGCCCGCCGGTCACGTTCCAGTGCCTCCAAGCTCAAGTCGCACGCTCCAGTACCTCGAGGATCTTGTGGAGCGCCGGCAGCGCGCGCTCCAGTGTCTCGCGCTCCCGGGCGCTCAGTTCGTCCAGCGCGGCCCCCAGGGCCTGCTCGCGCTGGTCGCGCCACAGCGCCATCCGGCGATCGGCCCTCGCCGTCAGCTCCAGACGGGCGACACGGCCGTCGGCGGGGTCGCGCCGGCGCGCCAGGAAGCCGGCGGCCACGAGCTGGTTGACCAGCGTGCTCACGGTGTTGCCGGCGAGACCGAGCTGCTGGGCCGCCTCGCCGACGCCGATGCCCGGCTGCAGCCGCACCACGCGGAGCAGCTCGGCCTGCGAGGTCGGCAGTGGGAAACCGGGGACACCCTCCCGGCCGGCGCGGCGCAACGCCCTGCGCAGCGGGCCGATCACCGCCAGCAGTCCGGCGGACAGATCGCGCGTCCTGAGGTCACCCTGCACGGTCGTCATCGCCGCCCAGGATACCTCTGTAACAGAGATATCTGCCATGGATCGCCGGCCCGGCCTTCGCTTGCGCGCTTCAGCGAACCCCCCGCCTAGCACTCGGCGGCGGCGAGTGCTAACATCCGGCGCGGCGGGTGAGTCAACGCCCTCCCAAAGACTTGAACCATCCAGCAGCCACCCGTTCGTGACCCGATGCTGGGCGGGTCGGACCAGGTACAGGAGGAACCAATGAGCGTCAACCTGCAGCCGCTCGAGGACCGTATCGTCGTCAAGCCCGGCGAGGGCGAGGAGACGACCGCTTCCGGCATCGTCATCCCCGACACCGCCAAGGAGAAGCCCCAGGAGGGCGAGGTCGTCGCGGTGGGCCCGGGCCGGTTCGAGGACGGCACCCGGGTGCCCCTCGACGTCAAGGTGGGCGACACCGTCATCTACTCGAAGTACGGCGGCACCGAGGTCAAGTACGGCGGCGAGGACTACCTGATCCTCTCCGCCCGCGACGTGCTCGCCATCGTCAACAAGTAAGTCTGGAGACACCCAAATGCCAAAGGAGTTGCTCTTCGACGTCGACGCGCGCCGGGCGCTGGAGGCGGGTGTCGACAAGCTCGCCAACGTTGTGCGGGTGACACTCGGCCCCAAGGGCCGCAACGTCGTGCTCGACAAGAAGTGGGGCGCACCCACCATCACCAACGATGGTGTGACGATCGCCAAGGAGATCGAGCTCGAGGACAACTACGAGAACCTCGGGGCCCAGCTCGCCAAGGAAGTCGCGACCAAGACCAACGACGTCGCCGGTGACGGCACCACCACCGCCACCGTGCTGGCGCAGGCGCTGGTCCACGAAGGGCTGCGCAACGTGGCCGCCGGCGCCAACCCGATGGGGCTCAAGCGCGGCATCGAGAAGGCCGTCGAGGCGGTCGCCGAGTACATCCGCGACCACGCCCGTGACCTGGAGACCCAGGAGGAGATCGCCTCCGTCGCCGCCATCTCCGCGCAGGACGCCGAGATCGGCCGGACCATCGCCGAGGCGATGGACAAGGTCGGCAAGGACGGGGTCATCACCGTCGACGAGTCGCAGACCTTCGGGATGGAGCTGGAGTTCACCGAGGGCATGCAGTTCGACAAGGGCTACATCTCGCCCTACTTCGCCACCGACCAGGAGCGGATGGAGGCGGTCCTCGACGACCCCTACATCCTGATCGCCAACCAGAAGATCTCCTCCGCGCAGGACCTCCTGCCGATCCTCGAGAAGGTCGTCCAGGCGGGCAAGCCGCTGGTCGTCATCGCCGAGGACGTCGAGGGCGAGGCGCTGGCGACCCTGGTGGTCAACAAGATCCGCGGGACCTTCAAGTCGGTCGCTGTCAAGGCCCCCGGGTTCGGCGACCGCCGCAAGGCCATGCTGGGCGACATCGCCACCCTCACCGGTGGTCAGGTCATCACCGAGGAGGTCGGCCTCAAGCTGGAGAACGTCACGCTCGACCTGCTTGGCCGGGCGCGGCGCGTCACCGTGACCAAGGACGAGACCACCATCGTCGAGGGCGCGGGCAGCGAGGAGGACATCAAGGGCCAGATCAACCAGATCAAGCAGGAGATCGAGCGGACCGACTCAGACTGGGACCGCGAGAAGCTCCAGGAGCGTCTGGCCAAGCTGGCGGGCGGCGTCGCGGTCATCCGCGTCGGCGCGGCCACCGAGGTCGAGCTCAAGGAGAAGAAGCACCGCATCGAGGACGCCCTGTCGGCCACCCGCGCCGCCGTGGAGGAGGGCATCGTCCCCGGCGGTGGGGTCGCGCTGCTGCGCGCGCAGGATGCGGTCAGCAAGCTGGACCTCAGCGGTGACGAGGCGACCGGCGCCCAGATCGTCCGCAAGGCGCTGGAGCTGCCGGCCTACTGGATCGCCGCCAACGCCGGGCTCGAGGGCGCCGTCGCGATCGCCAAGATCCGCGAGCTCTCCGAGAACCACGGCCTCAACGCAGCCACCGGCGAGTACGTCGACCTGGTGAAGTCCGGGATCATCGACCCGGCCAAGGTCACGCGCTCCGCCGTCCAGAACGCCGCCTCCATCGCCGCCCTGCTGCTCACGACCGAGACATTGATCGTGGAGAAGCAGGAGGAGGAAGAGGCCGCAGCCGGTGCCGGCCACGGCCACATGCACTAACCGCGGCTTGACAGCGTGTGGGATCGGCCCCCGGCGGTCTTGCCGGGGGCCGATCCGTGTCCGCGTGCCAGCGGGCGCCTGGACGCCAAGGGTAGGCTGGTGCGACGCGGGAGCCCGGATGCCACCGGGCTGAGAGGGCGGCTGTGCGCCGCCGACCGTCGGAACCTGCTCCGGGTAATGCCGGCGAAGGGAGGGTTGGCCACATGAGCAGCAGGGCCGCGGAAGCCCGCACCAGCGACGTCGTGGTCGTCGGCGGCGGGGTGATCGGCCTGGGCATCGCCTGGCGCGCCGCCCAGGCGGGTCTCGGCGTGACCGTGGTCGACAGCACTCCCGGCCGCGGCGCCTCGTGGGCGGCGGCCGGCATGCTCGCCCCGGTCACCGAGGTCCACTACGGCGAGCAGCCTCTTCTCGACCTGAACCTGGCGGCTGCGGCGCGCTGGCGCGCGTTCGCCGCCGAGCTGCAGGCGTTCGCGACGCGATCGGTCGGCTACCGCCGCTGCGGCACCCTGACGGTGGCCAGGGACACCGACGACCACGCGGCGCTCGAGGACCTCTACGCCTTCCAGACCGGTCTCGGCCTGAAGGTCGAGCGCCTCCGCGGCCGCGAGTGCCGCCAGCTCGAACCGGGCCTGGCGCCCAGTGTCCGCGGCGGCATCCTGGCCTCCGCCGACCATCAGGTCGACAACCGCGCGCTGGTGGCCGCCCTCCTGGTCGCCTGCGAGCGCGCGGGCGTGCGGCACATCGCACGCCGGGTCGCCGCCGTCCGCGTCGAGGGCGAGCGGGCCAGCGGTGTGGTCCTGGCCGGGGGCGAGCCGCTCGGCGCCGGGACGGTGGTGCTGGCGGCGGGCTGCTGGAGCGGCACGCTCCCGGGCCTGCCGCCCGGCCTGGTGCCGCCGGTGCGACCGGTCAAGGGCCAGCTCCTGCACCTCCGTGGGCCCGGCGAGGCGCCGATCAGCCAGCGCAACGTGCGCGGGCTCGAGGTGTACGTGGTCTCGCGCGGGGACGGGCGCGTGGTGGTGGGCGCGACCGTCGAGGAGCAGGGCTTCGACACCACCGTCACGGCCGGTGGTGTGCACGACCTGCTGCGCGCCGCCGTCGAGCTGCTGCCCGAGGTCACCGAGCTGGAGCTCACCGAGACGGTGGCCGGCCTGCGACCCGGCTCGCCCGACAACGCACCGCTGATCGGGCCGTCCGCGCTGGACGGGCTGGTGATCGCGTCGGGCCACTACCGCAACGGCATCCTGCTGGTGCCCGTCACCGCCGACGCCATCGCCGGGGTCCTGGCCGGCGGGCCGGTCCCAGAGCTGATCGCCCCGTTCTCGCCGGGCCGCTTCGCCCCGCCGGTGGCGGGCGTGCCGGCCGCCCACGCCGCCGAAACGGGCCCGCGGAGCCAGCATCGCGGTGAGGGCGGGCTCCATGCCGAGGGCGGTCCTTTGTGACCGTGGTCGTCAACGGGCAGGCGCGCGAGGTCTCCACCGGGGTGACCGTGAACCGGCTGCTGGAGGCGCTCGGCCACGACCCCGCCGGCGCCGGCATCGCCGTGGCGGTCAACGGCGAGGTGGTGCCACGCGGCGCCTGGCCCACCACCGCGCTCGGGGACCGGGACCGGATCGAGGTGCTCGGCGCCGCGCAGGGAGGTTGAGATGGACGATCCACTGGTGATCGGCGGCCACGCGTTCGCGTCCCGGCTGATCATGGGCACCGGGGGCGCCGCCAGCCTGGAGTCGCTGGAGCGGGCGCTGCTGGCGTCCGGCGCGGAGCTTGCGACCGTGGCGCTGCGGCGGGTCCGGCCGGACGCGGCCGGCTCGGTGCTGGACGTGGTGCGCCGCGCCGGCTGCCGTCTGCTGCCCAACACCGCCGGCTGCTTCACCGCCCGCGACGCGGTCCGGACCGCCAAGCTGGCCCGCGAGGCGTTTGGCACCGACTGGATCAAGCTGGAGGTCATCGGGGACGACCGCACCCTGCTGCCCGACGCGGTCGAGCTGCGGGACGCGGCCGAGTCGTTGGTGGACGACGGTTTCACGGTGCTGCCCTACACCAACGACGACCCCGTGCTCGCGCGCCAGCTCCAGGAAATCGGCTGCGCAGCCGTGATGCCGCTCGGCTCGCCGATCGGCAGCGGCATGGGCATCCGCAACCCGTACAACCTGCGCATCATCATCGAGCACGCCACCGTCCCGGTGATCCTGGACGCCGGCGTCGGCACCGCCTCCGACGCCGCCACCGCCATGGAGCTGGGCTGCGAGGGCGTGCTGCTCGCCAGCGCGGTGACCCGCGCCCGCGAGCCCGTGCTGATGGCCGAGGCCATGCGCAAGGCCGTCGAGGCGGGCCGCCTCGCCTTCCGCGCCGGCCGCATCCCCCGCCGCCTCTACGCCGAAGCCTCCTCCGCCCCCGAAGGCATCGCCGACCTCGCCGAGGTCCCAGCCGGCGGCGCCTGATGGACCCGGACGGGCGGCGCCAGCGGCTGGCCTCCGCCCGGTTGTACCTGTGCACGCCGATCAGGGAGGACCTGGCGGAGTTCGCCGATGCGGTGCTCGGCGCCGGGGTCGCGGTGGTCCAGCTCCGCGACAAGCGGGCCGAGGCGGTGCCGCTGCTCAGGGCGGCCGGGGTCCTCCGCGAGGCCGCCGACCCAGGACGACCTGCCGATGGACTGGGCGCGGCGGATCGTCGGCGAGGAGGTGCTGCTCGGACGCTCGACCCACGACCTGGAGCAGGCGCGACGCGCGGTCGCCGAAGGATGGGACTACTTCGCGGTCGGTCCCGTCTACCCGACCGCGACGAAGCCGGGTCGGCTCGCCGTCGGCGCCGCGCTGCTCCAGGCCGTGGCCGCCCTCGCGCCTCCGGTCCCGTGGTTCGCGATCGGGGGTGTCGACCGATCGACCCTGGCCGAGGTCACGGGAGCCGGGGTGAGCAGGGTGGTGGTCGTGCGAGCGATCACCGGCGCAGCCGACCCGGCGGCCGCGGCGGCCGAGCTGGGTCGCCTGCTGGCGGAGCAGCCTCAGCGCGCGGTCCGGCCCTCGATGTAGGCCGCCCAGTAGCGGGCCTGGTCCCGGTGTGCCGGCGCGATCCCGCGCTGGGCGGCTGCGTCCCGCAGCAGCCACGACACTGTCTGCAGGTCCACGCGGTCCATCTCATGGGTGACCTCGGAGGCCCAGAACAGGGCCGCGGCGCCGATGTCGCCCGGCGCCCCGGCCCCGTGCCCGATGTCGCCCAGAAGCTCGGACACCGTGGCGGCGTCGTCCGGTTCGATGAGGGTGGTCGTCTCGAGCATGTCGGCTCCTCTCCGTACTGCTCCGCTCCCTGGATCTGCTCGTTGTCGGCGGGCCGCTGCGCGCCCGCCGCTCGAACATATGTTCGACCACGATGGCGTCTGCGTCAAATCGCCTCGTGTGGGTTGTGGATTACCGTGGCGCGGCTGACGGGCGCCGCGCGCCGGCTACCCGGGGCGTGGTGGGCCGCCGCGCGCGCCAGCTACGGGGGCGTGGTGGGCGCCGCGCGCCGCCGCCAGCGGCGGCTACCCGGGCGTGGATGCCCGCTACCCGGGGGTGGTGGGTCGCCGCCGCCGGCGGCGAACCGCCAGGCCGGTGCCGGCCAGCAGCGCCACGCCCGCGCTCGCGCCGATTCCCAGCGGCACACGCACGTCCCCGCGCAGGCGATCCAGGCGCGATCCGAGCGCGGTCTCGGCCCCGGCCTGGGCGGCCGACCCGGCCGCCACCGGGACGGCGGTCGTGGTGGGAGCGGGTGCGAGCAGGCTCTGCACGCTCGGCGCCGGGACGAAGGGTGGCAGGACCTGCCCGCTGTTCGCGTTCCGCCCCGCCTCGAACCCCCAGTTCATGAGCTGGGTCGCGTCGGCGGGCGGGTTCGGGCTGCGCAGCACGACGGCGATCAGCGTGCGGCCGTTCCGGGTGGCGGCCGCGGCAAGGCAGCGGCCGGCATCGTTGGTGAACCCGGTCTTGATGCCGACGGCGCCCTTGTACTCCTTGAGGAACAGGGAGTGGGCGTGGAGATCGTGACGGTGGTGGTCGGGTGTGGTGAAGACCACCCGATCCGTGCGCACCATCCTGGCCAGCCAGGGGTCGCGCAGCACCGCCCTGGCAAGGATGGCGAGGTCGAATGCGCTGGACAGGTGCGCCGGCGTGGGCAGCCCGTTGGGGCTGTGCCATGACGACTGGCGCAGTCCGAGCCGCGCGGACGCGAGGTTCATCGCCCGCGCGAAGCGGGCCACCGAACCCGCGCTCCGGTCGGCGAGCAGGACCGCCATGTCGTTGGCGGACAACACCATCATCGCCGCCAGCGCCTGGCTGACCGTGATCCTCTGGCCGGGCCTCAGCGCCAGCCTGGTCGGCGGCGTCCTGGCGGCGTCCCGGTTGGCCACGACCACCGCGTCAGGCGGCAGGCTGGCTCTGACCAGCAGGGCGGTCAGCATTTTGGTGAGGCTCGCCGGCGGCCTGACGGTGGTCGCGTGCCGGCTCCACAGAACGGCCCCCGTTTGGGCGTCGACCAGGATGGCGAACCCGGAAGCGACCTTGGGTCCGGGGGCCCTGGGCGTGGTGACGACCGTCGACGGCCGCGGGGCGGCGACCGCCGGAGCGGGCGGCGAAGCCGTCAGGACGAGCGCGGCCAGGGCGAGCGAGACGAGCAGGCGGTTGGTTGTGCGCATTGGGTGAGCCGGGCGGGAACCGACGGCGGGAAGGAGCCGAGGACTGGGAGTCGAGGGAACCGAGGGCGGGAACCGAGGGCGGGAACCGAGGGCGGAACGGAGAGGCGCGAGCGGTGTCAGGAGTGGACGAGGGGCTGGGCGGGTAGCAGTTTGCATCCTGGAGGGGGGCTGGACAAGCACCCTCAGGGGGGGTTGGGGACAACCTCCCGGGAGTATCGGGCTGTGTTGGTAAGATCTCCGGCGTCCTCCACTTCGAGTCTCAGGAGCAGGGTATGCGGGTGACGGTTATCGGCGCGGGCCATGTCGGCCTGGTGACGGCGGTGTGCTTGGCCAAGCTGGGCCATGAGGTCGTGGCCGATGACGACGACGCCGCCAAGATGGACCTGCTGCGGCAGGGCACGGCCTGGTTCTACGAGCCCGGCCTCCAAGAGCTGCTGCGTGAGACGCTGGCGGACGGCACCCTGCGGTTCACCTCGGACAAGGCCGAGGCAGTCCGCCACGGTGAGGTGATCTTCATCTGTGTCGGCACCCCGTCGCGCCTCGACGGCAGCCCGAACCTCGCCTTCGTCGAGGCGGTCGCCCGCGAGGTCGCCCGCCACCTCCCCGCCGGCGAGCCCAAGCTGATCTGCGAGAAGTCCACCGTGCCGGTCCAGACCGGCGAGAAGGTGTCGCAGGTCATCGACCGCGAGGCTCCCCGGGGGGCCGTCTACGAGGTCGCCTCCAACCCCGAATTCCTCCGTGAGGGCTCGGCCGTCGCCGATACGCTGCGGCCGGACCGCATCGTGGTGGGCACGGACTCCGAACGGGGTGCCGCCATGCTGCGGGAGCTGTACGCGCCCATCCTCGAGGAGTCGGACTGCCAATGGCTGGCCACCGACCGCGCCACGGCCGAGCTCATCAAGCACGCCTCCAACGCCTTCCTGGCGACCAAGATCAGCTTCATCAACGCCGTGGCCAGGGTCTGCGAGCGGTCCGGAGCCGACGTCGAGGTGGTCGCCCGCGGCATGGGCCTCGACCCCAGGATCGGGCCGTCGTTCCTGCGTGCCGGCCCGGGCTACGGGGGGAGCTGCTTCCCCAAGGACGTGGCCGCGTTCGCACACCGCTCCCGCGAGCTCGGCGTGGACTTCGCCATGCTCAACGAGGTCGCGCGGATCAACATGGAGGCGCGCCGGTCGGTCGTCGAGAAGGTCCGCGAGCTGCTTTGGCACCTCGACGGCAAGCGCATCGGCGTGCTGGGGCTGACCTTCAAGCCGGAGACCGACGACCTCCGCGAGTCGCCGGCGGTCGACGTGGTCAGGACGCTGCTCGACGACGGCGCCTCGGTGGTGGTGTACGACCCGGTGGCTTCGGACGCGGAGACACGCCAGCTCCTGCCCGGCCTCGAGCGGGCCGCCAAGGCGATCGACGTGGCGGACGGGGCGCACGCCCTGGTGCTGCTCACCGAGTGGGCCGAGTTCGCCGACCTGGAGCCGGTCGTGCTCGCTGAGCGCATGGCATACCCGATCCTGGTGGACGCCCGCAACGCGCTCGACCGCGAGCGCTTCCTTGCGGCCGGGTTCACCGTCGCCGGCATGGGCCGGCCGGTGGCCGGCCGCGACCGCAAGGGAAGGTAGGCATGCCGCGAGCGGTGATCACCGGCGGGGCCGGGTTCCTCGGGTCGCACCTGTGCCGGCGGCTGTTGGCCGAGGGGTTCGAGGTCGTCTGCATGGACTCGCTGCTCACCGGCCGGGCCTCCAACGTCCAGGACCTCATTGGCGATCGCTTCCAGCTGGTCAAGGTGGACGTGACCAACTACATCCACGTCTCCGGCCCCGTGGACGCGGTGCTCCACTTCGCCTCCCCGGCCAGCCCGATCGACTACCTGCGCTATCCCATCCAGACGCTCAAGGTCGGCGCGCTGGGAACCCACCACGCACTGGGGCTCGCCAAGGAGAAGGGCGCCCGATTCCTGCTCGCCTCGACCAGCGAGGTCTACGGCGACCCCCAGGTCCACCCGCAGCCCGAGAGCTACTGGGGTCACGTCAACCCCATCGGCCCGCGCGGCGTCTACGACGAGGCCAAGCGCTTCGCCGAGGCCATGTCCATGGCCTACCACCGCACCCACGACCTGCCCGTGCGTATCGCCAGGATCTTCAACTCGATCCTGGCCGATGAGCAGGTGCTCTACGACGACGGCACAGAACTGCGGCGCGAGCCGGTCGAGGCGCTTGCGCACCGGCTCGCGGGGCAGGTCGATCTGGTCGGCTATCGCGTCCCGGCCTTCGACCGCGACGGCGCGATCGTGGCCGCGGAGGCGTCGGCGCTGATCGGACATCCAACCTCGGCCACCTGCTATCAGGCTCACACTCGATACGGACGGTCCATCCGGGTGACCGGCGACCACAGCCTGTTCGTCGAAGGTCCGGATGGCCTGCCGCGGCCACGGCCGGTCAGCCAGCTTCGAGTCGGCGACACGATCGCCATCGCCGGCATCGTGCGAGTTCCTGAGCGGGACCGCCTCCGAGTCGACATGGTCGAGGTCTGGGACCGGGCAGGTCTGGATCCCTGGAATCTGATGGTCCACGGCCCGGGCCTCGGCCGCACCGCCTGGGAGCGTCGGTTCGGGCTCTTCGCCGCGATCGCCCGGCGCGATCCCAGGACCGCGCCGCGCTGGCGCCGCCACGTCTGGGGAGAAATCGCCAATCACCGCAAGCGTGACCAGCTACCGCTCGGTGCGTTGCGAGCGCTCGGCCTCGCGATCCCGGAGGGGGCGGGCGTCCGCCTGCGAACCGGTGGCAAGTCCGCCGTCCTCCCGCGATTCGTGGAACTTACCGACGAGCTGCTCTGGCTGCTCGGCCTCTACGTCGCCGAGGGTCGCCGGGTCGAGGGCCGCGGGAGCGTCTTCATCGGCTTGCGCTGCGACGGCGCAACCCTGGACCGTGCCGCCAAGATCCTCCAGCGCGACCTGAACCTGCACGTCGCCCGGGCCAAGCCCAGCGGCGCACGCGGGGCCGCGATCGCCGCGCACTCGAAGCTGCTGTTGCTTCTCCTGGACCACCTCGGTTTCCACGCTGGACCCCAGCGGCTCCCCGGTTGGGTGCTCGGCTTGCCGCTCGCGCGCCTCAAGTGGGTGATCGAGGGATACCGGGAAGGCAACGGGGTGCACTCGGGAGAGAAGCTCGAGGAGGGCGTCCGGCACGAGTTCTCCACCAGGTCGACCGACCTCAAGGACGATCTTGTCGTCGCCCTCGGTCGGTTCGGCCTGCTGCCCTCCGTCGGGCGGTCGAGTTCGACGTTCCGCCAGCGGACCGGCGACCGGGGACACCCGTTCTGGCGCTTGACGCTGGCCAAGGTGAACCCGTGGAACCCGCTGGATTGGGACGGGGGCGTCCAGCAGCGGGTCAACGCCCGTCGCGTCGGTGATCTGGTCTGGGACACGATCATCAGACTCGAAGAGGTGCCCGCGACCCAACTCGTGTACGACTTCAGCGTCCCGGGGCATGAGAACTTCTGGGCCGGATCCGGAATCATGGCCAAGAACACCTTCGGGCCCTACATGAGGGTTGACGATGGCCGGGCGTTCTGCACGTTTGCGGTGCAGGCGTTGCGAGGGGAGCCGTTGACGGTGCACGGGGACGGGAGCCAGACACGTTCGCTGTGCTACGTGGACGACCTGGTCGAGGGGTTGTGGCGGCTGCTCTGGTCGGAGGAGACGGGCCCCATGAACCTGGGGAATCCGGAGGAGATCACCGTGCTGGAGCTGGCCAGGCAGATCGGGCGGGCGGCCGGCCGAGAGCCTCAGATCGTCTTCGAGCAACGGCCGGTCGACGACCCGGAGATGCGCCGCCCGGACATCACGCTCGCCCGCGAGCTTCTCGGCTGGAAGCCGCAGGTGAGCCTCTCCGACGGGATCCAGCGGACGCTGCCGTGGTTCCAGGCGGCGCTCGGGCTCGACCCGCCGGGCGACGGCTCGACGCGGGGCACATGATCATGGACGAAGTGAAGCCGGTACGGGCGGCCTTCTTCGACGTGGACAAGACGCTGCTACCCGGGTCCAGCTTGTACCTGTTCGCCCGTGGCCTGTACCGCCGCGGCTTCTACACGCTGCGCGATATCGCCGGGTTCGCCTTTGGCCAGTTCGTCTTCCGGCTGACGGGCGCCGAAGGCCAGAGCGGGATCGAGGCGGCACGCGAGTCGGCGCTCGCCTTCGTCGAGGGCAAGCACCGGGCCGACCTGGTCCAGCTCGGCCACGACATCGTCGTCGAGGTGATCGGCCCGCGCATCTACCCGGGCATGCGCCGGGTGATCGAGGCGCATCACGCCGCCGGCGACCGCACCTATCTGGTCACGGCCGCCCCGCGCGACCTCGCGGAGGAGATCGCCACCTACCTCGGCATGGATGGCGCGCTGGGGACTCAGGCCGAACTGGTCGACGGCACCTACACGGGGCGGATACTCGGCCCGGTGCTGCACGGGCCGGCCAAGCTCGACGCCGTCACCGAGCTGGCCGCCGAGGAGGGCATCGACCTGCGCTCCAGCAGTGCCTATTCGGACTCGGTCAACGACCGGCCGCTGCTGGAGGGGGTCGGCCACCCGGTGGCGGTCAACCCCGACCGGGCGCTGCGCGGGCTCGCGGCCGAACGGGGCTGGCCGGTCCACGACTTCCGCCGGCGCCGCCGGCTGTGGCTGGTGTGGCTCCCCTCGGGCGTGGCGGCCGGCACGGCCGTCGCGGTGCTCGCCAGGCAACGCCGGTCCGCCCGGGTGGGCGCCCCCGCGGTGGACGCCCGACGCACGTCCGCGGCCTCGATGGTGACCTCGCTGCGGAGCCCAGCCGCGGTCCGCCGCGCGATTCGGAGCTTCGACGACGAGGAGGATCCCGCCGACGCCAGGGGCCGCATCGCAGCCGCGCTGGCCGTACCCCGGCGACCCGGCCTCGGCCGGCAAACCCCGCCGCGCCGCGCCGCCCAGTAGCCGGCTTCCGACCGGGTCAGGGGAGGAACTGCTCTTGGAGGGCGGCGATCTGGTCGCCTCGCACGGTGACCCAGAAGAGCGGGGAGATGTCGGAGGGGAAATACGACGCCAGCTTGGCGAGGTCGATCGGGAGATCCTTGGTGGCGTCGCCGGTCTCGTCGCCGGCCAGCACGTTGACGGTGATGCGGGCGGTCGGCAGCACCGGCAGGCTGCGGAGCCGCTTGTTGGCGTTGCGGATGTAGTAGTCGTCTGGCGGCGGCGACTCCTGTCCATCCTGGCTGGCGGCCTTGGCCGCCTCCGTCCCGGTGAAGAACTGCACGACGTCGATCACGATCGTCCGCGAGGCGAGGTCGACGTCCTTCAGGAACGCCGGGTGGCGCCCGTCGGCGAGCACGACCTGGCCGGAGTTGGTCGCCGGCGGCGTGCCGGTGGTCGTGCCGGTCGCGCCGCCACCGCCCGTGCCGCCGTCGGTGCCGCTGCCGCCCTCGGCCTCGGCGGCGGTGGTCGGCGCGGCCGGCCGGTCTGACCGCGCTTGGCCGCAGCCGGCGAGCGCGAGACTGGCGAGCAGAGCGACCGCGGCGACCGCCGCGACCCCTGGAACCGGACCGCGGACGAACCGGTACCGCATGGTTGCTCCTAGAAGAACAGGGCAATGGGGAAGAAAGAGTACGGCCTGGAGACGCGGCGACCTAGGCGACCTACTGGTGGGGGATCAGCGGGGAAGGCGTCAGGAGGAGGCCTGCTCGCCGGGATCGGCGAGCGGCAGGCCGCCCTCGTTGAGGACGGCGGTGACCTCGTCGTCGGTCAGGCCTCGGGTGGACAGGGCGCGGCGCAGGCGGCGCGAGGCCTCGACCGGCGAGGTCCAGCCGTCCCGGAGCGAGGTCGTCTCGCGCTCGCCCTCGAGCAGCCCGTCCACGAAGCCGCGCGCGTAGTCCCACGGCACGTAGCGGTCGACGTCGGGCTCGAAGGCCGGCTCGTGCACGCGAGGCTCGCCACGCTCGAGGATGTGCTCGAGGTTCTCGCGCAGGAGGCTCCAGCTGAAGAAGTGGTCTTCCTCGCAGTCGGGGCAGGGGATCACGACCCCCCGGAACCCACGCGGCTCCAGGGCCTCTCGAAACTCAGCCAGGTCGGCGAGATCATCGAGCAGCGCGGCGCGTTCCTCGTCGTCGATCGGCTCGGACTGGCTTTCTTCTTCGAACCCGAAGGGGTCGAGCTGGTCGGGCACAGACACCTCGTAGTGTACGGTCGCCTCAATTGGTGGACGCCCACGTGGACGTCTTGACGCTGTCATGGTACAGCGGTTGCCCGGTTGCGGTCTCCGCGCTGTCCACAATCCACGCTGGCGTCCGCTCCTGCCGGGCCGCCGGGAGGCGCCGCTTGGTCGGGCGGCCCGGGGGCGACCTGCTTGCGTGCTGCCGAACGGCATTGGTAGCTTCGGGCATGCGCCATTCAGAGGACCCACCGTCACCGCGGCTGGGTCCTGTTTGCTCTCCGGCGGCCCGCAGCGGTCGCCGCGTGACGGGCACGCCCGAGATCGAGTTCCCGGAGGACTCCCGTGGCTGAGGTTGAGATCGGCATCGGCAAGAGCGGCCGGCGCGCTTACGGCTTCGACGACATCGCGATCGTCCCGAGCCGGCGCACGCGGGACCCTGACGACATCGACATCTCCTGGGACCTGGACGCCTACCAGTTCGAGCTGCCGCTGCTGGCCTCGGCCATGGACGGGGTGGTGTCGCCCAGGATCGCGATCGAGATCGGCAAGCTCGGCGGGCTGGCCGTGCTGAACCTCGAGGGCCTGTGGACCCGCTACAAGGACCCCGAGCCGATCTACGAGGAGATCGCGCGGCTTCCGGACGCGGACGCCACCAAGCGGATGCAGGAGATCTATCGCGAGCCGATCAAGGCGGACCTGATCGGTGAGCGGATCCGTGAGATCAAGGACAGCGGCGTGGTGGTGGCCGCCTCGCTGACCCCGCAGCGGGTCGCCCGCTACCACGAGATCACCCTGGAGGCCGGGCTCGACATCCTGGTCATCCAGGGGACGGTGGTCTCGGCGGAGCACGTCTCCTCGACCACCGAACCGCTCAACCTCAAGACCTTCATCGCCCGGTACGAGATCCCGGTGATCGTGGGAGGCTGCGCGTCGTACTCGACCGCTCTGCACCTGATGCGCACGGGCGCTGCCGGGGTGCTGGTGGGGGTGGGCCCGGGGGCGGCGTGCACCACCCGCGGCGTGCTCGGCATCGGGGTGCCGCAGGCGACTGCGCTGGCCGACGCGGCCGGAGCGCGGACCCGCCATCTCGAGGAGACCGGGCGGTACGTCCAGGTCATCGCTGATGGGGGCATGGCGAACGGCGGCGACGTCGCCAAGGCGATCGCCTGCGGCGCGGACGCGGTCATGCTCGGATCGCCGCTGGCCCGCGCGATCGAGGCGCCCGGCCGTGGCTACCACTGGGGCATGGCGACCTTCCACCCGGACCTGCCGCGCGGCACGCGCGTCGCCACCAGGACGCTGGGCACGCTCCGCGAGATCCTGCTCGGGCCGGCGCCGGTCAACGACGGCACCATGAACCTCTTCGGCGCCCTGCGGACATCGATGGCCACCACCGGCTATCAGACGCTCAAGGAGTTCCAGAAGGCCGAGGTCATGGTCGCGCCCGCGCTGCAGACCGAGGGCAAGACGCTCCAGCGCACCCAGGGCGTCGGCATGGGCTGAGCGCCAGCCCTATACCTCCTGGTCGTCGTCGTTGCGGCGCTGGCGGCGGATGACCTGACGGTCCCAGCCGCGGTGGACGGAGCAGTAGGTGTCCGGGTTGTAGCGGGAGAGGGTCGTCTCGCAGCCGTCGGCGGCGCAGACCCGTTCCGTGCCGAACGAGCGAACCTCGGGATCGGCGCCGGGCGCGCGGCGCCTGCTCTTGCCGCCTACCTGCTGCTCGCCGTCGGGCTCGTCGTCCGCACGCTCGACAACCGGGTCGACTTGGCTCACGCGACGTCTCCTTCAACCTGCTCCGGCCCACTCGGCGGACCTCCGGTGGACCGGGCCCCAACGGAAACGCACCATGCATCCGCGGACAGTCTGCGCTGCATGGTGCGGGGTCTCGGCACCAACCGGGCCAATTCCGGCCCGCCTTGCTCGCCTGTCACGGTAGCGCCCGTCGTGGCTGCACGGCAAGGGGCTCTCGTCGATGGCAGCCCTGCTAACCTTTCGCCAATGACGCCAGACACCGTCCTCGTGCTCGACTTCGGCGCCCAGTACGCGCAGCTCATCGCGCGACGGGTGCGTGAGTGCCACGTCTACTCCGAGGTCGTCGGCTGCGACGTCGACCCGGAGGAGGTCCAGCGCCGCGGCGCCAAGGCGCTGATCCTGTCCGGCGGCCCCCGGTCGGTCTACGAGCCGGGTGCGCCAGCCCTCGACGCGCGCCTGCTCGGGCTCGGCATCCCGGTGCTCGGCCTGTGCTACGGGCAGCAGGCGATGGCGCAGGTGCTGGGCGGCCAGGTGGAGCCGACCGGCGTGCGGGAGTACGGCCGCACGGACCTGGTCGCCGAGCCTGAGAACAGCGTGCTGTTCCGCGAGCTGCCAGCCTCCCAGGTCGTCTGGATGAGCCACGGCGACACGGTCACGGCGGCGCCGCCCGGCGCGCGGGTGACGGCGCGGACCGAGGCCACGCCGGTCGCGGGCTTCGAGGACCCCGCGCGGGGCCTCTATGGCGTCCAGTTCCACCCGGAGGTCGCCCACACGCCGCGCGGGCTCGACCTGCTGAAGAACTTCCTGTACGAGGCGGCGGGCCTGCGGCCCACCTGGACGAGCGTGTCGATCATCGAGGAGCAGGAGGCGGCCATCCGCGCCCAGGTGGGCGAGGAGGGCGCCCTGTGCGCGCTGTCGGGCGGGGTCGACTCCTCGGTGGCGGCCCTGCTCGTCCACCGCGCGATCGGCGACCGCCTCACCTGCGTGTTCGTGGACACCGGGCTGCTTCGCCACGGCGAGGCCGAGCAGGTGGAGGAGGCCTTCCGGCGAGACTTCAAGGTCAACCTGGTGCACGTGAAGGCCGCCGACCGCTTCCTGGAGCGGCTGGCCGGCGTGACCGACCCGGAGGCCAAGCGCAAGGCGGTCGGCAACGAGTTCATCCGCGTGTTCGAGGAGGTCGCCCGCGACCACGGCGACGCCCGCTTCCTGGTCCAGGGCACGCTGTACCCGGACGTGGTCGAGTCCGGGGGCAAGCGCACCGCCACCATCAAGAGCCACCACAACGTCGGCGGCCTCCCCGACGACATGCGGATGGAACTCGTCGAGCCGTTGCGGCTGCTGTTCAAGGACGAGGTGCGCCGCGTCGGCACCGAGCTCGGGCTGCCAGAGGACGTGGTGCGCCGCCAGCCGTTCCCCGGTCCTGGCCTGGCCGTCCGGATCGTGGGCGAGGTCACCGCTGAGCGCCTCGAGACGCTGCGCGCCGCCGATCGGATCGTGCTCGAGGAGATCCACCGCGCCGGGCTGGACCTCCAGCTGTGGCAGTACTTCGCGGTGCTGCCGGCCGTCCGCACGGTGGGCGTGATGGGCGACGGCCGCACCTACGCCTACCCGATCGTGGTGCGTGCCGTCACCAGCGAAGACGCCATGACCGCCGACTTTGCCCGCCTGCCGTGGGAAGTCCTGGAGCGGATCGCCACCCGCGTGGTCGGCGAGGTCCCGGGCGTCAACCGGGTCGCCTACGACGTGACCTCAAAGCCCCCCGGCACCATCGAGTGGGAGTGAGCCGGCACAGCCACCCGTGAGCGGCGGGGCAGGTCCGTGCGCGGGCGGCTGGAGGCGCCGCGGCCTGTGGTGACGGCCGGCCGGGGCGAGCGGCTGGAGGCGCCGCGACCTGTGACGCGGCGGGCCGCGGCCGGCGGGCCGGACCGCCGCCGTCCTCAGGTCTTGAAGGTGCCGACGAGCTGGCCCTGCGCGGTCGCGGCGGCCTGGATCGCGGCGATGGCCCGCCGCGGGTCGGCGCCCTGTGGGACCTCGGGGGAGCGGCCGAGCGCGTAGAGCGTGAAGCGGTAGTGGTGGGCAGGCCCGCTCGGCGGGCAGGGCCCGGTGTACTCGCGGGCCTCCCGCGCGCCGGCGGGCACCGCGTTCTCGGCCAGCTGCGTCTGGCTGGCGGGGATGCCGGACATCACCCAGTGGACGAACGTCCCGCCGGGCGCGTCCGGGTCGTCCACCACCAGCGCCAGCTCCGCGGTGCCAGAGGGAGGCGCGGACCACCGCAGCGGCGGCGAGAGGTTGTCGCCCTTGCAGGTATAGCGGACCGGGATTGCGCCGCCGGCGTCGAACGCGGAGCTGGTCACGGTCATGGTCGACGCGGGTGCCTGCTGGCCCGAAGCAGCCGTGGTCGCCACCGTCCCGCCGCCCCCGCCAGAGGAGCAGGCGGCCAGGGCGGCCAGCGCCACGACCAGGAACGCCCGGTGGCATCGGCGGCGGGTTGACATGCTCACGAGCTTACGATGCGGGCGCCGATCTCGGAGACCAGCCGCTCGGTGACCGGGGCACGGACGCCACCACGGGCGGCGGCGCGCAGGATCGTCCCGCCGATGGCGTCCAGCTCCAGCGGCTTGCCCGCCTCGGCGTCCCGCTGCATCGAGGAGCGCATGGCCGCTGGGACCTGGTCCAGCATGCCCAGCGGCACCTGGGGGTCGAGCTCGACCCCGTCGGCGGCCTTCGCGGCCTCGGTGATCTCGTGGACGACCGCCGCGAAGTCCTCGCGCCGACGCTCGCGGACCAGTCCGATGGGCGCGCCCTCGTGCGTGCCGAGCAGCGCGATCGGCGCCAGCACCGACAGCTTGGCCCACAGCATGCGCAGCTCGTGCTCGCGGATCCGCACCTCGAAGCCGACCCGCTCCAGCCGCGCCGCCAGGTCCTCGACCCGCGACCGCTCGGCCTGGCCGGGTGCCAGCTCGATCGCGGCGAACCCGGAGGGATGCTCGATCACCCCCGGCCCGACCCGCGCCGACTCGATCCGGATGGTGGCGGCGACGACCTGGTCGGCAGGGTAGCGCCGCCGCAGCAGGGCGACGTGGTCGATGCCGTTCAGGAACGGCACCACCAGGCCGTCGCCGAGCGCCGCCGGCGGGACGCCGTCCAGCGCCTCCTCCAGCGAGGTCGCCTTGACGGCCACGTAGCACACGTCGACCGGTCCCTCCAGGCGTGTGGTCGCGTCGACCGGCGCGCGGAAGCTGCCGAAGCGGCCGCTGCGGACCTCGATGCCGTGCTGGCGGAGGTGCGCCGCGGTCGCCGGTGGCGCGACGCAGGCGACCTTGTCGCCGTCGCGGGCCAGCAGTGCGGCCAGCAGGCCACCGATGCCGCCGGCACCCAGAACCGCGACGCGCCACGGCGGCCTGGAGTCGGGGGCGGGGATGGCGCGGCCGGACGGGAGGGGCTCGGAGACCTGGGGAGCGTCCACGTCGTTGACCTCCAATCGGGGGGAGGCGAGTCGCCGCTTCCGTGCGCCGGCGCCCGGCCCGGAGGATACTCTCGCGCGCACGGACGCCCGGAGCTCGTGTCGGCGGTCGAGCCGACGGAGGGGGGAACGATGCGCGCGATCACGGTTGTGCCCGGCCAACAGGGCAGCGCCCGGCTCGACGACGTGCCGGAGCCGGATCCTTCCACCGGCGCGGTGCTGGTGGAGGCGCTGGCGCTGGGCATCTGCGGCACCGACCTGGAGATCACCGGCGGCAGGTACGGCTGGGCGCCGCCCGGCCGCGAGCGCCTTGTGCTCGGCCACGAGTCTCTCGGCCGCGTGATCGAGGCACCGGCTGGCGGCGGGTTCGCCGCCGGCGACCTGGTCACCGGGATCGTGCGCCATCCCGACCCGGTGCCCTGCGAGAACTGCTTCGTCGGCGAGTGGGACATGTGCCGCAACGGCCGCTACACCGAGCACGGCATCAAGCAGCTGGACGGCTTCGGCTCGGAGCGCTGGCGCATCCAGCCGGAGTTCGCGGTCAAGATCGACCCCGCGCTCGCCCGGCTCGGCGTGCTGATGGAGCCGACGACCATCGTCGCCAAGGCGTGGGAGCACGTGGAGCGCATCGGCCGCCGCGCCCTCTGGAGGCCACGGCGGGTGCTGGTCACCGGGGCCGGGCCGATCGGCCTGCTGGCCGCCCTGCTCAGCAGGCAGCGCGGGCTCGACGTGCACGTGCTCGACCGGGTCACCGAGGGTCCCAAGCCCGGCCTGGTGGCCGACCTCGGCGCCGTCTACCACCACGGCACGGTCGAGGAGGCCTGCCAGGATACCGACGTGGCCATCGAATGCACCGGCGTCGCGGACCTCGTCTTCGACCTCGTGGAGCACCTGGCGCCGAACGGGATCCTCTGCCTGGCCGGCGTGTCGTCCGGCGGCCGCTCGATCGGCGTGGACGCCGGTGCGCTGAACCGCGAGCTGGTCCTCTCCAACGACGTGATCGTCGGCTCGGTCAACGCCAACCGGCGCCACTACCAGCAGGCCGTCGAAGCCCTGGCCAAGGCCGACCACGACTGGCTCTCCCGCCTCCTCACCCGCAAGGTCCCACCGGGCCGCTTCCAGGAGGCGCTGGAGCGCACGCCCGACGACGTCAAGGTGACCATCGACTTCGAGAATTGATCCATGGGGGCTCAGCCCGCCCGGCGGGGGCTGAGCGCCGCCAGCAGCTCGGGCTGGTGGGCGTCCAGCCATTCGGCCCCGAGGTGGAGGCCCACGCGCCAGAGCGCGTAGCCGTAGGCGAGCGCGAACGGGCAGAGGATGGCCAGGGCCGGGCCCCACGCCACCAGGCCAACGACCAGCAGGACGCCCAGCGGCAGCATCAGGGCGCCCTCGATGGCCAGGGCGAGCAGTTGCACCAGGCCGACCGCGCAGCCCGCGCCGGCCCCCTGGCTCGCCCACACGTTGGTGGACACGTTGGAAAGCGCGAACGGGAAGCGGATCGACACGTAGTCGGCCACGCCGAGCATGATCCCCAGGATCCCCGCGGCCAGGCACAGCGTCACCGGCAGGTAGACCCAGCCGCCGCCCGCCACGGTCAGCGCGATGGACACCAGCGACACCAGCGCGAACCCCGGCAGCGCCAGCGCGAGGTTCTTGCCGACCAGATCGGCTCGGGACCCGCCGCCGGCGGCGACGTTGACCCAGTACGCCGGTCCGTCGGCCCCGAACTGGTTGAGTGCCCCCGAGTTGAGCATGTAGAGACTGGCCAGGGCGCCGAGCGCCGCGAGCTCCCTCGGCCCGTCGCGCGAGACCAGCAGGAACCCGGGCAGGATGACGGCGAACAGCGCCGCCGTCAGCCACAGCACCCGCAGCCGTGGGTGCCTGGCGAAATAGCGCAGGTCCTTGGCCGCCACGGCGCCACGGCGGTCGAGCGGCAGCAGCCGCCGGGTGGCGCGCGGGAACAGGCCCGCCTCCCCATCGCTCACCCGCTGCGGCCGGCCGGAGGGCTCCACGGTGGTGAGCACCCGGCGCAGGCTCGCATACCACCACCCGGCCAGCAGCAGGACCGTGACGGCGGCCGCGGCCAGCTCCAGCGCGGCCACCTCCAGGCTCCCGCCGCGGCCGGCCGTGGCCATGGCGCGCGCCGCCAGCCCCGGTGGCAGCCAGCCGAGCGCCCGCCCCAGCGACCGCAGCCAGTCGAGGTCGGCGAGCCTGGAGGGGTGGGTGGACCTGACCAGCACCTGCACGCCGAGGTTGAGGGCGAGCGCGCCCAGCGAGACCACCACGATGGTGAGGTCTCGCACGCGCCGGCTCCGCAGCCACCGCGACAGCGCGGTGGTCAGCGCCCTGGCCGCCAGCACGCACAGCCCGAACTCCAGCACCACCGCTGCCAGCACGAGCACCAGTCCCGGGCCCGCCGGCCCGAAGCCGACCACCGCCCCGCTGAGCGCCGCCAGGGTCGCCAGCGGCGGCAACCCCACGCACGAGGCGACGAACAGCCCGATCGCGAGCTGCCGGGGCCGCAGCGGCAGCAGCACCAGCTTGGCCGGGTCCAGGGCGCTGTCGGCCGCGAAGGTCAGCAGCGGCAGCAGCGCCCAGGCCAGCGCGAGGAAGACGAAGCCGACCACGGCGACGGCCTCGGCCACGTCGGCCGGCGCGGCGCGCAGCGCCGCCAGCGAGAAGAACCCGCCGGCGGTCAGCGGCACCGCGAACAGGCCACCGACGACCAGGCCCGTGATCTGCTGCCAGCCGCCGACCTTGAGGCCGCCGCGCAGCAGCGCCAGCTTCAGCCGGGCGAAGTGCCAAGCCATCCGAGCTCCTTGGCGTCCGCGGCGCCGGCGCCGACCAGCTCGACGAAGGCGTCCTCGAGGCTGCGGCCGGCACGCACCACGTCGATCAGGCCCTCGGCGATCAGCCGGCCCTGGTGCATGATGCCGACGCGGTCGCAGAGCCGCTCGACCAGTTCCATGACGTGGCTTGAGAACACCACCGTGGCACCTCCGGCGGTGTAGCGCTCGAGCAGGGCGCGGATGGTGCGCGCCGACACCGGGTCGATGGCCTCGAACGGCTCGTCCAGGAACAGCACCCGAGGGTTGTGGAGCAGCGCGGCGGCCAGCGCGATCTTCTTGCGCATGCCGTGCGAGTAGTCGACCACCAGCGTCCCGGCAGCTCCGCGCAGGTCGAGCACGTCCAGCAGCTCGCGCGAGCGCTCGGCCACGGTCGCCGCCGGCATGCCGCGCAGCAGGCCGTTGTAGGTGAGCAGCTCCTGGCCGCTCAGGCGGTCGAACAGGCGCAGGTCCTCCGGGAGCACGCCGATGCGCCGCTTGGCGTCGGGCGGGCTGCGCCAGACGTCGGTCCCGTCGATGGCGACGCTGCCGGCGTCCGGGCGCAGCAGGCCCGTGACCATGCTCAGCGTGGTGGTCTTGCCGGCCCCGTTGGGCCCCACCAGTCCGAAGAAGCACCCGTGCGGGATGTCGAGATCGATGCCCGCCACGGCCACCTTCGGCCCGAACGCCTTGCGCAGGTCCCTGACGGACAGGGCCATGGCCGCACCGTCGGCCGTCCGGGGCTGCTCGACACTCGCGCTCACGCGGGACCTCCACACCTCGAGCCGGTCCGGATCAGCGTACGACTACCGGGTGGATGCCACGGGCAAACTATACCGATACCGACAAGACGGTTGCTCGTCCCCAGGAACTCCATGGCCGCCACTCCCGTTCCCGCGGGGACAGGAGGATCATGGAGTGTGCACGGGAGGAGCATGGGCTCATGAGGATCACGCGGGCCATCGGCCTCGTCGTGGGCGTGGCGCTGGTGCTGGCCCTCGGGCCGGCTCTGCATGCCGGCGCACAGACGTCCGCCGCCAATCCAACGGTCAAGGTGCTGACACTCGACGGCGCCGTCGACCCCTTCATCGCCAATTACCTCAAGAACGGGATCGAGGCGGCCAACCGCCAGGGCGACGCCGCGGTGGTCATCCGCATCGACACGCCCGGCGGTCTCGACTCGTCGATGCGCACCATCGTCAAGGCGATCCAGAACTCGGACGTGCCCGTCCTGTGCTGGACCGGGCCGTCCGGAGCGCGGGCCGCGTCGGCCGGGACCTTCATCATGATGGCCTGCCCTCAGAACGGTATGGCGCCCGGCACCGAGATCGGCGCCGCCAAGCCCGTCGGCGTGAGCGGGACGATCGAGCGGGAGAAGGTCACCAACGACGCCGCGGCGTTCATCCGGTCCCTGGCCGACGCCAACGGCTACAACGCCGGCTGGGCGGAGAAGGCGGTCCGTGCCGCCGCCTCCATCCCAGCTCAGGAGGCCTTTGACAGCAACGTCACCAAGCACATCGCCGCCACGCTCCCGGACTATCTGAGGCAGGTCGATGGCGAGAACGTTCCGGTGGATGGCGGTAACGCCCACACGACTCTGCACACCGATGGCGCCACGCTGCAGGCGCAGTCGCCTGGGCTGGGCGTGACGGTGCTTCACGGCTTGATCGACCCGAACGTCGCGTTCATCTTCTTCTATCTCGGCATCCTCCTGATCATCATCGAGGTGCTGCATCCGGGCGTCTCGGTGCCCGGCGTCCTGGGTACGCTGCTGCTGGTGACCAGCATCATGTCCTTCGGGATCCTCCCGGTGCAGCTCGGCGGCGTCGTGCTGCTGGTCGCATCGGCGGTGCTGTACCTGCTGGAGCTGAAGCATCCGGGGCTCGGGCTCCCGGCCGTCGGCGGCACCATCTGCCTGGTCCTCGGCGGGCTGCTGCTGTTCGACCCGTCAGTCCCCGACCTGCGCGTCTCCCGCTGGCTGCTGCTGGTGGTGCCGACGCTGGTGGTCGCCTTCTTCGCCGTGATCGTCCAGGCCGCGATGGAGGCGCGCCGGCAGCCGCCGATGATCGGCGTCGACCAGCTCTACGGCGAGGAGGGCGTGGCGCTCAGCGACCTCGCCCCGCGCGGCGAAGTGCGGGTGGGCCGCGAGCACTGGAGCGCCGAGTCGGCGCACGGCGTGATCAGCGCTGGGACGGTCGTGCGGGTGATCGGCCGCTCCGGCCTGAAGCTCACGGTGGTCGCCGACCCGACCCAGGTCGGCGGCGACACCCAGGTCGGCGGCGACCCCGTGGCTGGCTCGCTGCCTCGCTCGGACGCTCCCGGGCGGGCCGGCGGCGGCTAACCCCGCTCGCGGTCGAGGTGCGCTTCGAGCGCGTCCAGGCGGCCCGCCCAGTACCGGCGGTAGGGCTCCAGCCAGGTGTCGATCTCGGCCAGCGGCTCGGGGCGCAGCCGGTACCAGCGCCGCTGCGCGTCGATCCGCACGCTGACCAGGCCGGCCTGGCGGAGCACGCGCAGGTGCTTGGAGACGCCCGGCTGGCTGATCCGGACCAGCTCGACCAGCTCGCCGACCGATCGCTCGCGGTCGCGCAGCAGGTCGAGGATGCGCCGCCGGTTCGGCTCGGCCAGCACCTCGAAGGTCGTGCTCATGGCCCTGCCCGTCGGCTCAGTCGAATGCTCTCTCGTAGATTGTGCTGTAGAGCTGGTCCCACCGCTCGTCCGGGCTCCACGCGAGGTCGCGGCCATCGAGGTTGGCCTCGAGCACGTCGAGGCACAGGTGCCAGCCGGCGCCGACGCGCGCCAGCTTGGAGCGGTCGTCGAGGGTGTTGGTGAAGACCAGCAGGCAGCCGTCCCGCTCGGGCCGCAGCTCGAAGCGCAGGTTCTCCTCGCCCCAGTCGAAGGCGAAGACCCGCGGCGGGTCCAGCTCGGTGACGCGGCCGTCCGGGCTGTCGACGTCCTTGTCGAGGAAGGTGAAGCGCATCTTGCCGCCAGGGACCAGGTCCACGTCGACCGCGGCGGGGAACCACTTGCCGAGCTGTTCGGGCTCGGTGATCGCCCGCCACACCCGCTCAGGACGATGGGCGAGCCGCCGCTCATAGCGAAGGACGAGCCGCCCGTCCGGCGTCGTCTCCAGCGTGCCGTTGGCTGGGTCGCGTGCCTGGGATCGCTTGTCTGGAGTCGTCATGCCACCTAATATGCCTCGCCAGTAGTATTGCTGTCAAGGCATGTACGGGACTCGCCGGAGCAATGGGTTCGACCTGCTCCCTTGTCCGGTTCCGCGGCGTAGCATTGCAGCAAGGACCCATCGGGTCCGATTGGGAGGATGGTCGATATGACTCTCGGGCTGCTGATCGCCCTCGTGGTGATCGTCCTGCTCGCCGTCCTGACCGTGCGGTACTCGATCAGGGTCGTCCGCGAATACCAGCGCATGGTGCTGTTCCGGCTCGGCCGCATGGTCGGCACCCGTGGACCCGGCCTGGTCCTGCTCATCCCGGTCGTCGACCGGCCCGTCATGGTCGACCTGCGTGAGCAGTACCTCGAGATCCCAAAGCAGCAGGCCATCACCGAGGACAACGCCACCATCGCGATCGACTTCATCATCTTCACCAGGGTCGTGGACGCGATCATGAGCGTGGTGCAGGTCCAGTACTTCGCCGGCGCCGCGCAGAACATCGCCGCCACGACGCTGCGAAGCGTCGTCGGCGACATGAACCTCGACGACGTGCTCTCCAAGCGCGAGCAGATGAACGAGACGCTGCGCTCCAAGCTCGACGACGTCACCGAGCGCTGGGGCGTCAAGGTCACCAACGTCGAGGTCCGCGAGATCATCCCGCCGCCGCAGGTCCAGGAGGCGATGACGCGGCAGATGTCCGCCGAGCGGACCCGCCGCGCGGTGGTCACCGAGGCGACGGGCACCAAGCAGGCGGCCATCACGGTCGCCGAGGGCCAGAAGCAGTCGGCGATCCTGCAGGCTGAGGGAGACCGGCAGGCCGCGATCCTGCGTGCCGAGGGCTTCTCACTGGCGCTGGGCAAGATCTTCGAGGTGGCCAAGGACATCGACGCCAACACCATGAGCCTGCAGTACCTGGAGGCGCTGAAGCAGATCGGCGCGTCCTCGTCGACCAAGTTCGTGCTGCCCATGGAGCTGTCCAACCTGCTGTCCAACGTCACGGGCCAGGCCACGCGCTCCTTCGCGGGCCAGCCCGACGGTCAGCGCGGCTGAACAGCGGGTGCGCGGGTCCGGCCTGTCCCGCGCACCCGTATACTCCGTGACGATGGATGCCTCAGCTCTTCAACGAGAACACCACGCCGCATCCCCTGAGCTGCTCGAGGGGTTGAACGACGCCCAGCGCCAGGCGGTGCTGGCCACCGACGGCCCGACCCTGATCGTGGCCGGCGCAGGGTCCGGCAAGACCCGGGTGCTCACCCACCGGATCGCCCACCTGGTCCGGGACTGTGGCGTGCCGCCCACCGCGATCCTGGCCATCACCTTCACCAACAAGGCCGCCCGCGAGATGAAGGAGCGGCTCCAGGGCCTGGTCGGCGGCGCCGTGAAGGCGATGGTGGTGTCGACCTTCCACTCGGCCTGCGTGCGTATCCTGCGGCGCAGCGGCTCGCCGCTGGGCTACTCCTCGAACTTCAGCATCTATGACGAGGCCGACGCCGAGCGGCTGATGACCGCGGTCTGCCGCGAGCTCAACTACGACCCCAAGCGGCTGTCCGCCCGGTCCATGCGCCACGCGGTCAGCTCGGCCAAGGACGAGCTGCTGACACCGGACACGTTCGCCGACCGCGCGACCACCTGGTTCGAGAAGAAGGTCGCGGATGCGTACGCGCTGTACCAGCGCCGCCTCGAGGAGGCCAACGCGGTCGACTTCGACGACCTGATCATGCAGACGGTGCGGCTGTTCCGGAAGCACCCGGACGTGCTCGCCTTCTACCAGCAGCGCTTCCGTTACGTGCTGGTCGACGAGTTCCAGGACACCAACGTCGCCCAGTACGAGCTGCTCAAGCTGCTGACCTCCCAGCACCGCAACCTCTCGGTGGTCGGCGACGGCGACCAGAGCATCTACGCCTTCCGGGGCGCCACCGTCCGCAACATCCTGGACTTCGAGGCAGACTACCCGGACGCCAAGGTGATCCTGCTGGAGCAGAATTACCGGTCCACGCAGACGATCCTGTCGGCGGCGAACTCGGTGATCGCCAACAACCTGGAGCGCAAGCCCAAGAACCTGTGGACTGCCCTCGGGCAGGGGCAGTTGATCACCCGCTACCAGGCCGAGAACGAGCACGACGAGGCAGCCTTCGTGGCCGAGGAGGTCGAGCGCCTCCGCAAGCAGGGCTACCGCTACGGCCAGATGGTGGTCTTCTACCGGACCAACGCCCAGTCCCGTGTCCTGGAAGAGGTCTTCGTCAAAGCCGGCCTGCCCTACAAGGTCGTCGGCGGCGTCAAGTTCTACGACCGCCGCGAGGTCAAGGACCTGCTGGCCTACCTCAAGGCCGTTGTGAACCCGCTCGACACCGTCAGCCTGCGGCGGGTGCTGAACGTGCCGCGGCGCGGCATCGGCGAGACCTCCGAGCGGACGATCGAGCGCTTCGCCAGCGAAGAGGAGATCCCGTTCGGCGAGGCGCTGCGCCGCGCCGGCGAGATCCCAGGGCTCGGCACGCGCCAGGGACGCGGGATCGCCGACTTCATCGCCGTGCTCGAGGAGCTGCGCGCCGGTATGGACGAGGGCCGCAGCCCGAGCGTGCTGGTGGAGGAGGCCTGGGACCTCTCCGGGCTGATGCGTGAGCTGGAGGCCGACAACTCGATCGAAGGGCAGGGCCGGGTCGAGAACGTCCGCGAGCTGCAGTCGGTCGCCGAGGAGTACGAGCTCCGCGAGCCCGAAGGCGGGCTGGCCGGCTTCCTGGAATCGATCGCGCTGGTCTCGGACGCCGACGAGGTGGAGACGGCCAGCCAGGGGATCACCCTGATGACGCTGCACACCGCCAAGGGGCTGGAGTACCCGGTGGTGTTCATGGTGGGGCTCGAGGAGAACGTGTTCCCGCACGTCCGCTCGATCGGCGAGCCGAGGGACCTCGAGGAGGAGCGCCGGCTGGCCTACGTGGGCATCACCCGCGCGCGCGAGCGCCTCTACCTCACCAACGCCTGGAGCAGGACCCTGTTCGGCGCGACCAATTACAACCTGCCGTCGCGCTTCCTCAAGGAGGTCCCCGAGGAGCTGGTCCGCGTCGCCTCGCCCTCCAGCACCGCCGGCAGCTTCCGCCGCGCCGCCACGGAGTGGGGCGACGCCAGCCCCGCGTTCGGCGCCGGCCGCAACAGCTTCGGCCCGCGCCCCTCCGGCGGGGCCGGCCGGCCGCCCGCCCCGAGCTTCAAGCGGGCGCCGACGCCGGGCGAGCGCCTGGCCGGCCAGCAGCGCGGTGCCCTGGACCTCGACCTTTCGCCGGGCGACACGGTCGTCCACCGGCAGTGGGGCAGCGGGGTGGTCAGAGCGCTGTCCGGCCAGGGCGACCGCGCCATGGCCGAGGTCGACTTCCCGGGCCAGGGCCGCAAGCGTCTGCTCCTGCGCTACGCCCCGCTCACCAAGCCCAACGCCTGAGCGCGCCGGCCCGGAGTGCGCCGGCGTGGGGCGCCGGAGCTCCGGCTCGGGAGCCGTCTCAGCCGGCGGAGCCGGGAGGCGCGGCGACCAGCGCCTGGCCGGGGGCGGTGCGGGCGTAGAGGACCGCGCGGCCCTGGCGGTGGCCGGCCACCAGGCCGGCGGCGCGCAGCACGGCCAGGTGCTGCGACACGCGGCTCGGGCCCATGCCGAGCCTGCGCGCCAACTCGACGGTGGAGGCCGGCTGGTCGAGCTCGGTGAGGACGGTGGCGCGCGAGCGCCCCATCAGCGCGGCAAGCGCCTCGGACGCGTCCGCGCTGTGGCTGCTCTCCCACAAGGTCCCCACACCCCTCGGCGGGTAGACCAGGCTCGGCTGCCAGGGCTGGTCGATGATCGTGAAGACCTCGGGCCACGAGAACGCCGACGGGACCAGCAGCAGCCCCCGGCCGCCCAGGTCGACCTGGCCATCGTAGGGCTTGGCGATCCGCAGCGAGCCTCCGGCGAAGCTGACCGAGCGGTGCAGCCCGCGGAACAGCCGCCACGCCCCACCGTCGGTGATCTGCCTGGCGCGGTAGCGCACGTCCGCGTCCAGCAGCCCCTTGACGCGCGGCCACACCGGCGCCAGCGCGCGGTCCCAGTAGCAGCCGATCAGTTCCGCGAGCCGGCCCAGTTCCGCCGTCGTGTCGTGGACGAGCGGCCGCAGCACCGCGGGCGGGCGCCGGCTCGGGAACCGCAGCGCCAGCTCGCGCCGGACCTCCCTTGGCGGCGTCGCACGCAGGCGCTCCAGCTCGGCGTCGAGGTCGGGCAGGGGCGTACCCGGCGGTGGCGTGAGGAAGTCCGGCGTGTAGCCGCCACGCGCTCCCAGCAGCGCCTCCAGTGGCCCGAGGTCGAGGTCGCCGGCGCGCGGCCGGGCCACCTCGACCCACGGCAGGTGCAGCGCGTGGGCTCCGGGGTCGCGCAGCGCCCGCACGCTGGCCACCGCCTCCCACAGCGGGGAGATAGCGAAGCGCGTGTGGACCAGGTCCTCGGCCGCGAAGGCCATCTCGATCATCGGCCGCCCTCCTCGGCGGGTCGAGGATACGACGATTCAGCTCAGGCTAAATAGTTGGTCAGGTCGCCCAGCCACACGGCACCATCGGCACATGACCCTCAGTCCCTATCGCGCCATCGTGCGCACTCCGCAGGTCCCCCGGCTGGTCTCGTCCGCGCTGCTCGGACGGCTGGTGATCGGCATGGCGGGCCTGGCGATCGTGCTCCTGGTCCGCGACGCCGGCGGCTCGTTCGCGCTGGCGGGCCTGGCCGCGGGGTCGTTCGCGCTCGGCTCAGGGATCGCCTCGCCGCTGATCGGCAGGGTGGTCGACCGCAGCGGCCAGACACGGGTCCTGCTCGCCTGCGCCGTGGTCTGCGCCGGCGCCTTCAGCGGCCTGGCGCTGACCGCCGGGCGCGGGCCGAGCGGCCTGCTACCGCTGCTCGCCGGCATCGGCGGCGCGACCGTCCCACCGATCGGTGCCTGCATGCGGGCGCTGTGGTCCTTCCTGCTCGGTCGCGGATCGCAGCTCCAGACAGCGTTCGCCTTCGAGGCCACCGCCCAGGAGGTCGTCTTCATCACCGGGCCGCTGCTGGTCGTCACGCTGATCGCGATCGCCTCGCCCGCCGCCGCGATGCTCGCCATCGCCGCGGCCGTGCTGGTCGGGACAAGCCTGTTCGCCGCCACGCCGGCGTCGAGGTCCTGGCGCCCGCTGGCGCGCGAGCGCGACTGGGCCGGCGCGCTGCGCGGCCCGGGCGTGCGCACCGCGCTGGCGGTGATCGCGCTGATGGCGGCCGCGTTCGGCATGGTCGAGGTCGCGGTGCCCGCGGTCGCCGAGCAGCTCGGCAACCGCACGCTCTCGGGCCTGTTCCTCTCGATGTGGAGCGGCGGCAGCATGGTCGGCGGGCTGATCGCCGGTGCGCTGGCATCGGGCCGTGGCCCGGAGCGCCGCGTGGTGGTCCTGCTCGGCGCGGTGGCCGTCGGGCTGTCGCCCTTGGCGGTGGCGGCCGTAGGGGTGCTGCCGTTCGCGCTGTGCATGCTGCTGGCCGGGTTCGCCGTGGCGCCGACCATCGCGTGCCTGTACCTCCTGATTGACCGATCAGCGCCACCCGGCACCGTCACCGAGGCGTTCACGTGGGTGAGCAGCGCCTTCACCGCGGGCACCGCCGTCGGCAGCGCGCTCGCCGGTTCGCTGGTGCAGCACGCCAGCCCCGGCGCGGCCTTCCTGCTGGCGCTGGGCATGGTCGCCGCCGCCGCGCTGCTGGCGCGGCTGCGGCGCCCCACCCTGGTCGAGGCGGCCCCCGCCCTGGACCCCGAGCCGGCGCGGGCGGCCTGAACCCGGCCGGCGCCGCCCGGGTCGGACATGATGGCCCGGTCGGACATGATGGTCGTGGTTGGCCTGTACCCTCAGCGTGCAACGTGGAATGAACGCTGCTGGACGCCTGTTTGGCTGTCTGGGATGACACAGGAGCGCACGACGAGATGATGAGCTCAGGCGGCCGGATGTGGATGTCCGGCATGCGCTCGTTTCGGCTGGACGACTCGGTCACCAAGCAGAAGCTCGCGCCGGGCACGATCCGGCGCATCATCCGCTTCGCCGTGCCCTACCGCCGGCCGCTCGTGATCCTGCTGGTCCTGCTGGTGGGCGACGCCGGTATCGGCGCGGTCAACCCCCTGATCTACCGGGCGATCATCAACCAGGGCATCCTCGGTCGCAACGCCAGCCTGGTGGTGACGCTGGCAGCGGTCGTGGCCGGGATCGCGGTGCTCGACGCCGCCCTTGGGCTGGTCGAGCGCTACTTCTCCTCTCGGGTCGGTGAGGGGCTGATCTTCGACATGCGCTCAAAGGTGTTCGCCCACGTTCAGCGCATGCCGATCGCGTTCTTCTCACGCACCCAGACCGGCGCGCTCATCAGCCGGCTCAACAACGACGTGCTGGGCGCGCAGCAGGCATTCACCGGGACGCTCACCAACGTCGTCAGCAACGTCTTCTCGGTCGCGATCACGCTCGCGGTGATGTTCACGCTGTCGTGGCAGATCACCCTGGTCGCGCTGGTGCTGCTGCCGCTGTTCGTGCTGCCGGCGCGGTGGATGGGGCGCAAGCTCCAGACGATCACCCGCGAGGGCTACAACCTCAACGCGACCATGAACACGACCATGACCGAGCGCTTCAACGTCGCCGGCGCCCTGCTCACCAAGCTGTACGGGCGGCCGGACGAGGAGGACGTCGCCTTCAGGGACAAGGCAAGCCGGGTCCGCGACATCGGCATCACCTCGGCGATGTACGGCCGGGTGTTCTTCACCGCCCTGATGCTTGTCGCCTCGCTCGCCACCGCGCTGGTCTACGGCTGGGGCGGCTGGCTCGCGGTGCGGGGCGCGCTCGACGTCGGCACGGTGGTGGCGCTGACCTCCTACCTGATCCGGCTGTACGGGCCGCTCACGTCGCTGTCCAACGTCAACGTCGACGTGATGACCGCGCTGGTCTCGTTCGAGCGGGTCTTCGAGGTGCTCGACCTGAAGCCGATGGTCGCAGACAAACCTGACGCCGAGGAGCTGCCGAAAGGCGCCGCCACGGTCGAGTTCGAGCACGTCGACTTCCGCTACCCCATGGCCGAGGAGGTCTCGCTCGCGTCGCTGGAGAGCGTCGCCAGGCTCGACACCACCATCGACAAGCAGGTTCTCCACGACGTCAGCTTCCGTGCCGAGCCCGGTGAGCTGGTCGCGCTCGTCGGTCCCTCCGGAGCCGGGAAGACCACCATCAGCCAGCTCGTCACCCGGATGTACGACGTGACCGGGGGTGCCATCCTCGTGGGCGGGCGCGACGTGCGCGACGTGACGCTCACCTCGCTGCGAGGCGCGATCGGCGTCGTCACCCAGGACGCGCACATGTTCCACGACAGCATCCGTGCCAACCTCCTGTACGCCCGGCCGGACGCGACGGAGCCGGAAGTGTGGGAGGCGCTGCGCGCCGCGCAACTCGGCGACCTGGTCGCGCTGCTGCCCGACGGGCTCGACACGGTCGTCGGCGACCGGGGCTACCGGCTGTCCGGCGGGGAGAAGCAACGGCTGGCGATCGCTCGGCTGCTGCTAAAGGCCCCGGACATCGTCGTCCTCGACGAGGCGACCGCCCACCTGGACTCCGAGTCCGAGGTCGCCGTCCAGCGGGCGCTCAAGACCGCGCTCGCCGGCCGCACCTCCTTGGTCATCGCCCACCGGCTGTCGACCGTCCGCGAGGCCGACCGCATCCTGGTGGTCGAGGAGGGCCGCGTGGTCGAGCGCGGCCGCCACGACGACCTGCTGGCGGCCGGCGGGCTGTACGCGGAGCTGTACCGCACCCAGTTCGAGCGGCAGGGCCAGGGCGGCCCCGAGCTGCGCAGCCCCGACCAGCTCGCGGTCCCAATCCCGTTGCGCGAAGCCTGAGCGGCAGGCCAGCGGCCAGCTCGTCCCCGGGTGCGCGCCGGGAGCGCTGGGCTGCTTGCCGGGGCGGCGCCGAGTGGCTCACCTTCCATTGACGCAGGTCCCCGCGTTGACAGCATGCGGCCCGCGGGAGCCACTAGAATGGCGGCATGTCCGATCGGCTGATTCCGGAATTCTCAGCTCCGCGTCGCGTGCTGCTGGCGGCCCCACGAGGCTACTGCGCCGGTGTGGACCGCGCCGTCGACATCGTCGAGGTCGCCCTCCAGACCTATGGAGCGCCCGTCTACGTGCGCAAGCAGATCGTCCACAACCTCCACGTGGTGCGCCGGCTCGAGGCCAGAGGCGCCATCTTCGTCGAAGAACTCGACGAGGTGCCCGAGGGCTCCACAGTGGTCTTCTCCGCCCACGGCGTCGCCCCCGAGGTCCACCAGCAGGCCAGGACGCGCCAGCTCAAGGTCGTCGACGCCACCTGCCCGCTGGTGACCAAGGTCCACCAGGAGGCCCGGAAGTTCGCGGGCAAGGGCTTTGACATCGTGCTCATCGGTCACGAAGCCCATGAAGAGGTCATCGGGACGATGGGTGAGGCCCCGCGGGCCATCCACCTCGTCGGCGACGAGCGGGAGGCCGCCGCGGTCGAGATCGCCGACCCCGACAAGGTCGCCTACCTCACCCAGACGACCCTGTCGGTGGACGAGACCCAGAGCGTCATCGGCGTGCTGCGCGACCGCTTCCCGGTGCTGGCCGGGCCGCGGTCCGACGACATCTGCTACGCGACCCAGAACCGCCAGTCGGCTGTCAAGGAGCTGGCCGACCAGTGCCAGCTCATCCTGGTCATCGGCGCGGAGAACTCCTCGAACTCCAAGCGGCTGGTCGAGGTCGCGCGCTCGCTGGGCTGCGCGAGCCACCTGATCCCCGAGGCCTCGGCCGTCGATCCGGCCTGGTTCGAGGGCGTCGACACCGTCGGGGTGACCTCCGGGGCGTCGGCTCCCGAATGGCTCGTGGACGAGCTGGTCGACGCGCTCCGCCAGCGGGGCGCCGGCGAGGTCCGCGAGATCCAGGTCGTTCCAGAGGACGTCCATTTCTCGCTTCCCCGGGGGCTGCGGCAGGACGCCGCGGCCGCCGCTATCGACGCATCCGGGCAGTAGACGGGAGCTCCTATGGCGGGGGACGACGGCATCTACGTGGTCGGTGCCGGCCTGGCCGGCCTGGCCTGCGCCCATCACCTGCTGGACCACGGCGTCAACGCGACCGTGCTGGAGGCCGCCGACGGCGTGGGCGGGCGCGTCCGCACCGACGTGGTCGACGGCTTCCTGCTCGACCGCGGCTTCCAGATGCTGCTCACCGCCTACCCCGAGGCCAAGGGGCTGCTGGACTACCGGGCGCTGGAGCTGCACCCGTTCTCCACGGCCGCCCTGATCCGCATGGACGGGCGCTTCGTCAAGGTCACCGATCCGTTCCGCCGGCCGCTGGCCGCGCTCAGCGCCCTGCTCGCCCCCGTCGGCAGCATCCGCGACAAGCTGCGGCTGGCCCGCCTGCGCCGGCGCGCGCTGCGCGAGGACCTGGCGACCATGCTCGCGCGCCCGGAGGCGCCGACCGGCGGCGCGCTGGCCTGGTACGGGTTCTCGCCGACGATCGTGGAGCGGCTGTTCCGGCCGCTGTTCGCCGGTGTGCTGATGGATCCCGGTCTGGACGCCTCCAGCAGGATGTTCGAGCTCGCGCTGCGCATGCTGGCGGTGGGGCGGGCGGCGATCCCCAGCCGCGGCATGGCGGCCATCCCGGAGCAGCTCGCCGCCGCCCTCCCCGGCGGCGTGCACCTGCGCCGCGCGGCCACCAAGGTCGAGCGCGGCAAGCTCACCCTTGCCGGCGGCGAGCTGCTGCGGCCGGCCGCGGTGGTGGTGGCCACCGACGGGCCGTCCGCCTCCTGGCTGCTCGGCGAGCGGGTGCTGGCCCCGCCCGGGTCCATGCCGGCGACCTGCCTCTACTTCGCCACCGAGCACCCGCCTCTGGACGAGCCCATCCTGGTGCTCAACGGCGAAGGGGCCGGTCCGGTGAGCCACTGCTGCGTGCCGAGCGCGGTGTCGCCGACCTACGCGCCAGCAGGTGGCCACCTGGTGTCGGTCAGCGTGCTGGGCGCGGTCGCGCCGGGCGAGGAGCTGGAGCGGGCGGTGGTCGGGCAGCTCGCCGACTGGTTCGGCTCGGGTGTGCTCGGCTGGGACCTGCTGGGCACCTACCGGATCGAGCACGCGCAGCCGGCCCAGCCGGTGGGCGCCCTCGACCCGCCCGAGCGCCCGGTCCGCCTGGAGCCCGGGCTGTACCTGTGCGGCGACCACCGCGACAACGCCTCCATCAACGGCGCGCTCGCCTCCGGCCGCCGCGCCGCCACCGCCCTGCTCGAGGACCTCCGCGGCGGCGCCATCGGCTGAGGGCGGCGCGCTCCGGCGGCCTCGCCAGGGCCCGCGGGGCCGGGCGGCCGGCGGAGCCTGGGCCGCACTGTTCCGCCCGGCCGGCGGCTCTGGGACGCACCGTTCCGGCCGGGCGTCCTGACAACGGCGCTGCCGCCGTCTATCGTGGTCGCCAGGCGTTTCGAGGGGAGGTCCAGGGGATGGCCGAGGTGCTGCTCGCCGTGCTGGCGGTGCTCGTCTTCATGGTCGCGGTGACGGCGCTCGCCGCATGGTGGCTCTGGCGGTTCGTGAAGGCCAAGCTGCGCTGGCGCCCGCAGGTCCGGGTCGTGCAGATGTGGACCGCGCCCCCCGGCCCTCGCCGCGAGGTCGCCTTCCTGCGCAGGGAGCTGGCCGAGGCGATCACCAGCACCCCGCACGCCGTCGCCATGGTCAAGGCCAGCGCCGGCGTCGTCGGCGACCTGCCCGGCCTGACACGGCGGCTCGAGCGGGTCGCCACCACCCTGGACGCGGAGCTGCGTCTCCTGGCCGCCGAGCCCGACCAGCGCGAGGTCGCCCGCCTCCTGCCCGCCGCCGGCGAGCGGGTCGACGACGTGACCCGGGCCGCCCGCGCCATCCGCCGCGCCGCCAGCGCCGGCCTCGGCGCCCAGTCCGCCGCCGACCTCCGCGCTCTCAGCGCCGACGTCGAGCGCGAGGTCAGCGCCGTCGCCGCCGGCGTCCAGCGCCTCCTCACCACCGCCTCGGGGTAACGCCGGAACCTTCCTCCACCACGCGCACCGGCACGCGTGGTCGTGCGTGCCGGCCGGACGGTGGCGGACCCGCACACATCAGGTACAAACGCACCTATGACCAGCAGCGGTCCTATAACCGCCGGATCGGCGTGTTCTCGGCCGGCGGCGGGCTGGTCGTGACCGTGGTATGTGGGGCGGTGCTCGCGGTCACGGTCCGCAGGCGGCGTGCGACCTCGCGGCCGATGGCCAGCCCTTCCGGCCAGCAGTAGCGCGGCGTGCACGACCGGTGGTGGCGCGGTCAAACGTTGAAGCGGATGTTGAGGCAGTCGCCCTCTTGCACGACGTAGGAGCGGCCCTCCGCGTGGAGGAGGCCTTTGGCGCGGGCGGCGTCCCATCCGCCGGCGGCGACCAGATCGTCGTAGGCGATGACCTCGGCGCGGATGAAGCCGCGCTCGAGGTCGGAGTGGATCCGGCCGGCGGCCTCCGGGGCGGTGGCGCCGCGGCGGACCTCCCAGGCCCTGGTCTCGTCCTCGCCGGTGGTGAAGAAGGTCTGCAGGTCCAGCAGGCGCCAGGCGGCCCCGACGACCAGGTCGAGACCGCCGCGCTCCACGCCGTAGGAGGCCAGGAACTCGGCCGCGTCCGCCGGCTCCAGCTCGGCGGCCTCCGCCTCCAGCGCGCCCGGCACCGCCACCGCCGGGATCCCCAGCTCCCGCTCGACCGCGGCGGCCCGCTCGGCGGCCTCGCCGACCTGGTCCTCTCCCAGGTTGACCACCGCCAGCACGGGCTTGCGCGTCAGCGGCGAGAAGTTCCGCAGCACCTTCTCCTCTTCCGGCTCCCAGGTGGCGGCGCGCAGCGGCGTGCCGGCGTCCAGCAGGTCACGCGCCCTGCGCAGGGTGTCCGCCTCCAGCGCGGCGCCCTTGACGCCGGCCTTGGCGCGCTTGGCGGCCTTTTCGGCTCCGCCGGCGATGCTCTCGAGGTCGGCGACGGTCAGCTCCAGGTTGAGGTCGGCGGCGGCGGCGACCGGGTCGCGGTCACCGAAGGCGGCCAGCACCATGGCCAGGGCGTCGGACTCGCGCAGGGCACCGAGGCTCTGTGCGGACAGGCCGCCGCCCTTGCCGCCGCCCGGCGCGACCACGTCCACGAAGCGGACCTGGACGAACACCCGCTTGCGCGAGCGTTCGAGGTCGGCGAGGACGTCCACGCGATGGTCGGGCACGGGCACCGCCGCCACGTTCGCCTTGCCAGCCGCGCCGCCGGCCGGCGCCCCGGCACGGGTGAGGGCGTTGAACAGGGTCGTCTTGCCCGCCAGCGGGAGCCCGACGATGCCGACGTCCTTCACCTGTGCGTTCTCCTCGAGATCGACGTGGTGGCGGCGCCGCCCTTGGCGGCGCGAACGCGAAGTGTACCAACCTGCGTATGGAGGGCCGCCGCCGGGTACCTGGGGAGCAGGGAGGTGAGGCCCGTGAGCGACCAGCACTACGATCGGCCCGACCTGCCGGTCGACGCCGATCCGCCGGAACGCGCGACCGACATCGACAAGCAGGAGCCGGTCAGCCCCGACTCCGCGCCGGAGCCGGTGGCAGCGGAGGTCGAGAGCGCCCGGCTCCTCGCCAACCAGGCCCGGCCCATGCTCGCCGCCGAGGGCTTCGGCGACGAGCGCATCGACGAGCTGGCCTCCGCGTTCATCGCCAAGGACCTCGGCTCCAGCGTCGAGGGGTTCGTCCGCTGGGCCAAGCTCGAAGGTCAGGCCGGCCCGGACCCCGACGCCGTCCTCTGAAGGGGAGCGGGCGCCGCGCCGGGGGCGCTGGCGTCCCAGTCGATGCGGTAGTCGAACTGCCAGGCCATCTTCTCCGGCTTTGCCAGTAACTTCATGGCCACCGGCATCAGCAGGTCGCGGAGCACGCGGGCGAACGGGCCGGCGGCCTTGTCGCTGTTGGTGCGCGCGGCCGCGGCGATGATCTTCTCGACGCGGGCCCGGCGCAGCCCCTCGTAGGCGGCGAACGCCTGGTCGTGCGGCAGATCGCGGAGGCAGCGGGCGAGCTGCACGGCGCTCTCGATCGCCAGTGAGGCGCCCTGGCCCGAGCTGGGCGAGGTGGCGTGCGCGGCGTCGCCGATCAGCACCATCCGGCCCCTGCTCCAGGTGGGCACGGTGGGGATGTCCTCCATCGGGCCGACGATCAGCAGGTCGGCCGGGTCGGTGCGACCCACCAGCTCCAGTGCCGGGGTGCGGTCGTGGGCGAAGGCTTCCCGGAGCACACGGAGCCACTCCTCGGCGGCCACCGCGCGGGCCTCGGCCAGCGCCATCGGGGCGCGGTGCGGCAGGTTGACGAACCATCCGCCGCTGCCGTCGTCGAGGACCTGATAGCCGAAGAACGCCCGCTTGCCGAAGACCATGTGCATCTTGCCGCCGGTGGAGGCCAGCCCGGTGTCGTTCACCCGGGCGCCGAAGCTGACCAGGCCGGCGTAGCGAGGCTGTGGGGCGGCCGGGTCGATCAGCGACCGGACGGTGGAGCGGATGCCGTCGGCTCCGATCAGGACGTCGGCGCTGGCCTGGGTGCCGTCGGCGAAGTGCGCGGTGACGGCCTCGCCGGCGTCGGCGACGTCGACCAGCCGCTTGCCGTGCTCGCTGCGGATGCCACGGCGGGCCGCCTCGTCGTGGAGCGCCCGGTACAGGTCGGCGCGCCACACGAACTGCATGGTCGGCAGGCCGGGCAGGCCGCCGAACTCGGCGAGCCGTTTGCCGGTCCAGCTCTGGATGACCATGGCGGTCATCGGGATGCCGATCTGCCGCACGGTCTCGTCGGCTTCGAGGACTGCCAGCGCGTTCAGGCCGTTGGGCGCGATGCTCAGCCCACCGCCCACCCCGTCGGCGGTGCTGTGGTAGGCCTCGTAGACGGTGGAGCGGATGCCGGCCCTCTGCAGCGCCATCGCGGCCACCGGGCCGGCGATCCCGCCGCCGATGACCAGAGCGGTGCCAGTGTTCGTCATGATTGCTTCCCTTCGTCGACGGGAGCGGGCTCGCCGTGGAACTCGGCCCACATGCGGCCCCAGTCGCTTCCCGGACTGGTGATCTTCTCGATGAACCGCTCGACGAACGACGACTCCGCCGCCAGCAGGTCGAGCCGGTACTCCTCCTCGATCAGGAACAGGCCCGGCACGCCCTGAGCGAGCGTGTCGTCGATCAAGGTGCGGATCTCCGCCCGCTGCTCGGCGAGCCGCTGCAGCCGATGGCGCAGCAGCTCCAGGACCTCGCTGGGCGGCAGCGCCCCGATCAGCGAGAGCGCGGCCACGAAGTGCGGGTACTCGTGCTGCGGCACCTCGACCAGCTCGCGGAGCCAGTCGCGCAGCTCGTGCCTGCCGGCCTCGGTCAGGCCGTAGACGGTGCGTTCCGGGCGCTGTCCGGTGCGGTTGGTCTCCAGCTCGGTGACGAACCCGGCCTTTGCCAGCTGCTGGACCACCATGTAGAGCGAGCCGTGGTTGAACTTGATGCTGCGCGCGTCGCCGTGGTCGCGCAGCGTGCGACCCAGCTCGTAGGGGTGCATGGGCCGCTGGCTCAGGTACGACAGCACGGCCAGCGCGAGCAGGTTGCCGACCTTCCGCTTGTTCGCCATTCTCCGACGCTCAGGCGGTGCGGGTCAGGTCGTCCACGGTCGGGAAGCCGCCGGCCGCGTTCCGGCCCTCCGGGTCCTTGACCGGGACGGGGGAGGTCTGCGTGGTGCTCATGCCGGTTCCTTTCTCTGGAGCTGGGTGCTGCTCAGTGGTTGTTACTGAGTATCCATATCTGAATAGTCAGTGTCAACTATTATCTTGCCAGCGATGGTGTCCGGGCCACCTGACCGCGCCAGGGGGGGTGGGGACAGCCGTTTGTGCCGCCTTGCGGGGCGAGCTACAACCCTGGTGTGGCTTGATCGACCGGATTCCGAGGAGGGTGCATGGCCACCACGATCGTGGTGAGTCCCGAACGGCTGCGGTGGGCGGCCGCGGCTGCCCGGACGCTCGGTGGCCGCCTGCTCCAGGTGCGGGGCCAGCTCGCCGCGACCCTGGAGGGCGTGGACGCCGCCGTGGGTGACGGCGAGGCGCGGGCTGCCTTCGCCACGCTGCGGACGCGCTGGTCCACCTCGGCCGAGCGGCTGGCGGCGGCGGTCGACGACCTGGCGGCCGCGCTGGAGGCGGCAGCCGACGGCTACGAGCGCGCCGACCGGGAGGGCGTCCGTGCTCCCAGCACCGGGGCCGTGCCGCCGCCACCCGCCGGCGGGGCGCCGAGGGGCGGGCCCGCGCCAGGGGGAGGGGCCGATGCGACCGCACGGTGATCCGGACGGCCTGGCGGCGGCTGGCCGGCTCCTGTGGGCGGCGGCCGCCGAGATGGAGCACATCGGCGACGGGCTCGGCGAGCTGGGCCGCCTCGCCGGGCCGGACGCCTGGCAGGGGCGGGCGAGCGAGGCCTACCGCGCGCGTGACGGGCTGCTCGAAGGGGAAGTGGGGCATGCCGCGACCGCGCTGCGCCAGGCCGGCACCGGCCTGTCGGAGCTCTCCGCCGGGCTGGCCGCCGCGCAGTCGCTCTGGGACCGTGCCAGGTCACTGGCGGCCTCGGCCGGGCTGGTGCTGGACCCGGCCGCTCCCGATGGTCCGCTCGCGCTGCCGCTGCCCTCCGTCGACCCGCGGGTGGCAACCGCCGCCCGCGTCGCCGAGATGACCCGGGAGGCGACCGAGCTGGCGACCTCCGCGGACCGCTCGGCCGCGCGCCGCCTTGCCGAAGCGGCGACCACCGCCGGACGCGCGGTCCCCTCCAGCGCGGGGTTCGGCGGGGCACTCGGAGCAGCCGGCGCGGGCGCTTGGCCCGCCGCCCGGGGAGCCGGGCCGTCCGGCCGGGCGCCCGGAGCCGCACGGGCCGGAGGTGGCGACGGGCGCGACGGCCGGGGCCGTGGCGACCGCCGGGGGCACGACGAGCATGCGGGGCGGTCGCTGCTGGCACGCTGGCTCCGGGTGGCGGACCGGATCGGTGTGGCGGTTGGGGCCGGGCTCGCGGCGGTCGAGGGTCGGGCCAGTGCCCTCACGCGGCTGGTGCAGTCGGGGAGGGAGCCCGCCTCGACGCTGGCGGCGGTGCGGGCGCTGGCCGCGTTCGAGCGGTCGGCGTTCACGGACACGCTGGTGGCGTTCCTGCCGCTCGGCGGCCCGGTGATCACCCTGGCGGCCAACCTCGCCGGCGCCGAAGGAGAGGAGCCGCTGACCAGAGCGCTCGCCCGCTCGCTGGGTGAGAGCCTCGGCGCCGACGTCGGCCAGCGGGTCGGCATGATGGCCTGCGGCGTGGAGTCGGCGGCGACCGAAGGGGCCGGCGCCATCCTCTGTCCGGCCGTCACCATCGCGACCACCACGGTCGGCGCCTCGCTGGGAGGCACAGCCGCCGTCCGCGTCTACGACGAGCTGGGGCCCAAGCCCTCGCCCCACCCGGCCACCGTCGACCCGGGGAGGCCGCCGTGAGCCCGCTCCAGTGCTCCTCAGTCCCGGAGGCTGCGCTGCTCGGTCGCGTCGGCTGCGGCGATGGCGCGGGCAACCAGGGTGGGCGGCATATGGCCGTGGGACAGCACCCGGTCGTGGAACCGGCGCAGCCGGAAGGCGTCGCCCAGCCGCTGCTGCGACTCGGCCCGCAGCCGCTCCAGCTCCAGGCAGCCGACCAGGTAGGCGAACGGCTGCGTGGGCTCCATCGTGTAGCGCGCGATCTCGGAACGGGCGGTGGACTCCGACAGGTGCGCGACCTCCACCGCGCTGGCGACCGCCTGGCCGTAGGTAAGGTCGCCAGACTGCAGCCGCATGTCGAGGACGATGCGCAGGGCGCGGAACAGCCGCGCGGCGAGCTGGCCGAGCTTGGCTTCCTCGCCGTAGTAGCCGACGTCGTTCATGAGCTGCTCGGTGTACAGGCCCCAGCCCTCGATCATCACGACCGAGCGGGTGACCCGCCGGACCAGCGAGCCGAGCCGGTGGACGCTCATGATCTGGAGGTGGTGCCCGGGGTAGCCCTCGTGCGCCGCCACCGACGGGATCAGCGCGTAGCTGTGGTCGCGCAGCCCGTTGGGATCGTCCGGGGGCGTCACCCAGAAATACCCCTGCTGCGAGTGGTCCAGCGGACCGGAGTGGTAGTAGGCGGCGAAGCCGAGCACGGTGCGCAGGAACTCCGGCGTCGCGTCGATGGCCGTCGGCGAATCGGGATTGGTGGCCAGGTCGTGCTCGAACACGAACGCCTCCAGCCGCTCGACCTCCTTGCGGTAGGTGGGCAGCAGGTCGGCGCGGCTGGGGTGGCTGCGCTTCAGCTCCTCGAGCTTGGCGGGCCAGTCGTCGGCTCCGAGGCTGGCGGCCTGCTCGCTCAGCTTGGCCGAGATCTCGGCGATCTGCGCCTCGCCGATGGCGACGAACTCCGCCGGGGTGGTCTCGAAGCAGTGCGCCTCGCGCAGCTTGCGGGCCTGTGCCTGCTCGCCGATGGCGAACGGAGCCTCGCCAGGGAAGCGCTCGGCGTGGTCGCTCTCCAGCCAGGAGGCGAACTCGCGGAGCGCGGCGGCGGCCCTGCTGGCCGCGGCCTCGGTGCGTGCCGCCATGGCGGTGTCCACCGACAGCGCACCCAGCGCGCCCGTCAGGAAGCCCGCGCCGCTGTTGGCCGCGGCGATCGCCATACGCCGCCACATCGTCGGGCAGGGCTCGTCGAGCAGGCCCTTTGCCTGCGCGAGGAATCGCGGCGTGGCTTCAAGGCGCAGCGCCACGTTGGAGAGCCGCTCCTCGAGCGGCGCGAAGTCGAGCGAGATGAGCCCGAGGATCGCCTCGGGGATGGCCGCGGCGGCCCTGAAGGGGTTTCGCCGCCACGGCCGCTCGACCTCCTCGATGAACAGGTCCTCGGCGACAGTCGCCGCCAGCGCGTCACGGTCGGCGATCTCCTCGGGGTCTCCAGGCGCCAGGGTTTGCAGGCGGCGGTCGATCCCGGCCAGCTTGCGGACCCATTTGTCCAGGTTCGCCTCGGTCAGGTCGTCGAGCAGCCCGTCGAAGTCGTGCACGCCGTACGAAGTCGCCGCCATTGGCGAGAAATCGAACGTGAGATCCAGGTATTCCCTGGCGAGGCGGTCGACGGCGTTGGCGACGGGCACGGCACCCTCCTTGCTCATAGTGGTCCCGTACAGCCTAATCCGCCTGGGCGTCCGGCTGGCAGGTCTTGCGCTGACCGAACCCGCCGCGAAGCCCAGCGATTTCTACGAGTTCCGTCCATATAGTCCCCGAAAGCGCCGCTCGCGTACAGCCGACCAATACGCCGTATGGGGAGCTTTTGCCCGGAAAGCTGCTCCGTGCCCCTGAAAGTCTGGGGGGAGACCGGTCCCGCTCGCCCAGTCGCCCGCGCCCAGGGGCCGGCCGGGGCGCAGTGCGGCTCCCCGGCCGGTCCGGCCCCGGCGGTACCCTCGGCGGATGGATCCTTCCGGGGCGCTCGACCTGCTCTGGTCGGCGGAGGGGCTTGAGCTGCTCGACCTGCTCTGGGCGCGGGGCAGGGTGGAGGCGGGCGCCGAGCTGGGCCTCGCCGAGCGGCTGCGGGCACGCTACCGGGCGGAGCTGGTGCGGAGCGCCCTGGCCCAGCACGAGCTGCGCGAGCGGGCGCGGGCGAAGTTCGCTCATCCCGAGCGCATGTACTTCACGCGCGAGGGCCTCGAGCAGTCCTCCGCCGAACCCGTGGCGCGCCACCGGGCCGCCAGGTACCAGCCGTTCGAGCGCGTCGCGGACCTGTGCACCGGCATCGGCGGCGACCTGCTGGCGCTGGCCGCGGACCGCTCGACGCTGGCGGTCGACCTGGACGGGGCGCACCTGCGGATGGCGCTACGCAACGCCAGCGCGTTCGGCGCGACCGACCTCGCCGCGGCCTGCGCGGACGTGCGGGACCTACGGTTGGGGGCGCTGCCGCCGGTGTTCATCGACCCGGCGCGCCGAGCCGGCGGCAGGCGCCTGCCCGCGGGGGTGAGCGAGCCGCCGCTGCCATGGTGCCTGGCCCTGGTGGACCACGTCGCCGAGGTCGGCATCAAGGCGGCGCCGGGCCTGCCGCTGGAGCTGGTGCCCCCCGGCTGGGAGGCCGAGCTGATCGCCGACGGCCGCGAGCTCAAGGAGGCGGTGGTCTGGTCGCCGGCGCTGGCGGCCACGCCTCGCCGGGCGACGCTGCTGCCGGGCGGCGACAGCCTGGTCGCGGCGCCCGGCCCGGCGCTGCGGTGCACGGAGCCGGGCGCGTTCCTCCTGGACCCAAATCCCGCGGTGACCCGCGCCGGCCTGGTCGAGGAGCTGGGTCGGGCGCTGGACGCCTGGAAGATCGATTCCCGGGTTGGCTTCCTGTCCGCCGACCGCGCGATCGCCACGCCCTTCGGCCGGTTGCTGGAGGTGGAGGAATCGCTGCCGTGGAGCCTGAAGCGCCTGCGCGCCGTGCTGCGCGCCCGCGGCGCCGGCGCGGTCGAGATCCGCAAGCGCGGGTCGGCTGTTGACGTGGCGGACCTCCGCCGGCGCCTGGACCTCAACGGCGAGCGCCGGCTCACTGTCGTCCTCACGCGCGTCCTCGACCGCCCGTGGGTGCTCGTCTGCCGGGAGCCGTAGCGGTCGTCCGTGGTCGTCCGTGGTCGTTCGTGTGCCGGGGCCGTGGCGGCGGTCTCCGTTTGAAGTACGGAGGTAGCTGCAATGGCCTCCTGGGTCGGCTCGTAGGGCGCGATACGGTGTCTGCGCGAGGTTCGATCGACCATGGCGATCTACACTCGGGGCGATGGCAGTCGACAAGGCGACGTCCAAGGCGCTCACCCGCCGTCGGGCCCGGCCGCCGAGTGCCGTCTTGCGGCTGGCCGGCGTCACCTACGGGGCGGTGCTGCTTGCGGTCACCGTGCTGCCGATCCGCTGGAGTTATTTTCCCTCCTCCGGTGAAGCTCGTGGAGATTCCTAAGCCTGGTGGCAAGGGGTGAGAATCCTTGGCGTGGCGACTATCGCGGACAGGGTGGCGCAGACGGTGGCCAGAATGTATCTGGAACCGAAGGTCGAGCCGATCGTCCATCCGGACTCCTATGGTTATCACCCGGGCCGGTTGGCGCCGGATGCGGTGGGGGCATGCCGGGAACGCTGTTGGCGAGCGGACTGGTTCATTGACCTGGACATCAAGAAATTCTTCGTGCCATATGACCTTGTCCTCAAGGCGGTGGCCCCTACCTATCTTTCGAGGAACCGCTGGAGGTCCAAGACCGCAAATTCATCAACTGCGTGCACACCGGCGGACGACCGTCCACCAGCGGTGATAACGGCCTGCGAGTGGTTCAGACCCTGGAATGTGCCACCCTCTTACTTCAGACCGGCCAGCCAGTCCGCCTCGACGAGCTCACCCACGATCTCACTTCAACCGCCCAACCTGCCGGTATCCTATGACCACCATCACATATCGAACCCGGATTGCAACCGGTCCAGCCGTACGTTCAGTGATCCTGTCGCGATGAGCGGCCAAGTCGTCGTCCCGCGTAACGTCAGCCGGGCGACGCTACGCCCGTCCTTACCATATGGACCGCCGTGATTGTCGTGGTCGGTCCTCATTCGATCGATGCTCACCCCTGTTATTCAGCCGTGAGGCCTGCTGACCCATGCCGCGAGTGTCGTGCTGAACGCCGCCGCAGCGTCAGCGGGAGACCGGCGACCGGACTATCCGCTTACTATACGCTATAGCATAGAATAGACAATCCGAACTTTAGGAATCTAGCCCCTGATTGTCTTGTCGGCTCTTGCGGGAGTAGTCCTCTAATCTAGCTCGAAGATGAATGGATGGCTGATCCAGCCAGAACGGGTGCGACAGCCGGGTTGGCGCTTACGACAGGAGGCGAACCCACGCGGCTGTGATTGCGGCCGGCTGCCAATGTCAACCCCGTTCAATCATGCTGGCGGCTTCTGCGTAGTACTGTGGTTGCGCACCTCCAGGGTGAGCGTTGCAACCTGATAAGGTGATCCGATCGGCTTGGTGCGTCGGCCGGACAGGGATCGCGCCCGATCGGTCTGGGAATACGAGGAGGAGCCGGTGAGAACCGGGCTGAGAGCTGGCTGGATCCGCCGTCGCTGGTGGATTCCTGTCCTCGCGGTGGGCGTGGCGACGACCGTCGGGGGAGCCGTAGCAGCCAGTCACCCGGGGTCGTACACCGCCACCATGGTGTTCGTCGTCCCGAGCACGCAGAGCACAGGCATCTCGCCCGACGGGGCTCAGCGACTGGCGTCGACATACGCGGCGCTAATTCTTGATGACGACCTGATCGCCCAGGCGATCGGCGGGGAGGTGAAACGCGAGCCAGCTGACGTGAAGCGCAGGGTCACTGCCGTCAACCCCGTCAACACCGCTCTGGTGCGGGTAACGTACGCGGGGAGGAGTAGAGCGGAAGCCCTTACCGCAGTGCAGGCGCTGAAGATCGCCCTGACCTCCTCACAGCCTGCATCACCGGCCGTGAGACCACACTCCATCGTTACCGTACAGGACGTGGCCCGGGTTACGGCTCCCTCCAGCAGCACGACGTCCTACATGCTCGCCGCCGTGTTCGGACTCTGCGCCGCAGCCGTGCTCGTCATCGCTCTGGAGCGCTCTGATATCCGCGTCGACAGCACGGTCATCCTGGAGGAGCACGTTCCGGACATCCCCATCCTCGGCACGGTAGCGCCGGTGGGCCGCCGCAGCGATATCCCTGTGCTGAACCATCCCTTCACTCCAGCCGCCGAGGGATTCCAGTCTATTCGGATTGCGCTGGAGCGACTCGGGCTTGGGAGTGAGATCGAGACTATCGTCGTCATGTCGGCGGACAAGCAAGAGGGCAAGACGATGTTTGCGGCGAATCTTGGTATCGCGCTGGCTCGGAGGGGACAGATGGTGCTCCTCGTCTCCGGGGACATGCGACGGCCAGGTCTCGAGAAGCTGTTCAACGTGACGCCCGCAGTTGGTCTAGCCGACCTTCTTGACAACGAAGCCAGCGAGCCGCTGAGGGCGCTCTTCTCGATCACCCCGGACCTGTGGCTGCTGCCGGCCGGCCGCCCGTCTGGGAACCCGGCGGAGCTATTGGAGCCTAACAAGATCCGCGAAGTGCTGAAGCCGATCCGCTTCGGGAATCCCGTGGTGATCATCGATACCCCACCAGCCCTCCAATCCGCGGATGCCGCCGCGCTCGCCAATGTCGCCGACGGCGCCGTTCTGGTCGTCCGCTCAGGACGTAGTCGACTTCGATCTGTGCGGGAGGTCGTGGCCGGGTTGCGGCGCGACAATATACGAGTGCTGGGCATGGTGCTCGTTGACCATTGGCGCCGGCGTGGCTACGGCTACACGGGCGGCAACTCTCAGGCCGTGGATCAATCTCGCATCCTGCCGCTCGATTCCTCCCCAGTTCGTCGCTCAGCCCCCAGAAACAAGGATCCCAAGGCGGCAGGGTAAGCCTTGCACCGACAGCCTTGACGCCGCCGACCGGACCTCGGTGGTCGCGAGAACACTCAGGACCGGTCAAGGGTGGAGGACGTCCTGAGTCCCGTGGAATTCGGTGGCGGCCTAGGGCTGATCAGGCGGCCTCCTCGTTGGTGGGTGGCGGCACGCCCAGGCGGGTGATGGTCAGCGTCTCGGCCAGCCCTTCCGGCAGGGAGCGGGCCGTGCCCGGTGCGAGCGGTCCAGGGAGCGGTCCAGCGCCTCCAGCTCGGCCTCGGCGAGCAGCGGGTCGGCGAGGTGGTGGGCCGTGCGCAGCTTCTTGGTGACCGTGGATCCCAGCGCGTCAGGCAGCCGGTCGGTGACATTATCGGTTAACCGGCCCTCGGAGATCTTGGCGAGAGGCGGCCCTGAAGGTCCCACACCCTGTGGGATCAGGAGTGCAGACTGCGGTCGGTAGGGAGGCAAGCATGCCGGCCGTGGTGGCACGAACAGACGGTGCGGGCTGGCGGGTTGAGGGGTCGTGGCCCGATGTCGCGGTGGCCAACCGCCCTGCCAGAGGACGCCGCCCAGCGCGAGTGGACGCCAAGGTGGCCTGCCACGAGCGAGTCATCCAAGCCTCGAACGGCAACTCCACCGGGTCAAGAAAGCAAGCGGCCCAGCAGCACCTGCTTGACCCGACACCGAGGGGTGGAACTACGCTGGACGGCTCTGGGCGACAGCGAAAGCCCGCACCTCGGCCAGGCCGCGTTCGGTCTCCGACTTGATCGTCGCCTGCGCAGCTGCTCCGGCGGCCTTGAGCTGATTGGCTCGTGTCACCGCGTCGATAATCCCAGCGGCGATGGCCGGTCCGGTGTTTTCCACGAACACGGCGGCGTTCGCCAGCACTCGGCGTAGCACCCTGGTGTCGGAGCAGACCAGCGGGCGACCGAATTGCAGACCCTCGTACGCAGCACGCTGCATGGTGGCCTCACGGGTGGTGAGCGCCAGCACTACCGTGGCGTTCGCCACGAGGTTCTGGAACTCGCCGGTAGGGAGGAAGCCGGTGAACCGCAACCCTGGTGTGTCGGATCGCACCGGGCGGTCGCCGGTCACGACGACCTCAACCCGCCCTCCAAGAAGCGCCGCTGCTTCAGCAAGGGCGTCGATCGGTTCATCGGGGGCACCGGAAGCCGGAAAGACGGCGTACGGCCGTCCGGGCATGGGTGCGGGACCGACCTCCGGCCGCCCGCCGATCCAGAACGGATCCTGGATCACCAGCACCGGAGTGGTTCTGGTGTTCTGCCCCTCCAGGAGATCAGGATTCGTGACAATGACCGCATCCGCCCGGCGGATCGCCCACCGCATGAGGCCGAAGCTCCATCGCCATCGAGCATCATTGAGTCCGCCGGAGTGCAGGTCGATGACGACATGCACGCCGCGTCCCCAGGCAGCCAACCATGCAACCGAGGGGCAGAACACCGGCGGCGCCATCGTGACCACTACGGAACCTGATGGCAGGGATCGCACGACCGACCACGTCCTCAGGCCGCTTCGCAACCAGCCGAGAAATGTTCTGGCCAGGAACTGGCCGTGCCAGGCCCACGGCATGTAGACTGCCTGGGCGCCGAGCGCCTGTGCCAGCTCCCGGCTGCGAGGGTTGTAACGGATCCATGACACCATGGCCAATCGTGGCTGGCCGAGAACGGCTGTCGCTCTCTGAATCCTCCTCATGAAGCGATCTCCTTCCAGCACGCAGCTCGGCGAGCAGATGGCCACATCGCGATGAATCGGCGCTGCAGCCGTTGCCGAGGTGACAACGACGGCATCATACACATGGTGGTAACGTTGGTATTGTCACCTGGCAAACGCAGATATGGGGGGGCCAGGTCATGAGCGAACAAATGACAAAGCGGCGGCCGCCGCGGGTTCTCATCATCGTAGAGAACGAGCCGGTGCTACGTGACCGCCGAGTCTGGCAGGAATGTCTCTCGCTCACCTTCGCCGGCTATCACGTGTCGGTTATCTGCCCCATGGCTGACGGTGACCCTCCTGTGGAATACCTTCAGGGAGTTGCAGTCTACAGATATCGGCCCGCACTGGGCGCGTCGGGCACAATGGGCTTCGTCTACGAGTTCGCTTATAGCTGGGTCCGCACGCTACTGCTCAGTGTGAAGGTCCTGCGCCGTGAAGGGTTCGACGTCATCCAGGCCTGTAATCCCCCGGACACGTTTTTCGCGATCGTCTGGCTCTACAAGCCCCTCAAGAAGCGCTTCGTGTACGATCAGCATGACTTGGCCCCAGAGACCTACGAAGCGCGCTTCGAGCACCCCTCCCCTGCGCTCTCGTGGGGCCTGCGCTTGCTGGAACGGCTCACCTACCGCACCGCTGACCGGGTAATCGCGACCAACGACTCGTATCGTGAGGTCGCGCTCACTCGCGGAGGCAAGGCTGCCGAGGACGTGGTGGTGGTGCGCAACGGTCCCGATCCACAACGGATGCGGCGGGGGCCATCGCGACCCGAGTTGCGCAACGGACGCCGGTATCTCTGCTGCTATCTCGGCATCATGGGACCACAGGATGGCGTCGACCTGGTGGTACGGGCAGCCGACACGCTGGTTCACGAGATGGGCCGTCATGACTGCTCGTTTGCCCTGCTCGGCGACGGTGATTGCTACCAGCAGATTCGGGAGCTGGTGCACGAGCTTGGTCTTGAGGATTACATCACGATGCCCGGCTTCCTCGGGGACAACGAGCTGGGGGCGTACCTCTCCACTGCCGACCTTGGGCTCTGCCCGGAACCTCGGAACCCATTCAACGAGGTCTCCACGATCGTGAAGGTCATGGAGTACATGGCGTTCGAGCTGCCCCTGGTCGCATTCGACCTCAAGGAAACCCGCGTCTCTGCCGGTGACGCCGCCGTCTACGTCGCGCCAAACGAGGTGAGGGAGTTCGCCGGCACCATCGCCGCCCTGCTCGACGACGCCGACCGTCGCGCCACGATGGGCCGGGCCGGGCGCCGACGCGTGGAGGACGTTTTGGCCTGGCCCCTCCAGGCACCTGCTTATATCGGCGTGTTCGACCAGCTCACCAGAAGCACGGCCGAATCGGGGAACCGGCTCCGGGCGTCGTGGTGGAGGACCATCGCGCGTCGCCGGTCCCAGCCGGTGCGATAGGGAGGCTCACCCCGAGGCACCAATCAGGTCAGGGTGGTCGGCCTTGGAGTGCAACTCCTCAGCATGCGGGCGCGAGGAGCCATCCAGGCCGGCAGCTTGCTCGTCTTCGTATTGAGCAAGGACACCGACGCAATCCTGGCGGGGCGTCCACCACTCCGTTGTGACGGGGACCCCGGTTGTTGGTCCGTCCGCTATCAGGGTGCTGAACGCCTCCACGGCGAGCAACTCGTCGGCGAGCAACTCGTCGCGCAGCCATCCACCGAAGCTCTCCACGTACGGGTTCTGCCACGGCGACCCTGGCTCGATGTAGCTGGCGCCTGCGTGGCTGAACCGGCACCAGTCGGGCAGCGCGTTGGCGGTGAGCTCCTGAGCGCCTGGATCTGCAGCTCCTTGTTGGCCACGATCAGCTGCAACCTGGCGTTCTCGGTCTCCGGTTCCTTGGGGCGCCTGACCAACACCAGCACCGGTGTGAATTCGCCAGCAGAGTCCCTCAGGGAGTCCTCCTACCCGTACTGGGCGGTCAGGACTCTCATGCCAGGTGACCAATCTCAAGGGGTCAGGTCAGTTGTGGTGAGGCGGCGGCCAAGGTTGAATGCGCATACTACTGCACGCTTGCCGATTAGTGAGGTTGTGAAGGCAATGATGATCCTTGATCTCACCGATCGCCGTTGGCTCGAATTCGTCGAGGACTGCCCAATCGCAACAACGTTTCACCACCCGTCATGGGCGAGTGTGGTGGCACGCTGCTACGGATACCGGATGTTCGCGCTTGTGCAGACGGATGTCGGCGGCGAGATCATCGCAGGGCTGCCTGTGATGGAACTGCGTACACCCCTTGGTGCTCGGCGGTGGGTGTCATTACCTTTCACTGATCAATGCCCACCGCTTGCCCGGTCTACGATCAGGTGGAGCTCTCTGGTGGAAGAACTGAACGTCACTCGACGCGAAGCCAAGATCTCGAGCTTAGAGGTTCGTTCGCAATTGGAAGGACCCGAGGCGCACAGAAGCGAGGTCGCGGTCACCCACAGCCTTCGGCTCAATAGCGATCCAGACGTACTGTACAAAAGCTTCAAACGGCCATCAGTTCGGAGGCAGATCAAGGGAGCCGAACGCGACGGCGTGGCCGTCCGGCGCGAAGAGTCAAACTCAGCTCTGACACAGACATTTTATCGCCTTCATCTTGCAACAAGGCGTCGGCTCGGGGTGCCGATCCAGCCAAGACGCTACTTCGAGCTCCTATGGAGAGAGCTCATCGAGCCCGGACTAGGTTTTGTTCTACTGGCATACGCCAACGACGTCCCGGTTGCAGGTGCCGTATTTCTAGCCTGGAATGGTACGGTCACCTATAAGTATGGCGCTTCCGACGCATCCTCCTGGCATCTGCACCCGAACCATCTCCTGATGTGGACCGCCATCCGCTGGGGTTGCCAGAACGGCTTTCAAACGTTCGACTTCGGTCGATCGGACTTCGCCAGCAAAGGTCTCCGTCAATTTAAGGACAGCTGGGGATCGCAGGAGGCAACTCTGGTCTACACCACCCTCGGCGATCGCGTCCTCCGGCCCACCCACAGTCGAATGCATGCTGCGGTCGGCTCGATCGTCCGCCGGTCACCGCCGTGGGTCTGCCGGGGGATGGGGGAGCTACTGTACAAGTACGCTGCATGAGATTCGCCGCCAACTTCTTACGCGAGTCTCCGGCGCGGTTCACTAGTGACGGTGGTCGGCAAGAAAGGCGTACACCGACCCGTGGGGGATCAGGTGGCGGCACCAGATGGCCGCGTTCCACTGGTCATCGGATGATGGGTGGCTGGTAGCGCTCATGCCGGTGAGTCTGCCCGCCGGCAGCCGTCAGCGCCGACTACCGGATCGGCACAGCCGTCAACAGGATGGGCCGAACCACGCCCATTCAGCAGACTCCTACGAGCCGGTCGACGTGACATATTCGCGCGCTCCTCGGTCCGGCAAACCTCTGCGGCTGAGGCCGTCAAGGTCGGTTTGAGGGGTCTTTCCGTCAGGAGTTATGATACCGCTATTGATAGCGGGGCTGACGCTCTGGAGCTCATATCTCTCTGGGCTGGTCGCGCTCTTGGTTACGAACCGGGCTCGACCTGTGATGGAGTTCTCTCCGTACCCGGTTGCGCTATCTGTGATCAAGTTGTTGGACTTGAACACCGGAGCTGCCTCAGAATCGGTACCTACCTTGTTGAAGATATTGTTCCAGACCTTCAGGTCGGTATTGTACCAAGCTTCAGCCGTGCCACCGCTCTCGTTTGGGTTCTTATCCACCGTCATGAATCCGGACTGACCGCTGTACGGCATGGAGGTGTTGTTGACCACCCAGGTGGTCTGGGTTCCAGCCAGCAGGATGCCACTGCCACGCCATCCGTAGATCAGATTGTTCGCTACATAGGATTTCCCAATCGTCAAGGCACTGTTGTACGGATCGGCTCGTCCCAAGATGATGGCCTGGTTGAAACCGCTGGCCCCCACCGGCGGCTCCGTGAATGAGTTACCGACGACTTCCAGGTCTTCCGAGCCGATGGCCTGAATGCCATCAACGTGGTCGTCGGGATTGTCCTGCGGATCGTGTATGAAGTTGTGTTCGAGGACAACCTTGCGGCCCCCCGTGATCTGCACGACATCGCCCAAGGAGTGAGACAGATTGCTGTCCCTCACGGTGATGTCGTGTGGCCAGGTCGCTCTAGAATACGGATAGGCGTTGATGTCAACACAATGGTGACCACCTTTTATGGTCACCGCCGCGATTTCGATGTCATGGGCGCCTCGGTTGATTCTAACAGCGTCGCGATCATCGGCGGCGGGGGAAATAGTCATATTCGCGATCAAGATATTGGCGGCGGCCCTGCTCGCATCGGCATCAGGCAGAGTGCTGAACCCTTGAACTTGGACGCTGTTACGGTCGGCGCCTCGGACCGTTACGCGAGAGGCGTAGGGCTTCGGCAGGTACTGGAGCCCGTACCTTCCCGGTTGAAGAAGGATCGTCTCGCCTCCGGTGGCGCGCTTGAGCGCGATCTTGAGCTCTGCATCGGAACTTACCTTGATCGTGGGGATGGCGGCGGCCCTAAGGACAAGGACACTCGTTATCGCGACGAGTGATCCGAGGATAAAGACCATCGGTCCGTAGGAGAGGCTCCAGGGCGGGCCGAGGCGACGACGTAGACGGAATCCTTCAGGAGAAGGTGGTGGTCCATACATGGCACCAACCTTACCAACCGTGTCCGGTCAAGCTCGCATGCAGTCCATGTTCATCCACGGGCGTCCGCGCGACCCCCGTGCCGCCCAGAAGGCCGCGCCACTGGAACCGCTGGGCGCGATACCCGTGAATACCGTTGCGGCCGGCCAGGGTCCACGTGGCCCCCTGAGGCGGGTGGCGCCGGCCACTCCCCCGACCATCCAACAGCCGCGCCCACCAGGCCGAAAAGAATCCACAGCGGGTGGGCCAGCCCCGTGTTCGCGAAATACGGGTTGACGAATTGCATCGGTATGAGGATCAGAATCAGTATCAGCACGACTTGAGCGGTGCGCCTATCCTCGGGGCTGGCACGTGGCGATGAGGCCAGCGACCCAGCCAGCCTCCACGCGGCGAACATCAGACCAGCATAAACTGCCAGCAAGGGCAGCCCGCCTTTCATCAGCAGTGTTATGTACAACGTTTCGGTGTAGGGCCAGTTGATGTACGGGGGGAGCCCGGGTCCATAGCCCGTGAGGAGATTGGGGGCCACCAGAGGGATGTACTGTTCCTTCCAGACATCGAGCCGGTATCGGATGGTCTGTGGCAAGAACCCGGGTCCCGCTGTCCCGCTTGCCTGTCCCACCCGGCTCTGGAACTGCTGATCGAGGCGAGCAGACAGAAATGGTCCGAGCAGGACGATGACCACGAGGGCGCCAACCGCCATCCAGCCGATCACCTTCCGTGAGCGGCCACTGATTGCCCCGAGCACGATCGACCCTGCAATGGCGCCGACGATCGGAGCGAGGGTAAGCGTCAATGTGATGCCGACCACCGCGAACGCGAGGACGATGCTCAGTGACCGCCGGCTCATCACCTGCTGTTGCGTGTCGAGCAGCAGGGCCGAACACAGCAAGATGATGATCAACATGTACCCGCCGAGCGAGTGCCAGTGATCCATGATGCCGGTGGCACGCGGGAGTCCTCCATTGCTGTAATGGACGCTGGCGGCCGCGACGCTGTTGACGACGGACTTGATGAACGCTCTCGTGGAGCCGACGTTGAAGAACTGCAGTACGGCGCTGATCGAAACCGGAACGCTGCCGAGCAGCAGCAGCTGCATTGCCCGCCGCCGAAGCTGCGGGGTGTCGAGAGTGACTACGACGCTGCGGTAGAGCAGGAAGAACTGCAGTGGTCCGATGAGCTGGCCGTTGAGGTCCGCGGTGAAGGCAGTGCCTCGAGCGAGCATGTCGCCGGCCCCGAGCGCAAGAGTGGCCACGACGTACGCCAGGGCCATCGCATCAAGCAATCGCCAGCGTATCGGGACGCGGGATCCAGCGAAGAGCAGTACCGGAACGGCTACTCCGGCGATCAGAACCTCCGAAGGCCGCAAGCCGGGCAGGATCAGGCCCCGTCTGAGCGCGCAGATGACAGGCGCCACCGCCACGACGGTGAGGACCGCGGCGGCCGGACGGAGCAGGATGGTCAGCCCGGCAACCACGGCCACAAGGGCCACCGCTCCCAGTTCGGCTTGCAGTCCGGTCCCGACACCGATGACCGCGGCCGACAGCAGAACGAGGATGACGGCGCCCAAGCCGCTCGCAAACGGTCCCAGTGGCGAGCCTTCTCGGAAGGTTGCGGGCCCTCCCAGACCGGCCGGCCCGGCTGGCGCATCCAGTTCGCCTCGGTAAGCGCCTGCCACGGCCCCTCCCCTAGTGTCCAGCGGCAAGGATAGCTGGATGCCAACCGGCTGTCTGCGCCCAACGACCTGTAGATGGTACGCGGCGTGACGCAGGAACGCGCGTCTCCGCAGGGGTTCGAGCTGGATCTGATAGCGTAGACCCTCGCTCGGCCAGGCTGGCCGCGACCGCACTGATCCCCAGGATTGCGCAAGAAGTGATGACCAGACCTATGGCCGACTCCCCGGGCCTGAGGCCGACGGTGAGCATCGTCATCGACAACTACAACTACGAGCGGTTCCTCAGTGACGCCATCGAATCTGCACTGGGGCAGACGTATCCGAGCGTAGAGGTCGTCGTGGTCGACGATGGCTCCACCGATGGTTCGCGTCGAGTGATCGACCGTTACCGCCACCAGGTGGTCACCGTGGCGCAGTCCAACGGGGGGCAGGCGGCGGCGCTCAACGCCGGCTTCGCCGCCTCCACGGGGGACCTGGTGATCTTCCTGGACGCGGACGATGAGTTGCACCCCCAAGCGGCCGACTGGGTCGTCCGGCACTTCCGGCCGGGCGTGGCGAAGTTGCATTTCCGGCTCAACGCCGTGGACAAAGATGGCGCGCCGCTCGGCTTCACGAACCCTCCCTCGTCCCAGCCTCTGGCTGCGGGTTCGGTGGTGCCGTCGTTGCTGAGCATCGGCCGGTACACCACGCCGGTGATGAGCGGCAACGCCTTTGCCCGAGATGTCCTGGAACGCATTCTGCCGATGCCTGAGACCGAATGGCGTATCTCGGCGGACGGCTACCTCGTCACGGCCGCCCCGTTCTACGGTGCGGTTGTTCCAATCCAGGAGTCTCTCGGCGCATACCGCATCCACGGAGCCAATGCGTGGGCGCCCGACACCATCGACGCCGCCAACCTGCCGAGACGCATCAGGCACGACCTCGCCAAATACGCCTTGATCGAAGCGCTGGCGACGGCCAACGGATTCCCGGCTCCGCGCCACCTGGATATGAACGACCATAACCACCTGCGGCACCGGATCGCGTCGCTACGGCTGGACCCACGAAGCCACCCGGTGGGAGACGACCGGCGTTGGCGCCTGGCCTTGTGGGGGATCGCCCGAACGGTGTTCCACTCAGACCTCGACGCACGCCGCCGTCTCATCTTCGCGGTCTGGTTCGCGACCGTCTCGTCCGCCCCTCGCTTGCTGGCACGTAGGGCCATTCTGCTCCTGTACGTGCCACAGAGCCGAGGCCGCATCGCTCGGAGGGTGATGGGAACGAGGAGCTCGTCGTGACCTCGGCCGCGACCAGGGGCAGGCGCTGACGTCACACACATGCCGCCGCCGCTGCGGACATGGCGTCCGCATGCCGGACGGCGCAGCGCCACAGCGCGAGATCCCGATCCTGCCGGACCAGCGCGGCCGCCTCGTCGCTGAGGACCGCCGGCCTGCCCTGGGCCGTCGCGACGTCTCCCGCCGCGGTCCCGATCAGGCGGGGCAGCAATTCCGCCACGTAGCGCGCCCAGCATGCGACGACGAATGGCACGAGGAGCCGGGAATCGACCGACAGACGTGCCAGCCGCCGGGCGATCAGCGGCAGCGCCCATGGACGCGGGCCGATGAACGCCCGCTCGAAGGCCTGGACCTGGCCACCAAGCTTGTGCACCCGCGACAGCGAGAACGCCACGAAGGCGAGGAACAGGCAGTAGTCGTGCACCGGTAGGCCCTGCGGCTGGGACAGCTCCCAGTCGACGACGCCAACGCACTCGCCCGGCCCAAGCAGAAGGTTCGGATGCGTGAGATCGCCGTGCTCGAAGACGAACGGGAAGTGTTCCTCGGCGAGCGGATCGACGATTCGCATGGTCTGGTCGACGAGCCGGCGTGTCTCGTCCCCAAGCGCCGCCCGTCGGGCGAAGTCACCCAGCGGTGCCGCGATCATCCGGTCGAACCAGGCGCCGTCGTCGCTGCTCATCCCCGTCACGGGCAGCCCGTCGAGCCAGCGCTCGATCAAGGCGATCACGCGCTGGGGGTCCTTGCGCAGGGCCCGGTGGTGTAGGGCCTCGCCGCGGACGGCGGTCTCGATGAGGATCGGCTGACCGTCCACGTAGTCGAGCAGGACCAGTTCGGGATAGGAGCATCGGCCTTCCGGCCACAGGTCTCGCAGGCGGCGCAGGTTTGCGTACTCGCGGCGCAGTCCCGCGTCGTCGTCGGCGCGGCGCGGGAGCTTGGCGACGAGGCGGATCTCGTCGCCACCCGCAGGCACGACCAGGGCAATAACGTGCCGCGAGGTGCGGAAGCGCGGAGTGACGAACACACAGTTCACGTCCATGGGCAGGCCGAGGCGGTCGAGCCCCAGCTCGTCGCGTCGGCTGGTGAGCAGCCGCTCGACGAGATTCACCGGCGCCCTCCGTCCAGCGGCGGTCGGCGACCGAGCACGCTGGCGTCACGTACCGCGAGCTCGATGAGCCCGGTGGCTGCGAGGAGGCGGCCCGCCATGGCCTTGGCGTGGCCGGCGGCCGAGCCCTGATGGCGACGGAGGACGAGCCGGACGCCGGCGGGATCGCCCAGGGGGACGAGGAAGGCGGCAGCGTCGTGGTTGGGTACGTGCCAGTGGGCGGTGACCTCGGTGAGGCCGGTGTCGACGAACGCGCGGCGCCAACGTGACACCGGACGGGCGCCTGCCGGGGCGGCCCCATGGTGCCGTAGGACCCGCCTCACCTCCGCGTACACCCACCCGCCGGGGCGGACGAGATCTCGGCCGGCGCTGATCGATCCGAGCGACGCGTCCTTGAGCACGGCGAGGTCGAACGCCGACGGCGAGGGCTGGTCGGTGTCCGCACCGACGATCGTCAGGTCTGCATGTGCGCGAAGGGCGCCGATCAGTGCCGCGTCGTGGCGGCCGATGTAGACGATGCAGGCAAGCTGCGGCCGAGGCAGCAGGAACCGCCAGTCGATGCGACGCGACGCCTGCAGCAACAGCGCCGGATCGTCCGGTCCATCACCCGCATGCCATGGTCGAGCGTCCGGGGGCAGTTCATCAGCCATCGACCTGCGGCCTCACTCGTCGATCAGGCGTCGTACGAGCGGTACGCGGGCCAGCTCCGGAAAGGTCCCCGCCAGCCGTAGTGTGTGCCGGTTGAGACGGACGACGACGAGCGAGACCGTCGCCGCGACGGCCACGCCGACCAGCAGCGGCGGGTGTGCGACCTGCTCAACGAGCCCCATCAGGGTGATTCCTCCGACGATGGTTAGGTAGAACCGAAGGTAGCGTGGGTCAAAGACACCCACACCCGTGCCGCGCAGTCCGGCCTGCTTCAGCACATTGTGCAGCACCAGTGTGGCCAGGACCGCCACCGCGGCGCCGGTCGCACCGAAGCGAGGGGTGAGCACCAGGTTGGCGGCAAGGGCGAAGGCCGCCGTGCAGCAATTGATCACCAGGACGTACCGGATCTTGCCGAGCATCTGAATCGTGAGGCCGTTGAAGCCGAGGGCGGTGTTGATGTACGTGCCGAGCGAGAGCAGGACCAGGTACGTCGCGGAGTCCGCGTAGCGCATGCCAAAGAGCCGGACGGCCAACGGCCCTGCGAGTGCCGTGGTCACCGCGAAGATGGGGAAGGTCAGCGCCGCCAGCCAACTCGCCGTCTGCCAGTAGAGGTCGCGCATGCCGTCGCGGTCAGCCCGCGCCCACAGGCGTCCGGCTGCTGGGGTGAACAGGATGCCGAAGCTCAGCATCACCATGGCGTTCAGCGCGGCGACCGGCTGCACGGCGCGGAACGCCGCGACCTCGGACGGCGGGCGGAAGTACCCCAGCACGACCGTCGCCAACGCGCTCGTGGCGACGTAGACGACGTTGGTTGATAGCAGCGGCAGGCCAAACGAATACAGCTCGCCGACCGGGAGCCTGAGACGGCGCAGTCGCAGCCCGTACTTGACCCATTGGGGGCGCAGCAGACGCACGAGCAACCCGCCGTAGAGCGTCACGCCGATGACGCCGACGGCGAGGTAGCCGAGCGCGAGGAACCCTACCGACCTGTGCCCGGCGACGAGGAGGACGACGACGAGCAGCCGCAGTAACGGTTCGAGCAGATATCTTCGGACGAAGATGGCCCGGGGCCTCTCCATGACCGCGAAGACGTTCAGGGTCACCTGGTCCAGCGCCTGCAGCGGCGCCAAGGCGATGAGCACGACCAGCAGCGACAGTGCCGCCGGGTCGACGCCCACGGTCGAGGCGACGCGGAGCCCTGCCACCGTGAACACCGCCCCGACCGCGAGCAGGCCAGTGACCGCGATCGTGGCGATCTCGACAGCCAGCACGCCGAAGAACCGGGCTTGGTCGCGGGTCTCGGAGTACACCGAGAGGAACCGCGTATCGGCCCGATCCAGCCCCAGAGCCAGTACCGACTGGAGCAGCAGGACAACGGACCAGGCATAGCCGAAGATCCCGAAATCCTCCTTGCTCAGGTAGCGGACGACGATGACCTGGGCGACGAAGGTCGTCACCATCGAGACGACGCGGCCCAGCAGCATGAGGCTCGATCCCCGGATCTGGCTGCTCGTCACCGAGGAGTGCGCGTGGTGCCGTCCCGTGCCCGAAGCGGGATGCCGCATCGAAACGGGCTCTTCGGTCGCATCCGCCTGTGCAAACGCCTGCGCGGCATTCTGCCGCCGCACGCCCTCTTGCCGCCTCCTGGCCATCACGCGTGGGCACCGGCGTAGCGCCGCCAGAGCAGGGCCGCCACCGCGCGGTGGACGTCCGCCGCCGGCTTGCTCGCATCGACGACGGCCGTATTCGGGAGGCGCTCCCGCATCGAAAGGTAGCGTCGGCGGAAGTCCTCGAGCCGCGTGAGGCCGAGCTCGCCCTTGCGGCCATACATTGTGGCGGCCGGCACGTCGAGCACGATGACAAGGTCCGGGGCGGGGCAGGTGTGCCGGATGAGCGCGTAGCTGACGCGTGCGCGCAGCTTCTCGCCGCCAGGGGCCAGCAGAGCGTCGTAGGTGTAGCGGTCGAATACGACGAGCCGACCGCGGCGGCGCTGGTAGCGTGCGGCGAGACCCTTGCTGGTGAACTCCATCAGTCGCAGCAGCAGCATCAGCCCAGGCATGCGCCGAAGTCGCAGCGCACGCTCGGACGTGCGCAGGACTCCCATGTAGACGACCCGTGTCGGCAGCACGAACTGCCGCCTGAGCGTCTCGGCCAGGGTTGTCTTGCCGGCCCCGTCGGGGCCGAGGAGCGCGACCGTCAATCCGTGGCGCGCACCCCACGGCGGCGGGCCGAGCCGGCCGCGGACCCGATCGGCGAAGACACGAGCGTTCACCCGGAGAGCTTCGCGCCGCAGCCATGAACCGCGCAGCCGCGCGGCGAGTGCCACGAGTTCGTCCCAGTCGCCGCGGCGGACGGCATCGAGGAGGTCCTCTGGGTTCACCGTCGGCGGTAGGTGGAGCCGGACAGCGTCGAGCAGTGCGCCGCCAGCGGTGGTGGCGTCGCCGAAGGCGTCCAGGACGGCCCCGCGGCGGTCAAACGGGACAGCGTCCTTGTCCAGCAGGTAGTGCAGCAGTAGGGCCCAGAACTCGTCGTCAGGGCCCAGTCGCCACAGCGGCTCGTCGCGTACCCTTGCCGCGAGGCACGCCTCGGCCGCACTCGTCGTGAGCTCCTGATGCCGACCGAAGGACAGTTCGGAGACGACGTCGAGTTCGAGCCAACGCCCCGCCTGCTCGTCGTAGGCCACGAAGAAGCGGTGCGACCCGTGACCCGGCCGCAGCACCTGGGCGAAGCCGACCGGCATGAGCACCGCCTCCAGCCGCGGAACCGCCGTGCGCTCGACGAGCAGGTCCACGTCGCCGGAGACGAGACCCGCCCTCGGGTCGCCGCGCAGCAACGCCCACCGGACGCCGTGCTCATCGAGTGCGGCGAGGGCCGCGTCCACGGACGGCCTCGCCGGCGAGGCCGTGAGGGACGTGGTCGCCGGCGGTGCCGGTCGATGGACGGAGCAGGCCCTGTCTATGGCTTCCTCCGGCAACGACTGGCACCCCCCTGGCGGGCAACTGCAGTAGACCCCGAGCGCCGAACTATAGTCGTACGGCACCCCAGCGCGGAAGACTCAGACGGACTGGTGCCGCCGAAGCGCTGCGGTCGACCCCCACGCGTACCAAGACGATTAACCCGCCGCGGGTGAGTGGATTAGACGCAATCGCCGTAGCCGCGGTCCCTCAGACGCACGATACCAATACACCAACATGGCGCTTTAGCATAGTCTCATGCGACGAACCGACCTGCGCTCGCCTGGTCGCCGGGGACCTGCGTACATGTCGGTGAATGCTCGCTCAGGGGGCACCGTTCATGACCTCACCAACGCAAGCGCGGCGACGAGTCGTCCGTCGGTACAGGATCGCTCGTGTCGCGCTGGTGCTGGCAGTCCTCGGCGCCACCGTCGCCGTGGTGACGTCGTCGGCGAGCGCCGCGCTCACCCAGCATCAGCGGCAGATCGCCGTCGGCTCCAACGCGGTGTCAGCCTCGACGTTCTCGCTGACCGTGCCCGCAGGGGTCAGTACCGTCGTGGGCCGGCATCTTGTGGTGGCCTACCTGTTCTCGGGCGCGGGCACCAACGAGGTCACCGCAATCACCGACACACGTGGGAACGCATACACGATCAATGTCGTCAAGAAGAACTCCGGCACCACCGGCTTGACCGTCGTGGTGGCGTCCGCCAAGATCACGACCGCACTGGTCGAAGGCGACCAGGTGACCGTAACGCAGAACGCCATTACCACCTATCACCTCCTGCAGGTCTACGAGTTCGACAACTTCGATCCGACGTCCTGGGTAGACAAGAGCGCCACCCGGAGTGCCAGCGGGACCGCGGTTTCCACAGCGGCAACCGCAACGACGGCACAGCCGAACGAGACGTTGTTCGCAGCCGTCGGCTTCGGCGACACGACGGCGACCCTCACCTCGGCGTCCGGCTGGACGGACTCGGGAGCCGTGGAGGCCTCGGGGACCAAGATCAAGGGCCTGGCGACGGCCGTCAACGATGTCGCGGCGACCGGAGCCTACGCCTACTCGGGGGGGCTCTCCGCATCCGAGCAGTGGGTTGCCGTGCTCGTCACGTTCAAGACCGTGAGTCTCCCGTCGTCGCCACCGACGGCGAGCTTCTCGGCGGCGCCGACGTCCGGGACGGCGCCCTTGACCGTGCAGTTCACCGATACCTCGACGGGCGGACCGACGGCCTGGGCTTGGGACTTTGGTGACGGCAGCAGCTCCACGGCGCAGAATCCCAGCCACAGCTACGCCACCGCGGGCACCTTCACGGTGGCGTTGACGGCCAGCAACGCCGGCGGCAGCGACACCGCCACCCAAACCGGGCTGATCTCAGTGTCGGTGTCCGGCAACGTCGGCTACCAGGACGGATCGACTTCGGGGGCCGGAAACGCGGCCACGGGCGAGAAGCCAGAGAGCAAGCTGTGGTGGAACGACGGCTCCTGGTGGGCGTCGATGTTCGATGCGACCAGCCAGACCTACCACATCTTCCGGCTCGACCGGTCGCACGAGACGTGGGTCGACACCGGCACGCTCCTGGATGATCGTCCGAAGTCACGCTCGGACGCATTGTGGGACGGCTCGCACCTCTACGTCGCGTCCCACGTCTTCGCCAGCTCCTCGAGCACCGCGGCATCAGGCAATCCGGCGCGGCTGTACCGGTTCAGTTACGACCCGACCACGAATGCCTACAGCCGCGACGCCGGCTTCCCGGTGCAGATCAACAATTACTCGTCGGAGACCTTGACGATCGACAAGGACTCGGCCGGGGTACTGTGGGCGACCTGGGCGCAGGGCAACACGATCTACGTCAACTCGACGACCGGTGGCGACGCGGTGTGGGGGACGCCGTTCCTCATCCCCGTCTCCGGGGCGACCGGGCTCCACGGCGACGACATCTCGGCGGTTGCCGCGTTCGGCGGGAACAAGATCGGCGTGATGTGGAGCAACCAGGCGGCGTCGGCAATGTATTTCGCGATCCATGCCGACAACGACGCACGCGACGTCTGGGGCGCCAGCCGCACGGCGGTGCAGGGTCCGTCGATGGCTGACGACCACATCAACCTGAAGCAGCTCGAGGGTGACCCGTCAGGACGGGTCTTCGCCGCGGTCAAGACGAGCCTCAATGACGCCGGAGCGAACACGTCGGCCCCGCAGATCCTGGTCCTTGCCCGCGACCCCGCGACGGGCAGCTGGTCCAGCTACGCATTCGGTCGAATCAGCGACTGCCACACCCGGCCCGTCCTCGTGCTCGACTCCGAGCACGGGATCCTCCACGTCTTCGCCACCGCTCCGGACAGCGGGTGCCCGTTCTCGGGGTCACCCGGAACGATCTTCGAGAAGACCTCCCCGATGAGCAACATCTCCTTCCCGCAAGGTCGCGGGACTCCGGTGATCCGCGATGCCGCGTCGCCCAACCTCAATAACGTGACGGCGACCAAGCAGAACGTGACGAGCGCGACCGGTCTCGTCGTGCTCGCCAGCAACGACGTGACGAAGCGGTACTGGCATGCCGACATCGCCCTTGGAGCCCAATGAGGGCGGCACGCCGTACGCGTGGGACGCCCACGTCCGCCTCTGCCACGAGTCCTGATCTCGGTTCCACACCTCGGCCACGTATCGTAGGATCCGCGCCGACAGGGCCAGACGCACGACCGCGGCTCGACGCCTTTGCTCGGTCACCGTCCCGAGGACGGCAGCCAAGCTCATATGGCATCGTTGAGACACAAAGGGCGAGCAGAGGCCCGTGGCTGTCCCAGCTGAGGATCGGAATTGAGCGACGACAACGCACTTGAGGCCCGCGCCTTCCACCAGACGCCCGGCCCGGCTTCTCGGCCGGACACCAGCCGCCGGCCGAGCACGGATGTGGCGATCATCGGGGCGGGTCCCTACGGGCTGGCAGCGGCGGCGCAGCTCCGGCGCGTGGGTGCCGGGGTACGGATCTTCGGTGAACCGATGTCCTTCTGGCAGACGATGCCGGTGGGGATGCTGCTCCGGTCCAACTGGACCGCGACCTGCATCGCCGACTTCCACGGCCCGCTGTCGCTCGACACCTACTGCGAGGCGACCGGCAACCGCTTCGGTCGGCCTATCCCGCTGGACCGCTTTGTCCAGTATGGGCTTTGGGTACAGCGGCAGGTCGCGCCGGACCTCGACCGTCGGGCGGTTGCCCGGGTCGAAGTTGATGGCGCCGCCTTCCGGCTCACCCTGAACGACGGCGACCAGCTGCGGACCGGCCGGGTGGTGGTGGCGTGCGGGATCGCCCCCTTCGCGCGCAGGCCGCCACAGCTTGCGGGGTTGTCCCCGGAGCACGCCACCCACACGAGCGACCATCGTGAGTTCTCGCGCTTCAGGGGACAGCACGTTCTGGTGGTCGGGGGTGGCCAGAGCGCGCTCGAGTCTGCCGCGCTCCTGCACGAGGTGGGAGCTCAGGTGGAGGTGCTGGTGCGTCAGAATCACGTGAACTGGCTGCACGGCGGCAAGTACCACCGCAAGCTCGGTCGTCTGGCGCCGTTGGTCTACGCTCCCACCGACGTGGGCCCAATGGGGCTGTCCCGGCTGGTCGCCGTGCCGGACCTCTTCCGGCGGCTCCCCCGCGGTGTTCAGGAGCCGCTCGCCTATCGCGCGATCAGGCCCGCCGGCGCAGCCTGGCTGGTGTCTCGCCTCCAGGAGGTACCGATCGATCTGGGCCGGGAGGTCCGAGCGGCCCGGCCCCTCGGTGACAAGCTGTGCGTGGAGCTCGACGGTGGCGAGACTCGGATTGTCGACCATCTGCTTTACGGCACCGGGTACCGCGTGGATATCGGACGCTACCCGTTCCTTGCGCGGGAACTGGTCGAGACGATCCGACAGGTCAACGGCTATCCGGTCCTGCGGCCAGGGCTCGAGTCGTCCGTCCCCCGGCTCCACTTCCTCGGAGCACCGGCGGCCTGGAGCTTCGGACCGATCATGCGGTTCGTCTCGGGAAGCTGGTACGCCAGCCGGTCCCTCGGCCGGTCGATCAGCCGCCGCGCCGCCACGGATGCGGTAGGAGCCGCCGCATGATCCAGGCACGCTCCCGTCGGAGCAAGCAGCACGGGATGCTTGTCGGTGGACGCGGACAGGCTGGTGCCATCGTCATCGGTGGCGACTACCAAGGGTTGGGAATCGTGCGTAGCCTCGGCCGCCGGGGCATCCCTGTGTGCGTGATCGACGACGAGGCCTCGATCGCCCGGGTTTCCCGGTTTTCGACGCGGGCTATCCACGTCCCGAGCCTCAAGGACGAGCCATCCACCCTCGACACGCTTGATGCGGCGAGGCGCGCGCACGGGCTGGAGGGATGGGTGCTGTTCCCGACCCGCGAGGAGACCGTCGCCGCGCTGGCTCGTAACCGCGCCTGGCTGGCCCAGTCGTTCCGGGTCCCGACGCCGGACTGGGAAACGATCCGGCACGCCTGGGACAAGCGCGAGACCTACCGCCTTGCGCAGACGCTCGGCATCCCGATACCCAAGACCTGGATTCCGCTGGACGAGAACGAGCTCCACAACCTGAACATGCGTGGACCGGCGATCGTCAAACCCGCGATCAAGGAGCACTTCTTCTACGAAACCCGCGCGAAGGCGTGGCGCGCGGACACTGAGAGCGACCTGCGCCGGCTCTTCCGGAAAGCCGTCTCCGTCGTGGGCGCGGGCGAGGTCATCGTCCAAGAGCTGATCCCGGGGGACGGCAATCAGCAACACTCCTACTGCGCGTTCTTCAAGGACGGCGAGCCGGTCGCCAGCATGACCGTCCGTCGTCGGCGTCAGCACCCTTCCGACTTCGGCCGGGCCAGCACGTTCGTCGAGACCGTGGACCTTGCGGCGCTCGAGGAGCCGTCGCTGCGGTTCCTTCGGGCGATCGGGTACTACGGCCTCGTCGAGCTGGAGTACAAGCTGGACCCCCGGGACGGAGAGCACAAGCTCCTCGACGTCAATGCCAGGACCTGGGGCTACCATTCCGTCGGCCCGGCTGCTGGAGTCGACTTCCCGTACCTTCTCTTCTGCGACCAGCTGGGGTGCGAGGTGCCCCGAGCGCGGGGCCGGCCGGGAGTCCGATGGATCCGGCTCGCCACTGACGTGCCGAATGCGGTCGTCGACATGCGGGCCGGAAGGCTACGGCCACGCGAGTACCTGACCTCCCTGCGTGGCATCGACACCGAGGCGGTATTCTCGGCGCAGGATCCCGTTCCTGGGATGTACGAGCTCGTGCTGCTGCCCTATCTGTTCTTGAAACGGGGGCTGTGAGCCAGCCATGTTCGAGGCCACCCATCCCTTCCTGTTCTTCGACTACTTCCGGGTCCCGTACCAGCTCGCGCCACCCCGCGCAGATCGGCCGGACCCTCCGGGAGCCTCCATCGACCGGTTCTGCGGGCGACTCTGGAAGGTTCCTGTCGAGGACGGTACAAGAGCGACCTTGTCGTGGCTGGTAGACGACTCGCACGAGATCCGGAAGAGCGGGGCGGTGGCCGGCCAGTACGTCTTGAACGGGAACCCCATCTTCGGCCACGTCGTCCCCGACTCGGTTGCCCGCCAGTGGTTGGACGGCACGGGTGGGTGGCGGCCGGTGGAATCCATCTCGAATGCGGCAGGCCGCCCGGTCGCGTCGGTCTGGCAGGCCGCCGATGGGAGCGTCTTCCTCCCCTTCGACCCAGGGGAGGTGATGCGCCGGTTCTGGAGCGAAGCCTATGGGAGCATCGGCCAGGCAACGCTCGTGGCCGGCATTCGCTCGGCGCTCGTCAAGGGGTACTACACGGTCCGCCCGGTGATGCCCCGTCCGCTCCAGATCGCGCTGCGCCGGATCTTCACTCGAGTTCAGCGAAGGTCGATGTTCCCGCGGTGGCCGATCGAGGACGCCCTCCACGACCTCTACGAGTGGCTGTTCAACCGGCTCGCCGCGTTTGCCGGCTGCCCCGTTCCCTGGCTGGACCTGTGGCCTGACGGTCGGGCGTGGGCCCTGGTGCTGACCCACGACGTCGAGACGTCGGTCGGGTGCCGCGACCTGCACCTGCTGCGGGACGTCGAGCGGGAGCTCGGCCACACCTCATCGTGGAACTTCGTGCCGCTCCGCTACAACGTGGACGACGCCATCCTGGACGCCTTGCGCGCCGAGGGCTGTGAGATCGGTGTCCATGGCCTCCTCCACGACGGCCGCGACCTTGGCTCCCGGCGGCTGTTCAGAAAGCGGCTGCCCAAGATCCGCGAGTACGCCCGCCGGTGGGACGCGGTGGGATTCCGAGCCCCGGCCACACAGCGGGTCTGGCAGTGGATGCCCAGGATGGGTTTCGACTATGACACTTCCTATCATGACACCGCGCCCTACGAGCCGACCCCGGGAGGGTGTTGCAGCTACCTCCCCTACTTCAATGAGGGCATGGTGGAGCTGCCGATTACGCTGCCGCAGGACCACACGATCTTCGCCATCCTCCAACATCCGGATGAGACGCTGTGGACCCAGAAGGCGGCCCATGTCCGGAACCGCGGCGGGATGGTGCTGGTCCTCACGCATCCCGACTACGTCGGCGACCCTCGCCTGGTGGAGGGGTACCGTCGTCTCCTGAAGGGCTTGGAGTCCGACCCCTCGGTCTGGCGGGCGCTGCCACGAGAGGTCAGCGACTGGTGGAGGCGGAGGGCCGGTTCCAGGCTTGAGCAGACGAAGACGGGTTGGACTATCCGGGGTCCGGCGATGCCAGATGGCAGCGTCCGATTCGCTCGGACGGGAGAGCCCGCCCTGGTTGCGGACGATGCCGGCCCGCAGTGGGCGGGCGGGGAATCGTGAGGCAACGTCGTCAACCGCGCACGTCGAAGGTGGTGTCGATGGCGTCGGTGAACCGCCGGCTGAGGGTGGCCGTGGCATCCTCCATGGTCCAGCCGGGGGCGGCGGAGAGCTTCATGCCCGGCGGGGCGACCACGTCGATGCGGAGGCCGGGCGCCAGGATCAGCACCTGGGGATCGGCGGTGAGCCGGTAGCGGAATCCACCAGCCTTGGCGCGCGCCGCCTTCGGGGTCAGATAGCGCACGGTGAAGCTCGTGGACTGGCCAGGAGCGAGATCGACATCAACCCGGACCAGAGGGCGGCCGTGCTCGCTGACCACAGAGGGCCGGACCGGGCGGCCATCGCGGGTGGTCTCCTCCAGGGTAGCGCCGGGGGGGAGGTAGTTGGCGAGGACGGCGGCGGCGCGACCCGAGGTGTAGCCGACCTCGGCACTGGCCTGGATGGGCTCGTTGGACGGCACGTCGTTATCGAGGGTGATGGTTCGGGTAACCTCGGCGGACCCGTCCGGCCGGAGCTGAACGAGGTGGTGGATCGACCGGCGCTGGAAGTAGTCCATCCGGCTGCGGTTGGTGTTGAGGGTGTAGACAGCCAGGTAGTCATTTCCGGCCTGGGACAGCCCGCCGTACATCCCATTGTTGGCGAGCACCCGTTGTAGAGCGGGGTCAGCCGCGTAGATCTGCATCTGCCTTCGAGCGCCGGCGGCGCCGAGGACCCTACCGGTTGCGACCAGGTCGCGGCCGCTCAGCAAGCGCTCGACCAGCGCGTTGAGCAGCGCATCGTTGTAGGGGCGGCGCTGCTCCCGGCTCGGCCAGCGTACGTAGGCGTCGTGGGTGGTCTGCTGGACGAAGTTGGCGGCGGTGAGCCGGCCGTAGCCGGAGACGGTGATCGGCCCGGTGTCTTGCAGCAGGGCCCGCATCGCCAACGGGTCCATGGCGATCACGCCGTCAGGCGTCGGCCGGCCCCCGGCCGCATAGGCGCGCAGCAGCTCCTGGCCGGAGGTCGGGAAGTCCGGCGAGGAGTTGGCCAGGGAGAACTCGGTGAACCTCCCCCCGCGGGCCCATGGGTCGCCGGCCACGGCCGACCAGGTCGCCTGGGCGCTGTGGACGTTCTCGGCGATCTCCCCCTGGCGGGCCTTGATCCCGACGACGCCCTTGTCGAGGGTCACCTCGAGCACGGCCAGGGGAACACCGCCGCCGGGACGGAGCTCGGCGGGATTGGTGAGGGCGACCAGGTAGGTCCGGGCGTGGCCGGCCCCGACGGCGGCGGGCAGAGCCTGCAGGGTGGGCACGACCGGCTGGGCCCGGGCGACGGCCTCGTCGAGCCGTTCGAGCGCCCAGCGCTTGGTCTGGTCCGCGCCGGGGGCGAACGGCCCGCCGCGCACCTGCGCGAGCTCGGCGCGGACCCGGTTGAGCTCCTCGACCAGGCCCTTCGCCTGAGCGACCGCGTCGTCCAGGGCGTTCAGGTCGAAGCGACCGTGCTCGAGCACCGCGAACCGGCCGGACTGCAGATGGACCGAGACCGCGACAGCCCGTTCAGCGGCGCTGGTCAGATCCCGGGAGGCGGCGAGCAGATGCCTGACGTCGCTGACGCCACCGCCGAGCACGGGCAGGCGGGCAGCTACCCGCATCGGGCGACGGGCGGTGATGGACTCGGCGACGTCGAGGTTGCGGGAGGCAGCTTGTATCGCCGTGTTGGCGGCGTCCGGGTCGCCGCGGCGAAGCGCTGCCTCGGCCTTGGTGAGCTCGGTCCGCAACCCGACGGCCTCGACGCCCAAGTCCGCCCTTGCTTGAAGCAGGCCGAGCACCAGCCAGCCCCCGACGACCACCACCACGCCCAGTGCTCCCCACAGGGCCCCGTGGGCGATGGTCAAGTGCCGGCTCTTCGGCCACCACTTGGGCCGTGCTCTCAGTCGGTCGTCCGCCGGTGGCCGGCTGGGCCGAGGTGGCTCCTCGGCCGCTGGCTGATGACCGTCCGATGCTGGCCGGGTCGGCGGTTGGGCGGCCTCCGTCTCGGACGCGATCTCCTCCGAGCCCGCCAGGCCCTGTGCCGTTTCCTTTGGTGGAGCGGCCGGCCGAGCGGCCTGGGCGGCCGGCTCCGTCGTCGCGATCGCCCCAGTAGCGGGCCCGGCGACCAGCGCGCGGGGTACCCCTGTCGGGGCGGGGCGCGCCGGGCTCGACCGGGACCCGAGCCGGAGCCTGCGCTGCTTGGTGCTCGTCTGCTGCAAGTCGGAGTTCGCCGGTTCCAGGTCGGTTGGAGGCGGGGAGACCTGACCGGAGGGGGACCTACCGGCCGGGCCGCTGGTCGCATCCATGCCAGCCAGGATCTCGACCAGATCGGAGAGGCTGAGTGGCCGGCGAAGCACCAGCCGGTCCGGGTCCGGCGGCAGGTTCGATGCCTGCTCGCCGGACGTGAGCAGCACCACCACGCGACCTGTGTGGTGCTGGCGGACCCAGGAATAGGCGGCGGCCCGCTCCCCGGCGTCCAGATCCAGCACCACCGTGGACATCGCCCTTCCCGGCCACATCGACGACCGGTGCGACGCGTCGATGCGGGCCACCCAAAGGCGGCCCCCCGCCAGGACCTCGATGCTCTTGCCGAGGAGCGGATCGCTGGAGACCAGCAAGACCGAGACTGCCACTGTGCCCCCCTCTCGGACCTTCGAGGGGCCACGGGAGGATATCGTGCCAAGCACCCAGCGAAGCGAACGGGCGATGCGGTAACCATTGTACGTATGTGCCCCTGAACGGGTTAACCATCGCGGTCGCCATGCTCAGAAACGACCCGGCTCACCGGTACGGCTAGTAATGGCACGCACGCCAGTCGTAATGGCGCGCCAGCCAAGGCAACCGGCCGGTACCAGCCCGGGCCACCTGGGGCCCTTGCAGCTCGGGCTGCCCGCATACACCATCGGGCACGAGCTCCCGCTGATGCGGGCCATCCCAACTTCATCGGCGATAGACTTTCCTCTACACATTCTCAAGGTTGACGAGAGACGACGCCAATGCGACTTGGCTACGCCATTCGAGCATCGCAGACCATGCTGCGTCATCCCCGGCAGGGAGTCGAGCGCATTCGGGGGCGCATCGACCGGCGCCGCGACAAGCGGGAGCTGGGCGCACTCGGGATTCCGGCGAGCGACCTCTACGGAGCGGTCGCGGATTGGGAACGACGTCTGCACGCGTCGCTCGACCTGCCGTGGCCGTGTCAGGCCGCGGCGTCGTTCGGTCAGGTGTGGGACAATCTCGTCGCTGAGCTTACCGACTCCGGCGTTCATGTTGGGATGGCCTCGTACGGCGGGTGGAACGACAGCGACCGAGCGTTCGCCGAGGCCATTTGGTGCATCATCGCCCACCTGCGCCCTGCAACTGTAGTCGAGACCGGCGTCGCTCATGGGGTCACGAGCCGAATCATTCTCCAGAGCCTTGAGCGCAATGGGAGCGGTCATCTGTGGAGCGTCGATCTCCCAGCGGTCGATCCGGCCCTGCACCGTGAGATTGGCATCGCGGTCCCAGAGGACCTGCAGCACCGTTGGACGTACGTCCAGGGAACGAGTCGTGAGCGGCTTCCACACCTGCTGACCGAGCTCGGGGAACTCCATCTCTTTGTCCACGACAGCTTGCACACCGGACGCAACCTACGCTTCGAGCTCGAGTCGGCCTGGGCGGCCATGCCACCTGGTGGCACGGCCGTGGTGGATGACATCGACCACAGCCTCGGCTTTCGGAGCTTCGTTGACCTGGCCAGCCCAAGAGCGTGGTTCGCGGCCCGACACGTCACCGGAGGCGGCCTGTGGGGGGTGGCGACCAAGGCCCGAACCTACCCGAGCCGTCGTCACCCTCAGCCGATGTCCGAGCACAACGCAAGCGGCGACCAAGCAGTTCAGGCCGGGGCGAGGCGCGCAGCAAACATCCGCGCCCTCAAGGCGGATCCGCGTTACAGAACTCTCAGACCGTCAGGGAGCAGGTACTCGTTGCGAGAGCGACGGCATGGGCGGATCGAGCAGGCCGTCGTCTGTGAGATCGCTGACGCGATCAAGGCGCTGGTGCGGCGTGAAAGCCGCCTTCTCCACATCCACGCCCGACACGGCCTGCCGACCCTGCTCTTCCGCGATCAGCTCGCTCGACCGGAACGTCCGGTCATCTACGACCGAGAGGACGGACGGGCTCCCGAAGCCAGCCTAGAAACCGATTTCGCGCAGGTGGATGTTGAGGCGGCCGAATTTCCCGCACCCGATGGCCACTTTGACATCGTGGTCTGGAACCGGGACCTCGTCACCGTGATGAACGTCGTGCCGGCGTTGAGGGAGGCGCGCCGCGTACTACGGCCGGGAGGCATCCTGGTCGTCGCTGTCCCTAACCTCGCCGCCCTCCACAACCGCCTGCTGCTTCTGGCTGGCCGTCAACCGACGACGCTGCACATCAACGACGGTGACCATATACGGGGCTTTACGATCCCCTCGATGACGAGATTCCTCGAGCGCGACCTGGGGTTCGGCATCCTCCGGGTGAGAGGCGTGGGTCTCGCCCCGATCACCGGCGCTGTCCTGCCACGCCCGCTTCGCGGCCTGAGTCACACCGTCGTCTGGGTCCTCCGAAAGGCTGGTGGCGTCACGCGAGAGGCTGCCACCCTGAGCGCGAAGCAGCCGGATAGCCCCCCCTCACCAAGCGACGGATCGTAAGGCAGTCCGGTGTCGCCAGGAGTTGAGCGTCGCGGGATCCGACCTGACGCCGGCTTGGGTCGTTCAGCCTGGTAATGCACGGGGCGCCCACGTGCCTAGCAAGTGTCACGGCTCCTCAGGACGGCTGGGATCGTCCGAAGGATGGTGGCGAAGTCCAGCGTCAAATTGCGCCGGCTGGCGTACTCGACGTCGAGGTCGAGCGCCTGCTGCATGGTCAGGAGGGCGCGGCCGCTCACCTGCCACAGGCCGGTGATGCCAGGCTTCACCGAGAAGCGGGTCCGGTGCCTCGGCTCGAACAGCTCTGCCTCGTAGGGGAGCACCGGTCGAGGGCCGACGAGCGACATCTCGCCGCGCAGGACGTTGATGAGCTGTGGCAGCTCGTCGAGACTGGTTTTCCGCAGGAGCCGTCCGATGGACGTCACGCGTGGGTCCCCGGTCAGCTTGTAGATCCCAAGATCGGGGTCGGCCGGAGCCGGACGTCCGGCGAGCATGACGGTCACGTACGCTCGGTGAATGCCGTCGTCGATGTCGTGGTACATGGTCCGGAATTTGAGCATGACGAACGTCGACCGCTGCTGCCCGACGCGGACCTGCCGGAACAGGGGAGGTCCGGGACTCGTGAGCCAGATCACGATCGCGATGGTCAGCATCACGGGGGACAACAGGACCAGGAGGACGCCTGCCAGCAGGATGTCGACGGCCCGCTTCGCGGCCCGGTCCAACAGGTGGCCGACCGTGCCGCTCCGGTGGGATTCGACCGCGCCGACGACGGCCCGAAGTCGTTCTGGGTCTGGCTCACGGTTGCTCTGGAGCGCTTGCGCCATTGATCCCCCTACTGCAGCGCGCCGGGAGGGGCCGACGAATGCGAGGCCGCCACTCGGGCGGCGTGGGCTGCGCGGAGACGCGTCTCGATGTCGCTGAGCTCGTCCACGCGCCGCGTCGGCACAGCGGGGCGACCAGCCCCGGGAGCGATCTGGAGGTCAACCTCCATGTCGTTGCGCCTCACCGACGAGTTGGTTCAGGCAGTCCGAGACGTACCGGACCTGCTCCTGGGTGATGTGAGGGAACACCGGGAGGGAGAGGATCTCGCCGGCGGCCCGCTCGGCCACCGGCAGCGGACCGGGGGTGTACGCCGCGTACGGCTCCTGCAGGTGGCAGGGGATCGGATAGTGAATGCCGGTCTGGATCCCCCTCCGCGTCAGGCCGTCCCGGACGAGGTCGCGGTCGGGAACCCGCACGACGTGCTGGTGGAAGGAGCTCTCCACGTCGTCGTCGATCCGCACCGTGCGGATGGCCGGATCGAGCAGGCGGCGGTAGGCCGCAACCGCCGAGCGCCTGGCCCGGTTCCATTCGTCCAGCCGTGGCAACTTGGCGGACAGCACCGCCGCCTGGAGCGCGTCCAGCCGGCTGTTGGTCCCAACCGCCGCGTGAACGTGGCTGGCGCCGGGCAGACGACCGTGGTTGCGCAGCGATTGGATCCTGGAGGCCAGCGGCGCGGCATCGGTCACGACGGCCCCGCCGTCGCCGAAGGCGCCGAGGTTCTTTCCCGGAAAGAAGCTGAAGCATCCGGCCACGCCGAGCGAGCCGGTCCGCGCACCTCGCCACGTCGACCCGTGCGCCTGCGCGGCATCCTCGATCAGTGCCAACTGCCTGGTGCGGGCCAGGTCCACGATGGCGTCCATCGCCGGCACGTTGCCGTACAGATGGACGACGATGATCGCCGCCGTCCGTGCGTTGATGGCGGGGGCAATCGTGTCGGGCGTTACGAGCAGCGTCTCCGGGTCGACGTCGACGAGCCGCGGAGTCGCCCCGGCCAGCACCACTGCCTCGGCGGTGGCGATGAAGGAATTGGCTGGGACGATGACTTCGTCGCCCGCACCGATACCGAGCGCGCGCAGCGTCAGCTGGATCGCGTCGGTCCCGTTGGCGACGCCCACCGCATGCTTGGCGCCGCAATAGGCCGCCCACTCCTCCTCGAAGCGCTCGACCTGCCGGCCGCCGATGAATGACGCGCCCGCCGTCACTTCCTTCCAGGCGAGCTCGAGCGCGTCTCCCACGTCAGCGCTCAGGGCGACAAGGTCGCTGAACGGCACCACGAGGTCGGCGTCGGTCCGCCTCTGGTCGGTGGCGCTCAAGAGACCTTCGCCAGTTCAGGCTCGGAGCCGTCGGCGCGCGAGACTTCCTCGAGGCTCACCAGCCGGCCGGTCCGCAGGGAGATGTCGGCGCATTCCAGGACTTGGACGACGCTCAATCCGTTTTCACCGTCTGTTCGCGGCCGGCTGCCGGTAAGCACGCAGGACACGAATTCGGCGTCCTGCACCCTCAATGGCTCCTCGAACGGCAGGTAGGGCGCGCGGATCTCGCCGTAGCGATACGACATGGGAATGTTCTGCAGGTTGGCGCCGCCCTCTGGCGACACCACGCCCTTGTCGAAGATCCGGATGCGCTCGTCCGAGGAGAGATCGTTGTAGACGGCCATCTTGCTGCTCCCGACCACCGTCGTACGTCGCACCTTGGAGGGGTCGAGCCAACTCACGTGGATGTTCGCCGTCACCTCGGGCTCGGCGTAGAGCAAGCGCAGGTAGGCCACGTCCTCGAGAAAATGGTGGCAGTGCCTGGATCCCCATGCCTGCACGGAGACGGGCACCGACCCGAGAATGTGGTTGAAAATGGAGATGTCGTGAGGGGCCAGGTCCCAGACGACATTGACGTCCGGCTGGTAGAGCCCCAGGTTCAGGCGGGCGGAGTCGAGGTAGTACACGTGGCCCAACTCGTTGCTCTGGATGAGCTCTTGGAGCTTCCAGACGGCCGCGTTGTACTCGAATGTGTGGCCCACCATCAGGACGACGGACTGGGCAGACGCCTCGTCCATCATTCGACGGGCGTCCTGACTGCTGGTGGCGAGTGGCTTCTCGACCAGGACGCTCTTGCCGCTCGACAAGGCCATGAGGGCGAGGGCCGCGTGCGTGCTCGGTGGCGTGGCGACGATCACCGCGTCGACGTGATCGAGGGCCGACTCCAAGGTTGGATAGGTGGCAAGATCAGGGAACGCCTGTTTCAGGCTGAGGAGGCGCTCCTCGAACGGATCAACCGCCACCACGTGGGTGACTTCAGGCATGGAGTGCAGCACTCGCACGTGCTTCGAGCCCCAATAGCCGCAACCGACTACTCCGACTTTCAATTGTCCCCCCTGAGACATCCCCGCGAGGTTAGATCGTCACGCGGAATCTATCTTAGGTGGCTGGGTGGAAGGCAACGAATCTGCAGAGCGACGTATTAAGGCATGGGCTGTCTGCGTGATCACGGACGTAATTAAGCTGGCCATACGCCGGCTAGATCCGTAGCGTGACGTAGTCGCATTACCTCATCTGCGTGAGACGCCGAGCCTTCGCCTTCGTGGTCGAGGCATGCGTCCTCGGCCGCGCTGGTCAGCGTCTTCCAGGGAGGACCCCGTCCCTGGCGTGGTGGTGGGGTGGGTGGCGTCCCTCGACTCGATCGTTGGAGTCGATCGCCTTGATGGTCACCTTGGCGTTGAAGCTATCGCTCCGAAGAAGACGACCAGGACACTCGAATTGGCGCGGCGGCGTTGGCGCTCAGGAGGCCCAACTCAGTTTGACGCTGGGAGCCGTCCCGTCACCTCCACCTGTCGCTCCACGGCGGCGCTGAAGGGCCGGCTACGTCGTGAACGTAAGAGCGCTACGCCAGGTGCTCCCTGGGCCGCCCGGCTGATGTGGTCGCCATCGTGCTGGCGTTGCAGCGCTTGAGGGCGTGTCGGATCGAGAGGCCTGCCAGCAGCTGGCCTCGTCGCCTGGCCCCTGCCGCCGCCGAGCTGCGCTTGGGTACCCACGACTACGACCGTGATGCCGGCAAGCCGGTCTGCGCGTGGGACGACGCCCAGGCGCGCGATGTGCTGGTGGATGGGCTGGTCGGTGACCCCAAGACCGTGCTGGCCGCGGTCGAGGCGGCCATGGAGCACGAGCACCAGGGACATCCCCAGGCCGCACGGACCTTACGACTACCCTTACTCAGCCGAAAGCGCGTTGCTCAGCAGCGTCCTCGCGCCAGCGCAGGTCGTCGTCCGTCCGGTCGCTGGAGATGAGCGACCGGACGTGGGCGATCCGCTGGAAGCGAGACCCGGTGAGGTCCTCGAGCTCCAGGCCGTACTCCTTGAATGCCTGGTAGAGCTGCTCGATCCCGCGGCGCACCGTCCAGCGCAGCTTCAGGTCGGGCAGGATGGTCGCCAGCTTGGCGCAGTCGACCCGATAGCAGCGCAGGTCCGGCCCGGCGCCGTCGGCGAAGGTGACCTCGCTGCCGGGGATCACCTCGTGGACCATCTCGGCGACCTCGCGGATTCGGTAGTTCTCGGCGGTCCGGCCGACGTTGAACGCCTCGGCATGGACCAGCTCGCGCGGGGCCTCCAGGATCGCCAGGAAGGCGGCTGAGATGTCCTCGACGTGGACCAGCGGGCGCCAGGGCGTGCCGTCGCTCATCAGGTGCACGGCGCCGGTGGTGAACGCGAAGCCGACGAGGTTGTTGACCACCACGTCACCGCGCAGCCGCGGCGACGCGCCGTAGGCGGTGGCGTTGCGCAGGAAGGTAGGGCTGAAGTCGTCGTCGGCCAGCTCGGCGATGTCCTGCTCGGCGAGGACCTTGGAGTGCCCGTAGGGAGTGACCGGGTTGAAGGTGGCCCCCTCGTCCATGAACGAGTTGCCGTCGGCGGCGCCGTACAAGCTGCACGACGAGGAGAACAGGAACCGCGGCACGCCGGCCCCCTTGGCCCGCAGCGCCAGCCACACCGAGGCCAGGTGGTTGATGTCGTAGGTGACTTGCGGGTTCAGGTTCCCGAGCGGGTCGTTGGAGATGGCGGCCAGATGCACGACCGCGTCGAAGCCGCGCAGGTCCTCGACGCCGACGTCACGCACGTCCATTCGCAGGGTCGGCACCGGCTCGGGCTCCGGCCCGAACGTGCAGCCCGCGTACAGCGAGCTGTCCAGGCCGACGACCTCGTGCCCAGCCTGCACCAGACGAGGGACGAGCACGGCTCCGATGTAGCCGTCCGACCCGGTCACCAGCACCCGCACGTGATTCCTCCAGTGGTCGCCTCCAGATACACCACCACGACTATAGGAAGGGCAGCCATGTCGGTCAGGGCGCAGGCGCAGTAGTCGATCTACTGCACCTTCAGGTCTCCCACGCCAGCCTGGGCCGTTATCGTCAGATCGGCCAGATCGGCCAGGCTCCTCGAGAGCCGACCGGCTTTGCTCGGCCTCTCGACCAAGGACCACGCGATGATGACGACCAATGTGCACGAACCCATCCCGATGTGGCTGCCCCATATCGGCCCAGAGGTGATCGAGGCCGCGACCCAGGCGCTGGAGATCGGGTACCTCGGGTTGGGCAAGGCGACCAAGCGGTTCGAGGACCAGCTCAGCGGCTACCTCGAACTGGACGACCAGCGCGTGCCGATGAGCACCAACAGTTGCACCGCCGCGCTCAACTGCGCCTGCATGCTGGCCGGCGCGGGCCCTGGCGACGAGGTGATCGCGCCGTCGTTCACCTATGTCGCCGCGCACCAGGCGGTCACCGCGACCGGCGCCGACGTGGTCTTCTGCGACATCGAGGAGCCGACCCTCACGGTCGACCCGGACAAGCTGCGGGAGCTGATCAGCGAGCGCACCAAGGCGATCATGGTCTGCCACTTCGCTGGACTGGTCGGCAGGCTGGACGAGGTCTACCAGGTCGCCACCGAGCACGGGCTCCGCGTGATCGAGGACGCCGCCCACGCGATCGGTACCCGCCGCCACGGCAAGCTGGTCGGGGCCACCGGCGACCTGGTCTGCTTCAGCTTCGGTCCGGTCAAGACCATGACGACCCTGGAGGGCGGCGCGATCGTCACGCCCAACCCCGAGGAGCTGCAGACCCTGCACCAGCTCCGCATGCTCGGGGTCGACAAGGAGACGCAGGCGCGCTACGAGAACCGGCGGGCCTGGGAGTACGACGTGCTGCACCAGGGCTTCCGCTATCACCTGGGCGCCGTCCCTGCGTCGATCGGGATGGCCCAGCTCGCCCTGCTGGACGAGTTCGTGCGCAACCGCCAGGAGTACTGCCGCGGTTACAACCAGCGCCTCGCCGGGATCCCCGAGGTGATCACCCCCGATTCCGACTACAACGACGTCGGCCCGTTCATCTACTACATCCGCGTGCCTGCCTCCGAGCGCCAGGACCTGATCGAGTTCCTGAAGCGGCGCGGGGTGCCGACCGGGATCCATTTCCTCGGCGCCCACGAGTTCACCTATTACAAGGACGCCCGCCGCGGCGACCTGTCCGTCACCGACCGGGTCGTCGGCGAGGAGCTCACCCTGCCGCTCTGGTCCTACATGGACGAGTCGGTCCTCGACCGCGTCGCCGACCCCATCCGGGAGTTCTTCGCCTAGAGCCAAGGGCCCGGCGGCGGCCGGGCCGAGGCCGAGGCGGGCCCGGGCGGTGGGCGACGCGGTCAGATGGTCAGCACGGCCTTGCCGAGCACCTGGCCGGCCTCCAGGGCCCGTTGGGCGGCGGCGGCCCCCTCCAGTGGGAAGGTCGCCCCGACGTGCACCGACAGCGCGCCGGAGTCGAACAGCCGGGCGGCGTCCTCCAGGATCCCGGTCTGCCGTTCCCGCTCCGCGAACCAGCCGAACACCGCGGCACCGGTCGGGCCGCACTGCACCTGCGGCGGTCCTTGCCCGCGCTGGGCGACGGCGCTATGCACTGGCTTCCCGCACCGGACGGCTGCTCGCCTTCGCCCGTGACCCGGCCTTCACCTGCACGCTCAACCTCTCCGACGCCCCGGTCGCCCTGCCGCCGCACCAGGAGGTCCTGCTCTTCAGCGGCCCGCTGCACTCCCACGAGCTGCCCCCCGACACCGCCGCCTGGCTGCGCCGCTGATCCGCGCTGTGGTCACGCGGT